>Ga0187766_10000309_pt1 | contig 27055 bp, 27 predicted proteins | sample 0216_QUI02_MP05__4_FD_132971 | JGI IMG/M metagenome (GOLD analysis project Ga0187766, IMG submission 132971) | Tropical peat soil microbial communities from peatlands in Department of Meta, Colombia - 0216_QUI02_MP05_20_MG | ecosystem: Environmental > Terrestrial > Soil > Wetlands > Peat ... | reverse complement strand
CTGCCCGGCGTGCCGGGCCCCCGATCATCCGGACCCGGCGGACCTGCTGGGCATCGGGGTCACCGACGCCACCGGCGCGGATCTCTTCCGCGGCAAGGGCTGCGAGGACTGCCGCGGGACCGGCTACCGGGGGCGCACCGGCATCTACGAGCTCTTTCACCTCACCGAGGACGCGCGGAGCCTGATCCTGGGCAAGGCGCCGACCGCGGCGATCCGGCGCCACGCGGCGGAGCGCGGCATGGTCACGCTCCGCGAGGACGGCTGGGCCAAGGCCGGGGCCGGCGTCACCACGGTGGAGGAGATCCTGCGCGTGACCCAGGAGGACGCGTGATGGTCGCCTTCGCCTATCGCGCCGCGGACCGGCGCGGCCAGACCGTGGTCGGCGTCATGGAAGCGCCCGACATCCACGCGGTCATCGAGAAGCTGCATCGCGATACGTTCTATCCGATCCAGGTCACCCCGCAGGACGGCGCGGTCGCGCCGCGCGTTGCGGGGCGCGCGCTCCGGCCGGCGTGGGCGCAGCTCGGCTCGCGGCGGATCGGCGGGCGCGACCTGGTGGCCTTCACCCAGCGCCTCGCGACCATGCTCGAGGCCGGCGTCCCGCTCGATCGCGCGCTCGCCATCCAGGCCGAGCTGGCGCCGACCGAGGCGCTCCGTGAGATCACCGGCGGCATCATGGCCGACGTGCGGGGCGGCGCCTCGCTCGCCGATGCCTTCGCGCGGCGCCATCCCCATCCGTTCTCGCGGCTCTACGTCAACATGGTGCGCGCCGGCGAGCGGGGCGGCGTGCTCGAGGTCACACTGAAGCGCCTGGCCGAGTTCCTGGAAGAAGCCCAGGCGCTGCGCGACACGCTGGTCTCGTCCCTCATCTACCCGGCGCTCCTCACCGCGGTCGGCGCGGCCGCGGTCGTCTTCCTCATGACGTTCGTGATCCCGCGATTCGCCGACATCTTCCGCGACCTGGGAGGCGCGATCCCGGCGCCGACCCGCATCCTGCTCGCGATCAGCGGGTGGCTCCAGCGCTACTGGTGGACGCTCGCGCTGGGCGCGCTCGTGGGGGTGCTCGCGGCGCGCGTGGTGCTCCGGACCGCCGCGGGCCGGCTCCGCGTCGACGGGCTCCTGCTCCGGTTGCCCGTGCTGCGGCCGGTGCTGATCGAGTACGAGGTCGCCCGGCTCGCGCGCACGCTCGGCACGCTGCTCGGCAGCGGCGTGTCGCTCGTCTCGGCCATCGCGCTCGTCGCCGAGACGTGCACGAATCGCCATGTCGCGCGGGCGGTGACCGGGCTCGGCGACGGCGTCAAGCACGGGGCAGGGCTGGCCCGTCCCATGGCCGACGCGGGCGTGTTCCCGCCGCTGGCGATCCACATGGTGCGGGTCGGCGAGGAGACGGGGCGGATCGAGGACATGCTCCTCAAGGTGGGTGCAACCTTCGAGGCCGACACCCGCCGTCGGCTCAAGCGCCTGATCGCCCTGGCCGAGCCCGGGATCATCCTGGTCATGGGGCTGCTGGTCGGGTTCATCGTGGTCGCGATGCTGCTGGCGATCTTCTCGATCAGCGAGATCCCGCTATGAGCCGCCCGTCGCGTCGGCGGGCGATCCGCGAGGCGTTCCGGGGCCAGCGCGGCTTCTCCCTGATCGAGCTGCTCGTGGTGATCATCATCCTGGGTCTGCTCGCGGGCCTCGTCGGGCCGCGGCTCTTCGGCCGCGTCGGCCAGTCCAAGCAGACGACCGCGCGGGCGCAGATCGAGCTGTTCGGCGCGGCGCTCGACCAGTACCGGCTCGACATCGGCGCGTATCCGGCGACGGCGCTGGGGCTGCAGGCGCTGGTGCAGAACCCGAACGCGGCGAACTGGAACGGGCCCTACCTCAAGAAGAACTTCGTCCCGATGGATCCGTGGGGCAAGCCGTACCAGTACAAGTGCTGCCCGGGCGACCACGGCGACTACGACATCTGGACCCTGGGCGCCGACGGGGTGCCGGGCGGCGATGGCGAGAACGCGGACGTGGCCTCGTGGGAGGGCCGATGAGGGCCCGCGGGTTCACGCTGCTCGAGACCGCGGTGGTGATGCTGGTGCTGGCGCTGGCCGCTGCCGTCGCGGCTCCGGCGATCGGGCGCGGCCTGGACGCCGTCCGGCTGCGCGCGGAGGTCGCCGGCGTCGCGTCGTTCTTCCGCGTCGCCCGCGAGCGGGCGATCGCCCAGCACGCTGCGCTCTCGGTCCGCATCGACCCCGACGGGCGCGCGCTCGTGCTCGAGGCGTCGGCCGGCGATACCGCGACGGGTGCCGGCGTGGCGACGGCGGTCCGGCGGCTCTCCCCGCTGGTGCACATCGCCGCCGATCCGCCCGAGGCGCGGACCGTGACGTTCTTCGCCTACGGCCTCTCGAGCGGCGGCCGCTTCCGCCTCGAAGCGCCCGGGGCAGTGCTGTACGTGCTTCGCGTCGATCCGCTGACCGGCCGCGTGTCGGCCGAGCGGGGTGCGTCATGAGCGCGCCGAGGGGCTTCACGCTGCTCGAGGTGCTCGTCGCGCTGCTGATCCTGGGGCTGGCCGTCGTGAGCCTGATCCAGCTGAGCGCGCAGGGGCTGCGCCTGGTGAAGGTGGCCGGCGACCAGCAGCAGGCCGTGCTCCTCGCCGAGCGTCTGGCCCGCGCGACCGAGCCGCTCGCCCCGGGCGTGCAGAGCGGGCAGGAGGGGGCGATGACCTGGGAGCGCCGCGTCGCCCCGGTGGGCGTCCCCGACGAGCTGAGCCCGCCGAATGGGCCTCCGCCTGAGCTCCTGGCGCTCACCGTGACCGTGCGCTGGGACGCCGGCCGCTCGCTCGAGCTGGCGAGCCTGCGCCTGGCGCCACGCGCGGCGCCGGATGCGCCGACGGAGGCGAGTCGATGAGCGCGCGTCCCGCCGCCGGCTTCACGCTGATCGAGGTCGTCATCGCGCTGAGCCTGGTCGGGGCGCTGCTCGCGGTCACCTTCGGCGGCCTCCGGGTCGGGCTGGCCGCCTGGCGCCAGGGCGATGCGCGGGCGGAGCACCTGCAGCGCGTGCGGAGCCTCACCCAGCTCCTGGTGCGCGCAGTGGGCGGCGCGTTCCCGTATCACGGCGATCAGACGGGACAGGAGGCCGCGCCGCCCGCCTTCGAGGGCGAGCGCGACCGGCTCGCCTTCGTGACCGCCCAGCCACCGGTGCCGCTCGCCGCCCCGATCGCGTTCACCGCGGTGGCGTTCTCCCACGAGGACGGGGGCTTCACCGTCCGCGAGGGCGCCCTGCCGAGCGAGAAGGCCCTCGCGGGCCTGACCACGGTGCTGGTCGACCCCCACGTGGGACCGATGAGATTCCGCTACCTCCGCGGCGACCGGACCTGGACCGAGCACTGGGACGGGGCGGCCGAGCAGGCGCTGCCCGCCGCGGTCGAGATCACCGTCGTCGATCAGGCGCCGCTCGTCGTGCCGATCCGGGTGGTGATGCCATGAAGCGCGAGCGCGGCTTCGCCCTGCTGGGCGTCATGCTGGTGGTGGCGCTGCTCACCGTCGTGGTGCTGGAGCTGGCGCTCGCGATGCGACTCGAGGCCTCCGCGAGCGGGTCGTTCCGGGAGGATCTGCAGGCCACGCACCTGGCGGAGGCCGCGCTGCAGCAGGCGCTGCGCGAGGTGGTGGCCCAGGCGCCGATCCAGGCGGTGGACGGAAGCGGCACGCTCCAGTTCTTCCGCATCGTGCCCGGCTCCACGGTGCCGGAGCGCCTGCCGGCGCTGGCCCGCGAGCGCGTGCCGTTCGGCTCCGGCCAGTTCAGCTACCGGCTCAGCGACGAGGAAGCGCGTCTGAACCTCAACACGGCCTCGCCCGATCGCATGGCCCGCCTCCTCCAGGCGCTCGGGGTCGAGCGGAAGACCCGCGACGTCATCGTCGACTCGATCCAGGACTGGAAGGATCCGGACGACCTGCCGCGGGCAAACGGGGCCGAGAGCGCCGACTACTACCTCACGCTGCCGGTTCCGTACCGGGCGCGCAACGCCCGGATCCAGGACCCCACCGAGCTGCTGCAGATCCGCGGCGTGACGCGCGAGCTCTACCTGGGCCACGACGGGCAGCCCGGGCTCGCGGAGACGACGACCGTGTTCGGCCGGGAGTTCGTGAACCTCAACACGGCGCCGGCCGCCGTGCTGAGCGCGCTCGGCCTGGCGGAGGCCGAGATCGGCGAAGTCTTGAAGCAGCGGGCGGGCGCGCCGTACACGGTCGTGCCCGCGCGCTTCACGACGCGCGCGCTCGCGGTGGGGAGCGCCACGTTCCGCATCGAGGCCGAAGGCTGGGTCGCCGGCGCGCCCCGGGCGCGCATCGTGGCGATCGTGCAGCGCCAGAACCGATCGTCGTCGGTGGTGGCCCCGGACGACCTGTCCGCCCTCGGCCTCACGATCCTGTCCTGGCGCGTGGGAGGAGCTCGATGACCCGCTCTCGTGTCGGTCTCACGTTCGAGGAGGATCAGGTCGTGGTCACTGCGATCCGCGGGCCAGGCCGGCTCGAGCAGTTCCGCCTGAAGCCCGACGAGACGCTCTCGACGCGCCTGGCCTCCGAGCTCTCCACGCGCGGGCTCGGGAAGCGGCGCCTGCGCGTGGGCCTCGACCGGAGCCTCGCCGTGGTCAAGACGCTCGAGCTGCCGCGGGCGGCGGGAGCCAGCCTGCGACCGATGGTGGCCTTCGAGCTGGAGCGTCACGTGCCGTTCTCGCCGCAGGACATCCGCTTCGACTGCGTGCCGGTGGGCGGCGCCTCGCGCAGCGTGCGCCGCGTGCTCGTGATGGCCGCGGAGGGGCGGACGGTCGACGGGGCGCTCCGCCTGCTCGAGACGCTCAAGCGGCCGCCCAGCTCGGTGACCGCGGCGTGCCACGACCTGCCCGCGCTGCTCGCGCGGCGCGCGGCGGTCGGTCGGGTCATCTGGGTCCACCGGCACGGCGAGCGCACCGATCTCCTCTGCATGGACCGGGGCCTGGTCCGGCTGAGCCGGCGGGTCCTGACCGGAACCGATGCTGACCTGCTCGCGGACATTGGACGGACCCTGCCCCTGGTCGAGTGGAAGGAGTGCGACGCGATCTGGATCTCCGGCGACGACGCCGAGCGGAGCCGGGTGGCCTTGAGACGCGGCGCCGCCGGCGCGCCGGTCTCCGCCCCACCGTTCGGCCGCTGGAGCGCGCGCCTGATCGCGCGGCTGCCCATCCGGCGCCGCGGCGCCGGCCTGCTCGCCCTCGCGGTGGCCGCGGGGCGGCGTCGCCCCGGCCTCGACCTGCTTCCCGGCGGGGTCCGCGCGCGGACGACGTCGCTGGCGCGGCGGATCACGGCGGGGCTGGCCGCCGCCACCACCGTGCTGGGCCTGGGGCTCTTGCTGGCCCACGGGCACGCGCAGGAGCGATACCTCGCGCGAGTCTCGGCGGAGATCCAGCGGCTCGACCCGGAGGTCAAGGCGGTCGAGCGGCTCGGGGTCCAGATCGCCCAGGAGAAGCGGCTGCTCGCCACCCTCCGGTCGGCCGACTCGGGCGGCCTCCGTCCGCTGCCCGTGCTGAGGGAGCTGACCGAGCTGATCCCGACCGACGCGTGGCTGCACTCGGTGAGCATGGACCGGCAGGGCATCGAGCTGACCGGGGAGGCGACCACCGCGAGCCAGCTCATCCCGCTGCTGGATGGCTCGCCGTCGCTCGAGCGCGTGGAGTTCACGGCGCCGGTCACGAAGGTACAGGCCAAGGAGCAGTTCCGGATCCGGGCCAGCTGGGAGGAGCCCGCGGCGCCCCGCGCGGGGCCGCTGGGCGGGACGGAGCAATGAGATGAGCATGCTGAATCGTCGGGAGCGAGTGGTGATCGGAGTCGGCGTCGCCGGCCTGCTCGCGATCGGGGCCTATCTCTACGTCATCGAGCCCATGCTGGCCCGCCAGCGCGAGGTCGCGGAGCTGATCCCGATCCGCGAGGCGACCCTGGAGCGACGCCGGCTCATGATCGCCCAGCGTGGGCAGCTCTCCGCCGAGCTGGAGGCTCTGGGCCGGAAGGTCGAGGCCGCGTCGTCCGGTCTCCTCTCCGGCCCGACCGCGCCGCTCGCCGCATCGGAGCTGCAGAAGCTGGTCAAGGAGCTGGCCGCGGCGGCGGACGTCGACGTGCGGAGCGAGCGGGTCATGGCTCCGGTGGACCTCACCGGAGTCCTCGAGATCCCCATCGAGCTGACGGTGGCCTGCACCACCCGGCAGGCCGTGGCGCTCCTCTCGCGGCTCGAGCAGACGCCGCGCCTGCTGCGCGTCAAGGACCTCAAGATCCGCGTGGCCGCGCCCGGCCAGCCCCGCGAGCTCCTGGCGACGCTCACCGTGGCCGGCTATCTGCGGAGTGCCCCAGTGCCCAAGGCCGTGGAGCGGCCGACCCAGGGCGACGCCACGTGATCTCGATCTCCTCGCGCGGGGGGCGGTGGCGCTGGCTCGCGATCGATCTGGTCCTGGCCATCGCGTCGTGCGTGGCCGCGCTCGGGCTGATTCGCGAGGTGGTCGAGCGCCGGCCGCTGCCCGTGACGCGGGCGCGTGCCGAGGCCCGGCCGCGGCCGCCCGCGGGCTCCGACGACATGATCCCGCTCTCCGCGCGAGCCGCCGCGCCGGTCGGGCCCGCGGCGTACGACGTGATCGCCACGCGCAACCTGTTCGCCGCGGCCCGCGGCGAGGTGGTGGCGATGGCGACGGCCGCGATGGCCGGCATCCCGTCGATCCTGCACGGCGTCGTCATCGACGGCGAGCGGAGCCGGGCCTATCTCGACGATCCGGTCGCCAAGCGGGTGTTCGGCTACGCGGTTGGCGATGCGGTGGCCGGCGGCCGGCTCGAGCAGATCCTGGACGACCGAGTGAAGATCCGGCGACTCGAGGGCGCGGTGGTCGAGGTGCTGCTCAAGGATCCGTCGAAGCCCCCCTCGAAGCCCCTCTCGAATCCGAATGACGCGCCGCCGGCTACGCCCGTCGCCATGCCGGAGGCGCCCCGACTCGGGCGAGCGGCCCGGCGAGGGGGATCCCAGCCCGTGATGGCATCACCGGCCCCGGCGCCGGCGAATCCCGCGTTGCCGGCCGCGCCGGCTCCCCCCGGGGCCCCATCGATCGCGCCCGCGGTTCCCGCCGAGGCGCCCACCACTCCAATCATCGCTCCCGGGCCGGGACCGATCTCGCGATGACCCCGCCCGTCCGGCGGATGGCGGCGCTTCTGTTGCTCGACGCCCTTGCGCTCTCCGCGTGCGCGGAGGCGACGCGGCCCGGCGCGTTCGCCGAGAGCCGGGAGCCCTCGCCGACGCGCGTGGAAGTCACGGCGGAGGGCACCGTCTCCTCGTCCAGGACGCTCGAGCCGACGCCGGCGCCGCCCGTGCTCTCGATCGGACCGGCGCCAGAGGGCGAGCCGCCGACCGTCGCGGCTCCGGCTGCGGCACCGCCGACCCCGGCGCCAGCCAAGCCCAGGCCGACTCGCGCGCCGGCTTCACCTTCACCCCCACCTCCGCGCGGGCGGCTGGTCGTGCTGAACTTCGACAATGCCGACGTCGAGGTCGTGATCCAGGCGGTGGCCGAGATCGTCGGCTTCAACTACGTGCTGGGTCCCAACGTGCGCGGGCGGAAGGTGACGCTCCAGACCACCGGCAAGGTCGGGAGCAACGAGGTCTTCCCGCTGCTGCTCACGATCCTCGACGTCAACGGGCTGGCCGCGGTGAAGGCGGGGAACATCTACCGGATCATCCCGCGGGAAGGCGCGCAGCAGGCGCCGCTGCGCACGGTCATCGGGCGCGACGCGGCGACCGGAGCCGCCGCCGACGAGGTGGTGACCCAGATCGTCCCGCTGCAGTTCCTGGACGCCGCGGAGGCGATGGCGCTCCTGCGCCCGTTCGTCGCGCAGGACGGCGCGCTGAGCGCGCACCGCGACACGAACCTGCTCATCATCACCGATACCACGTCCAACGTGCGACGGCTGCTCGACATCCTGAAGCCGCTCGACGTGGCCGGCGCCGTCGACGAGCCCCAGGTCATCCCGCTCAAGCACGCGGACGCCCAGCAGCTCGCGCCGATCCTGCTCCAGCTGTTCACGGTCGGCCGGGGCCGCGGGCTGCCCGGGGCCCTCGCGGCGCCCGGAGCGCCCGCCGCGCCCGGCGCCGCGCCTCGGCCGCCGGCCGCCGCGGTCGACCCCGGGGGCGGGGGCGACCGCGCGCCGCTGATCGTGGCCGATCGCCGCTCGAACTCGCTGCTGGTCAACGCGCGCAAGCCCGAGCTGGAGACGATCCGGCGCATGGTGGACAAGCTCGACGTGAACGCCTACGGCGGGCAACGCGTCTTCATCTACTTCGCCGAGAACACCAAGGCGCGCGACCTCGTCGCCACCCTGGACGCCATCTACGGCCGCGGCGACCGCGGGCCAGCGAGCGCCGCGCCCGCGCCCGGCTCGCCCCCCTCGGCCCAGCCGGTGTCGGTGACGCGGCCGTCCGGTCCCGCTCCCGGAGGGGTCACGATCGAGGGCGCGCCGCCCCAGGCCGAGATCCGCCTCATCGCCGACGAGGTGACGAACGCGGTGGTCGTCACCACCTACCCGCGGCTCTGGAAGGAGATCGAGGAGACGATCAAGAAGCTCGATCGGATGGCGCGCCAGGTCATGATCGAGGTGCTCGCCGCCGAGGTGGCGCTCACCGACGACACCACGCTCGGCATCGAATGGGCCGTCCGGAGCGGGAAGTTCGACATCAGCTCGACGGCCACGGGTACTCTGCCCGGGCGGCCGCTCTCCGGACTGCTGCCCGGGGGCGGAGTGGTGCCCGCCGGGCTCAACCTGTTCGCGTTCGCGACCGACAAGTTCCTGAGCGCGCTGAACGCGCTGGCGAGCCTGAACAAGGTCACGGTGCTCTCGAGTCCCACGATCATGACCGCCGAGAACAAGAAGGCGGTGATCAACGTGTCGACCTCGGTGCCGGTCGTCACCTCGCAGCAGGTGCCGGTCGCCACCGGAGGGATCACCGGCAACGCCATCACCCAGAGCGTGGAGTACAAGGACGCGGGCGTCATCCTGACCGTGACCCCGCGCATCGGCGAGCAGGGGACGGTCGCCCTCGACGTGCGGCAGGAGGTCAACGACGTCGGTCCGACTCAGCCGCCGCCGATCAACTCGCCGATCTTCTTCAAGCGCGAGGCGGAGACCTCGGTCGTCCTCGTCAGCAACGAGACCCTGGTGCTGGGCGGGCTGATCCAGAACAAGCGCACGCTCGTCCGGACCGGGATCCCGTGGCTCAACGAGATCCCGATCCTGGGCTATCTCTTCGGCTCGCGCGAGTGGAAGACGGAGCGCACCGAGCTGCTGCTGCTGATCACGCCCCGGCTCGTGGGCACCGCGCTCGAAGCGGCGCGCATCACCGAGCAGATGCGGCACGCCACGCCGGAGCTGGAGGAGTCGATCCGCCGCGCGCCCCGCGTCCTGGCCCCCACGACGATGCCGCCGGGCGTCGACCGCCCGCGGGATCCGATTCCGTGACCTGAGCGCGCCGCCTCCCGGGAGCTAGCCGGCGGCCTTGAGCTCGTCCCAGGTCGCCACGCGGCGTCCCTGCCAGGTCGGCCCCTCGCGGACGAACCGCCACTCGGGGTTGCGCTTGACGTCACGGAGCGCCGCGCACACCTCGTGGAACGTGGGGATCGCGTCGTCGGCGCACTCGAAGTAGGTCAGGAAGTCGTACTGGCCCGGTGGCGCCGGCTGGTCCACGCTCTTGTAGGTGCGACGGAGCAGGCACGAGATCCCGGCCTCGGTGGCCAGCGCGTGCCCCTCGTTGATCATCCGACCCGCGTCGTCGTAGCGCGGCAGGAAGTAGGTGTGACGCTCCATCCAGCCCTTCCGCCACCACTCGGCGGTCTTGGTGAGCGGCACGAAGAAGGCGTTGGGCATTGCCGCGCCGGGCCGCTGGACGATCTGGCGCGCGTACGCCCAGTTGTTCATCGCCGCGCCGGTGTAGTTGCGCGGGCGAATGACGCCGCGCAGGACCTTCACCCGCGCGGCCGGCGCGAGCAGGCGGGAGGCCTCCTCGCAGAAGCGGGTCACCGCCTCGGGGCGCGTGGAGCAGACGTGGATCAGCCCGCGGGCGTTCAGGACGTCGTCGTCGGCGATGTCGGCCGCGATGGCGCCCCGGCGCCGGATGAGCGCGTAGGACTCGCGCGTCGCCGGCGTCGTGAACTCGTTGGCCAGCCCGAGCTGCTCGGCCAGCCCGGGGATGCCGGCGCCCGCCCGGCGCAGGTCGCCCCCGTCCATCGGCCCCAGACAGAGGTACGCCCCGTGCCCCAGGATCTCGCTCGCCAGGAACTCGTCGTTGGCCATGGTCGCCTCCTTGTTCTGGCGAGGGTAGAGTGGCCGGCGCGGCGGGTCCAATGCATAGAACGGTGGGGCGGCATCAGGGATCGTGATGGGCGCGCGCCGGGGACTCAGGCGGAAGCGGGCGGCCAGGTGATCCCGAGCGCGTCGAGCCGCCGTAGCCGGTCCTGGCCCAGCGTGCGGTCCCACACCTCCGCGATCTGCTCCGGGGTCCACGCGCCAGGGGTGCTGACCGTGCGGATCGGGGCCGGGTGCGAGAACAGCGTGACCTCGCCGCCGCGCACGCCGACGACCTGGCCGGTGATGTGGCGGGCCCGATCGCTAGCCAGAAACGTGGCGACCGGCGCGATGGCCTCGGGCGGGGTCGCGGTCGCGGCGCCGCGGCGCTCGCCAGGCAGCCGCTGGGTCATCCGGGTATCCGCGGTCGGCGAGATCGCGTTGCACCGCACCCCGTACTTGGCCATCGCCAGCGCGGTCGAGCGGGTGAGGCCGACGATGCCCTCCTTGGCCGCCGAGTAGTTGGGCTGGCCCGGGCTGCCCTCGAGGCCCGCGGTCGAGGTGAAGGTGATGATGCTGCCCGTCTTGCGCTCGCGCATGAGCCGGGTGGCCGGCTGCATCACGGTGAAGTGGCCCTTGAGATGCACCGCGATGACCGCGTCCCACTCCTCCTCGGTCATGTTGAAGATCATGCGCTCGCGCAGAATGCCCGCGCAGCAGACCAGGACGTGCAGGTCGCCGAATCGGGAGAGCGCCAGGTCCACGACCGCGCGCCCGCCCGCCATGGTGGCCACGCTGTCGGGCGCGGCCACCGCCTGCCCGCCCGCCTTGGTGATCTCGGCGACCACGCCGTTGGCCGGCTCGCTCGAGGGATCGAGGCCGTCCACGCTGACCCCGTAGTCGTTCACCACCACGCGGGCGCCCGCCGCGGCGAGCCCGATCGAGACCGCGCGCCCGATCCCGGTGCCTCCGCCGGTCACCACCGCCACCTTGCCGTCCAGCAGTCCCATTGCGTCCCTCCTTGCGCTGCCGTATCGTCGGCGCGTCACGTCGACCGGCGCCGATCCTGCGCGTCCGGGAGCGTGCAGTCAAGCGCGGCAGCGTGCGCGCCATCCACGGACGAGCCATGACCAAGACGCGAGGTACCGGGCTGTTGATGCTGTGGACGGACGTCGACCCCCAGTTCGAGGCCGAGTTCAATCGTTGGTACGACGAGGAGCATCTCGACCGCCTGCTGAAGGTGCCGGGATTCCTGTCGGCGGCGCGCTACGAGGCCCTGCGCGGCGGGCCGAAGTACCTGGCGATGTACGAGCTCGAGGAAGCGAGCGTGCTGCGAACCGCCGCATTCCTCGACGAGGTGCGCTTCCGCCCGTCGGCCCGCCGGCAGCAGGCCTCCGGCGGTCACGTGGGCCGCAACTACCTGCTCAACGGCTACCGGCAGATCTTCCCGGCGCGCACGAACCCGGTCGAGCTGACGATGGGGCCCTCGCCGTACCTGCAGATGGGGCGCATGGACATCCCGACCCACATGGAGGAGGAGTGGAACGACTGGTACAACTGGGTCTACGTCCCGGACTACCTCACCGTGCCCGGCGTGATCCGCGCGCGCCGCTTCGTGGCGGTCGAGGGCCAGCCCAAGTACCTCACGGTCTACGAGTTCGAGCGGCCCGACGTGCCGGAGAGCGAGCCATGGAACCGGGTGCGTGACGCCAACCCCTGGACCCGGCGGGTGCGTCACCACATGCGCCTCGACGCGGGCTCGCCGGCGGTCTTCAAGCGGATCTATCCCAAGCTCGGGCCCAAGCTCGAGCCCGAGCTCGAACGCGGGCGGCCGTGATGATCAAGCGCATCTCGTTGCTGACCCGCCGGGCCGGGATGACCCGCGAGCAGTTCACGCGTCACTGGGTCGAGGTGCACGCTCCGCTGGCCCACGCCGTCCCCGGTCTGCGCCGCTACGTGCAGTCGCACATCGTCGAGGAGTTCCGCCGCGCGGACATCCCGACGTCGCCCATCGAGATCGACGGCATCGCCGAGCTCTGGTTCGAGAGCCGGCCGGCCATGGAGCGCGCGCTGGCCTCGCCCGAAATGGGCGCCCTGCACGCCGACGGGGCGCTCTTCATCGGGGGCAACAAGACGTTCGTGGTCGAGGAGAAGGTGATCATCCCCGGACCGCGCAGCCAGCCTTGACCGGATTTCCGAGTTGCCCTACCGTGGGGACGTCTCGAGCCGCCCGCTGGGATCGTCCCCGTCGGCGCCGGGCAACCTTCCCCGCCCAGGAGGAATCATGAAGATGACGCGCGTCGTACTGGCCCTGGTCCTGGTGGCCGCCGCCTGCCTGTCGGTGCCGGCCTCCACCTCCGTCGCTCAGGAAGTGCTCACCAACGACTCGGTGATCCAGATGGTCAAGGCTGGGCTGCCCGAGGCGGTCGTCATCGCCAAGATCAAGTCGACCCCGAGCAAGTTCGACCTGAAGACCGACTCGCTGGTGAGCCTGAAGAAGGCCGGGGTCTCCGACAAGGTGCTGGAAGCCATGGTCGCGGCCGGCTCGGGCAGCGGGCCCAGCACCGCGGCGGCGACGCCCGCACCGCCGACGCCCGCGCTCGCGGCGGGGGCACTCAAGACCCAGGACGTGATCTATCAACAGGTCGGCGGCAAGTACGTCGAGATGTTCGCGACCTCGGCGAACCTCGAGACCAACATGGCCTTCTTCCAGAGCAAGAGCGAGGTCGTGCTGGAGGGCCGGAAGGCGCAGTACCGGACCACCGACAAGCAACCGGTGTTCCTCAGCACCTACTCCTCGACCGACGCGCCCCTGGTGCGGCTCAAGCCGGGTGACGACCACAACGACCGCAACCTCAAGATCGGCAGCGGAGCCTTCATGCCCTTCGGCGGCACCCAGAAGATGGGCGTGCGCAACGAGGACAAGGTCGCGGTCACGATCGAGCGCGATCCGCGCGGCTTCTACAAGGTGACGCCGTCGGCTCCGCTCGCGCCCGGGGAGTACGGCTTCATCCTCGCGACCGGGTTCGGTGCGGGCTCGGGCAAGATCTACGACTTCGGGGTCGACTAAACGGACCCGCGCGAGCCGGCCGACCCGCTCGAGCGGGCCCGCGCGCTCGCGCCCCTGCTCGAGGACCTGAGCGAGCGCACCGAGCAGGAGCGCCGGCTACCGGAGCCGGTGCAGCGGGCGCTCTTCGAGGCGGCGCTCTTCCGTCTGCTGCTGCCGCGCTTCCTGGACGGAGGCGAGGTGGACCCGGTGACGTTCGTCCGGGTCATCGAGGAGATCGCCCGCCACGACGCGAGCGCGGCGTGGTGCCTCTGCCAGGCCGCGGGTTGCTCGATGACCGCGGCGTACCTGGCACCCGAGACCGCCCGCGAGATCTTCGGCTCCCCGCGTGCGGTGCTGGCCTGGGGGCCGAGCAACGACGCGCGAGCGGTCGCGGTCGACGGGGGCTACCGCATCACCGGCACGTGGAGCTTCGCGAGCGGCTGCCGGCACGCCACCTGGCTCGGCGGCTACTGCCCGATCGAGGGGCCCGACGGCCGGATCCGGCGCCGCCCGGACGGCACGCCCGACGGACGGACGATGCTCTTCCCGGCGGAGCGGGCGACCATCGTGGACGTCTGGCACGTCACCGGGCTCCGCGGCACCGGCAGCGACACGTTCACCGTCACCAACCTCTTCGTCCCGCACGCGCACACCGTCTCGCGCGACGATCCCGCCGAGCGCCGGCACGCCGCCCCGCTCTACTGCTTCCCGTCCGGCAGCCTCTACGCCGCCGGGTTCTCCGGGGTCGCGATGGGCATCGCGCGCAGCTGCCTCGACGCCTTCATCGAGCTGGCGCGCGACAAGGAGCCTCGCTCCTCCAAGCGGCTGGTGCGCGACAGCGCGCTCGTGCAGTTCCAGGTGGCGCAGGCCAAGGCGCAGCTCGGCTCGGCCCGCGTGTACTTGCTGGACGCGCTCGAGCGTATCTGGTCCGAGGTGAGCCGATCGGGCCAGAGCCTCACGATCGAGCAGCGCGTCCAGATCCGGCTGGCCTCCACCTACGGCATCCACCAGGCCCGACAGGTCGTCGACACCGTTCACCACGCGGCCGGGTCGACCGCCATCTTCACGAGCAGCGCCTTCGAACGGCGCTTTCGCGACCTGCACACCGTGACCCAGCAGCTCCAGGGCCGCCAGGCCCACCTGGAGACGGTGGGCCGCTACCTTCTCGGCCTCCCGCCCGATCTGACCTTCCTCTAGGCAGCCGCCAGCGCAGGGCAGCAGGCAGCGCCCCGCGTCACAGAATTAGGACGTAAAAATCCCGGGCGGTATGATGGGACCGAGCCTCGAGCTTGGTTCGATGCGCGAGACAGGAGGGTGCCATCGCTCGAAACTCGCGAAGCAGTTCCGAAGTCCTTCGCCGCGGTGCCCTGCCATGAGTGACATCCCAGCCGAAACGCCGCGAATCGCTCGTGCGTACTGCCCGGCCTGCGAGCCGGACGCCGACACCCTGCTCGAGATCCTCGAGACGCAGTGGTGCAACGTGCACATGCCGATCCGAGAGGGCGCGGACGACGCACGCGTGTTCTCGGACGCGATGCTGACCGGCAGCGCGGAGGCGGGGGGCGACGAGAACCGCCGCTGGTGCGACATCATCCACGGCGACTCGCACAGCCGGCGCCGCGCGCGTCGCTAGACCCGCACGCGGCGCTGCCGCGCTAGACGAGCGGCCAGGGGTAGCGCAGACCGCTCTGATCCACCGGGTAGTGACCTGACCGGATCATCGCGCGCGCCCGGCGCCTGAGCGCGCGCTGCTCGTCGACATCCAGCAGCCCGGCGAGCCCGTCCGGCACGCCGTCCCCCACCGCGCGACCGAGATCCTCCAGCAGCGCGGGCGCGATCGGATCCTGGCCGAAGTCCCAGATCACGGTGCGGAGCTTCGGCTCGGCGTGGAAGGTGAGCCCGTGATCGATGGCGTAGATCCGGTCGCCGGGCACCCAGAGGCAGTGGCCGCTCTTGCGGTCGGCGTTGTTGGCGACCAGGTCGAAGAGGCAGATGCGCTGGAGCGCCTCGCGGTGATCGGACTGCTCGAGCAGCGTGAAGTAGTGCTGGCGGAAGTCGGCCGCGACGAAGATCTGGAGCGATCCCTCGCCGTACGGGCCCTCCCGCGCGATCGTCGGCGGCACGAGCCCCCAGCCGAGCGCCTCCGACAGCAGGTACGCGGCGATCTCGCGGCGGAAGAGGCCGGGCGGGAAATCCCAGAGCGGGCGCTCGCCCCGTTCCGGCTTGTAGACCGCGGGCGCGGTGGTTCCGTCGAGCGATAGCTCGACCAGAAAGGTCGCGTTGCTGCTGCGCGGCATCCGGCCCTTGAGCGTGATCTCGCCGCGCCTCAGGAGCTCGAGCGGCTCCGGCGGCTCTCCCCGTCGCGGATTCGCCCGTCGGGCCTGCATCGCTAGTGGACGACGTGCCCGTTGGCGCGGGGGCAGACGTGACCCTCGGGGTCCATCGGTCGGCTGCAGACGGGGCAGCTCGGCCGGCCGGCCTTCATGAGGGCCTCCGCGCGCTCGATGAATGCGGCGGCCTGGGCCCGCGTGATCCGGAAGCGGGCGGTGGCGGGCTCCACCGGGCTCTCCTCTTCTTGCAGCTCGCTCGCCTCGACCAGCACGCGGTCCTGTCCCTCGTCGTAGCCCACCGCCAGCGAGCCCACGTCCCACGCCGCCTCCACCGGCTCGATCAGCTCGCGCTCGCCCGCCGCGGCGCCCTGCGCGGCCTTGACCCGCGCGAGCAGCCCGGTCAGGTACTCGGCGAGCGCGCGCACGTGCTCCTTCTCGACCTTCAGGGTGACGAGCTGACCTCGCTTGCGCGACTGCAGGTAGAACACCCGCTGCCCCGGAGGCCCGATCGCGCCGGTGGTGAAGTAATCGGGAGACTCGACCTCGAAGGACGGGTTGTCGCTCACGACTTGCCGCCTCCGATCCACGCGAGGTCGCCCGAGAGCGAGTTCACGGTCAGCACCGAGGGGCCGCCGCGCCGGTAGGCCACCGCGCTGATCGAGGCAGTGGCGATCATGATCCGCTGGAACAGATCGAGCGGGGTGCCGAGGGCCTGGGCGACCGCGGCCTTGATGGGGTCGGCGTGCGACACCGCCACCAGCAGGCGGCCGGGGTGCTTGGCGACCAGCCGGCCCAGCGCCGAGGTGATGCGGGCCTGCATCTCGGCGAACGATTCGCCGCCCGGGAAGCGGAAGCTGCTCGGGCTACGCTGGATCGTCTCCCACTCCGGCCGCCGACCGGCCTGCCGGAGCGAGAGCCCGGTCCACTCGCCGATGTCGAGCTCGGCTAGGTCGCGCTCGATGCGCAGGGCGAGCTTGAGCGCGCGGGCGATCGGCGTAGCGGTCTCGCGGGCCCGCTCGAGCGGCGAGCTGTAGACCGCCGCCACCTTCGGCAGCTTGCCGATACGCTCGGCGGCGGCCTCGGCTTGGCGCCGACCCTCGTCGGAGAGATGCAGTCCAGGGGCGCGGCCCGGGAGCTTGACGCCGGTGGTGGGGGTCAGCCCGTGACGCACGAGCAGGACGACCGTCGTGGCCTCCGCCATCGGGCCGGAGGCCTAGGAGATGGCCCGGCGCTTGGCGCGGACGAAGTCCACGAGGACGTACTCGCCCAGGCGGTCGGAGGTCGCGAAGAACGCGCGCCCGCGGTTGATGCGGGTCATCTGCTCGACGAATGCGGTCAGCGCGTGGCTCTGCTCGAGCATGAAGGTGTTGATCGTGATGCCGTCGCGCGTGCAGCGCTGCACTTCCTTGAGGGTCTCCTGGATCGTGCGGCGCGTGGGCGGGTAGGCGAACTCGGGTTCGGTCCCCTCCATGTGCGCGGTGGGCTCGCCGTCGGTGATCATGATCACCTGGCGGTTGCCGCCCTTGTGCCGGGCCAGGAGCTGACGCGCGAGCAGGAAGCCCGCGTGCATGTTGGTGCCCACGCTCCACTCGCCGGGCGCCAGGTGCGGGAGCTGGGCCGCGCTGAACTCGCGCGCGTAGAGCGAGAAGCCGACGATGTAGAGGCTGTCGCGCGGGAACTGGCCGCGGATGAGGGCGTTCAGGGCGAGCGCGACCTTCTTGGCGGGCAGGAAGCAGCCGTTGAAGATCATCGACCGGCTCATGTCGAGCATGAGCACGGTGGCGGCCTGGGTCTGGGTCTCGGTCCGCACGACCTCGAAGTCGTCGGGGACCAGGCGCACCGGCACGCCCGCGCCGTTGCGCTCGACCGCGTTCATCAGGGTCTCGCGCAGCTCGAGCAGGAACGGATCGCCGAACTCGTAGGGCTTGGCCTGATCGGTGCGGTCGCCGCCGTGCCCGCGCCGCTCCAGCTCGTGGCTGCCGAAGCGGTCGCGCTTGAGGTGGGCGAAGATGTCGCGGAGCGCCTTGTCGCCGATCTTGCGGATGGCCCGCGCGGTCAGCTCGAGCCGGTCGCCCTTGCGCTCGAGGTAGCCGGCCTCCTCGAGCTTCCGGGTGAGCTCGCGGAGCCGCTCGAGGTCGCGGCGGGCCTCCTCGCCGAGCAGCTGCTCCATCTTGTCCGGGTCGATCTTCTCGAGGTCGTTGGGATCGCGCACCCGCTGGAGCTGGCGCTCGAGCTGGTCGAGCTGCTGCAGCTCCTCCATTAGCTCCATGGCCTGCTTCATCGTGAGATCGTCGTCGCCGCGGAACTGGTAGCTCTTGCGGAACTGGTCGAGCGGCATGAGCTGGCCGAGGTTCATGCCGAGCTGGGCCAGCTCGGCCTCGAGCCGCTCGTCCTTGAGGAACAGCGACTGCATCATGTCCTGGAGCTGGCGACGCTGACCGGGCGACATGCTACCGAGCAGCGACTGCATCTGGCCGCTCTGCTGCGCGATCTGCTCCATCAGCTGGTCGAGGCTCTCGACGCCCGGGAATTGGTCGCCCCACTTCTGCTTGAACGCGTCGAAGTCGGGCTCCCGCCCCTCGGCCCGCTCCCGGAGCATGCGGTTGAGGTCGCGCAGCATCTCGCGCATGCGCTCCAGGTCCTGCGGCGTCATGTTGCCAAGCGCCTTCTGCATGTTCGACAGGAAGGGCTGGAGCATCTGCTGCTGGAGGCCCTTCATCAGCTCCCAGAACATGCGGTGGGCGTCCGGGTCCATGAACTCGTAGCCCTGCAGGCCCTGGATGCGGCCGGCCGGCGTGGGCGGCAGCTCGTCGAGGCTCTTGCGGTGCTCGGCGGCGGCGTGCTCCATCGCCTGCCGGTACGACTCCGGCGCCTGGCCGCTCTGCGCCTTCTCGCGCGCCTCCTCGACCCGCCGATCGATCCCCTCGCGCTCGGTCTGGAGGATCTTGTCGAGCTTCTGCTTGATGTCGTCGAGCACGGAGGAGAGGTCGTAGCGGTCGAGCTGCTGCTGACGCTGCCGCCGCAGCCGGTTGAGCATGTCCTGGAGCCCGGGCAGGTGGGGGCCGTCCGGGTTGCGGGCGCCCCGCTGAAAGAGCTTGCGCATCGCGTTCCAGAGGTCGCCGTCCGACAGGAGATCGTCGGACATCGCCTCGAGGAGCTGGTCCGCGTCGAGGTCGTCGAGGCGCTGGGTGCCGTCCCAGCGCGAGTACCAGCTGCGCGAGCCCATCAGGGCCTCACGCCACCCGGTAACGGGTCTGGCCGGCCTGCACGTCCTTGTTGAGCTTCTTGCTCAGGTGCAGGCCCTCCAGCACGAACTCGACGGCGGCGGCCACCGTCGCGGGATCCTGGGCGCCCAGCTTGCGCACCGCGGCCTGCAGCGGATGAATCTGCCCGACGTGCTTGAGGTAGGCGTCGGCGGGCATCGAGTCGGAGACCTCCACCTTCACCCCGTCCTGGAAGGCGCCCACGACCTCGTCCAGCTCGCCGGAGGCGAAGCTCCGGTTGAACACGTTGAGCACCGCCCGCTGCATGAGCTTGCCGAGCACCTTGTCCTCGCCGCTGTCGCCCAGGCTCTCCAGCTCGATCTTGCCGCCGGTGGACGCGGTGATCGCGCCCAGGTCGCTGATGCGCGGGGCGGCCACCGCCTCGCCGAGACGGATCGCGCGCTTGAGCGCGTTCGACAGCAGGTTCTCGTAGTTGCAGATGGTCACGCGCACCGAGACGCCCGAGCGCTGGCTGATCTCGGGCGACCGCCGGGCGAGGTGGGTGACCTCGGCCACGAGCTGCTTCATGAAGTCGGGACTCCGCGTCTCGAGGCCCCGGTCGGCGAACGCGGTGCGCTCCGCCTCCATGATCGCGATCTCGTCCTCGATGCGGCGCGGATAGTGCGTGCGAATCTGCGAGCCGAAGCGGTCCTTGAGCGGCGTGATGATGCGGCCGCGATTGGTGTAGTCCTCGGGGTTCGCGCTCGCGACCACGTAGAGGTCCAGCGGCAGCCGCACCTTGTAGCCGCGGATCTGCACGTCGCGCTCCTCCATGATGTTGAGGAGGCCGACCTGGATCCGCTCCGCGAGGTCCGGCAGCTCGTTGAGCGCGAAGATGCCCCGGTTGGTACGGGGGAGCAGCCCGTAGTGGATCGTGAGCTCGTCGGAGAGGTAGCGGCCCTCCGCGACCTTGATAGGATCCACCTCGCCGATCAGATCCGCGATCGTGATGTCGGGGGTCGCGAGCTTCTCGCTGTAGCGGCGATCGCGGGGAATCCACGCGAGCGGCGCCCGGTCGCCCTGCTCCGCCACCCGCTGCCGGCACGCCTGGCAGATCGGCGCGAACGGATCGTCGCTGATCTCGCAGCCGGCCAGTGCCGGCATCTCCTCGTCGAGCAGCCCCACGAGCAGACGGGCCATCCGCGTCTTGGCCTGACCGCGCTCGCCGAGGAACACGATGTCCTGACCGCTGAGGACCGCGTTCTCGATCTGCGGCACGACGGTCTGCTCGTAGCCGATGATCCCCGCGAAGAGACGCTCGCCGCGTCGGAGCCGCGCGATCAGGTTGTCGCGCAGCTCCTGCTTCACGGTCTTGGGCGTGTACCCACTATCGCGCAGCTCCCGGACGGTCTGTGGCTTCGGCATGAAGGCTCCCTTCGCTATCGTGGGCTCACTATGCGGCGGCCGATGGCCGCTGTCAATCGGACGACGGGCGAGACGCGGGGCGCGGGGGCAGCAGGTAGCCGAGAAGCAGCACGTTCAGGTGCAGCAAGAGCAGCTTGTTCCACGCCACCGCCGCGGCGAGCGCCCGCTCCGGGTCGCCCAGCTCGTCGCGGAAGATGCCGGCCAGCGCGGACTGGGTCAGGCTCATCGCCGCGACCATGAACTGGGGTGGGATCTTGCCGCCCGGTCCGTAGTCGCGGTGGCTGTGGGAGAGTCCGACCGCGAGCAGGTAGTACGCGAAGTCGTGGGTGAGCGCGGCCTGGGCCGTCTCGCGGAGCCAGCGGCCGAGGCTGTGGCGGCGTCGCTCGATCCGGGCGCGATCCGGTGCGCCGTCCGGCCCGAGGAAGAAGCGGGCGGTGGCCGGGAACTTGAGGAAGTGCTCGTAGAGCGCGCTGGTCAGGGCCGTCTCGTGCTTGAGCACCGCCGGCGCGCTCGCGCGGATCACCGCGGCGTCCGCCTCGGTGAGCCCCACGAACTCGGCGAGCTCGGTCAGGTAGCGCTCGAGGTCGGCTCCCGGGAGCGTGCGCTCCTCGTGGTCGTCGTGGCTCACGGGTCTGCTCCCATCCGCGTGTGATGATACCTCGCATGCGGCGCGCCGTTCTCGCCCTGGTGGCGCCGGCCCCGGGGTGCCCCCGGGACGACCAGCGCGTGGTTCGCGCGCGCGCAGACAGGTCCCGGTTCCTGCCGAGGGCGGATCAAGCTCCAGGGCGTCGCCGCGGTCGACGTGCTGGAGGGCGCTCCTCCGCCCTCACGCTGACCGTCGGCCGCCGCTCCTCCATCTCCTCCAGCGTGCGCGGCCAGTCCTCGCGCATGAGCCGCGACAGCGCGCGGTCGGCCAGCAGGCGCCCGCCGGTCTGGCAGCGGGCACAGTAGTTGGTCTCGTTGTCCGCGTAGACCACCCGCTGCACCGGCGCCCCGCAGTCGGGACATGGCTTGCCGTAGCGGCCGTGCACCGCCATGTCCGGGCGGAACGCGGTGACGCCCTCCGGGAAGCCTCCGCCCGCCTCGCGGCGAAGCCGTGCGATCCAGTCCTCGAGCGTGGCGCGCGTGGCCTCGTGGAGGCGCCCCATCTCCTCCTCGGAGAGCTGGCGGGTCATGCGCACGGGGGAGAGCTTCGCCCGGTGGAGGATCTCGTCGGAGTAGGCGTTGCCGACCCCGCTCAGGATGTGCGGATCGGTGAGCGCCCGCTTGAGCGTGTGGACCTCGCGGGTCAGCGCGTCGCGGAAAGCCGCGAGGTCGGCGGTGAACAGCTCGAGGCCGCCGGGGTCGTGCTCGGCCAGCGCGGTCTCGCCGCGTACCAGGTGGATCGCGGCCCTCCGCTTCGAGCCGGCCTCGGTCAGCGTGAGTGTGCCGGTCGAGAAGTCGAGCGCCGCGAGCCCGATCTTGCCGGGGGGCCGGGCGCCCGCCTCCTTCCAGTGCAGGCGCCCCGCGATCATGAGGTGGATCAGCACGAAGAGCCCGCCGTCCAGCTCGATCACGATCCGCTTGCCGACCCGGCGCAGCCCGAGCACCGTGCGGCCGGCGACCTCGGCGGGGGTCGGCTCCACCGAGCGCAGCACGAAGGGGTTGAGGAGGCGGATGCGCTCGAGACGCGCGCCGCGGATGCGCGCGTCGAGGGCTTCCAGATACACGGCGACGTCGGGCAGTTCGGGCATCGAGAGCATGGTACGGTGCCTGACATGAGCCCCGCACCACCGATCGCGCGACAGGTGCCGCGGACCGACGTGGTCCACGGCGACGTCCGGCCGGACGACTACTACTGGATGCGCCAGAAGGACGATCCCGAGGTCACCGCCTACCTCACCGCGGAAAACGCCTATACCGACGCGGTCATGAAGCCCACGCTGGCCTTCCAGGAGAGCCTCTACGCGGAGATGCTGGCGCGCATCAAGGAGGACGACCAGTCGGTGCCCTACCGCCGGGGGCGCTTCTTCTACTACTCGCGCACCGAGAAGGGCAAGCAGTACCCGATCCTCTGCCGCCGCGCCGAACGCGTGGATGCGCCCGAGCAGGTGATGCTCGATCTCAACCGGCTCGCCGAGGGCCATCCCTTCCTGGCCCTGGGCGCGGCCACGGTGAGCGACGACGGTCGCCTGCTCGCCTACACGACCGACCTGACCGGCTTCCGCGAGTACACGCTGCACGTGAAGGACCTGGAAGCCGACGCGCTGCTGCCGGATCGGGTCGAGAAGGTGAGCGCGGTGGCGTGGGCCGCCGACGGCCGCACGCTCTTCTACGTCACCGAGGACGAGGCCAAGCGGCCCTACCGGCTCCATCGCCAGCGTCTGGGCGCGCCGGGGGCGGACCTGCTCCACGAGGAGACGGACGCGCTCTTCCGTCTGCACGTCACCCGCTCGCGGAGCCTCGCCTACCTGTTCATGATCTCGGGCAGCTTCACGAGCACCGAGATCCAGTACTGCTCGGCCGCCGAGCCCGGCTCGGCGTGGCGGATGATCCTGCCGCGCGAGAAGGACCACGAGTATCAGGTCGACCACGGCCGGGGGCCCGACGGCGACGCCTTCTACATCCGCACCAACGGCGGTGGGCGCCGGAACTTCCGGCTCGTGACCGCGCCGGTGGACGATCCGCGACCTGAGCGTTGGCGCGAGCTGATCCCGCACCGCGACGACGTGATGCTGGAGGACCTGGACGTCTTCGCCGGGCACTACGTCGTCCACGAGCGCGTGGACGGGTTGGTGCACCTGCGCGTCACCGACGTCCGATCGGGCGCGCACCATCACGTGGAGTTCCCCGAGCCCACCTACGACCTCGACTCCGACGCCAACGCGGAGTTCGAGACCGGCGCCTACCGGCTGCGCTACCAGTCGCTGATCACGCCGGCCTCCGTCTTCGACTACGACGTCGCCAGCCGACGCCTGCTCCTGCTCAAGCAGGCCGAGGTGCTCGGCGGCTACGATCCGACCCGCTACCGGTCCGAGCGCATCCACGCCACCGCGGCGGACGGCACGCGGATCCCGATCTCGCTGGTGCACCCCGCGGAGAGCCGACCCGGGTCTCCGCGCCCGATGCTGCTGGCCGGCTATGGCGCGTACGGCTATCCCTATCCGGTGACGTTCTCCTCGAACCGGCTGAGCCTGCTCGACCGGGGGGTGAGCGTGGCGATCGCCCACGTCCGGGGCGGCGGGGAGCTCGGAAAGCGCTGGCACGACGAGGGCCGCATGATGGCCAAGCGCAACACGTTCACCGATTTCGTCGCGGCGGCCGATCACCTGATCCGGCGCGGCGACACCGCGTCCGACCGGCTCGTGATCGAGGGCGGCAGCGCGGGCGGCCTGCTCATGGGCGCGGTGCTGAACCTGCGGCCCGACCTTGCGGCCGCGGCGGTGCTTCGCGTGCCCTTCGTGGACGTGATCACCACGATGCTCGACGAATCGCTCCCGCTCACCGTCGGCGAGTTCGAGGAGTGGGGCAATCCCAAGATCCGCGAGCAGTACGAGTACATGAAGTCGTACTGTCCTTACACGAACCTGGCCGCGCGCGCGTACCCGGCGCTCCTCGTGAAGACGTCGCTCAACGACAGCCAGGTGATGTACTGGGAGCCCGCCAAGTACGTGGCGAGGCTGCGCGCGATCGGGAGCGCGGCGGTCCCGCCGATCTTCAAGATCAACATGGCCGCGGGCCACGGCGGCGCCTCGGGGCGCTACGACTACCTGCGCGAGATCGCGTTCGACTACGCGTTCATCCTGGGCCGGCTCGCTCCCTTCCTCGCCGGCCCGCTGCCCGCTCCTCCGGAGGGGGACCGGAGCGGGTGAGCGGGCAGGCGCAGGGAGACTCGGCAACGTCCGAGATCGGTCCCGCCTTCCTGGCCTACCTCCGCGCCACGCTCGGCGCGCCCGCGCTCGGCTTCGTCGACCCGCCCACGCCGATCAGCGGCGGGTTCGACACCCGCATCTACGCCTTCAGCCTGGCCGGCGCGCCCGCGGCCTGGGCCGGCCCGCTCATCCTTCGCGTGCTGCGCGACACGGTGGATCCGCGGCGCGCGCTGCTGGAGCGCGCCGTGCAGAACGCGGTGGCTGGCCTCGGCTATCCGGCGCCGCGCGTGCTCGCGGCCTCCGCCGATCGCGGTTCGCTCGGCGGCGGGTTCCTGGTGATGAAGCGGGTGGCCGGCCGCCCGCTCCTCGACGCGCAAAAACTGGCCGTGGGCGACGTGCTGGCGGCGGCGCATGCGCGCCTGCACTCGCTCGACCCGGAGCCGCTGCTCCGCGCGTTCGACGACGAGGCGCGGGCCGCGGGTGGTGGCCGCGGGCGCCACGGGGTGAGCTACGACGCGTATCTGACCGGCCTCGACACGCGCGTCCGGCAGGCCGGGCTCGACGGGCTCGTCCCCGCCACGCGATGGCTCGCCGCGCAGCGGCCGGCCGGCGAGCGGCGCGTCGTCATCTGCCACGGCGACTTCCATCCACAGAACCTCCTGGTCGAGCGCGGCCGGCTCACCGCCGTGCTCGACTGGCCGAACGTGGTGGTGGCGCCGCCCGAGTTCGACGTGGCCTCGACCCGGGTGCTGCTGGCGCTCACGCCGCTGCATCTGCTCGCGCTGCCCGCCGCGCTCCGTCCCCTCGTCGCGCTGCTGCGTCGGGTGCTGCTGGCCCGCTACCTCGCGGCCTACCGGCGCCGCATCCCGCTGGACGCCGGCCTCCTGGCCTACTACGAGGTCGCCGCGTGCATGCGCGGCCTGGTGCGAGCCGCGATGGCCCGGGTCGCGGGCGGGGAGGCCGCCCGCAATCCACTCGACGCCTCCGACTTCGGCGAGCGGCTCGCCGCGCGCGTGGGCCAGCTCACCGGCGTGGCGGTCACGCTGCCGCCGCGGGCCGAGTGACCGTGCTACCATTCCCGCGGCAGCCGACCATTCCGCTCCGGAGAGAGCCATGAACGCCACCGATCTCGCCTACACGCCGGCCACCGATCTGATCGCGCGCATCCGCTCCCGGGCGCTCTCCCCGGTGGAGCTGACGCGGGCGGTGCTCGAACGCATCGAGGCGCTGAACCCGAAGGTCAACGCCTTCGTCACGGTGACCGCGGACGACGCGATGGCCGTCGCGCGCGCCGCCGAGAGCGCGGTGATGAAGGGCGAGCGGCTCGGCCCGATCCACGGCATCCCGGTCTCCATCAAGGACCTGGCGCTGGTCCGGGGCGTGCCCGCCAAGTTCGGCTCGTTCGTCTTCGAGCACCGCGTCGGCGAGGTGGACGCACCCTTCGTGCGCCGGCTGCGGGACGCGGGCGGCGTCATCGTGGGTAAGACCACGTCGCCGGAGTTCGGCTGGAAGGCGCTGGGGGACAGCCCGCTCACCGGCATCACGCGCAATCCCTGGAACCTCGGCATGACCTCGGGTGGGTCGAGCGCGGGCGCGGGGGCGGCGGCCGCGGCCGGACTCGGACCGCTCCACCAGGGCTCGGACGGCGCGGGCTCCATCCGCGTGCCGTCGGCCTTCTGCGGCATCTACGGACTCAAGCCGACCTTCGGCCGTGTGCCGATGTGGCCCATCTCCAACACGGACAGCGTCTCGCACACCGGGCCGATGACGCGCACGGTGGCCGACGCCGCGCTGATGCTGGCCGTGATGGCTGGGCCCGACGACTGGGATCGCCAGTCGCTGGACGCGCCGCCCGCCGACTACGTGGGCCGTCTCCACGACGGCGTCCGCGGCCTCCGGGTGGGATGGACGTCCGATCTCGGAGGCCTGCAGGTCGACCCCGAGGTGGCGCAGATCGCCCGGCGCGCCGCGGAGGCGTTCCCGGAGCTGGGCTGCTCGGTGGAGGACGCCAAGATCAACCTGCCGGACACGCACGAGATGATCCGCCTGATGTGGAACGCGCACTACGCGGGCAACTTCGCGCAGTTCCTCGATCGCTTCCGGACGAAGATGGACCCGGGTCTCGTCGCGGCGATCGAGGACGGACGGCGCTACTCGGCCGAGCAGTACGTCGACATGCGCGCGCGCAAGAACGCCTACTGCGACGCGGTCCGCGTCCTCTTCGACACGTACGACCTGCTGCTTATGCCCACCGTCTCGGTGGCCGCCTTCGAGGTCGGGCGCCTCAATCCGGCGCACTTCCGCCAGCATCCGTGGGACTGGTTCGACTGGGCGGGCTTCAGCTATCCGTTCAACTTCAGTGGCAATCCGGCCGCCACGGTGCCGGCCGGCTTCACACCGTCCGGGATGCCGGTGGGCCTGCAGATCGTGGGGCGGCGGCTCGCCGATCTCCAGGTGCTGCAGGCCTCCGCCGCCTTCGAGCGCGCGCGGCCGTGGGCCGACAAGCGCCCCGCCGTCACGAGCCAGTAGTCGCGGGCATGAGCGCCGCGCGCCCCTACGACGTCGTCACGTTCGACTGCTACGGCACGCTGATCGACTGGGAAGGCGGCATCGCGGGCGCGTTCACGCGAGCGGTTGCCGAGACCGGCGGTCGCCTCGAGCCGCGGCAGGTGCTCGCCGCGTACGAGAAGATCGAGCCCATGGTACAGGCCGAGCGCTACCGCAGTTACCGCGACGTGCTCACCGAGAGCGCGCGGCGCGTGGCCCGCCAGGTCGGCTGGGACCTGCCCGAGCCGAAGGCGACCTTCCTCGCCGAGAGCCTGCCGTTCTGGATCCCGTTCCCCGACACCAACGCGGCGCTCGAGCGGCTCTTCAAGGCGGGCTACCG
>Ga0187766_10000308_pt1 | contig 27074 bp, 33 predicted proteins | sample 0216_QUI02_MP05__4_FD_132971 | JGI IMG/M metagenome (GOLD analysis project Ga0187766, IMG submission 132971) | Tropical peat soil microbial communities from peatlands in Department of Meta, Colombia - 0216_QUI02_MP05_20_MG | ecosystem: Environmental > Terrestrial > Soil > Wetlands > Peat ... | reverse complement strand
GCCCACGGTGCTACCCTGGCATGACAATTGGACCATTACTGTGGACGGGGTCGGAATGTTGAACGCAATGCTGACATTCTTAGTCCCGGGGATGTCCTCAGCTTCTATGCCGAAGGTGTACTGAACCGTGTTGCTTCCAGTGCAGTAGCCTCGTGTCGACACAGTGATGCTCCCCTGACCGCTGCCGCTGCCGAGGTATGTGGACGGGTTGATTGAGAATGTGAACGATCCGGTCGCTGTCTGGGTGGAGTTCCATTGAATCGGTTTACCGGTGCTATCGTTGATACCCGAGGGACCTAGCGGAACAATGTACTTGTATGTCCCGCTGAAATCTTGGTAACTCTGGGTACCTGTTGTCGAGCTACCAACGGTCACGGTGGTGGTCGGTACGTTGGAAGTAGTGGCTCCAATGCTCAGTGTCGAGGTGGTCGTTTTGGCTCCTGGGGAGCCGGGACTGGAGAAGACGAAGACATAGGCGACCCCGGCACCGGCTATGACAACGACCACTACTGCTACCAACACGATGGTTGTTATCGCCGGCCGAGGTTTCATTATCTTACCTTCCACCTGAACGACGCCATCGGGAATGTTCACCGACGGCTAATAGTACACGCCGACGTGGAAAGCCGCAGCGGTTATGAGCCCTACTATCGCAGCGAGGACGAAGTAGACGATGAATGTTGCGATTACGACGGCGACGACGTAGGTGACGACCCTGTCCTTTGGGGTTCCCATGAGTATCGGGAGCCCCAGATACAGGATGTAGAGGCCATATAGGATCCCCAGAATTTCCAGGATTCCCAAGAGTGGGATTATGTTGAGAATGCCTATCAGAAAGGCAGGAGTGAAGATGAAAGCCGAAAGCTTGAGGCTCTTGATCTTGTCGGTTGACGAGCCGAAGGTAGGAGCCAGGAACCCTATTACCAATGCGACAACATAGACGGCTATGATGTCTAGGATGTAAAACAGGACCGCATAGAGGAAGGCATAGGCGACGAAGGATCCTACGAAACCGAACGGGACGAAAAGGTCGTAGTACCACAGGTAACCAATGAGGGTCGCGATGAATGGAATCGCAGCCAGGACTGCGACGTAGTTCACCATGATTCCCCTTACCGTGGCCGGTGTATCCTTGTTCTCGTTGAGGTAGCTCGTGGGGTTCCTCACCAAAGAGATGGCCGAGTTTATGGTGCCCATGATGAACCCTACTGGAGCCGAGCTCCCCGAGCTGCCTGAGGGAGATGACGGTGCTGGAACGGGCCCGCTGGAAGTTGGGTTATCACGCAACGACCTATCGACCAAACTGTCATCGGGGGCGGAATCAGGACCCGTCTCTCGCAATGTGTATCCAGTCCAGCTTTCCGACGTTATTTAAGCCTAAGGCATTAGGAACCCCCAGAAATTGGTGCCGATTCGGGCTTCGGCTCTACTTCTTGTGCAAGATGGTTACTAACGATGGTTACGTATCTCCAACTCCTTTGCCTTCCACGGCTTCATAACCACGTCCCAGGGAGTGACGACCTTCCCATCGTAGACCAAGCACTGTTCGGGCTCGGCCTTCAGCAAAGCCGCCGCTTCTCCCAACCGCATACGCCCACCTGCCACCTTCGCGGTTATCGTTCCAATTCCTGAAATCGGTATCTCGAGAATGTCTGCCGACTCGTTCTGCACCACGCCTGCTAGTACAGCAGGGCTGAACAAATATTCGATTACGCCCCTATCCCAGACGAACTCGCGTGTCCCGGAAAAGAAGACCCGCCTGATCCGTCTGTCGAACATCTCGACAAGAACCTCTCTGATTGTCGCCTTGATCGGCATCGAGAAGGCCGTGGATGCGACATCTTCCAGGGTAAGGGATGACCTGAGGCTGCCGTCTTGGTACAGTCCAAGGACATCCGGGAGAGCCAGAAGAGCTCCCGCACCTCTGCTCTCCACGACACGTGCGAAACCAAACCGTCTTCGAAGGAAGACGTCAAGAAGGCCGGACAGAGATCGGTCGGCTCGAATCGTTGGAAGAGGTTTTGATACAACATAACATGGTTCTTTCAGGAAGGATCCGACTCCTCCGGGTCTGACCTTCAGCAGCCTTGCGAGGCAGGAGAAGCCGTAGATGCCCCTCTGTCTCCTTCCAACGTCGAAAGAAAGGGGCAGAACGTCAATCTCGTGAAACCGCAGCAAGGGAAGGACTGACAGTATAGGGGCCGTTGGATCAACGGCCGGGTACGCCCTCTCGAACATCTTCGGAAACGCATCCCTGATCCTCAACCGGACTTCGTCGACCGTCCGGTGTAATTATCCATTGCCCGAACGTGTGGAGAAAGGGTCATTAGCAGCGCCGCTAGTATGCCCATAAGGTGCAGCCCTGTTGATGCAGCTCCAGTTTCAGGCACGTGCAGACGACTGGATCAAGCAGCTGTGTGTCGACCTTTCAGCCGAGGTGAGGATTTTGGGCCTCAAGTTCGTAGGTCGGGGTCAAGAGGTCGCCCACTTCGTTGACATCGCGCTGGGAACAGGTAGTCCAGAAGAGGTCCGCCAGCGGCTGGGCTCCATCTCTTCGGTGATGAGCACGGAGTTGACCGACCTCTCTCAGCAGCACATGATGGGGGTGGTCGTAGCGAGCAAATGCATGGCTTGTCCCTCCATTCTGGGCACTAACCAGGCGGTGTTCGTCTCTTCGGCTAGGACCGGGGACGATTGCACTGTAGGCTACAAGGTCTTTCTGGGCAACGAAGGAGTACCCTTGCTCCTTGGTCGCCTCTCCAGGGAGGGCGTAGGTTACTCAGTGAGAGATGTCGGCCCTGTCTCCCCTGACTTCAAGCTCACGACGAGGCAGCTGGGCATCCTAAGGTCTGCCATGGAGATGGGTTTCTACGACTTCCCGAGGAGGATAAGCTTGACGGAGTTGGCGGGGAGGATAGGAATCAAGCCCAGCACCCTAAGCGAGATCCTTAGAGCAGCTGAGAAGAACATCCTTGGAAGCTTCCTGAGCGAGGGCGACGAGATAGAAGAGTAGGATAAGCCTGGGCATCGTGCCGTGTGATATCCTAACCTGTTAGGGTCGAAACATATCCTTCTCACGCCAGCCATCCACTCACCGACCTGACATGCAGGCATCAGAATCAAGCTTTCAGACGAACGCGCCAGTCGCAGCGAAGATCCTTGTTACGGAAGCGAATAGCGAGATGGGATTGGCTCTCTTGAAGGCGATATCAGATGCCCCCTGCAATATGATAATGAGGTCGGCTATCTCGAAAGGAAAATCCGTCGAAGAGATATGCTCAGAGACGGGCGTGCCGATCAGCACTGCCTACCGGAAGATACGCGAGCTGACAGAGAGCGGTCTCATCTTCATCGAGCACATAATAGTTACTGATGTGGGGAAGAAGCGCATCATCTACAGAGCTGCCTACTCAAGGGTGGCTGTCCAATGCGACCCGGGGAACTTCGTCGTGGAGAGCACCCCCAATGCGGAGGTTCCCGATATTCTGTATAGGCTTTGGCAGTTCTCAAGAAGTCACCAGGAGCGCTCCCAGGTATGAATGGAAAAAGGCGAAGGAGAAGGACTTCGAAGAGTGATATTGGGCCCTTCGACCATCAGGTGGCGCTAACTGCGAGACAGGAGCAGGTATTGGGGACGGCTCTGGCGCAGGGATACTTCGAGTTCCCTCGGAAGATAAGCCTGACTAACCTCAGTGAATTGGTCGGGGTCAGGCCCTCAACTCTCAGTGAAATCCTGAGAAGCGCCGAAAGAAGAGTCTTGGAGAACGCCGTCCTCGTACAAAACCAGGCGAGGCTGCGACCTCCACCTTCGGTCTGATTATGATTATTTCAGTCGAGAGTGATAGCCACAAGACCCACCCGAGTGGAGGCGCAACAGACCTCATAGGAGGCAGAATGTTTATCGTCAGACATCGCGTTGCAAACAACGCTTGAAAATCGTGATCATATCAGATATTCATGGCAATCTGGTTGGGCTTCAAAGCATACTGTCAGCCATCAAAGATGCCGACCGTGTCATCTGTCTTGGAGATGTCGCAGTCAACGGACCTCAGCCTCACGAGACGATCTCGTTCCTTCGAAGAGCTGGTTGGCCATGCGTCCTGGGGAACACAGACGAAGCATTGGCGAGACAGAAACGCGATGTCTTCGGCAATCTAAAGATGCCCGCGGAAGAAAGGCGGAAATTGGCTGCTTTGGACGACTGGACCGCCTCAAAAATCGACGCAGCAGACAGAAGGTATCTCGCGAGTTTCAAACCCACAATAGTGTTCAATGGAGGAAAGAACTCCTTGTTGTGCTATCATGGCTCGCCCCGTTCAAACACTGAACAGATTCTGCCGACGACTTCTGAAGGGGAACTTGGCAAGATCTTCGAAGGCAGGCACGCCCTGGCTTACGCTGGCGGACACACACACTCCCAGATGGTACGTAAGTTCGGGCCCTCTTTGGTAATTAATCCTGGCAGCGTCGGTCTCCCGTTCTTCGAAGCTGCCGATGGGAAGGTCATGAACCCTGTCTGGGCAGAGTACGCCGTTCTCACCACTTCCCTCGACGATCTACGGGTGGAACTCCGACGCGAGAGGTACACCAAACGCGATCTGAGAGACGCGGTCATGAGGAGCGGCATGCCCGACCCCGGATGGTGGCTAAGGGACTGGGTTTAGCCCTACCACTATGAGTGAAAGGCTGCCCTGCCCAGTTCGTCGTCCAATAGCCAAAGCACTTCAGGCGTGCCCCAGTACATCCTCCCGTCTATGAAATATGTCGGAGATCCGAACACCCCCCTCTCGTATGCCCTCTGTGTCTCCTTCCTCAGCCGCAGCTTTGTCTCCTCTCGCTCTGTGAACTCCAGAAACTCATCCCTGTCCATGCCTAGGGACGCCACAATCGTACAGAGATTCTGGTGGTCCGAAATGTCCGTCCCGTTCACCCAGTATTCTCTGAAAACCCTCGAGACGTAGTCGTCCACCCTCCCCTTCGCCTCGGCGAAGTAGGCACCTCTGAGAGCCCGTACCGAGTTCGGAGGGAAGCTCGAGTGGGGGAAGTTCAACTCAATCCCGAGGGTTCGTGAGATGCGCTCCAGATTCGCGACCATGTAGTTGTACTCGTTCGTTCCCTTGGGGACCGGAGCGTCGTTGGTCACCTTAAAGAGTCCGCCGAGGAAGAGCGGGACTAGGTGCACGTCCAGTCCTAGCTTCGCCTTCAGTTCCCTCAGTTTGAAGTAAGCAACGTAACAGTTCGGACTGGCGAAGTCGTAAAGGAACTCTACCTGTGTCACTGCATAGGGGAAGGTCTGGTGACTTAAACGGGCACCGATACCCAAGCGCAAAATGCCCCATCCTAACCATCACGCGCTACGCGAAGAGTTCAATCCAAATTCCGTTGGGGTCCTCCACGTACGCCCACCTGCTCGAGGAGCCTTTGATTTCGAAAACCGTCCGGTGCCCCTCCTTGGCGAAATCAGCCAGCACCTTGTCCAGGTCTTCTACCTTGAACGCGAGATGATCCAGGCCCTCACCAGCAGTGTATTTGGTCGCGTACCTGTTCCCCTTGGGATAGTAGTTGAGCTCGAGTTCCTGTCCTCCTTGCACGCTCTTGAGGCCGACCACCGTCCCACCCGTGGCTTCGATTTTGTTTCTCCCTGTTTCCTTCATTCCAAGTAGGCTGGTATAGAATTTCACCGACTCCTCCAGATTCTTGACCCGTATCCCCGTGTATAGGAAAGTCGACTTCAATTCAGACTCACCACCCCAAGTCACGGATCTTGGTATAAGCGCTTTTGGCCGCTGCTACGGCGCGGATATCAAGAAATAGTCGCATCCAAATAACTTCACCGTGAGCGAGAAGACCCACCCGAAGTACAGCTTCTCCAAGAAGCTCGGAGGTGGCGAGTTCCTCAATGTGGCTGTGTGGCCAGGCAGGTCGAATCCCGAGGACGAGGTCGTGAGCATCCAGCTTAGGAAGTTCGACGGCGACTGGAAGACACTGGCAAAGGTGGCCCTCTACAGGACAACGGACGGCACCTACTCAGAGCTTCCGGAAAGGACGTCGACCTAAGCTGAAGGTGTCTGACGCAGCTCGAACCAGGGGTTCTCGGGCTCTGGCTGCCGGGGCTCTCGTTGGAAAGGCTCTGGTACCATCGAGTAGTACACGCCCACTTTTTTGCCGACTTGGTTCTTAACCAATATGGACTTCGGCTCTATTCTGAGTGTTTGCGTTAGGCAGCAGAATTGACTACGACAGTCAGCGCGATCTGAACAATCCTCTGGGACGCTTCTATCTGCTCGAACCCTTGCCAATAGAGCCCACGTAGTCTGCTTCTAGGTACCTACCAAACACGTCCCATTCCCGCTTTGCACCTTGCACCCATTCTCGAACACCCTCTGCCTTCTTGGGGTCATCATATGTGACGTGGAAGACCATATCGAGCCGGGTCCTCCTACCCACCGACGTGAGCTTGTAGTCTCCGAGTTCTCTTCCGTCACCGCAGCTGTCTAGATGCCAGGCATCAGGTGGTTTGAGCCACACAGCCCTGATTCCCTCCACAGGATTCCTGCCTTCTTTGTAGGTGGTCACCCAGACGAACCTGCGGCGAGACCTCTCGAGGAAGCGGCGTTTCGTCTTCGAGCCCGTCATCTTGTTGTCGTCGACACGGAAGTCTGTGCACCAAGCGAAACAGAAGTCTAGAGGTGCCTTGAACGTCTTCGAAACCTTGTAAGTCTTGGTGACTGGCTCCGCCAACATGAAAGTGCTCTTCGGCGTTCTCTTAAGGGTTTGAATCGTTGCGGAATTCAAAATCATGATCGGCCCCTCCCATACCTTTGGTCCGGTGGAACCCTGGGCGCGTTTATAGAGCAGACAGGGATCGCGTTTAGAGTGAAATGAGGGCAAATCCTCCCGATGGCGGTTCAACAACTGGTTCTCGGCAAGCTCACAGCGACTCCGAAGCCGCCGTCGCTTCGGTCAAGCACTTCTTCCGACCTAGGAGCATAGCCGTCATAGGGGCCTCCCGCGAAAAAGGGACAATCGGCGGGGAACTCTTCCGAAACCTGATCGAGGCGGACTTCAACGGACCGGTTTACCCCGTGAACAGGCGGGCGACAGTCGTCCAGTCCGTTGCCGCTTACGATTCCATCCTGAAGTGCCCGGGTTCAGTGGACTTGGCGTTCATCGTCGTCCCAGCGAGTTCCGTCATCGAAGTGGCGAAAGAGTGCGCACAGAAGGGGGTCCGCGCACTGGTCGTCATCTCTTCAGGGTTCGCAGAAACGGGGACAGAGGGTGCCGCCCTCCAGGAGGAGCTTGTCCGGGTGTGCAGGGCATCGGGCATGCGCATGATCGGGCCGAACTGCATGGGAATAATCAATACTGACCCAAAGGTGAATCTCAACGGACAGTTCGCCCCCTATAGGGCAATCCCTGGGCGGATTGGGTTCTGGTCCCAGTCGGGAGCGCTCGGCGTAGCGGTGATCGACCTCGCTGACAGACTAGGAATTGGCCTCTCCGAATTCGTCTCCGCAGGCAACAGAGCTGATGTTTCGGGGAACGACATCGTGCAGTACTGGGAGACCAATGACAACGTCGACGTAATCCTGCTGTACATCGAGTCTTTCGGTGACCCCGGGCGATTCGCGAGGCTGGCGAAGAGGATCACCGCGAAGAAACCAATAGTCGCAGTGAAGAGCGGACGCTCCACAGCGGGCTTCAGGGCCACGCAGTCCCACACGGGGGCTCTCGTGGCCGCCTCTGACATAACTGTCGACGCCCTCTTTAGGCAGTCAGGAGTCATAAGGACCGACTCTCTCGATGAGATGTTTGACGTGGCAGCCCTACTGGCCACTCAGCCAGTGCCTAGCGGAGACAGGGTGGCGATAATCACCAACGCCGGAGGTGCGGGAATACTTGCGGCGGATGCCTGCGAAAGCCTGGGGATGAAGGTCCCTGAGCTGTCTCTCGATACGCAGGGTCAGCTCAGGAGGTTCCTCCTTCCCATTGCGAGCACCAAGAACCCGATCGACATGAGCGGCGCCGCCATCCCCGCGGACTTCGCGCGTGCAATTCAGACGATGTCGGAGAGCGAAGAGGTCGACAGCCTCATTGTGATATTCATCCCTCCTTTGGCCGAGAAGCCGCAGGAGACGGCATCGGAGATACTTCAAGCGGTGAGGGGGATGCGCCGGAAGCTCCCTGTCATAAGCACGTTCATGGCCACCAAGGGTGTCTCCGGACAGCTCTCTGACGGCATCATGAGGATACCATCATACCCGTTCCCCGAGCTGGCAGCACAGGCCCTGGCCCGGGTGACCGACTACGGGAAGTGGCTGCATGCTCCTCGTAGCGTCCCTCCGACGTTCGCGATTAACGGGACTGAAGCTGCTTCGATTGCGGCAAGGGCGATTGCCTCCAAAGAAGAGTGGCTGAGCGCCACCGACACCGAGGCCTTCCTGAAATGTTTCGGGATCTCGACGGTCAGATCGGTGCAAGTCAGAAACGCCGAAGAGGCGGTCGAAGCGGCTCGTGGCTTTGCCGGGAAGGTCGCTCTCAAGGCAATTGCTCCAGGCCTGCTTCATAAGACAGAAGCAGGTGCAGTGGAAGTCGGACTTGCCGCCGATGAGGTAAAGCGCGCAGCAGAGGAGATGTGGGACAGGGTCCAGCGGAGAGGGTTTGCCGTGAATGGCTTCCTTGTCCAGGAGATGATTACAGACGCCGTCGAGATGTTCGTTGGCGTTGCCCGCGACCCCACCTTCGGGCCATTGATTGCCTGCGGAGCCGGAGGGACACTGGTCGAGCTGATCAAGGACGTCTCGGTTGGCCTCCCTCCTCTCACGAAACAGGATGCGGAAAGGATGGTCCAATCTCTAAAGACCCGCCAGCTCCTCGAAGGTTATCGAGGGGGGCCGCAGTATGACGAGGGAGCGCTAGAAGAGACCATCCTCCGCATCAGCCAGATGGTGGAGGTAACGCCCGAGGTTGCTGAGCTAGACCTCAATCCCCTAATGGTGCTTCAGCACGGGAAAGGGGCCATCGTTGTCGACTCTCGGCTCCGGGTGGCAGGTCCACAACGAATCTGAATCCAGCGGCGGAGTCATGTGGCGGGTCTTCAATCTCTTGAAGCTCTAAATATCTGGCCGTCGGAGTATTCGGCAATGGCATCATCAAGACACGCGGCAGGGAATGAGAAATCCATGGTTGCCGAACTACTTGGGGCCCTTTCTGACAAGCACACCCAGATTGACGTAAACCTCCAGGGCATGAACGTCAGATTCCCGAACACGGGGATGAGCGTGGAGTTCGACGGTCTCGTCACCATCACCAGTCATGTCAGGGACATGACCGATGACGAAAAGAAAGCTTCGGCCAGCAAGAACATCGCTCTCATGGCGTAGTATCACTAGAGTTCTAGGCTACGCCAGAATCTTCAACAGTTTCCTAGCCTTTAGAGGGTTCACACTAATTCGACCTGTGAGCCTGGAGGATCCCCTTCCCATGCTTAGTACCACTTCCCCCCCAGTGCGCAAGTTCAGCTTCCATCCAGCCTGGGAGAGAACGCCAGCAACGCTAATGGGGCCCGTAAGCGCGCCCAACGGCCCACCACTCTTCTTCGCCAATTCCGACGGTCTGATGCCGGCCCGTTTGGCAACAGTCGCTTCGACATCCATAGTCTTCTCGTCGCCGTTCACCTCAATGAATTGGAGACCTCCCACCGTGACTGTAGCTCTCCCAGCAGAAACCAGCGCGAGGAAGTCGAATAACGACGAAAGACTCTCCTGCCGGTTCTTCTTCGACGGTTTTGGACCTTTCACTTCAGCTCGACTACAAGGGCTCTTGCTGTGTTCTTGAACTCAACAGCATGAGACTCGCCATCCGACCACTCTATGTGACCTGCCCTTGTCCTCCGCACCTTGATCTTTCCCTCAGGCGATGTGGACTTGTAATACAAAGGCGTGAAACTATACGAGAAGTATGCTGGGTGCGTATGCATCTCTGTCTTCGATCCTTTCTTTACACTCAACTCGATTACACGGATTCTATCGTTCTCGAAGAGCACCTTCGTCAGTCCTGGGGCCGCTTTTGTGACGTGCTTTGCCATCGTGGGGCTCGGAAGATTCTGCAAATTTAAACTCCAACGGTCGGCCTGGCGCGTCATCGGCGATTGTCGTGCAGCACGGCTAGCCTGGAAGCAGATGCAGCGGCCAGCCGTAGAAGGCGATTCCCACGAAGTACGCTATCAGGGCGTACGAGACTAGCATGGTAACCGCCGGGATGATTACATATCCAATGTTCCTCCTCAAACCACTGATGTTACACTCGTTCCTCTTTTTCAACTGGAAGTAAATTATCGTCCCGAGGAAGGCCACTGCCAGGGCAAGCTCGTAGGGCTCGTAGACATACATCATCGAATCCGCGAGTGTGATCATCGCCGACATAGACGAGAAGCCAAGCAGAGCAAAGGCGACCGGTCCCAGGCAACAGACGGATGAAATGAGGCTGGCTATCACACCAGCGAAGCCGAAGCCCGTCATCTCCTTGATTTTGTAACGATCGGCAAGCCCAACAAGTGAAATGTAAAAATCTCGTTTCCCGCTGAACTTATCCTCTCTTTCTAGGTCGATTCCCAGGCGCGACGAGGTGCCCTCGAGGACGTTCTTCTGCACTGCGGAAAGTCCTGCAGGGGATGCGCCGAACACTACATTGAATGTAGACTCGATTCCCTGAGGATCGAGCTTGTCCTCCGGTATATTGCCGATCCTCATGAGAGCTTCGGATGCCGAATCACCAAGAGCAGACCTGAGGCTGTCCTTGAACCCTTGCGCCAACTTCATGTCAGTCTGCTTCTCGCTGGTCATTCTCGTACCAGACAAGAAGGGGCTCCTCTATCTTCGTTCTCGACCTTCCCCAGAACCAGACCCCTAACGCATTCGGTTTTTCTCCTTCCAAATCTGTTCCAAATTACGCCCCTGCGGATAGATTAGGTCCAATCTCGACACCTAACATCGTCACCTGCCGAGTTTCAATCTGATAGAAAGCGCCCAGTTATCAATCAGGACACCTACTCACGCGGGCATGAAGAAACCAACTCAGGATGATGCAAAACTGCTCCTCATGCTCAACCAGAGCTTCAACACGCCCAGCCAGCGTGACGCAGGGATGTGGTTCATGAAGGAGTTCTCTGCGAAGGACTACGCCGACTTCCAGGCGAAGTATCCCGTAGGCAGCAAAGAGTGGGGCTATGTGGGAGATGTGCTCTCCTTCTTCGAAACAGCTGGCGTGCTGGTCTCTCATGGCCTGCTCAACGAAAATCTGTTCTTTGACGCCAGCGGTATAGAGTTCGTATGGAAGAAGGTCGAACACATAATCCCTGCATGGCAGAAAGCCGACGATCCTGCAATATGGGAGAATGCTGTCTGGCTGGCAAAACGACAACGCTATTGGAAGAAAAACGTCTGGAAACCCAACCAGAAGTGGAAATCTAGTACCCGCTGAGCTCCAACACACCGGAACCATTGAAGAGCCGAGCGGAAGCTCAGATCGAAACTACACCCGTATCTTGGACAGCCCCCTGGTTCAGAACATCACGCCGCTTTTTCCCCTACCTCTTCTGAATCTCTGCTCCAGTTCGCGATGAAGACCCCAAGGAACATCATTGCGCCCCCGACTACGGCCAGTATGCTCGGCAAAGCAAGTGTCCTGAGGGAATCTACAAGAATCGTCATCGCGGGCACAGCGAGAGCCATGGTTGTAATACGACCAACACGCCCGCGCCTCAGGAGCCCATTCCAAAGGACAAACAGGAGCACGCCGCTGAAGAGGACCAAGTAGACAACGTCAACCGACAGATTGATTCCAGGGGAGATCTGAGGGAATAACAGGGAGCCGACGACGCCTGGTATTGAGCCGACCAGGAACTGGGTGGTGAGAATGGGTATTGGTTCCCTACTTCTGAGCTTCCGGTAGTAGACGCTGTACGCAGCCCAGAACACAGCGCCGACGAGAGTGAAGAAGGCCCCCACAGGCTGCGAGCCATGGTTCAGGGTGAGAGAATAGACGATGACACCGCTGAAGCCTATCAATGCGCCTAGCAGTTCACGACGTCGGACTACTTCTCTGATGACAACGAATGCAATCGGAATTGAGAAGAGGGGCATCGTGTAGCTCAGGACTGCAGAATCGCCCGGCGAAACATAGCTGAGGCCAACTGCCCATGTTAGAGTGCTTACGGACGAGCAGCCGGCGACCAAAAGGGCGTCACGATCAAGCGGGATTTTTCTTCCCCCGAGAAAGTAGAAGATTATGCCGGTGAAGACGTATCTGAACGTCATGAGGACGAATGGCGAGGCGTAGGAGAGCCCATCCTTCGTGAATTGATACTGGAACGAGGCGATGATTACGTAAGGGAAGAGCCACTTGGCTAGAGCAGTGTTAGTGAATCGATCTTGTCCTTGCAAAAGTTTGCCTGCGTCCGATTTCTAACGTGCCATTCTTGAACCCTACCAGGGCAACTCATTCTTCCATTAGGTCCTCCCAAAAGGAATGCGCGCACTAGCGATGGCGGCGTCTTCTGCGGTTAAGCGCCACCACGTCGAACAGTAATCTCCTGAAGTTGACGGTCACACTCCGAGCATAGAATCGACCTTCGATGATTATGCTTCTGAGGTCATATTCTCCCTTTTCGTAGAAGTCATACCTCTCGAACGACAGGCAGTCCGACAGGTAGGACTCGAGGCGATCAAGATCTGGGTCGACGACAACCTCTCTCTGCAGCAGCTCGTCCTTCGAAGCAAGAAGAAGATCGTTCAGCGAGTCTCTCGCAGCCTGGTAGTTCTTCCAAGCCTCTTCCACGAAGCGCGGGAAGATACCGTTGGCCGCCAACTTCGCTTTGAACTGGCCGCCCTCATCTTCCGAGTATCTCTTCAGGAGATGCGCTTTGATGTTGAGCTCGTTGGACCTATCGAAGTTGTACAGAAAGTCACGAGCCACGGGCTCGAAGTCCGTCTTGTAGGCGTGGTTGAGGGAGTCCCCAAAGGACCCACACGCCAGCAGAAACCTCGCCATCTGGTAGTCCCCGGATATCAGCGCGCTGGAGATCATATGTGCGAAATCGGGCTCGTAAGGAATCTCGCTCATCAGGAGCCCTTTCTTTCTTATCCTGTGTGGACGGAGTTCGATTGCCCCAATATCAGACAGCCACCCTTCTGCGAACGATATCTCCCTCTGGTTCACTCTTGACATGAAGTCCAATTTGGAGAGGTCGAGCCCATACTTCGACATCAGGAGCACAAGATCGAAGGGAGTCTCGGTCTCAAGGGATTTGTGGACAGGGGTCGGCTCGATTGTCTTGGGAATCGGGGAGTCGGTAAGGATGACCGACCGGCCTGGCTTGAAGCGGCCAATCCTACCCATCATTTGAAGGAGAGAGTTGTTGTCCAGCCTGCCATACTTGAGGGTCTTCTGACCCAGCCTGTCCCTGCTGTTGATTACGTCATTGAAAATCAGGACATTGTCAACATAGATGTTTACCGACGAAGCGATGACGTTGGTGGCGAAAATCCTCAGGTTCCTGTCTCGCTCCGCTCTGCGTTGGATTCGGTTAACCTCGGAACCCTCCAGTCCGCCATGTATGTACACACCTCCATAGTCCCCCGCGTACTTCTCGACGAGGCGCCGCGTAGGCAGGAAAACCAACCAGGATTCGTCTCTGGGCTGGGTGTAAAGGTATCGCGAAAGGGTATCGAACATCGCGTCTAGATCGCGAACGAGCTCTACCTCGATGTTCACAGGGTACCTCCTGCCGCTGACCGAATGAAGCTTGGAGATCCCCAGGAAGGTGAGGAACTCTCTGGGGTCTATGGTGGCGCTCATCACTCTGAACAAGTTCTTTGCTGTTTTTTCGTCCTTCTTTGCCAGAGCCATACAGAGCTCCAACTGGGAGGACATCTGGTGGCTCTCGTCGAAGTATATCGAGGTCTGCGAGATCGAGCGGTCGGCCAGCATCCTGATCAGGACGCCGTCTGTCACGATCTTGATCCTGCCCTCGACGTTGACCTTGGTGTCCTTGGTTATGATGGCCAGGTGCTCTTTGACCTGGGGATGCAGCGCTTCGAGCGAGTAGTAGAGGGCGTTGCATGAGGCTCTCGAAGGCTCGCGAATGATGATGTGGCGGGCCCTCCCGGACTTCTCGAACTCGTGGATTGGGACCACGGTGCTCTTCCCAGTACCCACCTCTCCCAGGAGGACGAAGTGATCTGAGAAATCTATCGAGTCAAGTATGGAGAAAATCGGCAGGTCGAGTGTCGCTATCGACCGTGGGGGGTGACGCTGTCCTTCAGCTTCCTCAGGGACGACAGGCTCGAACGAGTCGTCCACGCCAGTTTCGCTCAATACGCTCTGGTTGCCTCTCCGATTCCAGCCCGATTTGAATCTAGGGCGCAAGGAGGAGCAATGATTGTTGGTTTGATGAAGTATCGAAAATAGACCGGCACTACAGAGCAGCAATACCACCTGCGTAAATCGCCCGCTCGCCGCCTTCTACCAACGACAATGAGCCTCAAACTGAGCGGGGGTGAAGCAAGGACCGGGGCCCCGAGCGACAAACACAGTGTCAGGTCCGAAGGGGGTGTAACTGAAGATGCCGATGCACTGATTGAGACGCACGGACTTGCGAAGATGTACGGCAGTTTCGGCGCCCTCAACGGCCTGAATCTGAGGGTGATGCCTGGCGAGATTTACGGGCTGCTTGGACCCAACGGGGCGGGGAAGACTACGACCCTCAGGATAACCGCCGGTCTGATCGATCCGACTGAAGGCTCGGTCGTCGTTTCGGGGTTCGATGCTACACAGGACCCACTCCACGCGAAGGCACAGATTGGCTACGTCGCTGAAATCCCAATACTGTACGAGTCTCTGACGCCCAGAGAGCTCCTGGAATTCGAGGGGTCTGTCAGGGCGCTCGCCAGGGAACCAGTCAACCGAAAGGCACGCCAGCTCGCCGAGGCCTTCGAAGTGGCGTCGACCTTCGACACTCCGATCGCCACCCTGTCTATGGGAACGAAACAAAAGGTTGCCATAATCGCCGCCCTCATCCACCAACCTCCCGTTCTCCTACTAGACGAACCTCTGAACAGCTTGGATGCGCGAAGCAGCCGAATCCTGAGGGAGCTTCTTTCGCTGCATGTGCAGAGGGGAGGGGCCGTCCTATTCTCTACTCACGTCATGGAGATTGCGCAAAGGCTCTGTTCAAGGATCGGGATCATATTCGGAGGCAGGATTGTCGCCGAAGGAGACTTGGATCAGCTTAGGGCCCGGGCCGGAGAGAAAGATGCGACTCTAGAGGAGGTTTTCATGAACCTCACGAACGAAGCGTCCGAAGTCGAGAACATCGTGAGGGGGCTAAGGGAGTCTTTCTTCGTCGATGAAGACCACTGATGCCTGGCGGCTGAGCGCCGTTCCTTACTCGGAAATGGCGTTCAAGTCGATACTCCAGAACAGCAGCAACATGTGGTGGGGATCCTTCGGAAGAGGTTCGTCGGAGACATCTGGCCACGAGGATCTCGTCAAGAGGGCGCTACGTATTGCAAGATTCGACAAATTCATCATAACCGCCTTCGTGGTAGTCGCAGCCGGGGCTCCTTTCCTTCCTCAGGTTCTGGGAGCTTCGTATGGGATATCCGCGTCCGTCACTTTAAGTCTGGCGGTTTGCTTCGCCCTAGTCGTACTCTATGGCGTCCAGACCCTTTCTTCTTTCGTGACTAGCGGTCCCTCTCCCGTTCTCTCGACTCTGCCCCTGATGCGAGAAGACGTCTCTCTTGTCAACCTGTTTTCTTTTGTGAGGACTAGCGACTACCTGGTGGTCGGATCAGTAGCCTGCCAGGTCTTCTTCGTTTTACTCGTGACTGGCTCCGCTTTGTCCGCGCTCTGTATGCTTCTTGCCGGAGCCGTGAACTCGATAATGGGAGTCGGCGTAGCCCTCTGGCTTTCCACCGTTTTTTACAGAAACATCCTGAGTTCCAAACAGGGTAAGCGTGGCGGTGCACTGCGCCTTGCGCTCCTCTCAGCCTGGGGGGTTGTGGTGCTTGGAATTGGGGTCATGTTCGCCGCAGCAGGATACCTGATTCCGCTGGTACAAACCGTTCTGGCCAGTCCGAACACGCTGACAGGGTCAATCCTGTCGTTGGTCTACCCGTTCTCCCTGGGAATCAGTGTCGGGTCGGTCGCGCAAGGTGTCGCATTGTCGCTGGTAGAGAGGATCGCCCTCGGGGCGACGGTGGGGTACCTTCTTGTCGCCGTTGCGGTGTCTAGATGGAGCATGACCTCGGTTTCAAACTTCCCAGAGGGTTCTTCCATAGCAAGGGGCGGGGGGCATACCCATGACACCTCCGTGCCTCTACACGCGCCAGTTATCGCCTATGCATTGAAGGATCTGAGGGCTGCGTCCGCAAACTTGCCGTCGGCATTCCTGTTCACCTTGCCTGCATTCGAGACTATTGTTATTCTTCTGACCAGAGCCTTCCTGCCCACCTTGGGGGCATCAAGCCTCCTCGTAGCGATGACCCTGGGTGGGATGGTCTCTCTCATCCTACCATTGGTGCTCGTCAGCTCCGAAGGGATTGGGTTCGACTTCGCCAAGACTATGCCTCTGAGGGTGAGAACCATCGTCTTTTCCAAGGCCCTCATCACAACTGCCGTGTTCCTCCCGGCAGTCGCCATTGTCTATGTCGAAGGTCTGCTGAAGCCACTGACCTCGCCCTTCTCGATCCTGATTCCACTTGCTTCGATTCTGGCCGTGGCTGCCGCAAGTCTACTCGAGGTGAGGCTCTTCCTTGGTTTTGCTCCTAGCGGGCGAGCAACGTTTTTCCTGCAGGAATTTGCCAGAATGGCAGCTGGAGCTGGGGTGGTCCTTCTCCCGGCGATAATCTACGTGGCAGCATACATCCCCACGTTCAACCACGCCATTGCGGCGGGGGTAATGGTCGTAGTCGCATCGGCTGAGGTGCTGGCGATCACCGAATTTGTGCGCAAGTCCTGAGCTTCGACCAGGGAGAACCGGCGTGAAACACTCCGGAAAATGAGGCTCTCAGGGACTGGGCACCCTCGCAGTCTAATATACAGGTCCCAGTTTCGACCTCTGGTGTAGTCTAACGTCCAATCATGATGACTTTCTGCCTGTCAAGCTGGAGAAGGTTGGATTCACCGACGAAAATGGCGTCGAAGGAATTGCAGTCTTGGCTTCCGTTGCCGATGGGCAGAAGAAGCTGTACATCAGGGCGTTCTCGGGAGAAGTGGCGACCCACATCGACAGGTTCTCAAGAGGAGACAGGTCATCCCTGCCTACCATCTACAACTTAGTTGAGGACCTTGCCGAAAGAAATGGCCTCCACCTGGCAAGGGTCCAGATCTTCAGCTCGAACGACGTCCTGCGTGGAGACATCTACCTTGACAGCCGCAACGGCCAGATTGCGCTTCATGGGTACAGGGCATCTGACTGCGTCGCACTTGCCGCCCTGTTCGACGCCCCAATCTTGGTACAGTCGTCTCTCCTGACTCCCGTAAGCTCTGGCGGCTGAAGAACAGAGCATCCGACATGCTCTGGGTCCCCCCCATCTCGTGCCCGGCCCTTTCCAGTACATCACGCGCTAACCACGTGATAGTTCGGATTTCTGACATAGACCTGGCATGAACAGCCTTCGACGGTGCATCTTCCTCGCTTGGTGGCATAGATCGTCTGGAACAGGATCTCGTGAGCTTCGGCCATGTGCCGGCAGTTACATACTCCCGTCCCCGTCTTTTCGCGAATTCTACCCAACTTCTCCTATGCCTCCATTCTCCGCAGTTCTTGGCGGCCCATGCCCACGGGCAACCTATAGAACGTTACCTGTTCGGTTCCGATGGCTTTCAGGCTGTGAGAGGTGGAATGGAAGAATCACTCTTTCTTCTGTTTTGACCCGATTTCAACAAGCTGGAACTGACACTGGTATCTCTTCCCGTTAATGTCAAGTTTCTGCGTGGCCCAGTAGCCGACAGAGCCCGTGCTGAACTTCTTCTCCGGGAGTCCGACGTCCGCTATCTTCTGAGTGCCTTCATAGATCTCTATTCGAGGCATTGGCTCGCAACCAGATTCGGAGATAATTAAGGGTGAACGGCGTCTAGGGTGATTGTTACCGCATGACGGAGCGAGATTCCAAGGTCTTTTGTGCTGCGCATTAGGTTCGGGTGACCTTCGAGAACCATGCTTTACCCCCTCTTCCATAGAAGGTTGACTCGAATCTAGCAGGGCGGACGTAATCAACTTGCCATCCATCAGAGAAACTTGCCAGGATTTCCCGCTTGAACACTCTTCTCGGTCCTCCCCAGCCGACGGGCTCTCTGTCCGAGAAACAGAGCATGTAATATCGTCCTTGCGGCCGGAGGACGTCCCCGAGACTCTCGACGTAGGCTGACCTATCCTTGTCGGAAAAGACATGAAACAAACCTGAATCAATCGCGGCGTCAAACTTTCGGTGCAGCTCGGCGAGATGGAGGGCGTCTGCTACCACGAACTCGGCTTTCGAACCTCTCTGGGACGCCTTGGTCCGGGCCTTCTCTATTGCCAGTGGGGCTGAGTCCACTCCAAGCACCTTGTACCCTTTTGAAGCAAAAAGCATAGTATGCTCGCCCGTTCCACACCCAACATCGATTATCTCATCGCCCAGGTCTTCGCTGACGGCGAGCTCTGTAAACACCGGTTGGGGCCGTCCGATGTCCCAAGGCGGGACACCTCGATAGGCCTCGTTGAAGAAATTCATGGGCCTAACCCCCGTCGAAGGCCGCCTCTAGAAGAAACTTATCCCCGCACCCGCCATCAGGCTTCACCTGAGATGCACGATTTAAACTAGCCAGTTATCTCACATGATGTGGTATATCTCTGGGAAGTTGGATGACAAGCTGCACAACCCCACCAAGCCGTCCTCCCTTCTTCCACTGACACTGGTAGACGAGTTTCTTCTTCCTATTCTCCTCTGTCGTATAGACGTTTGGCCGACCTGAGATGAGCACCTTTCTGAGCTTCACCTGGGCGTCTGGCGGATGGCATTTCATCAGGTCAGTTCCGACGAGGGCCCTACCTCCGTCGTCGGCGTGGTCTTCCGCGGCCCTGTCGTTCATATAGAGTATCTTGTACCTCTTATCGCAGATCATTACTGAACAGGGGAGCTCTTCAAACCACACTGGATGATTCGAACCCGCCATGAGCGCGCCCGATGTTGTCCTGTCCCTGAATCGGCTTAAGCCTTTCCCAAATCCCAGATGTGTGTATTTTACGAGGAACTCGTAACATTGAGGGTAAACGCCCCGGTGATGCTCATCGTCGTGAGCCGCTCTAAGGGCATGACTATGTGGGCGCCACAATTCAGGTCAGCTCCCTCAATCCATATGACATACGTGCCGGCAGTAATGCTGAAAGCGAAGCGGGATGAGTTTTGGAGGCCCGTCGAATAAACCCAGCTCGAGGGGTGGCCTTGGAAAACGACAGACGCCTCCTGGGAGGTAGCCACGTACAGCGTCACACCAGGGGCCTCCGCGCTGAACCCGCCAGTGAGGATGGCGTCACTCTGAGTGCCGAAAGGCAAAGTATAGTGACCGGCGACGCAGTCGTAGCTGGACGAGACCTGGATGACTGTACCCACGGGGAGTATAACCGTCCCCCCCGGACCTGTGACGACGATCTCGAAATGCCCGAAAAGAAGAGCCCCCCACTCGTCCCCGACGACGACCGTGTACGCTCCAGGGGGAAGCGGTGCCATCGAACTCCCACTCCAGTTTCCTTGGATCGCACCGGTCGTGTTCATATCCTCAGTGAAGCAAGGATTCTTTTCGCAGCTTCCATAAACTTCCGCCCTGTCGCTCAGCGGGTAGAAAGAGTAAGAACTGATTCCGGTCAAGATCATAGGGCAGAAGTAAGGTCCTGGTCCATAGAGATTGATTTTCTGGGCCGAATCCAATCCTACTGAGCTGTTGTAATACCCTGACAGGACCTCAAAACCAAACGGATAGTTAGTCGGCCCACACGGACCGACGCCGAGGCCCTCGATAGGCCATGCCTGAGACGCCTCCACTTCGTTTTGGGCGTCCAGGTTGTTCCACTCCCCAACAGTCAACGATACGGACCTACCCTGGGAAAAGACAGAGGTGTTGAGAATGAGGCGGAGGGACAGATTGTTCGTGGTGTTAGTACCTGTTGACGTTGTTGCAGTGGTTGAGGTGGTTGAGGTTGACGCGCCAGGCTGGGTTGCGGTCGGCTTCAAGGGGACAAGGGCCACAGCGGCCCCCACGACCATAATAGCGACAATCGTAACTCCCGCGAAAAGCGAAATGCTGCGGTCCATGAACGTCACACAAGAACCATAGGTGGTTAAGACTAGTTATGAGAACACCTCGTTCTGGCTCTTGGAGGCTCCATCCACGCTGGCCTGGACAGCCGAAATCCATCGATTTATTCTGGAACAGAGGCTGTGGGAGGGGCGGGATGACCCTAGACGAACTTCCCGCCCGGCCCCAGTCCGCCGCGATGTCGCGCTAAGATGCGCGAGCACCGTGCTGGATTGAGGAACCTGACAGGGGTAATAACGAAGATGGACGTGCACTATAGAGCCGAGGTACTACTCGCACACTCATTCGCTGAGACTTCCACTTCATGCCCGAGAGCTCGCAGTCAGTATTGGTCTCTGGTCTCTGGTTTGTCCGGCCCAACAGGTGTCGCCCGGAGCAAGAGCCCCACGATTAGTGCCAAAGCCAGTGTAATGCAAGTCAGTAGGATGAGGCCCTCATCACTCAAATCCAAGAAGGCCCGTGCGACGAAGATAATCCCCAGAGCAGCCGCCATGTCCACCAGAAGGACCAGACCTGTTCCTCTGTCTTTTCGGGCCAACTGCCAGTCGTCCACTACTCTTTGTTAAGTGTCCTCGCGTATACTCGCCCTGGACCTCACCGAACGTTTATGCACGGTCGGTCCCAGTCAAGCGAGTTAAGAGAATGGTTGAGCTGACTCCCGACGAGCTGCTTACGACTACTCGAGCAGTCAGGCGTCGGCTCGACCTTACTCGGCAAGTTGAGCGCGAGTTGGTTGCAGAGTGCGTCGCCATCGCCCTGCAGGCACCGAACGCAGGCAACAGACAAAAGCTACACTTCGTCGTGGTCACCGACGCGCAGAAACGGGCTTCCCTTGCTAACATCTACCGGAAAGGATCAGAAACCTACTTCGAATTGCGCAGGTCCAGCCTTGCGACAGGCACGGGGAATCCAACGAATTACCGGACCGAGAAGCGCGTCTACGATTCAGCCCTCTACCTGCGCGATCACCTTCACGAAGTTCCCGTCCATGTGATTCATGCGTAGAAGGCCGCACCGAAGGGAAAGACGTCCCAACACAGGCGGCGCGATGGGGCTCCATCTACCCTGCGGCATGGAGCTTCATGCTCGCTGGTCGGGCCAGGGGGCTAGGGATGACATTCACCTCGCTCCATCTGAATTGCGAGAAGGAAGCCGCTACCCTTCTAGGCATACCATACACCGAAGTCATGCAAGCCGGCCTCCTTCCAGTGGCTTACTACAAGGGTACGGGGTTCAAGAAGGCTCAACGAGTCCCCGCCGTTCAATTGGTCCATTGGGACAGCTGGTAGCCTGGGAATCCCGTTTTTGCTTGTCTTCACCGGTGTAGGAGAGCGAAAGGCCGTCGCGGCCAAGCCAAATTAAGTGGTCCGTCTGCGCCAGGTGCGTGCCCGGAAAGATACAACAGATCAACGTGAAACCGCAGACAAAAGGGGAACACGGCCTGCCAAAGATGAGGGTGGACTCGGCCTTCGTAGCTCGCGCGGGGGTCGAAGGGGACTTCAACGTCTACAGGCACGAAGAACGCCGAGACGACCCCGACCAGGCGCTGCTTATCATGCCCATCGAGACCATCAATGAGCTGAACTCCGAAGGCTGGCCGATCAGGCCAGGGGACCTCGGAGAGAATTTCACCACCAGGGGGATTCCGTACCAGTTATTTGGAGTAGGGAAGGTTTTCGGAGCGGGCGGGACGCGGTTTCAGATTACGAAAGCATGCGATCCTTGCGATAACCTGTTTCTGCTTCCTTACGTCGGAGCATCCGAGGGACCCGGCTTCCTCAAGATCATGCAGGGGAGGCGAGGGTGGTACGCGAGAGTCCTCCAAGAAGGGCAGGTCAAGACTGGGGATCGTTTGACAGAAGAGAGCATAACCTCGGCGAGCGACTAGGCGCGAGCTCGGACTTGCAGCTCTCCGAGCAAGGGACGAACCTGATCTATACCATTGTGGGAGGGCTGCTGATAGGCACTGCTCTCGCTTTCGTAACGATTGATGGCGGCCCACTTTACCAAAACGAAGTCGTCCCCCTCTACGCGCTCTTCCTTCAGTTCAACAAGGCGGTCTTGGCTGGGTGGATCTGGCAACTGGTCACCTCGATTATCATTGCACCTCCGACGCCTTCGGGAATTCTCGACGTTTCTTTCAATGGCATTGCCTTGGTATGGCTGGACGGCCTCCTATCGTACACATACAGCAAGAGGCAGTACTACGCGGTATTCCTGGCAACGGGCATCGCGGGCAACATCTTCAGTCTCGCTAATGGCCCGAAGATAGTTAGTTTCGGCGCCTCGGGCGGTATCTTTGGATTGCTGGCGGGGGTGATTTCCTTCGACCTTGTGACAAACAGGCGGGTGAACCCAGGCCTGATGCTGTGGTTCGCGGCTATCTTCGTGGTAAGCAGCTTTGCACTCACGTACGTGGACTGGGTAGCGCACGCCGGGGGCGCTGTGTTCGGGCTGGCGCTGGGCTACATGATTGGCATGCGCAGAGGCGCAGATCCCGCAACCTTGTGAAAGAGCAGGGTCGCTACGAGTCACCCAAGGGATAGTTCTTGAATTCATCCTAACAGCAGGTTTGGGATTCGTCGACAGCGTTCACAGAGAATAGACTCGGCAGTAGCGTGCTCGACGGGGGTTCCGCAGTTAGGGCAGTGGGCTTCGCTCCGATCGTCCAATATCCCTCCAAGAAAGGTCCAAGGCTAAGAAGGATGTCTCTTGGGTATCATGTGGCCCCATGGGAGTCATGACTTCCTTGGGAAGTTAGCAGGGCATTTCGCCCGAGATCTGGTTCTACCATCGCCCAATGGCAGGAAGATGTCCTCGGAAGTCAGATCCTGATGATCCCATCCGTAGTGCCGCGCAAGACCTCCTTTCCGTCCTGATTGCGGCACACGAATGACAAAGAGACGTTCAGGCGCCCCTCAGCTGGCTCCGCCTTCTCGACTTTGCCATCACACGTTATCGTGTCCCCCACGAAAACAGGGCGCGCAAATTCGTAGACGATGTGCCTGGCGATATAGTTCATGTCCCCACCGAGCTTAGTGGGTATGGTCGCCGTCAACAGCCCCTGGACCATGATCCTCCCCTGGATGTCTGCCACCACATGGTGAATCCCTTTGTCTCCGGAGAGCTCGGCGAAGACCCTGACATCCTCGGCCGTGAAGGTCCTCTGGTATGACGATTTCTGGCCTGCTTCGAGCTTCGTAGGATGAGCCTGGATAACCTGTTAGATTGAGTTTGCCCTCGCACTCTCGAGGAGCCTGACAACGCTTATTACAAATCACAGGTTATGATCGGCCGATGATTTCGAAGGTCACCCAATTCGTGGTTCCAATAGCCAACAAGCCTGGAACGCTGGCAAGACTCTGCTCAGTGCTGGGCGACGCCCAAGTCAACATCGTTGGGGTTTTCGCCCCAGAGACGAGGGGAACAGCGCAAGCAAGGGTGATGGTTGTCAATGTGGCCGGAGCAAGGGCCGCCCTCAAGAAAGCGAAGATCCGCTTCTCTGAAGAAGAAGCACTGAAAATCGAGCTGGACAACAGGCCCGGAGCGTTCGGGGAACTCGCGGGCAAACTCGCTCAGAAGAAGCTCAACATCAGGTACGCCTACGCTACGACAGCGCCATTTGCACGTGCAAACGTGGTGGTTGCGGTCTCTGATATCAACAAGGCGCTTGCAGCGCTGAAGCAGAAGAAGGTCTGGGACCTGAGCCCGCCTAGGTAAAATCGAATCACACTCTCAGCTTCAACGAATCCTTCCTCGAGGTGCTAGCGGCGGCTATGCTTTGCGGGCCGAATGGCCGGGACTCGAAGTCGCCACTCCGACTTGAGGCGAACAGCCAAGCTTATATTGGCATTATTACATATGTTATATTATGGCAGAAACATATGCCCACCCCGAAGTCTTGGTCACGACACAATGGATGTCAGAGCACCTCGAAGATCCAAAGGTCCGTATCGTCGAGGTAGACTACGATCCCGCCTCGAACTACGTTCAGGGCCACATCCCTGGCGCAGTGGTATTTGATTGGAAGAAGGACATGAATGATCCCATAACCAGGGACATCCTATCGAAGGAGCAGCTCGAAGGTCTGATGAAGAAGAGTGGCATCTCCCCGGAGACATCGATCATTCTCTACGGGGACTTCAACAATTGGTTCGCCGCTTATGCATTCTGGGACCTGAAGTACTACAAAGTCGAAAACGTGAAACTGATGGACGGCGGTAGAAAGAAGTGGTTGATTGAGGACAGGCCGCTCACCAAGGAAGTGCCCACCTATGCGCCCAGGGAATATCACATCGGGGCGCCAGACGTCAAGGTCCGAATCTACCGGGATGGGGTGAAATCCTCGATAGGAAAGAAGGGCAGCTTGCTCGTCGACGTAAGAGGGCCGAAGGAGTTCTCAGGGGAAATCACCGCCCCTCCGGAGTATCCGGACGAACAATCTCAGAGAGGAGGGCACATCCCAGGGGCGAAGAACATCCCATGGGGCCAGGCAGTAAACGACGCCGACGGGACGTTCAAGGGCCGGGCGGACTTGGAGAACCTATACCATTCAAAGGGGGTCGACAGGGACAAGGCTGTGATTACATACTGCAGAATAGGGGAGAGGTCATCCCACACCTGGTTCGTCCTGAAGTACCTGCTGGGATACCCTGATGTCAGGAACTACGATGGATCTTGGACCGAGTGGGGAAACTCAGTCATGCTCCCGATCGAGCGCTAGCCCTCCTGACCTTCCGAGGACTCCTTCCTGACGATATAATGGAAGATCCTCCCTTCCTTTTGTACATCGAGAATGGAGTTCCCTGTCTGATCAGACCATCGTTGCATTTCGATTTCGGCGCTACTGTCATCGGAGACGACGTGTACCACCGTCCCAGGCGTGCTCCTCCCTAGAAGATCGTTCAGTTTGGAGAGCACCGCCTGGCACTCAACCCCTGTATCGACAATTTCGAAGTCAGGGAAGGCGGCGAAGCAGTGCACGTGGCGCTCTTTGAGCAGCTCTGCTATCCTATGCTCCGCCTGGGGGAGCCTTTCTAGCGTCCCAAGCTCACTGTTGACCTTGACCCTGATTTCAGCGAACCACGCTTCCCCGTACGGATCTTTGTTAAGGAGCCCAGGCTCTTCGATGAGTCGCTCGTTGACAGCCGAGAGCGTCCCAGAAGTGGGGGATCGGAACACGTCGAAGTGTCTGGACCCCTCCAAGGTACCCATGACCTGGCCCCGTACTAGGTCCATACCCATGCTCCTGAAGGTAATTGCAGAAAAGACTCCAAAGGACCAGGAAAGGAGGCTGGTGATTCCCACTCGTATGACATCCCCCCTCTGGTCAACCCAAGTTCCCTGTTCAACATCGTAAAGGAGCCTGTCAGGAAACTCGCAGTGGTCTATCTTCAAGCGCTCGCCCAGTAGGGGAGGGAACTCCTCAAACAAAGCTTGTCCCTGGGGCAGCTTACATGCCATGAACGCCGGTCAGAGCTTCTTTGCCAACCAGTCAACCAGAGGCGTGAAGGCGTCCTTCGGCCATACTGCATGCTTTGCCCCTGGAATCACATGGAACTCCTTATCATCGCAGTCGATGCCGTCACAGAACTCCTTCACCCCATCTGCAGTAAACAACTCATCTTGATCCCCCACGGCCACGAAGAGAGGAACCTGCAACTTCCCGCCGAGGTCGAGGTTCGGGGAGTCGATCATTCCGGAGCCGAGCATCCTCATGACTCTGAGGGCGCCCGCCCCATAGAGAACCGCGTAGAACCTAGCAGAATACTTGAAGTTGAACAGTGGGTCGTCAATCCCTATCTGTCCCTCCCTCCGATATTCTATCAGGGGAGTCCCTCTTAGAATGGCCACTCCCAGGAGGGTCCTCAGCGTTGCTCCCGTGCTGGGCTTGGGATAAACGCCCGTTCTGACCTTCTTTGCCGCGCTCACGACGACCAGGCCGCTGACTTCATCGGGATGATTCTTCACCGCGATTATCGCTGGTAGAGCACCAAGGCTGTGCCCCATCACGACGAGCCTATCGGACTTCGATTTCACCAGGGCCAGCGTCTCGGCGATGTCACTCCCCAATCTCTTCCCGCTCGGGTAGTCTCCTCTCCGCCCGTCTGAGAGGCCATGCCCTCTTAGGTCGAGGCCGAACACATCGTAGCCGGAGGCGGCTAATTGTTCCGCGACGATCGGGCCGTAGGGCGCGCTGTACCCCGTTATGCCATGGAAGATGAGGACAGATGCCTTCGCCTCCCTCCCCGCGTTCCATCGCCTGACAAAGAGAGTTTTGCCGTCCGATGTGTTGACAAGCTCATGCGGGCCATTGTACTCCGCCCGGAGGCGTTCGATGTCGATTTGCATCGGCCAGCGGGGCTAAGGAGTCAATATTTACACCTGGTTCACAGACGAGTCGGCCCGCGCCGGGGACGACAACCTGCATAAGCCCGCGGTGAACACGGCGTGACCCAAGCTCTTAGAACTCTTCAATCTGAAGGGGAGGAACGCTCTCGTGACTGGACGGGAAAAGGGGGCTCGGGAGGACGATGGCCCAGGCGCTTGTCGAAGCGGGTGCGAACGTGGCGGGGGCATCGAGGGACCACCGCGGCCTAACAAACTGCGCTGCAAAGGGGTCGACATTCTAAAATAGACAACTTGCCCTGTTGTCAGCGTTGGAGGGGCCAAAGTCCCCGGACTACCAGCTGACCATCGACAAGCTGCTCAGTCAG
>Ga0187766_10000305_pt1 | contig 27135 bp, 25 predicted proteins | sample 0216_QUI02_MP05__4_FD_132971 | JGI IMG/M metagenome (GOLD analysis project Ga0187766, IMG submission 132971) | Tropical peat soil microbial communities from peatlands in Department of Meta, Colombia - 0216_QUI02_MP05_20_MG | ecosystem: Environmental > Terrestrial > Soil > Wetlands > Peat ... | reverse complement strand
GTCTTCTGGTACAGAAGCTCCCACTCGGCACTGCCCTCGGGCGCGGGCCGCGAGTACGTCGACAGCGTCCGGCGCACTTCCTGGTCGATCGATTCCTCGAGCTTCGACTCGTCCTCCAGGACCCGGAAGACCTCGGTGCGCAGCTGGCCGTGCACCTTCTCGTCCGCGCCCTTGACCATCATGCTCTCGGTGGCCGTCAGATCCGCCACGATACGATCGGCCAGCAGGAACATGCGCTCCCGGCTCATCCGGGTCACAGCGTGAACCCTCGCTCCTTGGCGAGCTTGGCCTTCACCAGGGTGAAGAGCCGCTTGTAGTCGGAGGCTGAATCGCGGATCAGCTTGGCGTTGTCCATCAAGAGGGCGCGCGCGTCGGCGTCGATCTTCTCCTCGGCCTGGAAGTTCTCGGCCAGGATGCGCTGCACTACCTCGCGGGCCCGTACTTCGTCCCGGACGTCGGCGAGCTTCCGCCCGACCAGCCGCTTGACCACGGCCTCCGCCATCCGCCCGGCCACCTCGTCCCGTCGCGCCATGCCCAAAGCCGTAGGGTACACGGCGGCGAAGGGAGGTGTCAAGCACAACTATACGGAAAATTGGCCAAAAGTGGCGGTCAGCGGCCCGGCAGGAGCAGCCGGAACCGGGACCCTTTTCCGGGGAGGCTGTCGACCTCGACCCGGCCTCCATGGGCCTCGGCGAGCGCCCTGACCAGACTCAGGCCGAGCCCCAGCCCGCGGGCCGCTGTCGTCTCCGGGTGAGCGACCCGCACGTACTTATCGAAGATCCGCGACAGCTGCTCGGCCGGGATTCCGACCCCGTCGTCCTCCACGGCCACCTCGACCATCCCCGGCTGGTCCAGAGCGGGGCTCGCGGAGACCACAACTTCCCCGCCCCGGGGCGAGTACTTCACTGCGTTGGACAGGAGGTTCTTGAGCATCCGGTCGAGGGCATCGGGATCGGCGCGCAGCTCGACTCCGGGCGGGCTCGGCGTCCAGCGGAACCGGTGCTGCCGGTGCTCGGCGGCGAACAGGTCGACGTTGCGCTCCATGAGCAGATCGAGGTCGATGCGCTCGGGCTTCATCTCGAGCGGGCGCCCCGCCTCGATGCGAGAGAGATCGAGCAACTCGCCCACGATGCGTCCGAGCGCGCAGGCTTCGGTGTGGATATAGACGAGGCAGCGGTGCACCTTCTCCGGGGGAACCGCGGATCGCAACAGCAGCTCGCTGAAGCCCTGCAGCGCGGTCAGTGGCGTGCGCAGCTCGTGGGAGACGACGGAGAGGAATTCGGTCTTCGCCCGATCCAGCTCGACGAGGCGGGCGGTCGCCGCCGTGATCTTCTCCTCCAACTCCTCGCCGAACCGCAGCTGCCGCATCGTGAGGCGCGCGTTCTCCACCACCAGGCCCGTATGCAGGGCCAGCTCTTCGGCCGCCGCGCGCGTGGCCCGCGAGAGCTCCCCGGCCCACTCGACCGCCATCACCCCGACCATGCCGGCGCCGGACCGCAGCGGCACGGTCAGCCCGCGCAGGGGCGTCGGATCTTGCGGCTCGACCGCGGCGACCCGCGGATCCACGGCCAGGTCTCGGCTCGTGACCGACTGGCCCGTGCGCAGGGTCCACCCCGCCGCCGAGGCCGGATCCACCAGCGTGCCGGTCGGAACGGACGCCAGCAGTGCCGTGTGCACGTCCGCGCCAACCATCAGCGCGAGCCGGCGGGCGCTCAGGGCCACCCGGAGCTCCTCGGCCACGTCGGTCAGTCGCTCCTGGAGTGGGCCCGCCGCGTGCAGGCAACGCTGCATCGCAAGGACCGCGGCGAGCCGCGCCTCCCGGCCACGCGCGGCGTCGACGAGGCGCCCGACCAGGAGCCCCGCCGCGGCCGGCAGCACGATGGACAGGAGCCCATCGAGCGTCTGCGAGGTCAGCCCGGCGCGCTCCACCGCGGGCAGCGCGGTCGGCGCGTGCAGCAACCCGGCCAGCCCACCGATCAGGCCGCCGCCGAATGCGCCGCGAGTCAGCCCGGCCCAGAGCGTCGGCACGAGGTAGAGATGACGCAGAACCGAGTCCGCGCCTTGGTGCCCGACGGCCAGCGCCAGCGCGATGGCCGCGAGCAGGAGCAGGGGCAACGCGATCATGGCGCGAGCGTCCGGTACGCGACGAAGAACGCGAGCGCCGCGAAGTAGCCAGGCAGCAGGCTGCCGCTCCAGGCGCGCAGGCCGCAGGCCACGAGCCCGAGCGCGCCAAGATAGAAGATCGCCCCGGCTCGCGCGTCGGCCGAGTGCGGCAGCGCGGGATCCATGAGGTAGCGCACCACGGCCAGCGCCGTGGAGAGCGCGGCCGCCGGCCAGAACGCGAACCGGCGCCAGAGCAGTGAGAACAGCACTCCCCGGAAGAGCCACTCGGCCGAGAGCACGTTCGCGCCCACATCGTAGGTGACCGCGCCGAGATAGCCGCGCACCCCCCCGGTCTGTACGTGGTAGCCGAAGGTCAACGCGGCGGTCATCAGAAGGTGGCCGCCGAGGAAGGCGCCCGCCGTCAGGCCGGCCAGGGCGTACGAGAGCCGCGTACCGCAGACCCCTAGCATTCGCAGGCCCGCGCGCCGACGCGCTTCCCACCACAGCACGGCCGGCGGCAACATCGAGGCGAGCACGCCCCAGGGCCCGAGATGGCTCGCGATCAGCACGACCAGCACCGCGCCGGCAATCCGCGCGACCGGCCCCATCCACCCAGGCGTGGCTTCCGTGGCGATGAGCCAGCCGAGTCCGATCAGGCCACCGTGGACCCCGGCCCCCGCGATCGCGTCGCCGACCACCCCTGCCCCGGGCAAGAGTCGCCCGATCGTGAGCCCGATCCCGATGACCGCGATCGCGGCGGCGCCGAGCTGGATCACCGCCGTCGCGAGCGGCCGCGGCCGCTCGGCCGCCGTTGTCTCAAATGGTGCGCTCAGGAGTAGCATCGCTGGTCAGCCGGATACAGAGTGCGGCGAGTCGCGCGTCGATCGTGTGCCCCGCCTCGGCCTCGAGCCGCCGCACCGCCTCCGCGTGCGGCAACCGGTGGCGATACGGCCGGTCCGAGGTGAGGGCGTCGTAGATGTCAGCCACCGCTACGATGCGAGCGCCCAGGGGGATCAGCTCGCCCCGCAGCCCGTCGGGATACCCGCTGCCATCCTGCCGCTCGTGGTGATGGCGGACGATCACGGCGCCGTCGGCGAAGAAGTCGAGCGGCGCCACGATCTGCGCACCGACGATCGGATGCTGCCGCAGGACGGCCCATTCCTCGGGATCGAGCGGGCTCGGTTTCCGCAGCACGCTTTCCGGCACCGCGATCTTCCCGAGATCGTGGAGACGCCCGGCATGCGCGATGACCTCCGCCCCGGCCGGCGCCACCCCCGCCTCCAGCGCGATGCGTCGCGCGAGGGCGGCGACGCGCTCGGAGTGCCCGCGCGTGTACAGATCCTTCGCCTCGAGCGCGTTGGCGAGACCGAGCAGGCTCTGGAAGATCGCCTGCTGCAGGCGGCGGTACGTCTTGCGCAGGTCGATCGCGTACTGCAGCGATTGCTGGTAGGCGTTGCGGAGCCGCTCCTGCGTCTGCTCGAGCTCCCGCTCGCGGGCCCGGGACGTCTCGTAGAGGGACCGGAGGTCGCGTGCGTACGACAGCGCCTGCGAGAGCGCTACACCGCTGGCCATACCGCGGCCTCCGGGACCAGCGAGCGGATCAGGGTCAACAGGGCCAGCGGCGAGAACGGCTTGGTCAGGTAGTGGTCGGCGCCGGCGGCGAGCCCGCGGCGCTGATCCGCCGCCTGCGCCGCGGCCGAGAGCATGACGACGCGAGTGTGGGAGCACTCCGGCAGCTGGCGCAGGCGCCGGCACACGTCGAGCCCGTTGAGCCGGGGCATCTGCACGTCGAGCAACGCCACCTCGGGCCGCGTGCGCCGCGCCAGCTCGAGGGCGGCCGCGCCATCGGCGGCCTCGACGATCTGCACCTGCGGGTCTTCGAGCGTGAAGCGAACCAGGTCCACAATTGCGGGTTCATCGTCGGCGATCAGGATGGTTGTCATGGCCGCGCTCGTGTGCGAGCGCCGTGCCACGCGCGCCGCCGCGTCGAATCAGCGGCTTATGGACGTCTCCGCGCGGGAACGCCCGGAGCGCTGGGCAGGAGGGCGCGGGCGTTGCCTCGCGCGCCGGGCAACCGATCGGCTATCCGCCACCGATCGACACGACGAGCAGGCGCGTGAGCGCGCGCTGATAGGCGGCCAGGGCCTCGTGGTAGTCGATCTCCTCGGAGGCACCGTCCGGATCGCGACCGGCCAGCCGCTGCTCGGCACGCTGTCGTGCCCGCTCGGCTCGCTCGCGATCGATCTCTTCCGGCCGCTCGGCCAGCTCCGCCAGGATGATGACCCGCTCGGGCGTGACCTCCGCGAAGCCGCCGTGGACGGCCAGGTGCACCTCGTCCCGTCCCGTTCGATAGACCACCTCGCCGCTCGCGAGCGTCGTGAGGAAGGCGGCGTGACCGGGGAGCACGCCAAAGTACCCCTCGGTGCCCGGCGCCACCACCTCGTCCACCTCCGCGGAGACGAGCTGGCGCGTGGGAGTAGCCAGCTCCAGCAGCACTACTTCGCCTCGCGCATCTTGGCGGCTTTCTCCCGCGCCTCCTCGATGCCGCCCACCATGTAGAACGCCTGCTCGGGAAGATCGTCGTGCTTGCCCTCCACGATCTCCTTGAAGCCCTTGATGGTGTCGGCGAGCTTGACGTAGCGCCCCGGCTGCCCGGTGAACACCTCGGCGACGAAGAACGGCTGCGAGAGGAACCGCTGCAGCTTGCGCGCGCGCGCGACGGTCAGCTTGTCCTCGTCGGAGAGCTCCTCCATGCCGAGGATCGCGATGATGTCCTGCAGGTCCTTGTAGCGCTGAAGGATGGACTGCACCGCCCGCGCCGTCGTGTAGTGATCCTGGCCCAAGATGATCGGATCCAGGATGCGCGAGGTCGAGGCGAGCGGGTCGACGGCGGGGTAGATGCCGAGCTCGGTGAGCTGGCGCGAGAGCACGGTGGTCGCGTCCAGGTGCGCGAACGCGGTCGCGGGCGCCGGATCGGTGATGTCGTCGGCCGGCACGTAGATGGCCTGCACCGAGGTGATCGAGCCCTTCTTGGTGGACGTGATCCGCTCCTGCAGCGCCCCCATCTCCGTGCCGAGCGTCGGCTGGTAGCCGACCGCGGAGGGCATGCGGCCCAGCAGCGCGGAGACCTCCGAGCCCGCCTGCGTGAACCGGAAGATGTTGTCGATGAAGAGCAGCACGTCCTGCCCTTCCTCGTCGCGGAAGTACTCGGCGGCGGTCACGCCGGTGAGGGCCACGCGCAGGCGCGAGCCGGGCGGCTCGGTCATCTGCCCGAAGATCAGCGCGGTCTTCTCGATGACGCCCGACTCCTTCATCTCGTGGTAGAGGTCGTTGCCCTCGCGGGTCCGCTCCCCCACCCCGGCGAACACCGAGATGCCGCCGTGCTGCTTGGCGATGTTGTTGATCAGCTCCTGGATGAGCACGGTCTTGCCCACGCCGGCGCCGCCGAAGAGGCCGGTCTTGCCGCCGCGGGTGTACGGCTCGAGCAGGTCCACGACCTTGATGCCGGTCTCGAACATCTGGACCTTGGTGGACTGCTGGTCGAACGCCGGCGCGGGCCGGTGGATCGGATAGAACTTCGTGCTCTTGATTGGCCCCGCCTTGTCCACCGGCTCGCCGGTGATGTTGATGATGCGGCCGAGCGTCTCCTTCCCGACCGGGATCGAGATTGGCTGCCCGGTGTCGTTGACCGGCATGCCCCGCGTGAGCCCGTCGGTCCCGGCCATCGCGACCGTGCGCACGTGGCTCTCGCCGAGGTGCTGAGCGACCTCGAGCACCAGCTTCGCGGAGTACGCGAACACGTCGGTGCTGCCCGCTCCGGGCACCTCGAGCGCGCTGTAGATGGGAGGCAGCTTGCCGGGCTCGAACTCCACGTCGACGACCGGTCCGATCACCTGAATGATCTTGCCCTGGTTCATATCGATCCCTCCGAGGCTACGCCTCGACCGCTTGTCTCAGCGCTTCGGCGCCGCCGACGATGTCCAGGAGCTCCTTGGTGATGCGCTCCTGGCGGGCCTTGTTGTACTGGATCGTCAGCACGCCGATGATCTCCTTGGCGTTCTTGCTGGCCGCCTCCATCGCGGTCATCCGCGCCCCGTACTCCCCCGCCACCGACTCCATGAGCGCGCGGTAGACCTGGGTGGTCACGTGGCGCGGCAGCAGCGCGGCCAGGATGGCGTCGGGGTTCGGCTCGTAGATGTAGTCGCCGCCGGCCGCCTCGTCGACGCCGGGCGCCTTGGCGGGCTCGATGGGCAGGAGCTGTTCACGCGTGACCCGCTGCACCGCGACCGAGCGGAACTCGTTGTAGATCAGGTGCACCTCGTCGACGTCGCCGGCCAGGTACTCCTTCATCAGCTGGTCGGCGAGCTCCTGGGCGTGGGAGTACGCGAGACGGTCGAAGAACCCTAGCATCTCCGACTTGATCTCCCACTGGCGTCGCCGGAAGAAGTCGCGCGCCTTCTTGCCCACCACCACCAGCGTGATGTCGGTCTGCGCCGCCTCGCGCAGGAAGGCCAGCGAGGCCCGCAGCACGTTCGAGTTGAACGCGCCGCAGAGCCCCTTGTCCGCCGTGATGATCACCAGCCGCCGCCGGGTCGCGGGCCGGCGCACGAGCAGCGGATGCGCGTCGCCCTCGGTGCGGGCGACCAGGCTCGACAGCAGCTCGGCCATCTTGATGGCGTAGGGACGCGCGGCCAGGATGCGTTCCTGCGCGCGCCGCAGCTTGGCCGCCGCCACCAGCTTCATGGCGCGCGTGATCTTCTGGGTCGACTCGACGGAGCGGATCCGTCGCCGGATGTCGCGGAGCGTGGCCATGCCGATCTCGCCCTAGGCGGCCTTGATACCGTGGGTCGCGTTGAACTCGGTCTTCGCGCCCTCGATGACGGCGGTCAGCCCGGCGCGGAGCTCGTCGGTCAGCTCCTTCTTGTTCGCGATGTCGACGAGGAGCTGGGCGTTGCGCCGGTCGAGGAACCCGAACAGGAACTCCTCGAAGGGCCGGATCTGCTCCACCGGGACGTCGTCGAGCAGACCCTGGGTGCCCGCGAAGATGATCGCGATCTGGCGCTCCACCGGGAGCGGCTGATACTGGCCCTGCTTGAGCAGCTCGACCATGCGCTGGCCACGCGCGAGCTGCAGCTGCGTGGCCCTGTCCAAATCGGAGCCGAACTGGGCGAACGCGGCGAGCTCACGATACTGGGCGAGGTCGAGGCGCAGCTTGCCCGCGATCTGGCGCATGGCCTTGATCTGCGCGGATCCACCCACCCGCGAGACCGAAATGCCCGCGTTCACCGCGGGCCGGATGCCCGCGTAGAAGAGGTCGGACTCCAGGTAGATCTGCCCGTCCGTGATCGAGATCACGTTGGTCGGGATGTACGCGGCCACGTCGCCGAGCTGCGTCTCGATGATGGGGAGCGCGGTGAGCGAGCCGCCCTTCAGCTCGTCGTTCAGCTTGGCCGCGCGCTCGAGAAGTCGCGAGTGGAGGTAGAACACGTCACCGGGATACGCCTCGCGCCCGGGCGGGCGACGGAGCAGGAGCGAGAGCTGCCGGTAGGCGGTCGCGTGCTTGGAGAGATCGTCGTAGATGCAGAGCGCGTGGCGGCCGCTGTCGCGGAAGTACTCGCCCATCGCGCAGCCCGCGTAGGGCGCGATGTACTGCAGCGGCGCCGACTCGGACGCCGAGGCGACCACCACGGTGGTGTAGGCCATCGCCCCGGTGTCCTCGAACACCTTCACCACCTGGGCCACCGTCGAGCGCTTCTGGCCGACGGCCACGTAGAAGCAGAAGACCCCCTGCCCCTTCTGATTGATGATCGTGTCGACCGCGATGGCGGTCTTGCCGGTGCCGCGGTCGCCGATGATCAGCTCTCGCTGCCCGCGGCCGATCGGGATCATCGCGTCGATGGACTTGATGCCGGTCTGCAGCGGCTCCTTGACCGAGCGCCGATCCACGACGCCGGGCGCGTACCGCTCGATCGCGCGGAACTCCTTGGAGTTGATCGGACCCTTGCCGTCCACCGGCTGCCCGAGCGCGTTGACGACGCGGCCGACCAGGGCCTCGCCCACCGGCACCTGGGCGATGCGCTTGGTGCGCGTGACGGGGTCGCCTTCCTTGATCTGCGTGTCTGCACCCAGGAGCACGGCGCCCACGTTGTCGGCCTCGAGGTTCAGCACGAGCCCGTACACCCCGCCCGGAAACTCGAGCAGCTCACCGGCCAGCGCCTTCTCGAGCCCGTAGATGCGCGCGACGCCGTCGCCGACCTCGATCACCCGCCCCGCCTCCTTGAGGTCGACTTCGGCCTCGTACCCCTGGAGCTGGCGCTTGATGATCTCGCTGATCTCTTCCGCCTTGATCATGGGCTATCCCCTTGCGAGCCGCTGACGCATCCGCGCGAGCTGCCCGTCGAGACTACCGTCGAGAATGAGGCTGCTGATCTGAGCCACGAAGCCGCCGAGGAGCGTGGCGTCCACCTGCTCCTGGAGGATGATGCGCTTGCCGAGCGCGCGGCCGAGCCGCGACGAGAGCTCCTGCTTCTCGGCGTCGGTCAGGGCCACCGCGCCGCGCACCTGCGCGCGGACCTGGCCGAGCTCGGCGTCGACCAGAGCCCGGTACGCCGCCACGATCTCCGGCAGGTGATCCGCCCGACCCCGGCCCGCCACGAGGCCCACGAAATCCTGGACGAGCTTGCGCGCGCCGAGCTTCTGGGCCACCGCCGCCGCGACCGCGCGCCGATCCGCCGGCTTGATCCACGGGCGCGTCAGCACGCCGTGCAGCGCGGCGTCGCTCTCGTAGAGCTGCGCCACCTGCTCGAGCTCTCGCTCGACCGCCTCGGCCTGCCCGCTCTCGCGCGCCAGCTCGTACAGCGCCTTGGCGTAGCGCCGGGCCGTGCCTTCGTGCGCGCGCACGGATTAGCTGACCTTTTCCACGCGCGCGATCGCGTCCTGGACGATCCGCCGATGATCCTCGTCGCGCAGGCTCTTGCGGATGAGCCGCTCGGCTACCGAGATCGCGAGGTCCGCCACCTCTTGCCGCAGCTCCTGGCGTGCGCGCGTGACCTCCTGGGCCATCTCGTTGCGCGCGGTCTCCACCAGCCGCGACGCCTCTCCGCGCGCGGCCTCGACGAGGCGTCGCTGCTCCTCCGCCGCCTCCTTCAGCGCCGTCGCCCGGATCGCCTGCGCCTCGGCGTAGGCGGCCTGCAGCTTCCCCGCGCGCTCCTCGCGCTCGCGTTGGGCATCCGCCCGCGCCGCCTGCGCTTCCTCGAGCGACTTGCGGATGGCCTGCGTGCGGTTGTCCATCATGGTGAGCAGCGGCTTGTAGAGCAGCTTGCCCAGGATGAGGAGCAGCAGGAAGAAGTTGATGGCCTGGACGATGATCGACTTGTCCAGGTTGATCAGGCCCCCGCCCTCCTCGGCGAGCGCGGCCGCCGGCAGTCCCGTGAGCAGGAGCGCAGCGATGGCAAGTACGCGAATCATGGTGAGCTCTCCGGCCGAGCGCTTTTGTGAAAGAAAGAACAAACGGTACCCGAGTATCTACGCCGGCGCCCGGACTGTCAAGAGTCTTCGCCCCGTGCGATGACCCCCCCGCCCACCACGACGTCGCCGTCGTAGAAGACCACCGACTGGCCCGGCGCGGGAGCCCGCTGCGGCTCCTGGAAGCGGACCCGGACGACCCCCGGCCCCCGGGGCTCGATCGTCGCTGCCGCTGGCTCGTGGCTGTGGCGGATCTTGGCCGACACTGCCAATGGCTCGTCCAGCGCCTCAATGGAGACGAGATTCACCTGCTCGGCGCGGATTGCCCGGACCGCGGCCTCATCGTAACTTCCCACCACCAATACATTCCTGGCCGCATCCATGGCAGTCACATAGAGTGGATCGGCCGAGCGGAGCCCGAGTCCCCGTCTCTGCCCCACCGTGTAGCCCGCGAGCCCCTGATGCTGGCCGAGGACGGTCCCCTGCCGATCCACGATTGGGCCAGGCCGGAAGGCTCCGGGCATCCGGCGCCTTAGGAATCCCCGATAGTCGTCATCGGGAATGAAGCAAATCTCCTGGCTCTCGGGCTTGTCGGCCGTCGACAGCCCGAGGGCACGGGCCTTCTCCCGAACGCACGCCTTGGTCAGCTCGCCCACCGGGAAGCGCGCCTGCGCCAGCTGCTCCTGGGTCAACGGCCACAGGAAGTCCGACTGATCCTTGCGCGCATCGCGCCCTCGCCAGAGGAGGAAACGGCCGCTCGTTGGATCGCGGGTGATTCGCGCATAGTGGCCGGTGGCCACCGCCGCGGCGTCCCACGCGCGCGCGCGCAAGCGCAGCGAGCCGAACTTCACTTCGCGATTGCAGGCCACGCACGGCACCGGCGTCCGGCCACTCGCGTACGCGCGCGCGAATGGCTCGATGACGGTCTGCTCGAATTCGCGCTCAGCGTTGAGCAAGTAGTACCGGATGCCGAGACGCCGCGCGACCGCGCGCGCGTCGTCGACCGTCTCCGGTGAACAGCAGCTCCCGAATCGGCGCGTCGCCTCGTCGGGCTCGCGCCACGGCCACACTCGGAGCGTGACGCCGATGACCTCGTAGCCCTGTTCCACGAGGAGCGCCGCGGCCACGGAGGAGTCCACTCCGCCGCTCATCCCGACGACGATGCGCTCGGCCATGCGCGCTCAGCGAGACGTCGTGATGAGCTCGGCGAGGCGGTCCAGCTCCTCGCGCGAGGAATACACGATCTCGATCCGGCCGGCGCGCTCGCTTCCGATGAGGCGCACGCGCGTGGCGAGCGCGGTGCGCAGCGCGCCTTCGACCGCGGCCAGCTCGGGCGCCCGCCGCAGCTGACGGCGTGTCGGTCGCGTTCGCTTGGCCTGCACGCCCTGCTCGGTGGCCCGCACCGACCACGAGTGCGCGAGGATCTCGTCGCGGAGCTTGAGCTGCTCGGCAGGGGAGGTGAGCGCGAGCAGCGCGCGAGCATGGCCCATCGCGAGGCGCCCGGCACGCAGGTCGGCCTGGATCGGCTCGGGGAGCTTCAGGAGTCGGAGGCAGTTCGCAATGCTGCTTCGATCGCGCGCCACGCGCTGGGCGAGTGTTTCCTGGGTCCACCCGAACTCGGCGAGCAGGCGCTGATAGGCCTCCGCCTCTTCCATCGGGTTCAAGTCCTCGCGGAGCAGATTCTCGACCAGGCCGAGCTCGAGGCTCTGGGCGTCGCTGACCTCGCGGATGACCGCCGGGATCTTGGTGAGGCCAGCGAGCTTCGCCGCGCGCCAGCGTCGCTCGCCAACGATGAGCTGGTAGTGATCCCCGAGCCGGCGGACCACGACGGGCTGAAGCACACCGTTCTGGCTCAGCGAGGTCGATAGTTCTCGTAAACTAGCGTCGTCAAAGTCTTTTCTTGGCTGGTTCGGGTTGGGAACGACCGAGTCGATCGACAGCTCGACCGCTGCCGGCTCAGCAGACAGGGCTCCGGGTGGAGCAGGGGAGGAGAGCAGGGCCCCCAGCCCTCGGCCAAGACCGTGACGATTAACCATGCAAGATCACCTCCCTGGCGAGATCTAGATAGGCCGTAGATCCAGCGGATCGCAGGTCGTAGAGCATGATGGGTTTCCCATGGCTCGGCGCTTCGCTGAGCCGGATATTCCGCGGAATGATCGTGGTCATGACCTGGTCTCCGAGGTGGCGCTGCGCCTCCGCCCGGACCTGAGCCGCCAAGCTGGTCCGGCCGTCGAACATGGTCAGGACGATCCCTTCCACCTTGAGGTTGGGATTGAGCCGCTCGCGGACCAAGCCTATCGTCTTGATGATGTGAGCCAATCCCTCCATCGCATAGTACTCGCACTGGAGGGGGACCAGCGCGGAATCGGAGGCGGCCAGGGCATTCAGGGTCAGGAGGCCAAGCGACGGAGGGCAGTCGATGACGACGTAGTCGTACGAGCTTCGGACCGGAGCGAGGGCCTGCTTGAGCCGACCCTCCCGCTGGTCCTGGCTCACGAGCTCGATCTCAGCACCGACCAGATCAATATCGGACGGCACCAAGTGCAGGAAGGGGAGCATCGTCGGGCGGGCGACCTCTGCGATCGGTACCCCCTCGAGGACCACGTGATAGATGGTCCGCTCGAGGGACCCCTTGTCCACACCGAGGCCGGTCGTCGCATTGCCCTGGGGGTCCAGGTCGATCAAGAGAGTTCGCCGCTCCGCGAGGGCGAGGCCCGAAGAGAGGTTGACGGCGGTCGTGGTCTTCCCAACGCCTCCCTTCTGGTTCACCACCGCCAGGACCTTCGCCATACGATCCCACCCCCCGGTGTGTTCCACGTGGAACGTGGACAGCCGCCGTACGCGGACGTTCCACGTGGAACAGTACCGGACTTCCCGGATTTACTTCAACTTCCTTTCCGTGAGCGGAGCAGCCTTCGGCTTCGCGAGCTCCCTGGAAGATCCACTCGGACCTCCTCGAAGTCGGCGTATCCAGGACTTGCCAGATCCCCGGGCGTTCCGGAAATCAGCAGAATGCTTTGCGGTTTCAGATAGGGGACCGCTAGCTGTCGAAGGGTCTCGGGTGCTCCAACGGCCCGAGCCACGGCCACATCGAAGGCCGCGGTCAGTCCCGCTTCTCGATCGATCACCGCCTCGGCCCGCCCTTCGATCACACGGACATCGGCCAGCCCCAACTCGCGGCAGGCCGCCCGAAGGAACGACGTCCGCTTTCGCTTCGCCTCCACGAGAGTCAGCCGAATGGCTGGGCGAGCCAATCGCATGGGCAAGCCCGGAATGCCGGCTCCCGCTCCGAGGTCGACGACGGTCTCCGCGTCCGGGGGCATGGCGACCAGAAAGAACATAGAGTCGATGAAGAGCTCTCTGATGATCGCGGTCGGGGAGTCGAGCGCAGTCATCCGGTGAATCCGATTCCAGCGGAGAAAGAGATCCAGGTACGCTCTGAACTGCCGGCGAGCCTCGGCGCTGGCCTGCTGTCCCGTCGCCGCGCGGACGGCGGCCAACAGGTCTTCCATCGGATCCGTGTGGCGGTCATCCACGCCGAGAGCTTATCTCAGGCGAGATTCCCTGGAGCTACGAGGGCTGCTCAGGCCTTCTTCGCGGCGCGGACGGGAACCTTCTGGCCTCTGTTCATTCGCTCCATGTACTTCTGCTGGAAGATCTGGAGCACGTTCGACAGGGTCCAGTAGAGCACCAGCCCCGAGGGGAGCTTGAGGAACATGAAGGTGAACAGCACCGGCATGAACAGCATCATCTTCGCCTGGCGCGGATCGCCCATCACCGGCGTCATCTTCTGCTGAATAAACATCGAGACACCCATCATGATCGGCAACACGTACGTCGGATCGAGCCTCGAGAGATCGCAGATCCAGAGATGCTCGCCGAAGAGCCGTCCGAAGCAGATGAAGGGCGCCCCCTGGAGGTCCACCGAAACGGACAGCGCATCATACAGCGCGTAGAAGATAGGGATCTGCACGAGCATCGGCAAGCAACCGCCGAGCGGATTCACCTTGTGAATCCGATAGAGTTCCATCGTCTCTCGCTGCACGCGCTGCGGATCGCTCTTGTACTTCGACCGCAGCGCATTGATCTGGGGCTGGAGCGCTTGCATGGCCTTCATCGAGGTCATGCTCTTCACCGTCAGCGGGAAGAAGACGACCTTCGTGATCACGGTGAGGAGAATGATCGCGACCCCGTAGTTCGGGATGAAGCGATAGAACCATCGCATCAAGGTCAGCGTGGGGACGACGATCCACTCCATCGGAAACGCAGGGAGCCCGTAATGGGCGGCCCAGGACTCCGGGAAGGGGAACCCGCCGAAGTAGATGGCCTTCTCGAGGCCGACGCCGAAGGCCCTCAGCCCGTCGTACTCCATCGGGCCCATATAGGACGTAACTTTGCCGTCCCACGTCCTGCCCGCTGGCAAGGATGTGATCCGCGTGACGATCCCGATGTCGGCAACATGTAACACTGTGGATTCATTTACTTTCTTGAACTCACGTTCGGTCTGCGCCACGGCCATTCCGGCAGCGCCCGGCAAGAGCGCCGTGAGATACACCCCGTTCTGGCCGACCGGCGCCACCCCGCTCTCAAACCCCACCCACGGGTCCTGCCCCACGTACTGCTCGGCTTTCCCGATGGACTCGCGCCGCGGCCACAACGCTCCCTTCGGGAGGCGCACCACGTGGATCGGCCGCGGACCCTCGAAGCTCTCCTGGTCCTTCGGCCACTCCGCTGGCGCCGACCAGGTCATCGCTAGATCGAAGCTCTGCGGGACTGAATTGCGGTTCTCCACCGTCAGCGTGCGCTCCAGGGTGTATCGATCCGCCCTGAAGTGAAGCACCTGGGTGACGCGAACCCCGAACCCGTCCTCGCCGGTCAACCGCAACTCTCCTTCGGGATGCACGCCGTCGAGCGTGATCGCCTCCGTGGACGGGGTGAAGGCGATCGGGCGCGCGGGCTGCCCCACCCTCTGGATTACGAGCCCTGAATCGTCAACGGTGCCCGGTAGAACCATGGGCTTCTCGCCCCTGAAGTGGAGATCCCACGCCTTGACCTGCCCGCCCGTTGTCCCGATCACCGCACGATAGAGCGGAGTGTCGATCGTGACCGTCCGTTCAGAAACTGCGGGCACTTCCTTCATCGGCGGGACGGGGACGTCAGCTGGAAGAAGAGCCGGAGTCGCCGCACTTCCGGGAGCCTTCGCGGCGGGCGCCGGGGCCGGCGCCTCGGTCTTCTGCCCGGCCCGGTCGGTCTCCTGTCCGCGCATGAAGATCGCCGGGTAGATCATCAGCAGCGCCGCCATCAGGAGCAGCGCCAAGGTCGTCCGCTTGTCCATCATGACTTCGGTCGTCCGATCGGCGGTGGATCATACCCGCCCGGATTCCAGGGGTGGCACCGTGCGAGGCGCCGGAAGGCGAGCCAACCCCCCGTCAGCAGGCCCTGTTCGAGCAGCACCGTGCGCGCGTACTCGGAACAGCTCGGCGTGAACCGACAGCTCGACGGGATCAGCGCACGAAGGGTCAGCTGATACCCCCGCACCGCCTGCGCCGCCGCCCATCCGAGCCTCATGGCCGTCGTGATACCTTGCTCGGCCGTGCGAGGGCGGCCGCGAGCCCTCGCAGATCGCCGACCAGGTCGACGAAGGCCCGGCTCGCGGCCGCGGGGCGGGTGACCAGCACCATCTCGATGTCCGCTGGCAGCTCGGCGCGCACCTGCCGGTAGGCCTCCCGCAGGCGCCGCCGCACGCGGTTACGCTCGACCGCGCCGCGGACGTGCCGGCTCACCGCGAACCCCACTCGTCGTCCCGGCGCCCGGCGCCACAGCGCGACAAAGCTCGCGCCCTCGACTCGGCTGCCTTGCTGGAAGACCACCTGAAACTCCGCTGCCCGCCGGAGGCGCTCGCCTCGCGGCAGTGTCAACCCTGCCGGGGATGTGGGCACTGCGTCGGGCTAGACCGTCAGGCGCTTGCGCCCCTTGGCGCGCCGGCGCTTCAGGACCTTCCGTCCGCCCTGCGTCTTCATCCGTGAGCGGAAGCCGTGCGTCTTCTTCCTCCGGCGCACGTTGGGTTGAAACGTCCTCTTCATCGAGAAAACTCCCTTCAGGGTTGAAGAACCCACGTAGTCTACGGAGCGCCTTCGATCAAGTCAAGGCGCGCAAGCCCCTTGCGACACTCTCCGCCGCTGTGATACGGTCGCCTCCCGCGTCGCGGTCAACGCACTCGTGAGCGACGCGGTGCAGTAGATGCAGTACCTGTCCCGTGTTCCAGTGAGTCGATGACGCATCGCTACCTGGTAAGCCGTCGCTGCGCCCCGGAAAACCAGGCTCGGCGGGATGCTCCCGGTTATCCACACCTGTGGATAAATTTGTGTGTAACTTCTTGCGGCGCGGCCGATCAAGAGCCTAACAATGCTTGATTCTCTGTGGCCTCGGCTGCTGTCCGCTCTCGAGGGCAAGATCCCAGAGACCGCGCTGGACTCCTGGTTGCGGCCGTGCCGGATCTCGGCGATGGAAGGCGACCTGCTGCGCGTGGCCGCGCCGAACAAGTACAGCCGCGACTGGCTCGTCCAGCACTACACGGATCTGATTCAGTCCGCGGCGCGCGAGGCGCTCGGTGGCAATCCCGTCGTCACCATCGAGGTCGATCGCGAGCCGGAGCGCGCCCCGGCGGTCCCGCGCGAGCCGGCGGCCGTCCCACTCTCGAACGGCCTGTCGCCCCGCTACACGTTTCAGTCCTTCGTGGTCGGCAACTCCAACCAGTTCGCGCAGGCCGCGTGCCAGGCGGTCGCCGAGCTCCCGTCGAAGGCCTACAACCCGCTCTTCCTCTACGGCGGTGTCGGGCTCGGGAAGACGCACCTGCTGCACGCCGTCGGCCACGAGATCGCGCGCCTCTACCCGTCGCTGCGGCTCCTCTACCTCTCGACCGAGCGCTTCACCAACGACCTGATCAACGCGATTCGCTACGACCGGACCGCAGAGTTCCGCGCGAAGTACCGGACGATCGACCTGCTCCTGATCGACGACATCCAGTTCATCTCCGGCAAGGAGCGGACCCAGGAGGAGTTTTTCCACACGTTCAACGACCTCTACGAGGCGCGCAAGCAGATCGTCGTGTCCTCGGACTCCGCGCCCAAGGAAATCCCGGAGATCGAGGAGCGCCTGCGCTCCCGGTTCGAGTGGGGGCTGATCGCCGACATCCAGCCGCCCGACTTCGAGACGCGCGTCGCGATCCTCAAGAAGAAGGCGGAGATCGAGCGGGTGCGTCTGCCCGACGACGTCGCCTATCTCATCGCGAGCCGCATCAAGGCCAACATCAGGGAGATCGAGGGCTCCCTCACCCGCATGATCGCCTTCTGCTCGCTGAGCGGGCGCGAGATGAGCGTCGAGCTGGCTCAGGAAGTCCTCGCCGACCTCTGGGGCGAGGAAGAGAAGATCATCACCATCGAGCACATCCAGCGGAAGGTCGCGGAGTTCTTCGGGATCAAGCTCTCCGACATGCGCGCCAAGAACCGCACGAAGGCCGTCGCGTTCCCGCGCCAGGTCGCCATGCACCTCGCGCGCCAGCTCACCCACGCGTCGCTGACCGAGGTCGGCCGCGCCTTCGGCGGGAAGGACCACACGACCGTGCTCCACGCGGTCGAGAAGATCCAGACGATGGTCCAGGACGATCCCAAATTCAAGAAGACGCTCGACACGCTTACCCAGAGCATCACGCTGTGATCCACGGCCTGTCTGGCGCTGCCCACGTCTCCATCCACAGGCCGCCCCTCGTCAACTCCGCGTCGCGTGACCTCATTTTTTCGCCGGCGACCTGTCCACAGCTCCGCCTCCTCGTACGACGACGAGTTCCTTCCTTGCTTTCAACTCCCTAAAAACGGAGAGTCTTATGGAAGTCCATGTGGATCGTGATGCATTCCTCCGTGGCCTGCAGCTGGCGCACAACGTGGTGGAGCCTCGCCAGACGCTGCCGGTGCTGGCCAACGTCCTGCTCGAGGCGCAGGGCGATAGCTTGCGCATGTCGGCTACGGATCTCGAGGTGAGCGTGCGGGTGACCGGGCCCGCGAAGGTGGTGAAGCCCGGGACCATCACGATCTCGGCCCGCAAGTTGATGGAGATCGTCAAGGAGCTACCGGCCGCGCCGCTGGCCTTGAAGGTCCAGGAGAACGCCTGGGTTGCACTCCGGTGTGCGGGCGCGTCTTATCGCCTGGTCGGGCTGACGCCAGAGGAATTCCCCGCGATCGGCGATGGGGTGAGCACGGGCTGGCTGACTGTCGACGGCAAGGTGCTCCGCGACATGCTCACACAGACAACGTTCGCGATCTCGCATGACGAGAGTCGCTACGCGCTGAACGGGGTGCTGCTGGCGGTCCACGATAAGGAGCTCCGGATGGTGGCGACCGACGGCCACCGTCTGGCTCTGTCGGTGCGCCAGCTCCCGGTCGCGGGGCCGGCGCTGTCCGGCATCGTGCCCCGCAAGGCGGTGCAGGAGGTCGCCCGGATCGTCGGCGCCGGCGAAGAGGTCCAGATCGCGGTCAACGACAACCAGTTCATGCTCCGCATGCCGAATGTGCTGCTCATGGCGCGGCTCATCGAGGGCACGTTCCCCAACTACGAGCAGGTGGTGCCGCGCGCGCATCCACACCGAGTCACGCTGTCGCGCGCTGCGCTGACGGCCGCCCTGCGGCGCGTGTCGGTGCTCTCGGAGGAGCGGACGAAGCCGGTGAAGTTCTTATTGGCGCCAGGCGTCCTGAAGCTGACCGCGAATAGCCCTGACTACGGGGAAGCCGAGGAGCAGATGGACGCCCAGTTCGCCGGCGAGGAGATCACGATCGGGTTCAACTCGCGCTACGTGCTCGACGCGCTCGCCGCCGAGAACGGCGAGCAGGTTTTGATCGAATTGAAGGACGGTTTGAGCCCCGGAGTGTTCAAAAGCTTCGAGGACGAAGGAACCCTGTGTGTTATCATGCCCATGAGGATTTAAGGCCTCTCATGGGAGCGAAAATCGTTGCAAATTGACAGGGTAGAACTGTCCGATTTTCGCAACTATCGAACCGTTTCGATCACGCCGGCGCCGCAGCTGAACATCCTCGCGGGGCACAACGCGCAGGGCAAAACCAACCTGCTCGAGGGGCTCGGCGTCCTGCTGCTCGGCCGCTCGTTTAGAGGAGCCAAGCCCGCCGACATGATCGCGTGGGGGGCTTCCGGGGCCTTCATCGCGGGGGAGATCCGTCGAGGCGACACGGTGCGTGTGGTCCGGCGCGCGGTCCTCCAGCGAGAAGATGGCAAGTGGGGCGTGGGCGGTGAAGGGTGCGCCTGGGCGCGGGCCATCGGCTTTGGCTGGCAGGATCTGGCCATCCTCACCGAGGGCCCTCAGGCGCGCCGCGGGTTCCTGGACGGGTTCGCGGGCAAGCTCTACGCAGCCCATCTGAGTGGTCTGAATCGGTACCGGCAGCTCCTGGCTCGGCGAAACCATCTCCTGCAGAGCGGGTTCAACGCGCTCACGCTGAAGAACGCGCTCGGCCCGTGGAACGAGCAGCTCGCTCGGATCGGGCTCGAGCTGGTGGCGCGTCGACGGACTGCGGTGGATGCGCTCCAGGAGGAAGTACGCCAGCTCTATCCGACGCTGGGCGGAGCGGGAGCCGTCGGGCTCCGGTACTGCTCGGCGCTCGAGCCGGGGAGTCGTGAGAATGATTTCCTCGCGGCACTCGAGGCGCGGTTCGGTGACGAGGTGAGACGGGGTCAGACTCTGGTGGGTCCGCATCGCGACGACCTCTCGATCGAGGTGGATGGCCGCGACTTGCGGCTCTACGGCTCGCGCGGCCAGCAGCGGCTGATGGCGTTGACCCTGCGCCTGGCCGAGGCGGGTCCGGTGGAGCGCGCGGTCGGCAGCGCGCCGGTGGTGCTCCTCGACGACGCGCTGTCGGAGCTGGATCTGCAGGTCCAGCAGCGCGTGCTGGACCACATCGCGGCGGCCGGGCAGGTGTTCCTCACCACGGCCGACGCCGAGCTGCCCGAGGTCCGACGCGTGACCTGGTGGCACGTGCAGGACGGACGGGTAACCGAGCCGGAGCTCAGCCGCGTGCGGGGCGCCGCCTGATGGCCGATACGTATACCGCGAGCGACATCAAGGTCCTCGAGGGGCTGGAGGCGGTCCGCAAGCGCCCGGCCATGTACGTCGGCGACACCGGGGCCTACGGCCTGCATCACCTCGTCTACGAGGCGGTCGACAACGCGGTCGACGAGGCGCTCGCCGGCTACTGCGACAGCATCAAGGTCATCCTCCACTCGGACGGGTCCTGCTCGGTGGGCGACAACGGCCGTGGCATCCCGGTGGACATCCACAAGGAGAGCGGCAAGCCGGCCGCCGAGGTCGTGCTCACGGTGCTCCACGCCGGGGGCAAGTTCGAGCACTCCGCCTACAAGGTGTCGGGGGGTCTGCACGGCGTCGGCATCTCGGTGGTGAACGCGCTGTCGGAGTGGCTCGAGATCGAGATCCGCCGGCAGGGCCACGTGTGGACGCAGCGCTACGAGTACGGCGTGCCGACCGGCGAGCTCACCGCGGGCGAGAAGACCAGCAAGCACGGCACCATCGTGCGCTTCAAGCCCGATCCGAAGATCTTCGAGGAGACCACGTTCTCCTTCGACACGCTCTCGAATCGGCTGCGCGAGCTGGCCTTCCTCAACAAGGGCCTCAAGATCGTAATCGAGGACGAGCGCGACGGCCGCAGCCACACGTTCCTCTACAAGGGCGGCATCATCGAGTTCATCAAGCACCTGAACCAGAACAAGACGCCGATCCACCCGAAGGTGCTCTTCTTCGAGGGGAAGAAGGACAACATCGAGGTCGAGGTGGCGCTGCAGTACAACGACGGCTACCAGGAGAGCGTGTTCTCCTTCGCCAACAACATCAACACCCGCGAGGGCGGCACGCACCTCACCGGCTTTCGTGCCGCGCTCACCGGGACCCTCTCGAACTACGCCAAGGCCAACGGCTTCCTCAAGAACTTCAAAGGCGACGTCAGCGGCGACGACGTGCGCGAGGGATTGACCGCGGTCGTCTCGGTGCGCATCCCCGATCCGCAGTTCGAGGGGCAGACGAAGGCGAAGCTCGGCAACTCGGACGTGAAGGGCCTCGTCCAGCAGATCGTCAACGACCGGCTCGGGGAGGCGTTCGAGGAGGACCCGACCACCGCGCGGAAGATCGCCGACAAGTGTGTGCGGGCGGCCCAGGCGCGCGAGGCGGCGCGGAAGGCGCGCGAGCTCACCCGCAAGGGCGGGCGCGATGACGAGGGGCTCTCCGCCAAGCTCGCGGATTGCTCGGAGCGCGAGCCCCAGTTGCGGGAGCTGTTCCTGGTCGAGGGCGACTCCGCCGGCGGCTCGGCCAAGCAGGGGCGCGACCGCAAGATCCAGGCGGTGCTCCCGCTGCGCGGCAAGATCATCAACGCGGAGAAGGCGCGCTACGACAAGGTCCTGTCCCACAACGAAATCCGGCTGCTCATCTCGGCGCTCGGCACCGGCATCGGGCCCGAGGAGTTCGACGTCGCCAAGCTGCGCTACCACAAGGTCATCCTGATGACCGACGCGGACGTGGACGGCGCGCACATCCGGACGCTCCTGCTGACGTTCTTCTTCCGCCACATGGTCCCGGTGATCGAGGCCGGGCATCTCTTCATCGCCCAGCCGCCGCTGTTCAAGGTCAAGAAGGGCCGCGCCGAGCGCTACCTGATGAGCGAGCGGGAGATGGAGGAGTTCCTGCTCGAGCAGTGGGTGGAGAAGGCGGGCGTGAAGGTGCCGGGCAAGGCGGCACCCCTCCGGGGCGAGGCGCTGATGGAGACGCTCAAGCGCGTGCTGGAGTTCCGGACGCTCCTGGCCAAGCTGGTGCGCCGAGGCATCCCGAGCGCGATCCTCGACGGCCTGCTGCGGAAGAAGTTCAAGGCGACCAAGCGCGGCGTCGGCGACGCGGAGATCGCGACGGCGATCGCCGAGGCGGCGGCCGAGCTGCCGGGCTGGAGCTCGCGCCTCGCGGGCGCCGAGAACGGAGACGCGACCACGGTGGAGATCAGCGGACCGCATCCGGCGCACTTCAGCATCGACGCGCTCCGGTCTCCCGACTATGCGCAGCTCTTCGAGCTCCACGCCGAGATCGCCGGCCTGCACAAGGGGCCGAACACGATCCTCGACGCCGCGGAGAAGGAGATCCAGACCAAGAGCCTCGAGGAGTTGATGCGGACGATCATGGACCAGGCCCGCGACGGCGCCACGCTCCAGCGCTACAAGGGGCTCGGCGAGATGAACCCGGAGCAGCTCTGGGAGACCACCATGAACCCGGAGACGCGCACGCTGCTGCGCGTGACGATGGAGGACGCCGTTGGCGCCGACGAGATGTTCACGGTGCTGATGGGCGACGCCGTCGAGCCGCGGCGCGAGTTCATCGAGAAGAACGCCCTCGACGTGGTCAACCTCGACATCTAGGAGTCCGCACCCGGTCCATGAGCCCCGAGCGCCAGGCCCCCGTTCCGATCGAAGAGGAGATGCGGAAGTCGTATCTCGACTACGCCATGTCGGTCATCGTCGGGCGGGCGCTGCCCGACATCCGGGACGGGCTCAAGCCGGTGCACCGGCGCGTGCTCTACACGATGGCCGGGCTCGGGCTCAACTGGAACCGGCCGTACCGCAAGTCGGCCAAGGTGGTCGGCGAGGTGCTGGGCAAGTACCACCCGCACGGGGACGCCCCGGTCTACGAGGCGCTGGTGCGGATGGTGCAGGAGTTCTCCCTCCGGTACCCGCTGGTCGACGGGCAGGGCAACTTCGGCTCCATCGACGGCGACCCGCCCGCCGCGTACCGCTACACCGAGGCCCGCCTCGCCAAGATCGCGCACGAGCTGCTCGCCGACATTGACAAGGACACCGTGGAGTTCGTCCCGAACTTCGACGAGTCCGAGCGCGAGCCGACCGTCTTGCCCACCAAGGTCCCGAACCTGCTCGTCAATGGCTCCTCGGGCATCGCGGTGGGCATGGCGACCAACATCCCGCCGCACAACCTGGCCGAGGTGGTCGACGGCCTCATCATGCTGATCGACAACCCCGAGGTCCCCATCGACGAGCTGATCAAGGTGATCCCGGGGCCGGACTTCCCGACGCGCGGCTACATCTACGGCCGCGGCGGGATCCGCGAGGCCTACACCACGGGCCGGGGCATCCTCACTCTGCGCGCGAAAGCCCACGTGGAGAAGATGCGGGGCGGGCGCGAGGCCATCATCGTCACCGAGCTGCCGTACCAGGTGAACAAGGCCTCGCTGATGGAGAAGATCGGCGAACTCGTGCGCGACAAGCGCATCGAGGGCATCAGCGAGCGCCGGGACGAGTCGAGCCGGGAGGGCATCCGCATCGTGCTGGAGCTGGGGCGCGGGGAGATCCCGCAGATCGTGATCAACCAGCTGTACAAGCACACGCCGATGCAGACGACGTTCGGCGTGATCATGCTCGCGCTGGTGGGCCGCCGCCCGCAGGTGGTCAACCTCAAGCAGATGCTCCAGGAGTTCGTCGCGTTCCGCCGCGAAGTCGTGACGCGTCGGACGCGCTACGACCTGGCCCGCGCCGAGGAGCGGGCCCATATCCTCGAGGGCCTGCGCAAGGCGGTCGATCAGCTCGACCTCGTGATTCGGCTCATCCGCCAGTCGGAGAGCCCCGACGCGGCGCGGGACGCCTTGATGCGGCAGCTCGCGCTCTCGGAGATCCAGGCCAAGGCGATCCTCGACATGCGGCTGCAGCGTCTGACCCAGCTCGAGCGCCACAAGATCGTCGAGGAGCACGAGCAGACGCTGGCCCTGATCGCGGACCTCAAGGGCATCCTGGCCTCCGAGCAGCGGCTGCTCGGCATCATCAAGGACGAGCTGGCCACCCTCAAGCAGGAGTTCGGCGACGAGCGACGCACCGAGATCCTGGCCGAGACCGCCGATCTCACGATCGAGGACCTGCTCGCCGACGAGGACATGGTCGTCACGATCACGCGCTCCGGCTACATCAAGCGGACGCACGTGGAGGCGTACCGCAGCCAGAAGCGCGGCGGCAAGGGCGTGACGGGCATGGAGACCAAGGAGGAGGACATCGTCGAGGACCTCTTCGTGGCCTCGACGCACTCCTTCCTCCTGTTCTTCACGAACAAGGGCAAGGTGCACTGGCTCAAGGTGCACGAGATCCCGGAGGGCGGGCGCCAGGCCAAGGGCAAGGCGATGGCCAACGTGCTGGCCCTGGCCGACGGCGAGCGCGTGGCGACGTGCGTGCCGGTGCGGGACTTCGAGTCGGGCGGCTACGTGCTCTTCGGGACGAAGCAGGGCAAGGTGAAGAAGACCGAGCTGTCGGCCTTCTCGCACCCCCGCGCGGGCGGCATCCAGGCCATCACGCTCGAGGACGGTGACGAAGTGATGGCCGCGCGCCGCACCGACGGCCAGCGCGAGGTGCTGCTCTCCACCAAGCAGGGGATGATCATCCGCTTCCCGGAGGACGAGGTGCGCCCGATGGGCCGCACCGCCGCCGGCGTGCGTGGCATCGACGTGGAAGACGGCGACCAGGTGATCGCGGCCGAGACCGTGAAGGAAGGTGTGACCGTGCTGACGGTCACCGAGCGCGGCTACGGCAAGCGCACCCCGCTCGACGAGTACCGGCTGCAGGGTCGGGCCGGGAAGGGCATCATCGACATCAAGACCGCCGGGCGCAACGGCGCGGTGGTCGGCATGCTGCAGGTCCGCGAGGGCGACGACATCCTGGTGGTCACGACCAAGGGCCGGATGATCCGGCTGCACGCCGACGAGATCACCAGCCAGGGCCGCAACACCATGGGCGTGCGCATCATCGAGCTGGACGCGGACGACCACGTGGGTAACGTCGCGCGGGTGGAGGCCGAGCAGGCCAGCGCGGAGGCGTCGTCAGAGTAGGCCCCGACGGCCTGGCGCCGGCGGGGTGACGGAGGCCGCGCAGCTGCGGCCTCTTTTTGTTATGGTGGGGTCCCCTGACGTGGAGGTATCGCGATGCTCGACATCCGGTTGATCCGGGAAGATCCCGCGGCGGTGGAGCGCGCCCTGGCCACCCGGGGCGCCGCGGTGTCGCTCGCGCCGGTGCTCGCGGCCGACGCGGAGCGCCGCCGGCTGCTGGCCGAGGCCGAGGAGCTCCGGGCGGAGCGCAACCGCGCCTCCGAGGCCATCGGCCAGGCCAAGCGCCGAGGCGAGGACGCGCAGTCCGCGATGGCGCTGATGCGCGAGGTCGCCGACCGGATCAAGGCGCTCGACGCCCGGATCAAGGAGGCGGAAGCCACCCTCCACGCGCAGCTGCTCGAGATCCCCAACCTCCCGCACGCGAGCGTGCCGGTGGGCCGCTCCGCGGACGACAACGTGGAGGTCCGCCGCTGGGGCACCCCGCGGCAGTTCGGCTTCGAGCCGAAGCAGCACTTCGAGATCGGCGAGGCCCTGGGCATCCTCGATTTCGAGCGAGCCAGCAAGCTCGCCAAGTCGCGGTTCGCGGTCATGTGGGGCGTCGCCGCGCGGCTCAGCCGCGCCCTGGCCCAGCTGATGCTCGATTTCCACACCCGCGAGGGCGGGTTCACCGAGGTGTGGGTGCCGCATCTCGTGAATCCGGAGACCATGCTCGGCGTGGCGATGCTGCCGAAGTTCGAGGAACAGATGTTCAAGACGGTCGAGCCGGACGCCGACCGGACGCTCTACCTGATCCCGACGGCGGAGGTGGCGCTCACCGCGCTCCACGGCGGCGAGATCCTGCCCGAGGCTGAGTTGCCGCGTCGCTACTGCGCCTTCACGCCGTGCTACCGGCGCGAGGCCGGCACCTACGGGCAGGACACCAAGGGCATGATCCGGCAGCACCAGTTCGACAAGGTCGAGATGGTCAAGATCACGACGCCCGGACAGTCCTACGACGCGCTCGAGTCGATGGTGCGGAGCGCGGAGGCCGTGCTCCAGCGGCTCGAGCTACCGTACCGGGTGATGGCTCTCTGCACCGGCGACATGGGCTTTCACTCCGCCAAGACCTACGACCTCGAGGTCTGGCTGCCGGGGCAGGGGAAGTACCGCGAGATCTCCTCCTGCTCGAACTGTGAGGCCTACCAGGCGCGGCGGCTCGACATGAAGTACCGGCCCACGGCCGGCGGGCGCGTGGAGCTCTGCCACACGCTCAACGGCTCAGGGCTGGCGGTCGGCCGCACGCTGATCGCGGTGCTGGAGAACTATCAGCAGGCCGACGGGTCGGTGACGGTGCCCGCCGCGCTCCGGCCCTACATGGACGGGCTCGAGCGCATCGGGCCCGGGAGCGCGAGTCGATAGGTCAGACGCGGAGGGGTGGCCGAGCGGTTGAAGGCGCCGGTCTTGAAAACCGGAATCCCGCAAGGGATCGGGGGTTCGAATCCCTCCCCCTCCGCCATTTCGCTCAGGGCAGCGCCGGCACTTCCTTGACGGTCGCCGGGCCGCCGGCGCTGGGCGTGACGGCGAACTGCCGCGCGTGGAAGGCCCGCAGCGTGCTGCGGTGGCCCACGCTCACCACGGTGGTGCCCGGCAGCTGCTTGCGCAGCAGCGCGTAGAGCCGGGTCTCGCTCTCCTCGTCGAGCGACGACGTCGCCTCGTCCAGGAAGAGCCACGCCGGCTTCTGGACGAGGGCGCGGGCGAAGGCGATCCGCTGCTGCTCGCCGGGCGACAGCGACAGCGCCCAGTGGGCCGATTCATCCAGCCGGTTGACCAGCTCCGGCAGCCCCACCGCCTGCAGCGCGGCGCGCAGCGTCGCGTCGTCGCCGACGGCCGCCGGGGAGGGGTAGCTGACGACCTCGCGCAGCGTCCCGATCGGCAGGTAAGGCTTCTGGGGCAAGAACAGCACGCGGCCGTCGTGGGGCAGGCGAATGTCCCCCCGCCCGAAGGGCCAGATGCCCGCGATGGCGCGGAAGAGTGTGCTCTTGCCCGCGCCCGACGGCCCCGTGATCAGCGCGGTCTCGCCTGGGTGGATGTCCATGGTCACGCCCTCGACCAGCGGGCGGCCCCCCGGCAGCGCCAGGTTCACGCGGTCCATGGTGAGGCCCGGGCCCGCGCCCGCCTCGGCGTGCACGCCCTCCTGGGTCGCCTCCGCGCGCACGCGGGCGAGCGTCCGCTCGAACCCGAGGAGCCGGAGCACGACGGAACGCCACTCCGCCAGGTCGGGATACGCGCTGACGATGAACGAGAGCGAGTCCTGCACCTGGCCGAACGCGGTCGCGGTCTGGATGAGCCCGCCGAGCTGGATCTCGCCGCGGAAGAACCGGGGTGCGACGACCAGGACGGGGAAGATGTTCGCGGCCTGTGCGTAGCCGGCCGTCAGCCAGGTGAGCCGCTTCTGCTGGCGCATGATGCCCCACCAGTTCTGCACGACGCCGGCGAAGCGGTCGCGGAACCCGCGGAGCTCGTCGGACTCGCCCCGGTAGAGCGCGACGCCCTCGGTGTTTTCCCGGAAGCGCACGAGGTTGAACCGGAAGTCGGCCTCGTAGCGCTGCTGGTTGAAGTTCAGCAGGACGAGCGGCCGCCCGATGAGGTGGGTGAGCCACGT
>Ga0187766_10000302_pt1 | contig 27243 bp, 26 predicted proteins | sample 0216_QUI02_MP05__4_FD_132971 | JGI IMG/M metagenome (GOLD analysis project Ga0187766, IMG submission 132971) | Tropical peat soil microbial communities from peatlands in Department of Meta, Colombia - 0216_QUI02_MP05_20_MG | ecosystem: Environmental > Terrestrial > Soil > Wetlands > Peat ... | reverse complement strand
TTGGCGTGCTTGGGCGAGACCACGGCGTCGCCGGCGCGGGCTCCCTTCATCCCGGCGGCGTCCACCAGGCGGCCGGCCGAATCGCCCGGCGGGTTCTTGAACATGCATCCTGCCGAGCGGGACTCCACCGGCTGCGTCCGGTTCCGTGCGACCAGCAGCCGGGAGATGGCGCGGCGGATCGTGCCCGGATCCCCCGGCTCCAGGTCGAAGGTGGCCTCGGTGATCACGGCCTCCGCCGGGAGGGCGCTATGGCGGTAGGCGAAATCCAGGTCCGCCTTCGCCAACCGGGCGATGGTCCCGTCCCGCAGCACCACCGCCACATCCCGCAGCCGGTCCGAGATCCAGCCGGCGGTGGTCCCGGCGTTGCCGCGCACGGCACCGCCCAGCGTGCCCGGAATGCCCGTGAGGCACTCCACGCCGGCCAGCCCCTGCCGGGAGCAGAAGGCCAGCAGGCGGCTCACCCGGACCGCCGCCCCTGCCCGCACCGCGGTGCCCTCCGCCTCCAGCCCGGTGAAGGCCTCGCCCAGGATGATGGCCACGCCCCGGAACCCGCCGTCCAGCACGAGGGTGTTGCTGCCCCCACCCAGGACCAGGGTGCCGATCCCCTCCCGGTGCGTGAACCGGAGCAGGGCCCGCAGGTCCTCCAGGTCCGCCGGAACCACCAAGGCGTCGGCCGGCCCGCCGATCCGGAGCGAGGTATGACGGCCGAGGGGCTCACCATAGGCCACCCGCCCCCTCACCACCCCGTCCAGCGCGCCCGGTGCCATCGTGGCCATCGCCACCATTTCGCTCTCCGCCCCTATCCGGAAGGACACGTGGGCCATGACGGATGACCGATGGCGGTGGGGCCACCTCGCGGTACGCCATCTTTCACGCCGGGATGTGTCACCTCTCGTACCGGGCCCGCAGGCGCTGGAGCAGTTCCTCCCCCACGCGCCAGATGTCCCCCGCCCCCAAGGTGATCACCAGGTCCCCGGGGCGCAGCTCTGGCAGGATCGCGTCGGCCACGGCGTCGCGCTCCGGGATGAACCGCACGGCGCGGTGGCCGCGCTCCACGGCCCCCTCCGCGATCTGCACGCCCGAGACGCCGGGGATGGGCGGCTCGCCGGCGGGATAGATCTCCGTCACCACCAGCACGTCCGCCTCGTAGAACGCCGTCCAAAAGTCCTGCAGCAGGGACTGGGTGCGGGTGTAGCGGTGCGGCTGGAAGAGCACCACGGTCCGCCGCCCGAAGCCGGCCCGGGCAGCGCTCAGGGTGGCCCGGATCTCGGCCGGGTGGTGGCCGTAGTCGTCCACCACCAGGATCCCGTCCACCTCGCCCTTGACCTGGAACCGCCGGTCCACCCCGGCGAACTCCTCCAGGGCCTCCCGGATGCGGGGGAACTCGATCTCCAGGTCGAGGCCCACGGCCACGGCGGCCAGGGCGTTGTATACGTTGTGGAGGCCGGGGACCTGCAGCCGCACGCGGCCCAGGGGCTGGTGCTTCAGGGCCACCTCGAACTGCGAGTGCATCCCCTTGAGGGCGACCTCCCGGGCCATGAAGTCCGCCTGGGCGCGCAGGCCATAGGTCACGAACCGCTTCTCCACCCGGGGCAGGAGGCCCTGAATGTGGTCCTGGTCCAGGCAGAGGACCGCCACCCCGTAGAACGGTACCTTGTTGACGAACGTCACGAAGGCGTCCGTGATGGCATCCAGGTCGCGGTAGTAGTCCAGGTGCTCGGCGTCCAGCGTGGTGACAACGGCGATGGTGGGGGAGAGCTTGAGGAAGGACCCGTCGCTCTCGTCCGCCTCGGCCACCAGGAAGTCTCCCCGACCCAGCTTGGCGTTGGAGCCCAGGGCGCCCAGCCGGCCGCCGATGACCACGGTGGGATCCAGCCCGCCCCGCGCCAGGACGCTGGCGACCATGGATGTGGTGGTGGTCTTGCCGTGGGTGCCGGCCACGGCCACCCCGTACTTCATGCGCATGAGTTCCGCCAGCATCTCGGCCCGCTGGATCACCGGCGTGAGCCGTTGCCGGGCGGCCACGATCTCCGGGTTGTCCATGGCCACGGCCGAGGAGCGGACCACTACATCCGACCCGTTGATGTTGGCGGCGGCGTGCCCCAGCAGGATGCGGATGCCCAGGGAGCGCAGGCGCCGGGTGGTCTCGGACTCGCGCAGGTCCGAGCCGCTCACCACGTAGCCCAGGTTGTGGAGCACCTCGGCGATGCCGCTCATCCCGACGCCGCCGATCCCCACGAAGTGGATGTGCCGGATCTTCTTGAACATGGCGCTCACGCCAGCAATGAGCAACGAGTAATGAGCAATGAGTGGGACGCCCTCATTGCCCGCTGCTCATTGCGCATTGCTCGTTGCTCGTTGCTCGACGCGCGCGATCTCCGCCACCAGGGAGGCGATGCGGTCCGCCGCATCCGGGACCGCCAGGGTGCGGGCCCGCCGCCCCATGTCCCGCAGCACCTCCGGGTCGCAACACGCCTGGCGGACGAAGGCGGCCACCGGCTCACCCGTCAATTCCCGATCCGGCAGCATCCGCGCCGCCCCGGCCCGCGTGAAGGCCTCGGCGTTGAGGCGCTGGTGGTCGTTGGCCGCGAACGGGTAGGGCACCAGGAGGGCCGGCATCCCCACCCCGGCCAGCTCGGCCAGCGTGATGGCGCCGGCCCGGCAGATGGCGAAGTCCGCCGCAGCATAGGCCGCCCCCATCTCCCGGATGAACGGGGCCACGACGGCCCGGAAGCCCAGCGCCCCATACCCCTCACGCACCATGTCGCAGTCCCGCTCCCCCGCGGCGTGGATCGGGTGGAGGCGCCCCCGCTCGGCGGCCAGGAGCGGCAGCGCCTCCAGCACGGCCATGTTGATCCGGTGGGCCCCCTGGCTGCCGCCGAAAATCAGCGGCACCACTGCGCCGGCTGCGATCCCCAGGGCCGTGCGGGCCGCCCCCCGGTCCCCGCCCAGCACCTCCTGCCGCACCGGATTCCCCGTGACCTCCGTGCGACGGCGGCGGAAGAACGGCGCGGCGGCCGGCATGCCCACGGCCACCGCCGCCGGCCGCGCCCAGCGCGCCAGCAGGCGGTTGGCCAGGCCCGGGTGCGCGTTCTGCTCGTGCAGTATGGCGGCCACGCCCAGGGAGCGGGCCGCCACCACCACCGGGGCCGAGACGTACGCGCCGGTCCCCACCACCACGTCGGGCCGGAACCGGCGCAGGACCCGGCGCGCCTCCCCCACGGCCACCACGATCAGGGCCAGCGCGGCGGCGGCCCGAACCGGGCCCACGCCCGTCACCCCACGCACCGTGAGCCCCGCGAAGTCCCACCCCTCTCGCTCCACCGCCGCCCGCTCGGGGCCCCCGGCCGACCCCAGGAAAAGCACCATGCCCCGCGGCCAGCGGGCGCGCACGGCCCGCCCGATGGCCAGCGCAGGGAAGAGGTGCCCGCCCGTCCCTCCGCCGGTCAGGGCCAACCGCACGCGATCCAACCGGCCGGCGCCCTCTCGGCCCCCGCCCCGCCGGCCCCCCGGCCCCGTGCAGCTCCCCCGCCCGCCATCACACCGCCCGCATCACATTCCCGCCCGGCCGACGCCTCGCATCAGCCGCCCGTTCGGATCCCACCTCGTGGGCGGCCGCACGGTTCCTGCGAGATGCTCAGCAGCACGCCCACGCTGGTCAGCGTGAAGAAGAGCGAGGACCCGCCGAAGCTGAGGAACGGGAGCGGCACCCCGGTGGTGGGCAGCAGGCCCAGAACCACGCCCATGTTGATGGCCGCCTGGCCCACGATGCCCCCCGTGATCCCCATGGCCAGGTAGCCGCCGAAGGCGTCGGGGGCCCGCAGGGCGATCCGCGTCCCCCGCCACAGGAACAGGCCGTACACCGACACCACGGCCGCCGCCCCCAGGAAGCCCAGCTCCTCCCCCACGATGGCGAAGATGAAATCGGTGTGGGGCTCGGGCAGGTAGAACAGTTTCTGCATGCTGTCCCCCAGGCCGCGGCCCAGCAGGCCCCCGGGGCCCAGTGCGTAGAAGGACTGGGTGACCTGGTAGACGGCACGGCTCGAGGCGCGCGCCGGGTCCAGCAGGGCGACGAGCCGCGTCCGCACGTGGGGGGTGCTGAGCATCAGGGCGCACAGGAGGGGGACGCCACATCCCAGGGCCACGGCGATGTGCCCGATCCGGGCCCCGCCCACGAACCCCAGGATCCCCGCCAGGAGCAGGAGGATCACCGCCGTCCCGAAGTTCGGCTGCAGGATCACCAGCCCCGCGAAGAGCGCCGTAACCATCAGGGGCGGCAGGAAACCGTCCACGAGGCTCCTCAGCTTGTCCGCCCGCCGCGCGTAGTAGCTGGCCAGGAAGAAGATCAGGGCCAGCTTGGAGAACTCCGCCGGCTGGAAGGAGACGCCCAGCAGGCGGATCCAGCGCCGGGCCCCGTTCACCCGCACGCCCACGTGCGGGATGAGGACGGCGCCGAGCAGGCCGAGGGCCACCACCACGGCGGCCGGGGTCCACCGCTGCAGGCGGCGGTAGTCCAGGCGCAGGGCCCACTGCATGCCGGCCAGGCCCAGCAGTGCCCAGAGGGCCTGCCGCTTCAGGAAGAGGAGCGGATCCCCGAAGCGTTCTTGGGCGCGGATGGCGCTGGCGCTGTACACCATGACCACCCCGAAACCCACCAGGGCGAGCGCCACCACGGCCAGCATCCGGTCGTACCCGGCGCGCTCGCCGCCCTCGTCCGGCGCGCCGGCCAGGACCCAGCGCCGAGGCGGGACCGGCTGGTCTCCCGCCGCCCCCGGCCAGCGGACGGCGGGCGACGACCGCTGCGGGCTCGTTCGCATGGGCATCATCCCTCCGGACGCCCTGGCGATGGCCGCTGGCCTTCTGCCACCTCCCCATGGCCTGAGGCGCGCCGCGCGCGCCATCCCTTTGTGCCGGTGAAGCACGCCGGGCGACTCGAATGGTTCATCGGGTTACCGGTCATCGGTCCTTCCCGGCTCCAAGAGGGCCACGGCGGCCTTGAAGGCGCGCCCCCGGTCCTCGAAGTCCCGGAACATGTCGAAGCTGGCGCACCCCGGCGACAGGAGGACCACGTCCCCCGAGGCGGCGCGGGCCGCCGCCGCGCGCACCGCCTCCTCCATGGTCCCCGCCTCCGCCATGGCGCACGCCCCGGCCAGATGCTCCCGCAGCTTGGCGCGCGCCTCGCCGATGAGCACCAGGGCCTTGACCCGCTCGCGGAGCAGGGGGGTCAGGGGGCGGAAATCGCCCCCCTTGTCCTTCCCGCCGGCGATGAGGACGATGCCGTCGGAGAAACTCTCCAACGAGCGCCTGACCGCGTCCACGGTGGTTCCCTTCGAGTCGTTCACGTAGCGCACACCCCCCACGGTGGCTACCAGTTCCAGCCGGTGCTCCAGCCCCGGGAACGCCCCCAGCGCCGCCGCCAGGGCGGCCGGCGCCGCCCCGATCGCCGCCGCGGCCGCGGCCGCGGCCAGGGCGTTCTCCAGGTTATGGGCGCCGGGGATACGCAACGCGGCGGCGGGGCATACCGGCGTCACCCGCCCCTCCCGGCCGAGGAGGATCTGGCCGTCGGCCACGAAGGCGCCGTCCCGCACGGGCCCGCGCCGGCTGAAGTGGGCGCGCCGCGCGCGGGCGCCCTGCGCCCGCGCCAGGACCTCGGGATCGTCCGCGTTGAGGACCGCGCGGTCGCCCTCCTCCTGCGCCTCGAAGATCCGCGCCTTCGTCCCGTAGTACTCGTCCAGGTCCGCGTGCCGGTCCAGGTGGTTGGGGGAGAGGTTCAGGAGCACCGCCACGGCGGGCCGGAAGGCCTCCGTCGTTTCGAGCTGGAAGCTGGAGATCTCCGCCACGATCCAGTGGGACGTGGCCAGGTCCGGCGCCACGCCGCAGAGGGGGATCCCGATGTTTCCCGCCACCGTGGCAGGGATGCCGGCCTCCCGCAGCATGGCCCCCAGCAGGGCGGTGGTGGTGCTCTTGCCGTTGCTCCCGGTGACGGCGGCGAAGGGGGCCTGGCTACACCAGTAGGCCAGCTCCACCTCGCCCACGACGGGCACGCCGGCCCGTCGCGCCAATTCCAGGTGCCGCGCGGGCCGGGGCACGCCGGGGCTGACCACCACCAGGTCCGCCTCGGTGAAGGCCCGCTCCGTGTGCCCGCCCAACTCGAGCCCGACGCCGAGGCCGTGCAGGGCGCCCACCTCGGCCGGGAGCTGCTCCGCCGGCTTCTGATCCGTGGCGAGGACCCGGGCCCCCAGGCGCAGGAGCAGGCGGCAGGCGGCCAGCCCGCTGCGGGCCAGGCCCACCACCACCACGTCCCGGCCCGCCAGCGCCCGCCCCGCCGCCGCCAGGCCCCGCCCCGCGGGCCGCGCGAACCGTTCCGCCACCGCCCCCCTCATCGCAGCTTCAACGTGGCCAGGGCCACCAGCTGGAGCATGAAACCGACGATCCAGAACCGCACGATGATCTTGGGCTCGGCCAGGCCGTTGAGCTCGTAGTGGTGGTGGATGGGGGCCATGCGGAACACCCGCTTCCCCCGCGTCTTGAAGGAGAACACCTGCAGGATCACCGAGGCGGCCTCCATCACGAAGATCCCGCCCGAGATCACCAGCACCAGCTCGGTCTTGGTCACCAGGGCGATGACGGCCAGGGCCGCCCCCAGGCTCAGCGACCCCACGTCGCCCATGAAGATCTGGGCCGGGAAGGCGTTGAACCAGAGGAAGCCCAGGCTGGCCCCCACGATGGCGGCCCCGAAGATGGCCAGCTCGCTGGCCCCCCGCACGTACAGCACCTGCAGGTACCGCGCGATGGCCGCGTGGCCGGCCACGTAGGCGAAGATGCTGTAGGTGGCGGCCACCAGCAGCGTCTGCACGATGGCCAGGCCGTCCAGCCCGTCGGTGAGGTTCACCGCGTTGGACGCCCCCACCACCACCAGCATGGCGAAGAGGATGTAGAAGATCCCCAGGTCGGGGAGCCACCGCTTGAGGAAGGGGATGGCCAGCCGGGTGGCCACGGCGTCCACCGGATAGAGGTACAGGTAGAGGCCCACGAACAGCCCCAGGGCCACCTGCCACGCCATCTTGTAGCGCGGCCAGAGGCCGGCGGCGCTGCCGCGCCGGAGCTTCAGGAAGTCGTCGGCGAAGCCCACGGCGCCCATCCAAAGCGTGGCGAACAGCGCCAGCCACACCACGCGGGTCACCAGGCTGGCCCAGAGCAGCGTGGAGATCCCGATGGCGGCCAGGAAGAGGAGACCCCCCATGGTGGGCGTGCCGGCCTTCTTCTGGTGGCTCTGGGGCCCGTCCTCCCGGATGGGCTGGCCCGCCCGGATCTCGCGGAGGCGTCGGATCAGCGGCGGGCCCAGCGCCAGGCTCAACGCGAAGGCCGTGAGGGCCGCGCCGAAGGCACGGAAGGTGACATACCGAAAGACGTTGAACCCCGTGACGACGGATGCCAGGGGCGTCAGGAGGTGGTACAGCATTAGAGCCCTTCCAGCACACCTTCCAGGCGCATCCCCCGCGAGGCCTTCACCAGCACCCACGCGTCCGGCGCCAGGGCCGCGCGAAGCTGCTCGCGGGCCGCCCCCACGTCGGGGCAGTGCACCACCCGGTCGGCCGGCAGCCCCGCCCCCAGCGCCGCGTCGGCCAGGGCCCGGCTCTCGGGGCCCACGGCGATGAGCAGGTCCGGCCCCGAGCGGGCCGCGAAGATCCCCACGCGGCGGTGGGCCTCCTGGGCGTGGCGGCCCAGCTCCAGCATGTCGCCCAGCACCAGGATGGCCCGGCCCCCGTTGCGCACCGCAAAGAACGTCTCGATGGCCCGCTCCATCGAGGGCGGGTTCGCATTGTAGGCGTCGTTGATGGCCTTGGCGCCCGAGGCCAGGCGCACCGGCTGCATCCGCATAGGGGCGAGCCGGGCGTGCCGGAGCCCGGCCGTGATGGCCTCGGCCGGCAGGCCCCAGGCGAACCCCACGGCGGCGGCCGCCAGGGCGTTGCTCACGTTGTGGCGGCCCGGCGCCGGGATCCACGCGGGCGCCGCCTCCCGGCGGTGGTGGAGGGTGAAGCGGGTGCCGGCCAGACCGTCTTGGGCCAGGTCCGACGCCCAGACCTCGGCCCGCGGGGTCAGGCCGTAGGTCAGCGTGCGCCCCGGGGCGCGGGTGCGGAAGCGTTCGACGTAGGGATCGTCCAGGTTGATGACCGCCAGCCGGTCCCGGTCAAGGAACGGGAGCATCTCGCCCTTGGCCCGGGCCACCCCGTCCACCGAGCCCAGGAACTCCAGGTGGGCCTCGCCCACCGTGGTGAAGACCCCCACGTCCGGCCGCGAGATCTCGCAGAGCCGGTGGATCTCTCCCAGCGCGCTCATCCCCAGCTCCAGGACGGCCACGGAGACCGCGGCCGGCCACGCCAGGAGGGTGAGGGGCACGCCCACCAGGTTGTTCAGATTCCCCGGGGAGGCGTATACGACGCCGGCGGCGCCCAGGACGGCCCGGAGCATCTCCTTGGTGGTGGTCTTCCCGTTGGTGCCGGTCACGGCCACCACGCGCCCGCCATGCCGCTCGCGCCAGGCGCGCGCCAGCTCGCCGAGCCCCCGCAGCGTGTCCTCCACGCGGACGAGGACGGCGCCCGGCCGGAGCCCCTCCGGCGCCTGCGAGACCATGGCGCCTACGGCGCCGGCGCGAAGGGCATCGGCCACGAAGGCGTGGGCGTCGAACCGGGGCCCACGCAGGGCGATGAAGAAATCCCCACGGGCCAGCGTCCGCGTGTCGGTGGAGAAGCGGGCCAGGACCGTGTGAGGGTCGCCCCCCACGAGCCGCCCCCCGGCGGCCCGTGCGGCCTCGAGGGCGGTCATCGCGGCCCCCGTGCCTTCCGGCCCGGGGTGGGCCGCCCCCGTGACCTCAGGCCACGGCGGCGCGGCGGGGGAGGAATCCGAGTTCGTGCTCGCGTCCATGAGGATCCTCAAGGCGCACCCCTTTCAGGCGGGATCTCCACCGTCGCCGCGCCGGCCCGCGGCCCGCAAGGCGCGCCCGCCGAAGCCCAGCGCCTGCAACGCCTCCCGGGCCACCACCCGGTCATCGAACGGAACGGTCCGCGGGCCGATGATCTGGTAGGTCTCGTGGCCTTTGCCGGCGAGGACCACCAGGTCGGAGGGACGGGCCAGGCTGAGGGCATGCGCGATGGCTTCGCGTCTCTCGGGAATGGTAACATACCGGCCCGGCCGGTCCACGGCCTTTTTGGCGCCGGCCTCGATCTCGGCGAGGATGGCCTCCGGCCGCTCGGACCGCGGATTGTCTGAGGTGAGGATCGCGAGATCGGCGAGCTGCGCCGCGGCGGCGCCCATGAGGGGGCGCTTGGTGCGGTCCCGGTCGCCGCCGCAGCCGAAGACCACCAGCACCCGCCCCCGGGTCAGCTCGCGGGCCGTGCGCAGCGTCCGCTCCAGGGCATCCGGGGTGTGGGCGTAGTCCACCACGACGCCGAACGGCTGGCCCATCTCCACCTTCTCGAAACGCCCAGGCACGGCGCGGACGGCGGCGATGCCGCGCGCCACCGCCTCGGCCGGCACGCCGCAGGCCAGCGCCGCCCCCGTGGCCGCCAACAGGTTCGACACGTTGTGCTGGCCCGGGAGCGTGGAGGCCACCGGGATGGTCCCCGCGGGCGTGCGGAAGCGCCCGCGGATCCCCTCCAGGGAGGATTCGATCCCCTCCGGCCGGAGGTCCGCCCCGACGCCCAGCCCGAAGGTGATCCGTCGCACCCCCGCCGGGATGGGGAGCCGCGGCGCCCACGGATCGTCTGCGTTCACCACGGCGGCCGGGGCCGGTTTGCCCCCCTCGCCCAGCTTCCGGAAGAGGGTCGCCTTGGCGGCGAAGTACGCCTCCAGCGTGCCGTGGAAGTCCAGGTGGTCCTGGGTGAGGTTCGTGAAGACCCCCACATCGAAGGCGCACCCCTCCGCGCGCCCCAGCGCCAGGGCGTGCGACGAGACCTCCATGGCCACCGCCCGAGCGCCCAGGTCGCGCATGCGGGCGAGAAGGGCCTGCAGATCGGAGGCCTCGGGCGTCGTCCGCTCGCCCTCGAACACCGCGCCGCCGCACCGGTACTGGATGGTCCCCACCACCCCGGCGCGCCAGCCGGCGGCCTCCAGCATGCCCTCCACCAGGTAGGCGGTGGTGGTCTTCCCGTTCGTGCCCGTGATCCCCACCAGCGTGAGGGCGCGACTGGGGTCGCCGTAGACGCGGGCGGCCAGCGGGCCCAGGGCGCCTCGCACGCTCGGGGCCCGCACCACGGCGGCGGCCCCGGCCTCCGGGAACGGCCCCGCCCGCTCCACCAGGACGGCCGCCGCTCCCGCGGCCACCGCCGGGCCGATGAAGGCGTGCCCGTCGGCCCGCTGGCCCGGGATGCAGGCGAAGAGGTCGCCCGGGCGCACGCGCCGCGAGTCGTGCTGGACCCCGGCCACCTCCGCGCCCGCCTCGCCCCGCACGAGCGTGAGCCCCAGCCCCTCAACGAGGTCCGCGAGTCGCATAGGCAATATGATACACGCCCGCGCCCTGTGCCGCCGACGCCACGCGCCGCTCCGCGGGCGGCGACGGCGGGACGCGCAGGTACTTCAAGGTTTCCCGGGCGATCTCCCGGAAGGTGGGCGCCGCGATGGCGCCGCCCCAGGCGTGCGCCTGGGGCTCGTCGATCACCACGAGGATCGCCAGCCGCGGGTCCTCGACGGGGACGGCGCCCACGAACGAGGCCACCACCTTCCGGTGCGAGTACCGCCCCGTGGCCCGGTCCAGCTTCTGCGCCGTCCCGGTCTTGCCCATCACGCTGTAGCCGTCCACCGCCGCCTCCTTCCCCGTCCCCTCGCGCACCACGGCCTGCAGGGGAACGGCGAGGGCGCGAACGGTGGCGGCCGAGATCACGCGGCGGAGCTTGAGCGGCCCGAAGGTCCGGACCGTCTCCGCGTCCTGCCGGCGCAGCGCGCGGGCCACGAAGGGCCGCACCAGTTCGCCCCCGTTGGCCACCGCCGCAAAGGCGGTGAGGAGCTGCAGGGGCGTCACCGAGACTTCCTGCCCGATGGAGAGGGCCCCCAGGGACACCTGGGACCACTTCTGCGGCCGGCGGATCAACCCCGGGGTCTCCCCGGGCAGGTCGATCCCGGTGAGGCTGCCGAAGCCGAAGCCGCTGATGTAGTTGTAGTAGAGGGTCTTCCCCAGGCGGAGGCCGACCTTGATGGCCCCCACGTTGCTGGACTGGGCCAGCACGTCCTCGAAGGTCAGCCACGCGTAGCGCTCGTGATCCCGGATGGTGACCCCGCCCACCTCGATGGCCCCGTTCTCCCCGTAGAACCGATCCCCCAGGTGGACCACGCCCTCCTCCAGCGCGGCGGCCCCCAAAATCACCTTGAACACCGAGCCGGGCTCGAAGGTATCCACGGCCGCGCGGTCGCGCCGGTCGTCCGCCGGGGCCTGCTGGTAGAGGTTGGGGTTGAAGGTCGGCCAGTTGGCCAGCGCCAGCACCTCGCCCGTGCGCGGGTCCATCACGATGGCCGTGCCCGCGCGCGCGCGGGAGCGGGCCACGGCCCGCTCCAACTCTCGCTCGGTGATGTACTGGATGACTTCGTCGATGGTGAGGACCACGTCGAAGGTTTCGCGGTCGGTCGGCTCGGCCTCGTCCCGGAAGACCACGCGCCCCAAGGCATCCTGCGCCGCCACCACCCACCGGGGCTTGCCGCCCAGCAGGGCGTCGTATTGGAACTCGATCCCCTCCAGCCCCCGGTCATCCACCCCCACGAAGCCCAACAGGTGAGCCGCCAGTTCCTGCCGCGGGTAGAGGCGCCGGCTCTCGGCCACGAGGCCGATCCCTTTGAGGTTGAGCCGGGCCACCGCCTCGGCCTGAGCCGGCTCCACCTGCCGCGCCAGCCACACGAAGGGCTTGTCCGCATGGAGGCGCTCCAACAGCTGCGTCCGGGACAAGGGCAGGTGAGCGGCCAGGGCGGCGGCGGCCCCCTCCGCGTCCGCCACGGCCGATGGCTGGGCGAACACGGAGGGGGCCTGGAGGCTTACCGCCAGTTCCCGGCCGTTGCGATCGGTGATGGTGCCCCGCTTGCTGGTGAGGGGGACCAGGCGCCGGTACTGGCGGCTGGCCCGTTCGGCGAGGCCGCGGTGGTCGCGGATCTGCAGCGTGAAGAGGCGCCCGAGGAGGACGGCCAGGCTGGCGGTCAGGACCACGAAGACCAGGGCCACCCGCAGGCGATGGACGGTCCCGCCCGCGACGGATTGCGGGTTGCGGAACGCGGATTGCGGATCGATGGATCTCATCCGCCCTCAATCCCGACCGCGTTCATGATTGCGGATCGGGAACGTGATGCCTCGTCCGGCCCATTCCGCATCCCGCAGCGGGTCACCGGACCACGACGATCTGGCCCGGCGCCGGGGCCACCATACCCAGTTCGCCCCGGGCGACCTCCTCCACCCGCTTCACGGCCCGCAGGCGGGCCGCCTCCAGGGTGAGAGCCCTCCCCTGTTCCACCAGGGCCGACCGCTCGCCCCGAAGCCGCTCCACCTCGTAGCCCAGGCGCACCACCTGGATGTGCTGGAAGACGTAGAAGAGGACGGCTCCCACCAGGAGGGTCCCCGTGGCCAGGAGGGCCAGGAGTTCCCGCGTCCGGGCAGACACGAATGGTCGCCGCGCCGGACCGTATGCGGGCGCGGCCGCCGCCGTGCCGACCAGCACCTCCGCGCGCGTCGTCATCGTCTCCCCCCATCCCGGGTCGCCGCGTCTCCCTGCGGGACCATCCGGATGCCGTGGCACGCCTCCCACGCCCTTCCGCGTGGGAGACCGCCTTTGTCCCCCCCAGATCGTCCCCCCACCATCGCCACCGCCGCCGCGACCCCCCGTCGATCGACGAACGTCAAATCCTGACGTGTGTCCGCCGTCCCCAGCCGAAAATGCTCAAGCCTCAATCGGCGATCTGCGATCCCCGCCGGAGGGCCCGCAGCTTGGCGCTCCGCGCCCTGGGGTTGGCCGCCACCTCGCCCGCCGCCGGGGTCACCGGCCTGCGGGTCAAGAGCGCAAACTCTTGCTCTGCCGCCAGGCGGCGGAAGGCCGTCTTCACCGCCCGGTCTTCCAGCGAGTGAAAGCTGATCACGGCCAGCCGCCCCCCGGGGGCCAGGAGCGCGGCGGCGCCCTCCAGCGCCTCCTCGAGGCCCTCCAGTTCCCGGTTCACGGCGATCCGCAGGGCCTGGAAGGTCCGCGTGGCGGGGTGGATGCGCGGGGGCCACGCCCGCCGGGGAATGGCCCGCGCCACGAGGTCCGCCAGTTCCGTGGTGGTGGTCATGGGCGCCCGGGCCCGCGCGGCCACCAGCGCCCGGGCGATGCGCCGCGCCCACCGCTCCTCCCCATACTCCCGCAGGATCGCCTCCAGCGCGTGCCATGGGAGGCGGCGGAGCAGGTCGCCCGCCGTGGGGCCGCGGCCCACCCGGTCCAGCCGCATGTCCAGGGGCCCCTCCCGGCCGAAACTGAAGCCGCGGGCCGGGTCGTCCAACTGCAGCGACGAGACCCCCAGGTCCAGCAGGATCCCGGCGAAGGGCCCCAGGCCCGCGGCGCGGGCCAGGGCCGCCAGGTCCCGGTAGTCTCCCTGCACCAGGCAGGCGCGCGCGCCGAAGGGCCGCAGCCGCTCCGCGGCCACGGCCAGGGCCTCCCCGTCCCGGTCCACGCCCAGGAGCGCGCCGTCCGGGGCGCTGCCAGCCAGCAGCGCTTCGGCGTGGCCGCCACCCCCCACGGTCCCGTCGCAATACACGGTCCCGGGGCGGGGCGCCAGGTACTCGAGAACCTCCGCCAGCAGGACCGGATGGTGCCGCGGGCCGATCCCTAGTGCCGTATCACCCCTGTCGCCCACACACCGGACCCGGGCGGGAGGCTCGACCCGCGCGCGATGGCCGCGGCCCTCACCGGAGGCGTTCGCCGGGATGGCACTAGGCTCTCCCCACCGGCTCCATCTCGCAGAAGTTCTCCAGGGCCTGCTCCACCGAGTAGTAGATGGGAAGCACCCGCGTGGCCCGAAGCCCGAGGAGCAAATCCGTGAGGCGGGGCGCCACCGATGCCAGGGCCAGGTGCAGCCCCGCACCCCGCAGGCGCGTGGCCTGGTCCATGAGGAGCCCGAGGCCCAGGTAGGCGATCCGCTTGACGCCCCGGCAGTCCACCACGATGGCCCGGCACCCGGCCGCGTGGAGCCGCTCCACTTCAAGGCTGAGGTCCCACGCCGCCGGCAGGCTCAGCGCCCCCCTCGCCTCGAGCACCACGATGGGGCCGATCCCCTCCCCGCCCATCGCCATGGATTCTCCTCCTTCCCTCGCCCGGCGTTAGCAGGCTGCTGAAAAAGGCCCATCTCTCCATTGCGGAATGCGGATTGCGGAATGCGGAATCCGCGCGCCGCCTTGCATCTGGACCTTTTTGAGCAGCCTGGGCAAAAGAGAGTTTCTCAGCATCCCGTTAGAGGTATGCGATCCTGCGCAGCAGGTCACTCAGGGGCCTCCCCTTCTCGCTCTGCGGCGTCGTGCCGAGCACCACCAGGGGGCACGGCAGGACGAGGGGTGCGGTGGCGTGCGGGCCCGGCGGGGAGTCGCCCGGGCGCGCCTCCTCCGTCGGGCCCGCCGTGGCCGCCTCCCCCGTGGCGCGCGCGTCCCGGCCGTTCTGCGCGGGGCGCATCACAGGTACTCCGCCAACTTGTCCATGATCTCCTCCCGCTGCCCCACCGTGCTCCGCACGAAGTGCTCCCATCGGTCCTTGGCCCAGATCTCGAAACGATTCATGGCGCCCACGATCACCACGTCGCGCGTGAGACCCACCGTCTCGCGGAACGAGGGGGGGATCAGGATGCGCCCCGCGGCGTCCACCTCGGTCTCCGTGGCGCTGGAGTAGACCGTGCGCAGATAGTCCCGCACCTCCGGCCGCAGCGCGCCCCGCTCGTAGAGCCTGGCTTCGATCTTCTGCCACTCTTTCTCCGGGAACGCGGTGATGCAGTTGTCCAATTCCAAGAGGAGCAGGGTGCGTTCCTCCTGTGCCGCGAGGACCTCGCGATACTTGGCGGGAATGCTGAGGCGTCCCTTGCCGTCGATGGTGTGCGGGAAGCGACCGCGAAACATATTCCCTCTCGGTGGGATAATATCCCATTTCATCCCACTTCATCCCACTTCGCGCGGACAATATAAAAGGCTGCAGGTGCTTGTCAAGGAAAAACTGCAATTTTTTCGCGGTCTTGTGTGGCTGGGTCCCTCGGGTGCCAAATATGGGGGGTGGGACTGGCCAGCAACACGAGCCTTGGGATTTGCCAAACAGGAGACGGGTTGAAATTCGGAAGGGATGGGAGCTAGAACCGGCGGGCCGACGGGAGCCCGGGGCCGAGGGCTACGGCGTCAAGAGGGTGTTGTCGATCAGGCGGGTACGGCCGATGCGCGCGGCCAGGGCGACGACGGCGGGGCGATCGATGATTTCGAGCGTCGCCAGATCCTCGGCGGCGCGGACCTCCACGTAGTCGATGGCGATGTGGGCGGGGGCCGGCGCGGCGAGGATCCGGCACATGCCTTCCACCAGCCCGGCCGCGCGGCGCCCGCCGCGGGCAAATTCCTCCTCGGCCCAGCGCAGGGCGGCCGGGAGCGCCGCGGCCGCCGCCCGCTCGGCGGGCGACAGGTAGGCGTTCCGCGAGCTCAGGGCCAGTCCATCCGGCCCGCGCACCGTGGGGAGGACCACGATCTCGATGTCGAAACCCAGGTCTTGCACCATGCGGCGGATGATCAGCGACTGCTGGTAGTCCTTCTGCCCGAAATAGGCGGTGTGGGGCTGCATCAGGTGGAAGAGCTTGCTGACCACGGTGGCCACGCCCCGGAAGTGGCCCGGGCGCGAGGCGCCGCAGAGGGGCGCACTCAACTCGGCGACCTCGACGACCGTCCGGTGTCCCGGGGGGTACATGACGGCGGCCTCCGGGGCGAAGCACAGGTCCATTCCGACCTCGAGGGCCTTGGTCATGTCCCCCGCGGGGTCCCGGGGATACGCCGCCAGATCCTCGTGCGGAGCGAACTGGGTGGGATTGACGAAGAGGCTCCAGGAGGCCACGTCGTTCTCCTCCCGGCACCGCCGCATCAGGCTGAGATGGCCCTCGTGCAGCGCCCCCATAGTGGGAACGAGGCCGATTCGCAGCCCCTTGGCTCGAAACCGCCCGGCCAATTCGCACATCGCCGCCGGGTCACGCAGGATCTCCACCTTTCCCGAGCCTCCGCGTCTTCCCCCCTGCCCGTGGCCGCCCCGCCCCGCCAGCGACTCTCCGGGCCGAACCCGCCCGGAGGTGTCGGACCCGCGCGGGCAGGCCCCGCGGCCGCACGAGGAGCCCCCAGGGGGCGTCTCAGCGGCCGCCGTAGACGCCGCCCTCCCGGGTGAAGCTGTGTTCCGGCCCCGGGAAGGTGCCGGCCTGCACCTCCTCACGATACCGCGAGAAGGCCTCCCGGAGCACGGGGGCCAGGTGCGCGTAGCGCTTCACGAAGGATGGGCTCAGATCCTCGAACAGACCCAGCATGTCCTGGGTCACCAGCACCTGGCCGTCGCAGTGCGGCCCCGCCCCGATGCCGACGGTGGGGATGGAGGAGGTTTCTGTGATCTCCCGGGCCAGCTCGGCCGGCACCCCTTCCAGGACGATGCAGAACGCCCCCGCCTTCTCCAGGATCTGAGCGTCCTCCTTCAGACGCTCCGCCTGGGCGGGATCGCGCCCCTGCACCCGAAACCCGCCCATGCGGTGCACCGCCTGCGGGGTGAGCCCCAGGTGGCCCATCACCGGGACGCCGGCGGCCACAATGGCGCTCACCACGTCGGCGACCTCCCGGCCGCCCTCCAGCTTCACCGCCTCCATGTTGCCTTCCTTCAGGAGGCGGCCGGCGTTCCGCACCGCCTCTTCGCGGCTGACCTGATAGGCCATGAAGGGCAGGTCCCCCACCAGCATGGCGCGTGACGCCCCTCGTGCCACGGCCCGGCAGTGGTGGATCATGTCCTCCATGGTCACGGGGAGGGTGGTGGGGTAGCCGAGGACGACCATGCCCACGGAGTCCCCCACCAGGAGCACGTCCAGGCCGGCTGCGTCCAGGAGCTTGGCAGTGGGATAGTCGTAGGCGGTGAGCATGGCGATCCGCTCGCCGCGCTGCTTCATCCGCCCGAGGGTGTGCAGGGTGATCTTGCGGGCCGCCGTCGCCATGGTCGAACTCCCGGCCCCTGAGGGCCTGCAGATGTCCGCCTGTTGCCGGACACGCGCGGTGAAGGGAAGTGCTAGCGCTTTGGGGAGGTGAGGGGCACGTAGTGCCGGGTCCCGCCCCGGATGTCCTCGATCTGTTTGACGAGATCCTCCAAGTCCTGCTTCCGGTTCACGAAATCCAGGTCGTTGGTGTTCACCACCAGGAGGGGGCTGGCGTTGTAGTGGAAGAAGAAATGATTGTAGGCGCCGTTCAGGTCCTCCAGGTATTGCCGGTCCATGTCCCGCTCGTAGGGTTTGCCCCGCAGGGCGATCCGCTGCAGGAGGACCTCGGTGCTCCCCTGCAAATATACCACAAGATCCGGTTTGGGCACACGGACCTGGAGGAGCTCGTGAACCTTCTCGTACAGGGCCAGCTCGGGTTCGTCCAGGGTCAGGTAGGCGAAGATCTTGTCCTTGGCAAACAGGTAGTCGCAGATCAGGGTCTGGCGGAAGAGATCGAATTGGGCCAGCTCCTGCTGCTGGCGGTAGCGGTGCAGGAGGAAGAACATCTGGACCTGGAAGGCGGTGCCGCGCATGTCCCGGTAGAACGCGGGGAGGAAGGGGTTCTCTTCGGCCGACTCCAGGAGCGTGGCCGCCCCCAGGCGCCGGGCCAGGAGCTGCACCAGGCTCGTCTTGCCCACCCCGATGGGCCCCTCCACTACCAGGAAGCGCGGGGACCTCACGCCGGCCTCCCGGCGCCCACGCTGCCCGCGGCGCTGCCCCCGGGAGACCCCTGCGCCCCCAGCGAGCGCACGGCCGGCCCGGGGCCCAGGGCCGCCAGCAGTTCCCCTACGGGACGGCCGAGGGCCGGGTGTAGCGTGCCGGCGGCCACGGCGCAGAGCGGCTCCAGCACGAAGCGCCGCCGGTGCATGCGGGGGTGCGGCAGCGTGGGCGGCGGCGTATCCCGCACCAGATCGCCGTACAGGAGGAGGTCCAGGTCCAGCGTCCGGTCCTTCCCTCGGACTCGCTCCGCGTCGCGGCCGGCCAGCGCCTCCAGGCCCTGGAGCGCGGCCAGGAGCGCCTCAGGCGCCACGTCCGTCTCCAGGGCTGCGACGGCATTGACGAACCACTGAGGGCCGGCGCCCTCCTCCGGTTCCGTCTCGTAGAGCGGCGAGACGACCAGGAGGCGGGTCCCAGAGAGCCGCCCGAGGGCGGCCGCGGCGTCCCGGCAGTTCCCCGCCCTGTCGCCCAGGTTGGATCCGATCCCCACGTACGCCGTCACCATGCGCCTTCCCGTCCCGGTTCTCGGTTCCCGGTTTCCAGTTCACGGATTCGGACCCGCCGGCCCTGAGAAACTGGGAGGCGGTAACGGGGAACAGGGAACCGTGTCACGAGCGCGTCACCTCGACCCCCACCCAGTCCATCGCACCGTCGATGGGCGGGACCGGCTTCCGGACCCGCACCGTCACCTCTTTGGGGCCGAAGCGTTGAACCACCGACCGGGCGATGCGCTCCGCCAGCGCTTCCAGCAACATCACCGGCGCGCCCCGGCCGATCTCTTGGACCAGGTCGTGAACGGCCGCGTAGTTCACCGTATCCTCCAACCGGTCGCTGGCGCCGGCGCGGGCGAGATCCAGCCGCAGTTCCACATCCACCACGAAGCGCTGGCCTACCTCCCGCTCGGCCGGCGTCACCCCGTGGCGCCCGAAGCACTGGATCCCCTGCACCGTGATCTTGTCCATCACGACCCGCGAATAGTTTGAGGCTCGACCTCGATCCGAGGCGTCCCGCGGGGGGGGCGAGGACGCGGTTACCAGCGGACCCCGGCGCGCCGCATGCGCTCCACGGCCTCCTCCAGGCGCGTGACCTCGGTGGTCAGGGTAGCCCGGATGTAGCCCTCGCCGGCCCTCCCGAAACCGACGCCCGGCGTGGTGACGGTGCCGCAGTCCTGGAGCAGCTTGGCCGTGAAGCCCGAGGACTGCTGGCCCTTCGGCACCGGGATCCACACGTAGAAGGACGCCCTCGGCGGCTCCAGGGGACAGCCGAGTTCCCGCAGACCCTTGACGAAGGCGTCCCGCCGCCGCTGCCAGATTCGGCGGTGATCCTCCACGCAGTCCTGTGGCCCCGTGAGGGCCGCGATGCCGGCCACCTGCACCGCCTGAAAGATGCCCGAGTCCAGGTTGGTCTTGATCCGCCCCAGCCCGGCCAGGACCTCCGCGCACCCCACGGCGAAGCCGATCCGCCACCCGGTCATGTTGTAGGTCTTGGACAGGGAGTGGAATTCCACCGCGATGTCCTTGGCGCCGTCCACCGCCAGGAGGCTCTCGGGCCGCTCGCCGTCGAAGTAGATCTCAGAATAGGCGATGTCGTGGCAGAGGATCAGGCGGTGCCGGCGGGCGAACTCCACGGCGTGGGCGAAGAAGGATCGCGGCGCCACCGCGGCCGTAGGGTTGTGCGGGAAGTTCAACCACAGGATCTTCGCGCGGCGCAGCACGTCGGGAGGAATGCCCTCCAGGTCGGGGAGGAACTTCCGATCCGCCGTGAGCGGCAGGGAGTGCACCGTGCCCGCGGCGAAGGCCGTCCCCGCCTGGTACACGGGGTAGCCGGGATCGGGGGCCAGCACGACATCTCCCGGATCGACGAAGGCCAGGGGCAGGTGCCCGATGCCCTCCTTGGAGCCGATCAGGCTCAACACCTCCGATTTCGGGTCCAGGGAAACCCCGAACCGGCCCCGGTACCACTCCGCCGCCGCCTGCCGGAAGCTCAGCATCCCCTCGTAGGAGGGATACGGGTGGTTCGCGGGGTCCCGGCCGGCGGCGGCGAGCGCCTCCACGATGTGGGGCGGGGTGGGCAGGTCGGGATCGCCAATCCCCAGATTGATGATATCCACCCCCCTCCGGATCGCCTCTTGCTTCATCCGATCGATCTCGGCGAACAGGTAGGGAGGGAGTTCCGACAACCGCCTGGCCAGTTGGTACCGAGGCATCACGTCTCCTCGAACGGCGTCGCCGCGCCCGCGTCCCGGGAACCGGCCGGCTTTCAGCCGGCCGCCGCGGACCCCACCGGCGGCCTCCCTCCCCTCGTGGACGCGCGGCAGGGAGGCGATGGATCCAAGGAAGCCTTCCCGGCGGATCGGCTGGCAGCGAGGGAGGGGCGGGCCAAAGGGACTACTTGAGGCCGAGGACGTCCCCCATGTCGTACACGCCGGGGGGCCGCCCCACGAGCCAGCGCGCCGCCCGCAGGGCGCCGCGGGCGAAGTTGTCCCGGCTGTGGGCGCGGTGCACGATCTCGATGCGCTCACCCATGCCGGCGAAGATCACCGTGTGCTCGCCGGCGATGTCCCCGCCCCGTAGGGCGTGCACGCCGATCTCCTGGGGCTTCCGCTCGCCCACCATCCCTTTCCGGCCGTATACCCCCACCCGCTCCAGGTCGCGCCCGAGGGCACCGGCGATCACCTGCGCCATCTTGGCCGCCGTGCCGCTGGGGGCATCGGCCTTGAAATGGTGATGGATCTCGCAGATCTCCACGTCGTAATCGTCCCCCAGCTTGGCCGCCGCCTGCGCCAGCAGCGTGTACATGACGTTCACGCCCACGCTCATGTTGGGTGCGATGAGGAGCGGGATGCGGCGTCCCAGTTCCCGGGCGCGGTCCAGGGCCTCCGGCTTCATGCCCGTGGTCCCCACCACCATGGCCAGGCCCGCCTCGGCCGCCTTCCCGATGTTGGCGATGGCCGCCTCGGGGGCCGTGAAGTCGAACCCCACCTGCCCGTCCATGGCCACCTGCCCCAGGACCGCCGTGATGGGGACGCCGGCCTTCCCGACCCCGGCGGCCTCGCCGGCGTCCTTCCCCAGGGCCGGGTGGCCCGGCCGCTCCACCGCGCCGGCCAGTTCGAAGTCCCCGGCCTCCTTCATGAGGGCGATGATGCGGCCGCCCATCCGGCCCGCCGCCCCGCATACCACCGCTCGGATCACGCCAACCTCCACCCGTCAGCCCTCCTCAGGACGGAAACACGAGGTGAGGATTGCGTCACGCCGCCTCGCTCAGTCCTCGCCCCTCAGTCCTCAGTCCTGGGGGTCAGGCGGGCAGGCCGTAGCTCCTCAGCGCCGCCTTCAATTTGTTGAGGTTCCCCTCCGACATACGGCAGAGCGGCAGGCGGAACTCCAGCTCGATCCGGCCCATCAGGGCCAGGGCCGTCTTCACCGGGATGGGGTTCGTCTCGAAGAACATGGCCTGGGAGAGCGGGAACAGCCTGAGGTGCAGCTCCTGGGCCCGCTTCCAGTCCCCGTTCAGGAAGGCGTGGACGCAGTCCGCCGTGTCCTTGGGCACGATGTTGGCCACCACGGAGATGACGCCGTGGCCCCCGACGCTCATGAGGGGCAGCGTCAGCGTGTCGTCGCCCGAAACGTACGTGAGCTGGTCGCCGCAGAGGACGATGTCCTGCGTCATTTGCTCCAGGTTCCCGGTGGCCTCCTTCATGCCGACGATATTGGCGTGCTGGGCCAGCCTCGCCACCGTCTCCGGAAGCATGTTCACGCCGGTGCGGCCGGGGATGTTGTACATGATCACCGGCAGCCCCACGTCCGCCACGGCCGTGAAGTGCTCGTACAACCCTTGCTGGGTCGGCTTGTTGTAGTAGGGGACGACCACCAGGCAGCCGTCGGCGCCGGCGCCCTTGGCGTGGCGCGTGAGGTCCAGGGTCTCGGCCGTGCTGTTGGACCCGGTGCCGGCGATCACCGGCACCCGGCCCGCGGCCTGCTGGATGACGACCTCGACGACGCGCTTGTGCTCGTCGTGGCTCAGGGTGGGGGACTCGCCGGTGGTCCCGCAGGGGACGATAGCGTCTGTGCGGCTCTGGACATGCCAGTCCACCAGCTCCTTGAGCCGCCGCTCGTCAACCTTTCCATCCTTGAAGGGGCTGACCAGGGCCACGATGGACCCGGTGAATCGCCGCTTCGCCATGACCCTCCCTCCCCTCCTCCCGGGTCCCGCGTCCTTGGTCCCGCGTCCCGAGTCACCCCATGCGACCCGGGACGAGGGACCCAGGGTTCAGGACGGACGATTAAAGATCGTCGGGGATGTGTTCCCCCCGGATCAGATCCTCGTAGCTCTCCCGGTTCCGGATGACGGCGTACCGGTCCCCGCCCACCAAGACTTCGGCGGGCCGTGGCCGGGCGTTGTAGTTGGACGACATGGAGAACCCGTAAGCCCCCGCGCTCATCACCGCCAGCAGGTCCCCCGCCTTCGCGGCCGGCAATTCCCGGTTTTTGGCCAGAAAATCGCCCGACTCGCAGATGGGCCCCACCACGTCCGCCACCATGGTGCCGGTGCCGGCCCGCGGGCGGACCGGCTGAATGGCGTGATAGGCGTCGTAGAGGCTGGGCCGCGCCAGGTCGTTCATCCCGGCGTCCACGATCACGAAGGTCTTGGCCGGCGTGGGCTTCACGTACAGGACCCGGGTCACCAGGATGCCGGCGTTGCCCACCAGGAAACGGCCCGGCTCCATCACCACGGTGCAACCCAGATCCCGGATGATGGGCAGCACCGCCTGCGCCACCTCCTGCGGGATGGGGGGCGTCTCGTCGTGGTAGGTGATCCCGAGGCCGCCGCCGGTGTCGAGATAACGGATGGCGAAGCCCCGGGCCCGCAGGCCCCGCATCAACTCCGCCACCCGCCCGATGGCATCCACGAAGGGGCCCACCTCGGTGATCTGCGACCCAATGTGCTGGTGAACCCCCACCACCTCCACGTGGCGCAGCGACCGGGTGAGGGCGAAGGCCTCCTCGGCCTGGGCGATATCGATCCCGAACTTGTTCTTCGTGAGCCCCGTGGAGATGTAGGGGTGGGTCTTCGGATCCACGTTGGGGTTGACCCGCAGCGCCACGCGGGCCCGGGCGCCCATCTCGCCGGCCACGGCGTTCACCAGATGCAGCTCCGGGACCGACTCCACGTTGAACATCAGGATGTCTGACTTCAGGGCGTAGGCGATCTCGTCCCGGGACTTCCCCACCCCGGCGAACACGATCCGGGCGGGGGGCACCTCGGCCTTGAGGGCCCGGAACAGCTCCCCGCCCGACACCACGTCTGCACCCCCGCCCAGGGAGGCGAATAGGCGCAACGTGGCGAGGTTCCCGTTGGCCTTCATGGCGAAGCAGATCAGGTGCGGCACGCCGGCGAAGGCCTGCGCGAAGGCCTGGAACCGATTCACCAGGGCCGCCCGGCTGTAGACGTAGAGCGGCGTGCCCACCTCCCGGACCAGCCGGGCCACCGGCACGTCCTCGCAGTACAGTTCACCTTCCCGCAGCACGAAGGGTTCCAGGGGTTCCATCGCGGATCTCCCCCAACGCCGGGCGCAGCGCGCCCGCGCGGGGCGTGGTGCATCGTCCCGCTTTTGGTATCACAGGGTCGCGGGCGGTGTCAAAGTCTTTCAGGGCACGCGGGTGGTGAGTTCGGAGGAGGAGAGACTCTCGTCGGGCGAGGCCGCCGTGTCCACGGCGGTGACGACGCAGCCGTGGGTGGTGGCCCGGACCGCACTCCTATCCGCGCAGGTCATCCTCCACAGAGGCTAGGTGGTGAGCCGCCGGTAGGGCGTGCGGGGCACCTCACTGCGGTACATTGGGTAACCGTGCACGTCGGACGCGCTGTTGCCGTCCCGGGTCAGGGGGAGCCGGGCAATTGCGGGATGGAGTGCGGTGCGCCGCATCCCCGGGGAAACATGGAAGGAGAAGAGGTGGGGTGGCGGGCGGGCTACGTGGCGCCGGGGGGGTCCGGTGATGCGGTAGCGAAGGAACCTAAGGGATCTGTGCCTTTATCCTGCTGCTCCATCTGGACCACGGCGGCCTCGGGCGGCAGGTACCATTTGGCTTCCCGCCGATCGGCGGTGTGCGCCGCCCCATCCGCCGCCACCTTGCGAAATGGCCCCAGCTCCCTGGCGTTGGTGAGGCGCGAGAGCAAGTCTTCGCCGTCCAACCGGAACACCGTCCCGATGGGGATGTCGCAAAACTTCGTGGCCATCACCGCCCCTGGACGGACCTGCGGCTCGCTTCCGCGAACCCCTCTGTGGTGGACGACCTCCGGGCCCTTGGGGACCAGACCGACCTTGCAGTCGTCAGCCCCCCAGGGTCCTCACCAGCACTTCGCGCAGGGTTCCTTTCCCCGCCCGGCGGGAGCCGTGGAGGCATGGCACTGGCAGGCCCTCGGAGACGCTTTGCCAGAGCAGAACGAGCCCCACCGCCGAACTGTAGAGGGCTAACCCGACGAGCAAAAAGGAGAGCGGGGGCTGGGACCAGAACCAGCCAGCGACATTACTGAGACTTTCCACCGCGGCCTCCTTCTTCTGCGCTCCGCAACGTGTGCCCAGCCGGATCCTGTGCAGCCACGATCGTACAAGAGGTTCAAGACAGCCTTGAGTCGGTGCCATGCGCCGCCGCAAGGGCGGCCGAAGTATGCAGGGTGAGTTTTCCCCTTACTCTAGGTGCCGGGCCGGCCGTCCCGACCACCCAACGTCCTCGCCGCCGAATAGGAAGAGGATGAACAGGATGAGGAGGGTAATCCCAAGCATGTGCGGACCTCCTTCCCTGTGCGGTAGGTGGATGGTCAGCAATCGAAGGCCACATGCAATACTAATACCATAGTCCTATAGAGATATTTCATTTAATGTTCGGTACTTACGACATTATCTTCAGTGAGAGCCATTCCAACATGACATGGTCTGTCACCTAAACTGACGTTTTTCGGCAAAGCGCACACGGAAGCCACTGAACGCGATAGGCGGGTCTGTTGCGGTGGAAGAAGCGGCTTGCCGATAGAGAAAAAGGGGAAAGCGAGGGTCAGGGCACGCGGACGGTGAGCTCGTCGGAGAAGAGGCTTTCGTTGGGCGTGGCCGCCGTGTCTACGGCGGTGACGACGTAGTAGTATGTGGTACCCCGGGCCACCGTCCGGTCCGCGTAGGTCGTCCCCCGGAGAGGCTGGGAGGTGAGCCGCCGATAGGCCGTCTGCGGCACTTCGCTGCGGTACACCAGATAGCCTGCCAGATCGGGCTCGGTGTTGGCGTCCCAGATCAGGGAGACCTCGGCGCGCGTGGCGGCCGCCCGGAGGTTCTGCGGTGCGGCGGGCGGGGTGATGTCCCGCGGGGTGGCGGCGGCCATGTTGGAACTCGCGCTCTCCTGCCACGGCGGGGCCTCATTCACCACCGCGCGCACGACGTAGAAATAGGTCCGGTCGTTCGCCAGGCCGCCGTCGGCGTAGCGCGGCTCGGCGACCGGCTCGGCGTTGAGGGGCCGGTCCGGGAAGGCCCCGGCCTGCTCGCTGCGGTAGATGTTGTATCCCCGCACCGCGCCCAGGGGGCTGCCGTCGGCCCGCGTCGTGGGGGGGCTCCACGCGAGGTCCGCGCGGCCTTCCCCCGCGGTGGCCGCCAGATCGCCCGGCGGGGCCGGCGGCACCGACAGGTCCACCTGGGCCAGGTTGGAGGGTTGGCTCTCATACCCGCGGCGGTCGCGGCCGACCACCCGGTACTCATATCGCCGGTCGTAGGCCAGGCCCCGGCCGTTGCCATCGTCCCGATAGGCGTAGAGGGGACCCTCCACCCGGGCGTTCTCCGGCCGCTCCCCCCGCACGGTGGCCATAAGGGTGTAGCCCTCCAGGTCCCGCGGGCCTTCACTCCCGAGGCCCGTCGGGGCGGCCGGCCCGGTGGCCGCGGCGGGCGCGCCGGCCGGCAGCGCCGCGCTGCGCCGGTAGAGGCGGAAATCCAGGCTCCCCTGCAGCGGCGAGCCATCCTCGTTCCGCCCCGGGCGGGACCAGGTGAGGAGGATGGTGTTGGCTTCGGGGGTTGCGCCCAGGTTCGCCACAGGCCCCGGCGGCGATGTACGCGGCACCACCGGCGCACCGCGGCGCCCGCAGGCCAAGGCCGTGACCCCACAAACCAGGGTCACGGCGATGACCGATTTCCAATTGCCAATTGCCAATCTCCATCGGCGCACCGCGCCTCTATCCAATGGAGGAAATGGCGCGCCGCGCGCGCCCAGCAATATTGGAAACCGGCCATGGGACATTGGAAATTCCCCGCTCGTCGGTCAATCCACCTTCAGGCGGCTTGCGGCCTCCCGCAGGGCACGCCGCACGGCCGCCGGCGCCGTGCCGCCCGGTGAGGCCCGGCGCGCCACGCAGGCCTCGAGCGTGAGGTACTCGTACACGTCCTTGGCGAACCGCGGGGAATAGCGGCGGAGGTCCTTCAGGGACAGCGCCTCGATGGCGCAGCCGCGCTCCAGGCAGTGGCGCACCAGGCGCCCCACCACCGCGTGGGCTGCGCGGAAGGGGAGGCCCTTGGCGGCCAGGTAGTCCGCCACGTCGGTGGCGTTCAGGTGGCGCCCGGCGGCCGCGGCGCGCATCCGCTCGGGGCGGAAGCGGAGCCCGCGCAGGAGTTCCGCCATCACGGTCACGGTCCCCTGCGCCGTATCCACCGCGTCGAACAGGCCTTCCTTGTCCTCCTGGAGGTCCCGGTTGTAGCTCAAGGGAAGCCCCTTGAGTACGGTGAGGATCCCCACCAGCGCGCCGTACACGCGCCCGGCCTTGCCGCGGGCCAACTCGGCCACGTCCGGGTTCTTCTTCTGCGGCATCATGCTGGACCCGGTGGCCAGCGCGTCCGGCAGCGTCACGAAGCCGAACTCGGCCGAGGACCACAAGACGATCTCCTCCCCCAGGCGGGAGAGGTGCATCATGAGGAGGGCCGCACAGGCCAGGAACTCGGCCACGAAGTCCCGGTCCGCCACGGCGTCCAGGCTGTTGGCCGCCACGCGGGGGAACCCGAGGGCCTCGGCCACGGTGTGCGGGTCGATGGCGAAGGTCGTGCCGGCCAGGGCCCCCGCGCCCAGCGGCAGCACGTTCACGCGCTCCAGGCACGCTGCGAGGCGGTCCCGGTCGCGCTGGAACATCTCGAAGTAGGCCAGGAGGTGATGGGCCAGGAGGACCGGCTGGGCCGGCTGGAGGTGGGTGTAGCCTGGCAGGATCACGTCCAGGTGGGCCCCGGCCCGCGCCACGAGCACCCCCTGCAGCTCCCGCACCTGCCGCCGCAGAATC
>Ga0187766_10000300_pt1 | contig 27319 bp, 26 predicted proteins | sample 0216_QUI02_MP05__4_FD_132971 | JGI IMG/M metagenome (GOLD analysis project Ga0187766, IMG submission 132971) | Tropical peat soil microbial communities from peatlands in Department of Meta, Colombia - 0216_QUI02_MP05_20_MG | ecosystem: Environmental > Terrestrial > Soil > Wetlands > Peat ... | reverse complement strand
CGCAGTCGCCGAGCGCCGCGTCGCGAACCGCGTCTCGGCTGCCGTCGGTCGGGGCGTCGCCGGGCTTGTCAACGCCCTCGATCCCGAGATCGTCACCCTCGGGGGCCTCGCCGGCGAGCTCCTGGACATCGCCGGAGCGCAGATGGATCGAGCCTACCGACGCGGGCTGATGGGCACGATCGCAATGCGTCCACCGGCGATCCGCGCCGGCGCCGTCGGCGAACTTGCGCCGGTGCTCGGCGCTGCCGAGCTTGCGTTCGACGCGATCCTCGACGACCTCGCGCTGACGCTGGTCCCGCCGACATGAGCAACCCGACCAGCGAGCACCCCGCCTTGCGCGGAGCCCGAGCGCTGCTCGTCGATCTCGACGGCACCCTGGTGGATTCCTCTCAACCGGTGCACCGCGCCTGGACCGCATTCGCCGATCGACACGGTCTCGACGGCAGACGAGCGTTCGAGTTTGCCCAGGGCCGCCCGTCCCGAGAGACGGTGCGGCTGCTCGCCCCGGCCGCCGATCCCGTTGTTGAAGCCGAGCTGCTCGAACACGCGGAGCTCACCGACACCCACGGCATCGTCGCGCTCCCGGGTGCAGCTGCCCTCCTGCGCTCCGGACGCCGGCTGGCGATCGTGACCTTGTGCTCCGGCGCCCTGGCCGGCGTGCGGCTCGAGGCAGCCGGGCTGCCGCGACCGGAGATCGTGATCACGTCCGACATGGTCGAACATGGCAAGCCCGATCCGGAGCCGTTTCTGCTCGCGGCCCGCAAGCTCCACGTCGCGCCGCACGACAGCGTCGCGTTCGAAGACGCGCCCACCGGCATCGCGGCCGCGCGCGCCGCGGGCGCTCGAGTGGTGGCGGTGCGAACCACTCACGTCGACGACGACCTCGCGGAAGCCGACATGGTCGTCGACGACCTCGCGGCGCTCTTCACGACGCACCGGGGGCGAGGCTGAACGCCTACAGGGTGTTGAAGCAGCCGTAGACGATGAACAGGGGGTTGGTGACGCTCTTGCCGCGAGCGTCCTGCATCGTCGGCCCGCCGATGAACGTCGGGGGGGACTGGGCCTTGTAGCAGCCGTTGTACTCGACGCTCACGTCGTACTCGACGGACGTCTGCTGGAACGGCACCGAGTTCGGCTGCGGCAGGTAGACGTACAGGTTGCAGTTCCAGTCGCCGGGGCCCACGGCCGCTGCGCCTCTGCGGTTGCAATTGGGCAGCACATCGAGCTTCGCGCCGGGCGGGGCGTGGCGGCCGATCAGAGCCTGCTGGAGCAGCGTCACGTTGTCGAACTCGGGTCCGATCGCGGCGCTCACCCGGTAGGCGGTGACGCCGGTGGGGCCGACGCTGGTGGCGAGCGCGAGCACCGCGATCACGACGGCGGCGGTTGCCACGACTCGGATCGGCGCCGTCCAGTTCGGCTTCCCCGTGTCGGTCCTGGCGAGGAAGTCGCGGCGGCGGAAGATCTGCCAGCTCGCGGTCAGGGACGCCCCGATCCACGCGACGCAGACGAGGCCCGAGATGAGCAGCGGGCCGAAGAACGGATGGGTCACGAACAGGCCGTGCCAGCCGTCGAAGGCGGATCCGATCAGCAGCATGTGGACGATCACGCCGTTGCCGATCAGGTCGAGCAGCTGCGTGAGCAAGGCGATCAACAGCGGCCCGAGGACTCCCAAGATCCCGTTGCGGGTGGCGACCGAGAATAGGACCGCCAAACTCGTATACGCGAGCACCGGCAGCACGCAGTACACCCAACTGACGATCGTAAGGGTCAATACGCGGCCGGATGAGGCAAGCACGCCGCTGAGGTTCACCAGCGACTGGGGCCCGACGAACGCGATTCCGGCAATCAGGCTGGAGGCGGCGAGCAGCAGGGTGATGCCGATCACAGCCGTGCCGGCCGCCAGCAGCTTGCCGGCGAACACGTCCTCGAGCGTGCACGAGCGCGTAAGGATCGTCTTCCAGGTGCCGTGGCGATCCTCGCAGGCAAACAGGTCGCCGGCCAGCAGGCCGGCGATGATCGGAAAGCCCCACGAGCCCGCGAACCCGAGGATCACGAGCGAGATCGCGAACCCAGACGAATGCACCCACGCGCCGAACAGCGCGTCGGAGGGAGTGCCGCTCTGGATCTTCAGCACCGCGGCGAACGCGAACGGGCCGATCACTGCGACCAGCGCGAGCAAGCGCGTCGGGAGCTGCGCGAACAGCTTCTCCAGTTCGGCCCGGTAGGCGTTGCGGTACCCGGCCTCGCCGCCGAGCTCGGCCGCGGCAGCGGGGGGAGAGGAGGCGATCGCGGTCACGCCGCGGCCAGCACCTTGTCGGCGAGCTCGTGCGGTTCGAGGTGGTCCAGCGACTCGTCGGCGGTGAGAGCGAAGAACAAGCTCTCGAGCTGGCTCACGAGCAACTCGAGCCGGCGGATGATCACGCGGGCGTCACCCAACGCGAGCACGAACGCGTCCAGCCTGTCAGGCTGGGCGGCGATCACGAGGGCACCCCTCGGGGAGCGCTGCGCCCGCACGCCGGCCTGCTCGGCGGCGATCGCGAGCGCGCGGTCGTCATCGCTGGTCGCCAGCGCGTACGCGGACGCGGGCGCCCGAGCGGCGATCTCCGCGGCGGTTCCGTCCCACACCACGCGGCCGGCGCGCAACACGGTATACGCGGTGCAGACCTTTTCGAGCTCGCCGATCTGATGACTTGAGAGCAGCACGGCGACGCCGTGCGCGGCGAGCTGCTCGACCAGCGCGGCCACCGCTCGCGTTCCGGCCGGGTCGAGCCCGCTCGTCGGCTCGTCCAGCAGCAATAACCGCGGTTGGCGCAGCAGCGCCGCGGCAATCCCGAGCCGCTGGCGCATCCCGGTCGAATACCCGCTGACACGGTCATCGGCGCGGTCGCCCAGCTCCACGCGTGAGAGGGCATCGTCGATCTGCTGCGGCGTCGCCTTGTTTCCGTCGAGCCTGGCGAGCAGCGCCAGGTTCGCCCGGCCGGAAAGGTACGCGTAGAAGCACGGTTCCTCCACGAACCCACCGACGCCGTGCAGCGCGGTCGTCCCGAGCCCGGCCAGCTCACGCCCTAGCAGCTCGGTGCGGCCCGCGTCGGGGCGGATCAACCCGAACAGGATCCGTAGCAGGGTCGTCTTGCCCGCGCCGTTAGGGCCGAGCAGGCCGCGCACCTCGCCGGGACGTACGAGCAGGTCGACGCAGTCGACGGCCGTCGTCGACTCGAACCGTTTGACCAGCCCACTCGCACGGACTGCGTCCACGCCGCGGCAGTATATGCGCCGTTACTCGTCGCCAGTCGATGGTTGTGAACGCAACGGCGTTGCTGTGTGCCACCCGACACGCTCGCTCGAACACACCTCCGTAACATCTCGGGTATCGGAGAGACATAGGCTGGCGCCAAAAGGTAGAAGTTTTGGCTCCCGGCCAGCGCAGATACGTGCACTGACGGTCAGAGTGCACAGACGTTTGTGGCTGGGCGCCTTGTGGTCAGTGTCGGTGTTGCCGTTGTGTGACCCAAAACGGGAGGTGAGTCCGTGCTCAAGTTGACCGGTAGACGCGTTGGAAGTCACCGCCGTGGACGCACGGCCATCGTGGCGGCAGTGGTCTCATGCGTGGCCGTCGTCGGCGTCGCCTCGGCCGCCGTCGGCGGCTTTGATCCGTTCGGGAACGAGCAGGTCGGCCAGACATACGCCGGCTCGGTTCTGCTCCCGACGAACCAGTGGATCTCGCCGCTCGGGAGCCGGGTCGTCTTGGTCGACGGCTCTCAGAAGCTGCCGTCAGGAAGTGCGACCACCAACGCAAGGCTCGTTTCGAGCACGCTCAGCCCCGACGGCGTGTACATGGCCGCGCTGAGTTGGAACGATTTCCAGGGCTTTCTGACGATCATCAACGTCAAGACAGGCAATATCGTGCAGCAGGTCGGCACCGGCTCGAAAACCGACCCGACGATTGGCGATGGCACCGTCGCCGCCGACGGACCGCTGTACTCGTCTGACGGGAAGACGCTGTGGTTCCCGCAGTCGAGCGATCTGGTCCACTTCACGGTGGATCCGTCCACCGGTACGGTGTCCTCGCCTCAGACAGTCAACCTGCCGACGAACGTTCCTGGCGGCGCCTCCCTCCCGTCCGGTATGGCGCTGGACGGCACAAAGCTGTACGTAGCACTGAACGGCGCCAACACGCTGGGCGTGATCGACACCACGCAAACGGATCCGACGAAGGCCTTGATCGCGCAGATCCCGGCCGGGAACGCCCCGCGCCAAGTCGTGCTGGCCGACAACGGAACCGTTGCGTACGTGTCCAACGAGGGCGGCCGGCCGTCCACATCCGCCGACTTCACCAACCTGTCGGACGGGACCCCAATCGTGTCCAACCGGACGACCGGCGGGGCGATCACCGGGACCGTCTCGGTCGTCGACCTGAGCACCGCCAAGGAGCAGCAGGAGATCCCAGTCGGGCTGCAGCCGACGGCGCTCTACCAGCACGGTCGGGCGCTGCTCGTAGCCAACTCAAACGACGACAGCGTGTCGGTGATCGACGAGCGTACGAACACGGTCTCCCAGACTGTGCACACGAACCCGGTGCCGGGTGCGACCGTCGGGAGCTACGCCAACGCCATCTCGATGCCTGACTCCAGCCACGTGCTCGTCAGCATCGGGCGCGACAACGCGATCGCCGTGTACAAGTACAGCGGCGTGTCGTCGCCGATGCGCTACCTCGGGCTGATCCCGACCGACTGGTACCCGGTCCAGGTGCAGCCTGACCCCGCGCTCGGCTCGAACAAGATCGTCGTCACCAACGACAAGGGCATCGGCGCGCGGGGGCCGGAGTCGAGCTTCAACAAGGGGCCTGACACCTCGGTCGCCACCGGTTACAACACCTACGACGACACCGGCAGCGTGACAACGTTCACGATGCCCTCCGCCGATCACCTCCCAGCACTCACGCGCACCGTCTTCACCGACAACGCCTGGGAGCAGATCAAGCCGATCAACCAGGGTGACTACGACGGCGTTCCATCTGTGATCCCGGCCCGCCTCGGGGGCCACTCGCCGATCAAGCACATCGTGGTGATCGTCAGGGAGAACCGGACCTACGACCAGGAGCTGGGCGATCTGGGCGAGGGTAACGGCGATCCGGCCGATGCCCAGTTCGGCGCGCAGGTGACGCCCAATGCCCAGGCGCTGGCCAAGCGGTTCGGCGACCTCGACGACTTCTACGACGAGGGCACGCTGTCGGCCGACGGACACAACTGGATCGTGCAGGCCGAGGCCAACGACTACGTCGAGAAGGAGTTCGGGGCCTTCTACCGCTCGTATCCGTCGCAGGGCGGCGACGCGCTCGCCTACCAGCGCGACGGCTTTCTCTGGAACGCGGCCGAGAAGGCCGGGCTGAGCGTGCAGAACTTCGGCGAATACATCCACAACCCGTTCACCCTGCCCGCCACCGGCCAGAACGGCGTCTCGCTCGACTGGGACCAGTGGTACGCGGAGTCGCAGTGGCTCGAGGGCAAGCGGTCAGGCGCCGAGCCGATCCCGGACCCCTGTCAATACACGCGGGTGCAGGCGGACATTGCGTCGCTTCAAGCGATCTCGTATCCCTGTTTCCCGAACTTCCAGCTCGCGATCCCTGACCAGTACCGGGTAGACCAGTGGCTGCCGGTGTTCAAGCAGGAGGAGCAGAGCGGCCACATGCCCAACCTCAGCTTCATGTGGCTGATGACGGACCACACAGGAGACACTGGTGTAGTAGCCCCCACCGGCACCTCCCCCTCCAGTTTGGAACCGGACCCGGTCGCCCAGGTCGCCGACAACGACCTGGCCGTCGGCCGCGTCGTCGACGCGATCTCGCAAAGCCGCTTCTGGAAGAGCACCGCGATCTTCGTGGTCGAGGACGACACCCAGAATGGCGTCGATCATGTCGATGGCCACCGCGGGCCGGCGTTCGTGATCAGCCCGTATTCGGCGCCCGGGGTGGACGACCAGTACTACACCCAAATCAACATGGTCAAGACAATCGAGCAGATCCTCGGCATCCACCCGATGAACCAGGAGGACCTCGCCGCCGAGGCGATGTATGCAGCGTTCACGGGCCACCCGAACTTCGCGCCCTACGACGTGCAGCCGAACTTGATCCCGCTCGCCCTCGGCGCGCCGAACTATCCGTCGACGCTGACCTCGGCGCCGGCGTCCGCGACCCGGGCCGAGCGCGCGAACTTCAGCCCGCAGGGCACGGTCCCCGCCGATATGCGGTCCGTCTACGACGCCTGGCAGGCGTGGAGCGAGCAGCAGGCGGCCGAGCACCACTTCGACGGTCCGGACCGGGTGAATCCGCAGCTGCTCAACCGGTTCGACTGGTACTCGGCCCACGATTGGAACGTCGCCTACCCGGGCGATCCGCAGATCTACAAGCCGGACCAGGTTCCGTATCGGAACCTGCCCGCCGCGTTCCTCGGCGACGGCTGATTCAGGGAGCTGGATTCGCGGCCTCGGCCCGCGGCGAGCCGAGCGCGCTGCGGGCCGACGAAGACCAACGGCTCGACCGCCCGCCAAGGCGCATGCACGTGACCGCGTTCATCCGAGTCAGCCCTCGGCGTTGGCCAGGATCGCCTCGATCAGATCTCCCTTGGCGTCGGCGTACTCGTTCATGTCAGACCCCGACGTCCTGCCAGCTCTCGCTTGAGCCGTTCGTACGCGTGCCGATCCTCCGGCGACTGACGCAGCCGGTCACGGAAGCTGAGCTGGCGCGCGACTTCGGGATCGGAGTCGCGCCAAATGTGGACGTGCACGTCGCGCTTCGTCGTTCGGAACATCCGGTGACCAGGCTCTCGAACTCGTAGCTCATAGCCGACCGACTCGAGCGCCGGCACCGTGACGGACTCGTCGTCGGGGTCGGCCGCCGTCACGAGCAGGTCGACGATCGGCTTGGCGGCCAAGCCCGGAACCGCGGTCGAGCCGACGTGCTCAATCCGAAGCGCCATCGGGCCGAGCGCAGCACGTACGCGGTCCCGCTCGAGCTCGAACCGAGCCGGCCAGTTCCAGTCGTAGTCGACGATCACGATCTCCCGCCGCTCGCGTCCACCGATCAGCGCCTCGTCGAGGTTCACGTCCGGCTGTCGAGAGTCCACGTCCCCATTCTCGCAAGCGAGGCAGCGGCCGATGCGGTTCGGGTGGGGAGGGATTCGCTTCGGGACAACGGGCGGGCGTCGAACGACGCCGTTCACCCACAAACCCGAACACACGCCCGCGACGCTCGTCGCCGCCCCGGGGCGGAGCGCCGGCCGCGTGACTGCGTCCGGCTACTGCGCCCGGAAGCCCGGCGGGAGGCCGGCGGGGATGAACGCTCGAAGCCGGAAGTTGTATGGCGTGTCGGGTAGCACCGCGCCGTCAGCCGCAACCCGCCAGATCGTCGGCCGAGCGCGAACGGTGCGGACCTCGCAGATCAGCCCTCCGTCTCCGGAGGCGTATGTCTCGATCCTGCCTCGCACGGCACGCAGCAAACGGCCGAAGCCGCTGATCGCTGCGTCGGTGATCTCGATCTCGCCCCGGCACAAAGCACCGCGGGCCTGAGCTTCACTTGCGCCCATACGTTCATAGATCGGCACCCGCACCGGGTTTCTGTAATCAGCCTTCGCGCCACGCCCGATCGAGGGGGGCGCCGCGACCCGAGTCGCGGCGTGGCTGAGCCGCGGCCTCGGGCGAAGCGCGCGTCGTCGGTGACGTGGGCGTCCAGCCGCCCGGCGCGCCGTACGATCGGACGACGCTGCGCCCGAACGCGCTACGTGGCGCTCGGCGAGGGCCGCGCGCGCTGCCGACGTCCCGCGTACTCGGGCCGTACGCGCCGGCGTGAGCTGCGTTTGACCTTCGTCGAGTTGCATCGTCGTGACCAGCTAATTGGTACTCGTGGCGCAATTGCGCGTCATCCGCAAAGCACCGCAATCCTGATCCGTGGTCGGGACGGAGGGTGTGGGCGCAACCACCTGGTCTGACTGTTCGCGGTTGGGACATCGTGTAAACGCGCTCGTTCCGTTCTTTACCGAGTTCTTAGAGTTGTCACCGCTTCCCTGGGTGAGCTCCCGTGTTCTGGGCTAGGTTACGTAAGCCACACATCGAGGAGGATTGCCCGTGCTCTCAACGACCCGGAGACGAATCCATCGCGGCGCGATCGCAGTTGCGGCGATCGCATCGCTCACAACGGCGGCCGTTGCGATGGCGCACTCGCGCCCCGGCAACGGATTCGGCCACCACCGTGTCCATTACGTTCGCGCCAGCGGCTGGGTCGTGCCGTCCGCGAACGCGACCACTCTGACCGTGCGCGACCTCCAGGGGCGCGCGCACAGCTTCGCGGTCACGACCAGCACGAAGTACGTGTACGCGAATGGCAGCTCCGCCACCGCGGGCGACGCCGGTCCGTATCACGTCGTCGACGTGACCGGGACGCCGCCGACGACGAGCGGCGGCAACCCCGCCGCGACGTCGGTGGTGATCCAGCTGGCCGAGATCGAGGGCATCGTCAAGTCCGACTCCGGCGGGACGCTGACCGTCGCCGACACGCAGGGCTTCACGCGCGAGATCAGCACGAGCACGAGCTCGAGCACGAGCTCGACCTCGGCGACATGCACGCAGCGGCGCACCACCGTCACCTGCGGGAGCATCTCCACTGGGAGCATCGTCGTCGCGCGCGGGACCGTGGGGTCCGACGGGACGACGCTCGACGCTTCGCGCGTCCAGGTCATCGCGCCCAGCTCCTAATCCGGCCCGGCCAGCGGCCGCGCCCCGCGACACCCGCGGGCGCGGCCGCTGACCCCCCGTGCCGTCCGGTGGCGGCCGCGAGCCTCTGAGCGAGCACGCGCGCGGTGACGCCTGGAGTTGCCAGGCGAGCTTCGTGAGCCGAGGAAAGCGGCTCACTATTTCGGCGTCGAATTGGGGCTTATCGCTGTGCCTCTTGCTGTCATCGGTGGAGATGCGCGGCGGGCAGAAGGACAAGCGCATGACGGATGGAAGCTTCCTGTAGATACTGGGAGAGACCCGCCGGCGATCGTCGGGTCACGGTGCCGCGGGCTGGAACGAACGTGCTTGGCGGGGGCGCCCAGTCGGCGGCGTTCAGGGGGCGAGCACGATCTTCCCGTGCAGTCCCCCCCGCTCCAGTCGGGCGTACGCGTCGCGGAAGCGCTCGAGCGGCATGACCTCGGCAACGCGGACTGTAAGCTCTCCCGCGGCAGCGCGAGCTGCCAGCTCGGCGGTCGCGTCGGCGTCGGGCTGCACCTGTACGGTCTGAGCGGCGATCTCGCGGGCAGCGTCGGGCACCGCCGCGGTCAGCTCGAGGCTGTCGAGCCCGGTGAATGAGTTCAGGACGATCGCACGCATAAGAGGGAGTGTCGCACAGACGCGGCGCGCGTTAATTGGCACCTCGTGAAGTGCGCTTGCTCCGCGCTCGGCGCCGCTGGGAATCGGCGGCGAGCTGGCTGAGCACAGCCAGCAGCGGGTCGGCTTCGACATCGGCGAAGTAGCGGCGGTTGAGTGCACGAGCCTCCCGCGCGGCGGCACGGGCAAGCTGCAAACCAGGAGTGGTCAGCGTGATCGCCACGGCTCGAGTGTCGCCAGGTTGAGTCTCGCGGTGCACGAGCGCGCGCCGCTCCAGGCCGCGCAGTATCTGCGATGTGGTGTTCACATCGATGCCGGTGCGGTCGGAGAGTTGTCGCTGCGTCGGCGCGCGACGCCGTCGGCGGGTGGTGTGCAGCAGCGCCGAGAGCACAAAGAACTGCGCCGGCGTCAGCGAGCAGGGCGCCAGCGCTGCGGCGAGCTCCGCGCGCCAAGCGTTCGCGGCCTGCATGAGCGCGTATCCCAGTCCGCCTCCGGGCGGGTGATCATCCTCAGCTTGCATTCAATACGTATACGTATTATCTTTGTACGTATGGAACACACTCAGGGTACAAGCCCGAGCCGCGGTTCGTTCGCGATTGTGCCCGACGGCCCCTTTTCGCTGCGTGAAGCTGCCAACTTCGGCTTCGGGCCGCAGATGGCTCGACCCAAGCCCATCGCGGACACGATGGCGATGGCGTTCGTGTTGGACGGTTACACCAGCCACGCCGCAGTGTTTGCGACCCAGCACGAGCAAGTCGTGCAGGCCGATGTCTACGGCGACCTCGACGTGGACATCCAGGCGGTCCGTCGCCAGGTCGAGCGCGTCCTGTCACTGAACCACTCGGGCGCGGCGTGGTCCCAAGTGGGAGCGGGTGATCCGGTGATCGATCGCCTACAGGCTCGATATCACGGCCTGCGGCCGGTGCTCTTCTACTCTCCGTATGAGGCCGCCGCGTGGGCTGTGATCAGCCAGCGACGGCACCGAGCCCAGGCTGCGGCGGTGCGGCAGCGCCTGTCGGCGGAGCACGGCGCGACCTTCCGGCTCCCGGACGGGCCACTGGAGGCATTCCCATTGCCCGAGCAGGTGCTGGGGATCGCCGCCTTCGCCGGGATCGAGCAACGCCGGTTGGACCGACTGCACGGCGTGGCGCGGGCAGCGCAGCAGGGGCGGCTGGATGTCATGCGCCTCCTAGAGATGAGGCCGGCGGACGCGATCGCCGACTTGCAGCAACTCCCAGGCATCGGCCCGATGTATGCCCAGCTGATCCTGCTTCGCGCGACCGGCGTGACGGACGTGAGCACGCTGCGTGAACCGCATATCGCGCGATACGTGCAGCACTTCTACGGGCTCGATCATCCCCCGAGCGAGGCGGAACTTCGGCGGATCTCAGAGCGCTGGCGTCCGTACCGGACCTGGACCGCGGTGCTGATCCGGGTCGCCGGAGACCGTGAGCGATCAGTCGGGTAGGCCGCAGCTTGCTGCGATCGAGCGGAAGCGGACTAGTGGTGGCGAGGCGTAGTTGTCTGATGGCCGAGCACGGCGTTACCGAACGACTCGCACCGGCCCGCGCTCGCAGTGCATCCAACCCCTAACTCAGCCTAACAAATCACGACCGAGCCCCAGGCTATTGTAGGAAGCTCCATTTTGACAGCAGCACCCACGACCGGGAGGTTTACATGATGCGACGATTGACGCCGCAACTTGCAATTCTGTGCTGCGTGGGGGTTCTCGGGATTGCTGGGATTGCGGCCTGTGGCAGCAGCAGCAGCTCGTCCTCGCCCTCCGCGGCCGCCACGACAAATGCCACCGTCAGCTCCGGAACGAGCTCTCTCGCCACCGCTAAGTTTGCGCTCCACGCAGGTCTCGCTTTCGGCGCGTTTCACCACTGGATCTACGGGCCCTTGAAGGCCGGTGCCCTGAAGCATCCGACCTCGAATAAGCTGGCGTTGGCAAAGGCCGGTCTCGCTTCCTTGTTCGTATACCACGAGCTGAAGCTCGCAGCGGGGAACGCAAAGAATAGTAAGCTTTTGGCGCCTTTGGTCGCTCCGCTGACAGCGGCCGGCAACAAGGTCGATTCACTGAAGGGTTCGATCACGGATGGCTCTGTGAGCGAGTCCGACCTCAATGGCGTCAACTCGCAATTGGGACAGATCGGGAGCACCGCCTCGGCCAGCGGGACGCCGATCAAGGAGTCGGTTCCGAGCTTGGCCCAGTTGACGTCTAGCTCCCAGTCCAGCTGAGCGCTCGAGCGCAGCCGATGTGCGCGCGACAGTCGGGTACCGACAGGTAGCGTGCAGAGCGGACTCGTCTCGTTCAGACGAGTCCGCTCACCTGTGACTTCGCCGACGGGGATTCGATCGCGTGCCATGAGCCCGCTGAGTCCCGGAGTCGATCAACGCCGCGGGGTCGTGGTGATCACCGCCGCTCACGCCGGTCGCGAGGCGTGCGGGCTCGTCCGCTACTACTGCCTCAGCGGTGCTGCTGAGCGGAATCGCGCCGCCGCCTGCCCGGCGCTGCCGAGCTGATTCGCAACCTGCTGGCGAACGTACCGAAGCGCGGATGACGTCCTCGGCCGAGACCGCCGACGACGCGCAAGTCGCCGATCGTCGAGCTGGGCGAGGGCTCCTCGACCCAAGAGGATCGCGGGCGCCTCGTGCTCACCGACCACCGTCGGCAGCCATGTCAACAGCGTGCTGCGGAAGCTGGGCGTGCACGCACGTCGTGGCGCCGTTGCCGCCGGCAAACGGCCCCGAGGCGAGGAGGGCGGCCGTGTAGACGGGCGCGCGCCGAGGGGTTAACATCGGCGGCCCTTGACGCGGGCCTCCGGAGGAGAGGACTCATGGCCGACCTAACGACTCCACAGGTCGAACAAGCACCGGAAGCGGTCGACACCGAGGGGCTTGATCGGGGCGTTGGGTTCCTCGGACTCCTGTGGGCATCCGAAGGCTCGATCATCGGCTCCGGCTGGCTGTTCGGCGCGCTCGTCGCGGCCACGTACGCCGGCCCGTCCGCGCTCATCGGGTGGATCATCGCGTCGGCGATTGTGATCTTGCTGGCACTGGTGCACGCCGAGCTGGGCGGGATCTTCCCGGTCAGTGGCGGCACCAGCCGGTTCCCGCACTACTCGTTCGGCAGCTTCGCGGGAGCCACGTTCGGCTGGGCGTCGTACCTGCAGGCGGCGACCGTCGCGCCGATCGAGGTGCTCGCCGCGATCCAGTACCTGTCAACCGCTCACTGGGCGCGCCACTTCTACAAGCCGACAATGCCCTACGGCACGCTCAGCACGAGCGGCATCATCGCGGCGATCATCCTGATGGCGATCTTCGTCTGCCTCAACCTGGTCGGCATACGGTGGCTGGCGCGAGCCAACAACGGGATCACGACCTGGAAGGTGGCGATTCCGGTGCTGACGATTATCGTGATCCTCGCGACGCACTTCCATGGCGGCAACTTCAGCAAGGCCGGCGGCTTCTTCGTCAAGCCCGACGCGCTCAGGGCGATCATGATCGCAATCCCGAGCGGAGGGATTGTGTTCGCGCTGCTGGGCTTCGAGCAGGCGGTCCAATTAGGCGGCGAGGCGGCGAACCCGAAACGCGATCTCCCTCGCGCGGTGATCCTGTCGATCCTGATCGGCGCAGGGATCTACATCCTCCTTCAGATAGCGTTCATCGGCGCGATCAGCCCGAAGCTCCTGATCAAGGAGGGGCCGTGGACCAACCTCGGGAGCTCGAACACCAACCCCGAGGTGGTCGCGCTGAACGCGGGCCCGTTCTACACGGTCACGAAGGTCGCCGGGTTGTCGTGGCTCGCGTTCGTCCTGCGCCTGGACGCGGTCATCTCCCCGAGCGGGACGGGGCTCATCTACCTGACGTCGTCCTCGCGCCTCAGCTTCGCTCTGAGCAGGAACGGCTACGTCCCGGCCGCGTTCGAGACAACCAACGACCGGACAAAGGTCCCCGTATTCGGGATTCTGTTCGCGACGGTGATCGGCCTGCTGTTTCTGCTGCCGTTCCCGAGCTGGGCGGAGCTGGTGAATGTGGTCACGAGCGCATCGGTGCTGATGTACGCCGCCGCGCCGCTGGCGCTGGCCGCACTGCGAAGGCAGAAACCGGAGCTGCCGCGGGTGTACAGGTTGCCATGGGCACCTGTGCTCGCTCCGTTGGCGTTCGTGTGCGCGAGCTTGATCATCTATTGGGCCGGCTGGGAGACCTACACCACGTTGATGTTGGCGATGTTGATCGGCTACGCGTTGATCGCGGCCTCCTACGCGCTCAACCTCAACACCAAAGCACCGAAGATGGATTGGGAGGCGCTCTGGTGGATCGTCCCCTACCTCGCCGGGATGCTGGTGATCTCTTACTTCGGTGACTTCGGCCCAGGCGGGATCATCGGCGGTGTCGGATTCTTCAAGCACGTTCTGGACCAGGGTGGCAACGATGACCTGGGGCTCTGGGGCGGACTTGCCGCGACGGCGGCGTGGAGCCTGGTCATCTACTGCATTGCGCTCGCCAAACGGCTGCCTTCCGACAAGGTCGACTACTACGTGCGCGAGGTGTATCCGCCGCCCGTCGCAGAGTAAGTCGGGTCCCCGCGACCGTCTCTCTCGAGGGTTGAGGTGCCCGTTACACTGGCTGTGTGCGTGGAGGCCGACAGGACGCCGCCGTCCGGGGCATGGTGTTCGCCGTGATTCTGGTGCTCCCTGGGCTGAGCATGCTCGCGGGCACGGCCTCGCTCGTGCCACTGTTCGCGCTGCCGGCGCTGTTTGTGATTCCAGGCTTGCTGTTTCGCGGTGGCGACCCGCCGCCGGGCCGCTCGAACGACGACGGTGGGGGAGGAGGGGGGCCGCGGGTGCCTTCGGTTCCCCCGCCACCGAGCGGAGGCGTTCCGCTGCCGGATGCGGAGCAGGCGCGCACCCGGCTGCGAGACCACAATCGCCCCCCTCGTGCGCGACGCCGCAGGCGAGAAGTTCCGCCGCGACCAGGCCGCGCCCCGACACGAACATCACGAGTGGCGTAGCGCCGCAGCCACGGGCCCAGTTCGTCGGCGGGGGTGGCGGCTCAGGCTCGGTGAGGATGTTCACCTCCTCGTTGCCTGATTCATCAGCAACACGCGTGTCGGCGCGACCCAAGTGCTCCCGATGTGTTCGCGGTGCATCCACCGGATGGCGCTCGTCGAGCGGTCGCCGGAGCGAAGTCATACTGTTCGAAGGCATGCGCAACGGAGATCAGCGATGAGCGCCAGCGAGCGACCGTCGAACCGGGTACTGGTGATCTTCGGCGCGACGGGCGACCTGGCCAAGCGCAAGCTGTTTCCCGGTTTCTTTCGCCTGTTCCGGGATGGCCTGATGCCGAGGGACTTCCGCATCATCGGCTCGGGCCGCCACTCGCCCGGCACCGACGACGAGTTCCGTCAACGCATCAGGGACGGCATACCACACGGCCGCGGCCGGCACGGCTGGCATTGGGACGAGTTCGCCTCCCGTCTCAGCTTCGTCGTCTCGAGCGCCGAGGACGGGCAGGAGCTGGCGCAAGCCGTGCGCGCAGCGGAAGAGGAGATCAACGCCCGGGGAGAGCGTCTCGTCTACCTGTCGGTGCCACCCGCGGCGATGCGCGAGATGGTGGCGATGCTGGGCGCGACCGGGATCGCCGAGAACTGCTCGCTGGTCGTGGAGAAGCCGTTCGGGCGTGACCTCCGCAGCGCGCGCGAGCTCAACTCGGCGTTACTCGAAGTTCTGGACGAGGACTCGATCTACCGCATCGACCATTTCCTCGGCAAGGAGGCGGCCCAGAACGTCCTTGCGCTGCGCTTCGCCAACGGCATGTTCGAGCCGCTCTGGAATCGGGACCACATCGCGTACGTGCAGATCGACGTGCCGGAGAGGCTCGACATCCAGGGCCGCGCCGGCTTCTACGAGCAGACCGGGGCGTTCCGGGACATGGTCGTCACCCATCTGCTGCAGATCCTCGGAATCGTGGCGCTGGAGCCGCCCTCGCGCGTCGACGACGACGCTGTCCACCTGGAACGGACCAAGGTGTTCGACGCGATCCGGCCACTCGACCTCAGCCGGGTCGTGTTCGGTCAGTACGAGGGCTACCGGGACGAGGCCAACGTCGCCGACGATTCAGAGGTGGAGACGTTTGCGGCGCTCGAGGTATACGTCGACAGCTGGCGTTGGAGCGGGGTTCCCTTCTACCTGCGTACGGGCAAGTCGATGGCGCAGGGCCGCAGGACGGTGACGATCGGGTTCACCAACGCCCCGCTGCGGATCTTCCCCAATCAGGCCCTCGACAGGGCGGCGCGGCCGAGCGAGCTCGTGTTCGAGCTGTCCGACGCTCCCAAGGTCAGGATCGAGCTCCAGGCCAAGATTCCCGGACCCGTGATCGATCTCGGTCGTGCCGCGCTGACGTTGGACGTCGAGCAGGCGTTCGGCGAGGCCGACAGCCTCGAGGCGTACGAGCGCCTGCTGCTCGACGTGCTGTTGCGTCACAGGTTGCTGTTCACTCGTTCGGAGCAGATCGAGCGGTTGTGGGAGGTGTGCGCGCCGGTGATCGAGCACCCACCAAAGCCGCACATCTACGCGCCGGGATCATGGGGTCCCGAAGCGGCGCTGAAGCTTCCATCGGCGCCGGGGTGGCGACTGCCCGACGGCGACCTGGACGGCGCAGCCTGAACCGTTCCTAAGCACGCGACTGTGGCGCCCGCAGCGCCACGGCGATCTCGATCGCGAGCGTTGGGTAGGCTGACGCCCCGATGGGCACCCCGTGGGACGCGCGGACGTACGATCGAACGAGTGAGCCGCAGCAGGCGTGGGCCTCGGCGGTCCTCGCGCGGCTCGACGGCATCGCGCCGGACGCGACTGTCCTGGACGTCGGCTGCGGCAGCGGGCGCGTGACCGAGGCGCTTCTGGCGCTCGTTCCGCGAGGCCAAGTGCTCGCCATCGACCAGTCGGAGGAGATGGTGGAGCTGGCGCGCGCGCGGCTCGGCGATCGTGCCCGGGTCTGGTGCCAGGACGTGCTTGACCTCACCCTCGAGGGGCCTGTCGATGCGATCATCTCGACCGCAACGCTGCACTGGGTCCGTGACCACGATCGGCTCTGGTCGCGGCTCGCCGGCGCGCTGCGACCGTGCGGCAAGCTGGAGGTGCAGTGCGGCGGTCAAGGCAACATCGCGCGCGTTCGCGAGGTCATCGAAGCAGTCTCACGTGACCTCGCTCCGGAACTCGTCGGCTGGTCGCCGTGGACCTTCGCCGGCCCCGAGGACACCGGGCGGCGGATGCGCCAGGCGGGCTTCACCGACATCCGCTGCTGGCTCGAGCGTCGGCCGACCCGTCCCGAGAACCTGAACGCGTTCGTGCCGACGTCGATCCTCGCGGCGCACCTCCACCGGCTGCCCGCGGAGCGTCGGGAGCGGTTCGCCGCCGCGGTCGTGGCGGGCGTACGCCTGCCGCTCGACTACGTTCGTCTCAACGCCTCCGGCGTTCGCGCAGCGGCCTGATGCCGGACGCTGCGGGGGTCGTCGGCGTGCCCCGCGGCGGGCTCTGAGGACCCCGAACCGGTTCGGTCTTCGATCGGGTCAGACGCAAGGATGAGCGAGTTTCTCCGTCGAGTGCGATTCGCCCGCGATCATCGGTGGGCGCCGGACCACATGTCGGCGTACCTCGACGGAGAGCTTGGTGTCAGCCAGCGGGGGCGGATGGAGCGCCACGCCGGGGAGTGCCCCGAGTGCCGTCGGTTGCTTGGAGGCCTGCGCGAGCTGCTCGCTGCGCTGGGTCGGCTGCCGTCCCCGGCCGGCGGGACCGACCCGATCCAGTTCGCGGCTTCGGTGCGACTGCGGTTGCAGGAGCCACCGGGCCCTGATTGAACCGTTCCGCGGGTGCCAGGGGTCAAACGCGACATGAACAAGATCACTGACACCCAGAACCAGACCAACCGCTACCAGGTCGAGAAGACCGACAGCGAGTGGCGCGATCAGCTCACTCCTGCCCAGTACGAGGTGCTGCGCCGCAAGGCGACCGAGCGCGCGTTCACAGGTCGCTATGCGGACGAGAAGCGCGACGGAACGTATCGGTGCGCGGGCTGCGGCGCGGAGCTGTTCTCGTCGGACACGAAGTTCGACTCGGGCACGGGCTGGCCCAGCTTCACCGTGCCGGCTGACCGCGCCAACGTCGAGTTGCACGACGACAACAGCTACGGCATGCACCGGATCGAGGTGACGTGCGCGGCGTGTGGTGGCCATCTCGGCCACGTGTTCCCCGACGGCCCGGGTGAGACGGGCGAGCGCTACTGCATCAACTCCTGCTCGCTGGAGTTCGACGAGCACTAAGGCTCAGCACGCTCGGCGGGCGACACGTGCGCGTGTGGCCCGCCGGCGAGCGTGTATAAACGCGCGGTGAGCGGCGGCCCGAGCTCCGAGCATGAGCTGATCCGGAGGGCCCGTGCCGGCGATGAGGATGCGTTCGCCGAGCTGGTCGCGATTCACGCCGATCGCGTCCTGCGGGCATTGCGCCGCTTCGGTCTCGACGCGAGCGAGTCCGACGAGGTCGCGCAGGAGGTGTTCCTCCGCGCGTGGCGCGGCCTGGCGCGATTTGAGGAACGGGCCCAGTTCTCCACCTGGTTGTACCGGATCGCGTTCAACGAGGCCCGGCGACGCCTGTCGGGGCGCGCGCCGCCGCGCGCCGAGCGCGACCCGCTGGGCGAGGACCCGATCGGGTCGCTGCCGGAGGCGCCGCAGCTCGGCCCGGAGGCCCAAGCGCTGGACCGCGAGTTCGAGCGGACCGTGGCGAGAGCACTGGCGCAGCTGCCCGTCGAACTGCGCGCGGCCGTCGTCCTGCGCGACATCGAGGGCCTCACAACGAAGGAGGCGGCGGATGTCGTCGGCGTCCGCCAGGCCGCGTTCAAGAGTCGGCTCCACCGCGGCCGGATGCAGCTGCGTGCCCTCCTCGAACCGCACCTCGGGCTCGAGGAGGGCTGAAATGACAGCTGCGGCTAGCGGAGCGTGGTGGCGCAGACCGCGCCGCCGTGCTTCTCGTAATACCGCTGGTGATAGTCCTCGGCCGCATAGAACGTCGAGGCGGGACTGATCTCGGTCACGACCGGCTTGGCCCAGACTTCCTGCTGTGCGTCGCGGGACGCGATCGCAAGCGCTTCCTGCTCGGCGTCATGGAAGAAGATCGCCGAGCGGTACTGGCTACCGAAGTCCCAACCTTGACGATTGGGAGTGGTCGGATTGTGGATCGACCAAAACGTGTTCAGCAGATCGCTGAAGCTGACCTTCGCCGGGTCGAACCAGACCTCGATCGCCTCGGCGTGCCCGGTGGCGTCGGAACACACCTGCTCATAAGTCGCTTCAGGTGTGTGCCCTCCGGTGTACCCGACCGTCGTCCGGACAACGCCCTCGATCTCGCGGAATGCCGCCTCCACTCCCCAGAAACATCCGGCGGCGAACGTCGCGCGCTCGGCTCCCTGGAGCTCGTCGCGCTCGAACGCCGCGCGCTCGGCTCCCTGGAGCTCCTCGCGCTCGAACGCCGCGCGCTCGGCTCCCTGGAGCTCCTCGCGGTTGTCGGTGCGAGCTGCTTCCAGGTTCGGGGACCCACTGTGTCTGAAGTTCAACAAATCTCGTCCTTTCCGTACTGTGTTCCTGCCTACATAGACCCGAGGAAAGGAGAAAACGGTTCACTCGCCGGCGACACGCTGGGTCAAGGGAGGGGCCTTGACCACGGCTCGCGGCGTGGACGATCTCGACCGAGGGGCTGAACGCCCGGTCCGTAGACGACGAGCGGCACGTCGCGGTCGGCCGGATTCGCGCCGCCGTGCGCCGCGGTCTGCCCGTGCCGCCCGTGCGATGCGAATGGGCCCAAATGTAAACGGCGTGTTAGCGGTCAGCGCGCGATCTGGGTTCCGTTCGCGGATCGGCCTGTGGCGGGCCGAGCGTGTTGTCGCCGCCGGGTTGGTCGTGTCCGCGTAGTCGGCATGCCGGCGTCGCACCTGGTAGACGGTGTCGGTAGCGGGCGACGAGCCGGTAGACGCACGCGGACATCCAGCTGATCCCGGGCGCGACAATCATCGCCCCCGTGGTTCGTCGCCACCCTCCAGATGCCATCAGCGCCCGTCCGATCGCCTCGTGACCTCTGCGTGGCGCGCCGGCACCATCTACCCACCAGGCGGCTTGCCTGGCTTGCTCGACGGTGAGGCCGAGCTCAGACAGTCGCGCCGAGCCGAGGGTCTGCCAAGCGACTGCACGTCCCTGGACGCGCCAACCTCGCTGCACCCACTCGGCGGATGACGTGCAGAAACCGCAGTCGCCGTCGAAGATCAGCAATGCCATCGGATGCTCGCGCACCCGTTCAGCGTACGACCGCGGCGGCATTCAAGCTGTGAGCACAGGCGCAAGTCGCTGCTCCAGCGCAGGGCGCGGCAGCGCGCCGACGATCCGGTCGACTTCGCGCTCGTCTTGGATGATCACGAGCAGCGGGATCGACTGTGCGCCGAAGCGGGCGGCGAGGCCGGGGTTGGCGTCGATGTCGACCTTGACGACCTTCAGGCGACCGGCGTGACGGGCGGCGAGGTCTTCGAGCACGGGCGAGATCATTCGACACGGTCCGCACCATGCGGCCCAGAAGTCGACCACCACCGGCACGGAGGCGGTCGTCTCTTCAGCGAACGTATCGGCGTTCGCGTCGACCACCCAGGGCAGTGCGTGCTTGCACCGCGGGCAGCGAGGGACGCCACGGGCGATCGGTCCGACGCGATTTCGCGCCCCGCAGGTTGGGCAGGTGATGATCACGGTCGGCGCTCCGGGCTCGCAGCAGTGGCACGCAGTGTCGCACCGAAGCAAAGCAGCGCGAGGTGTGCTGTGCCGCTGTTCATCCGCACCAGGGTAGTCGGCCAGAACCAGCCTGGGTTAAGGACCGCGCCGGTCGCGACCGTCGGACTCGGTCGGGGGCGGAAACGACCTGGCCAGCTCCTCAACTTCGCCCCGGATCCGCGTGAGCGTGTGTTCGCGACGATCGTGGGCCGCCGCGACCGCTTGCTCGATCCAGTCAGCGATCAGCTCCATGTGCGCCGGACCCAGACCGCGGGTGGTGATTGCCGGTGTGCCGAGTCGGATCCCGGATGGGTCAAGCGGCTTGCGGGGATCGCCAGGGATCGCGTTACGGTTGCAGACCAGCCCCGCTCGCTCCAGCGCGACCGCGGCGGCGCCGCCCGTCACGTCCTTTGTGCGCAGATCGACCAGCAACAGATGCGTGTCGGTCCCGCCCGAGACGAGCTCGAATCCGCGCTCGAGCAGGGCTTGCGCGAGCGACGCTGCGTTAGCCACGATACGCGCGGCGTAGTCGCGGAACGGCGGCTGCGCCGCTTCTCGCAATGTGACGGCGATCGCGGCCGTTGTCTGATCGTGAGGGCCGCCCTGGAGACCCGGGAACACGGCACGGTCGATCGCCTCGCTGTATTGCGCGCCACTCATGATGATCGCGCCACGCGGGCCGCGAAGTGACTTGTGCGTGGTCGTCGTGACGACGTCGGCGTGCGGGAACGGTGAGGGATGAACGCCGCCCACGATCAGCCCCGCGACGTGTGCGATGTCGGCGGCGAGGATTGCGCCGACCTCGCGCGCGATGTTCGCGAAGCCCGCGAAGTCGACGATCCGCGGATTTGCCGTGCCGCCGCACCAGATCAGCTTCGGACGCTCATGGACGGCCAACTCGCGAACCTCGTCGATGTCGATCCGGCCGGTGTCCGGCCGTACGCCGTACCGCACCGCACGGAACCACCTCCCCGTCACGGACACGCCATGACCGTGCGTAAGGTGGCCGCCGGCATCTAGCGCCATCCCGAGCACGGTGTCCCCTGGACTGAGGAACGCCGCGTACACCGCCAGGTTTGCCGGCGAGCCGGAGTACGGCTGCACGTTGGCGTGCTCGGCCCCGAACAACGCGCACGCTCGGTCTCGTGCCAGCGTCTCGATCGCGTCGATGTAGACCTGGCCCTCGTAATACCGCCGGTCGGGGTAGCCCTCGGAATACTTGTTGGTCAGCACCGAGCCGCTCGCCTCGAGGACCGCCGGAGAGACGTGATTCTCCGACGGAATCAGGGTCAAGGAGTTCGTTTGGCGCTCCGCTTCGGCCGCGATCAGCGCGGCAATCTCAGAATCGGTCGTCGCAAGCAAAGGGCAAGCTCCTCGTGGAAGTCAGTTGTGCCCAGGCGCGCGACGAATCTCGGCGCCGCTCCCCGATGGTCTACTCCACCTTGCCTCAACGCCAGTCGCGACGCCGACACAACTTATCACCCACGCGGGTTCTGACTCTCGCGCCGAGCCCGCTCGGCGCAGCTACTGCGCTTGCGGCAGCCCCTCGGAGATCTGCCCGAAGACGGCCATCAATTCTCCCAGCGCCTCACCGGTGTAAGCGCTCGCCACGCCGAGGTTGTCGACGATCGCACCTGTACGAGCCATGAGGCGAAGGAAGTCCGCGCTGGCCCGCACCGAGTCGAGCGACGATTGCTCGCCCCGTACGATGATGAACCCCGCGAGATCGCCACCATGCGGGGCGAGCAGGATCGGTTCGAAGCTCTCAATCCGACCTTCTTCCTGAAGCCCGGCGTAGTAGGCGAGGGCCTCCATGAAGACCCCCAGCGCGAGTTGTTCGCGGCCGCGCACGATCTGACCCCAGCCAACAAAAAATGCCTCTCCAGCCATCTGAGCACTCCTCGTGATCGATGTTGTGCGGATACCCTAGACGCGACGGATCCGCTTGCGGAGAATCTCATCGAGCGCGCTTCGAGAGCCGGTGCATCAGCGCTCGACGCCGTCGTCGCCAGCCTCGCCCGGCGACCTGAGCTCGCTGCGGGCGTCGCTGAGGATCGCTCGGGGCGAGCTCCCTGGAGCCTCCCCAGCCCAGCACCTTGGGTCCGCCCCAGCCGAGAACCGACAGCGGACCCATCGTCTCGTGAGCAGAGACGGTCGCGGCCACCGTCTCCACCGGCGTTTTGGAAGGCTGGCAAACCAGGTGTCTGACCGGCGCGCCCGTGAGCCTCGCGACCCGCTCGGGGAACGCGGCATGAAGCCACTTTGACGGGCCGGTCGGCAGCGTCGAGATGATGATCTCGTCGTAGCGCAGCGGGTCCCAGACATCGTTGACGGCGATCAGCGGATCGGAATCGCCGAGCACTCCCTCCGCCGCGAGGCCGGCCTCCCGCAGGCGTGAGATCGCATCGGCGAGCTCCCCGAGCGCGGCCTCCCGCGCATCGGTAAACGGCATCGCGGGAGCGATCAGCGTGATCCCACGGATCCGCGTTACGGAAGGTTGCTCGGCGCATCGGGCGCGGCGCAGCGGATCGCCGATCCGACCGATCCCGCGTACGGAAAGCTACCGGTCTGAACGGCGCGTCCGGGCGGCCAGCCGCAGCGCGACCCCGACCCCGGTCGCGGTCGTCGCTGCCCTGGTCGCTTCCTTAGTAGAGGGAGTTCCGGTGTCCCAGATCTCGCACACGGCGAAGTTCGAGGACGGGTGGAAGTTCTCGGCTGCGCCGGGGGAGCAACGTCTCCGGCGGCGCCGACCGCGCAGCATCAGCGTCGTCACGCTCGGCCCGGGTCGGCGTGGTAGCGCTCGGTTCGGTATCGTAGAACGATATGACCCTGACTCAAGCCGACTTCGAGCATCTGCTGGAACTGCGGACCGGTCTGCGCCGGTTCCTGCGCTGGAGTGAGCGCAAGGCCGAGGCGGCGGGGTTGACCCCGGCTCAGCACCAGCTGCTGCTCGCGGTCAGGGGCCACCCCGACCCCGCCGGGCCCACGATCGGCGACGTGGCCGACTACCTGGTGCTGCGCCACCACAGCGCGGTCGGGCTGATCGACCGTGCGGTCGCCGCCGGGCTGATCACGCGCAACCCCGATCCGACGAACAACAGCGCCGTGCGGGTCAGGCTCACCCGCACCGGAAGGGACAAGCTCGACACGCTGGCCGAGGCTCATCTGGAGGAGCTCGCACACCTCGCACCAACGATGCGAACGCTGTGGGAAGCGCTCGAACACGCCGACGGAAACGCACCGCACCCAGCCGCAAGGTCGAACGCGAAGGCGCCCTCAGGCCGCCGTCGCTAGCGGAAAAGTCGCCCGCGCGTCCCGAGGAATGCCCCCGGTCAGCCGCGGACCGCCGAAGAGTCGTGATAAACGCGGCGCGGCTCTCTCACCCGTCGTGCCCGTGCCCGGGGCCGGCGTCGACGTGTAGCACCACGACCGCGTCGTCGTCGAGCCCGATCATCGCCTCGCGCGCGCTGAGTTCATCGTCGAAGCGGGCGAGCAGAGCACCGGTCCAGACTTGAACGAGTGCCCAGGGCGACTCGGCGCTCGCTGGCCGTCAGCGCGTCGACGCCGGCGCGGATCACGTCGCGAGGCGATGCGCCCGTCGCGCGCAGCTCCTCCTCGGCGCGCGTGCCCAGCGGCGCCGCGCCGCAGATCCGGGCGAGCTCGAGGCCGGCACGCAGCGGGTCGCGTGCCTCGCGGCGACGTCCTGTGCGGCGCAGCATCGCCCCCAGCTCCACCAGCGCGCGGGCGTGGTCGAGCTTGCAGATCGAGCCGTCCAGCACCGCCACCGCCTCGCGCAACGACTCCTCCCCGGCCCGGCGGTCGCGCGTCGTGTCGTGACCCGGCCCTGTAGCGTTCGCGTGATGCCCGACCTGGCTGTGTCGTTCAAGCCGCGCCTGCGCGGGGTGTTCCACCAGTGGGCGTGCCTCTGCTCGATGCCACTCGGCCTCGCGCTGGTGGTCGCCGCCGACCGCACGGGCGCCCGGATCGCGGTGGCGGTGTATGCCGTCACGCTCGTGGCGCTGTTCGGTGTGAGCGCCGTGTATCACCGCGTGAACTGGCGTTCGCTCGCGGCGCGCCGTTGGATGCGCCGGCTCGATCATTCGATGATCTTCATGTTGATCGCCGGCAGCTACACGCCGTTTGCGGCGCTGGCACTCCACGGCCCGCTCGCGATTGCGCTGTTGATCGCGGTGTGGACGGGGGCGATCGTCGGGGTTGTGTTCAACCTGGCCTGGGGCAACGCGCCCAACTGGCTCCGCGCCGTGCTCTACATCACGTTGGGGTGGATCGCGGTCGCGGCGCTACCGCAGCTGGCAGTCGCGATCGGGCTCGCTGGGCTGACGCTACTCGCGCTCGGCGGCGCGCTGTACACGGTTGGCGCGATCGTATACGCCGTGAAGCGGCCGAACCCTGCTCCCGAGGTGTTCGGATACCACGAGATCTTTCACATCCTCGTGATCGCCGCCGCGGCGCTCCAATTCGCGGTGATCGCGTTCTGGATCCTGCCCGACTGAGCGGCCTCGCACAACGGCATGACGTGTTGTCCGAGATCGTCGCGGTGCAAAAGCGCGACGATAAGGTTCAGGCAGTTTCGCATCGCTGCCCGGGCCGGACACGGACTGGCACGGCTGCGACCGCCATAAGGTCCCAGCGATCAGTAGAACCCGAGGCTCGCGGCGTACGACGTGCTCGCGTGGGCCCGCGTCACCTTTGCGGATGCCGGTGCGGTGAGGTAGGCGCAGGCGTAATGTCTGCCCTGGTTGACGGCGATCAGCGTCTTGGCCTTCGAGTACGTACCGACGACGCGTGTGCTGATCTTCAGCGAGTCACCGGGATTCGAAGCGTCCGCCGCGGCGGTGGTTGCGCACTTCCTGGTCCCGTTCAGGAACACCCTGAGCTGCGAGAGATTGTCCGAAACGCCGGTCGCGGTGACCGTGAAACTCCCCTGGAGCGTGACGATGCTCGGCTTCACCTTGACGTTCACGGTGTAGGGCCGGCCTCCGGCGAGAGCGGCGCCGCTCCCCGCGAACAGGACCGCGACCGCCGCGACGCCCGTGGTCAGCGCTGAGCGACGACTGAAGTTGAGCCCTGGGTGCATCACGACCTCCCGGAACGGCCCCGAACCTCGGTGCGGCGCCACGTAGCGAACGCTTGCTGATGCGTAGAACGAGCCAACGGCGCCGGAGTTGCGCTCCGCAACGCGAACCGGGCCCGAGCCGAACAGCCCCGCGTCAGGGCCGCAGCTTGACGCGATCTCCGGGCTGGAGCGGCGCGGAGGCGAACTTTGGGTTCAGCTGCTCGAGCTGCGCGAGATTGACCCCGGTCTTATCGGCTATCAAGCCGAGCGAATCGCCGGGTCGCACGGTCCAAAAGCGCGGCAGTGGGGGCGGTTTGGGCGGGGGTGGCGGATGTTGCCAGAGGTTCAACCGCTGCCCGGGAATCAGGCTGTCGGGACCGGTGTCGGGGTTGTACGCCTCTAGCTGCGCGATCGTCAGGCCGGTCTTCTGGGCGATCTCCGCGTACGTATCGCCGGGCTGCACGGTCCAATAGGGAGGGACGTGCACAGTCCGATGCCGGGAGCTCGCGGAGCCAGCACCCGAGCCGGAGCGACCGTGGGAAGTCGCGATCACGATCACGACGGCGGCCAGTAACGCTGCCAGCGCGAACGGAGCCAGGTAGCGCAGTGCCCGGCCCCGACGTTGGCGATCTGCCGCAAGCTGCACGGTCGGTCCAATCCTGTATCCGTGCGAACTGTGACGCATCTGGCCGCGGATCGCCAGCGCTCCCTCCCTTTTGTGCAGCAGCCCGGCGCCGAGTTCGTACTGTTGTTGGGCGCCAGGCGGCGATCATGGGGCGCTGATCTGACGCCGGGGGCAGGAGATCCGGGGGCGTCCGACGTACAGGAGAGCATGCCCCACGCGGGCCCGAGCCGGTCCGAATGCGCTTTAGGCGCACACGCGTCAAACGCTGCGCTTCTGCGCGGACGCGCCCAAATCCGGGCGCCTCCTCGCGCCCCAGCACGCTGCCGGACGCCGGCCGAGCGTACCCGCGCAGTTTGCGAACAGCTCGCGCAACTCTGTCGAGCTGGTAGTGTTCCGACGATTGCCGAGTCCTCGGGAGGCCAACCCGGGGAGCGGGGAGCCCGATTTGTTGGGGCGAGTCCGGTGGTGATCCGCCGGTAGCGCTGGAGTTCAGGCGCGAGCCCGTCAGCTAACCCCGCAGGTGACAGGCCACCAAGTTAAGCGTCGATCGACAGCTCAGCGTGCCTTTGCGCAGGTCAGCCTGCCGCAGTGCGGTGCTTCGCCAGATCAACGATTGGAGTATCTGATCAGTCCGCCCGTGATCACATCCGTCCACGCCGGCCGCCGTCGGCTGGGCCAGTACTGCGTCCTGCTGCTTGTGTTGGTTGCGTCCGTCTGCGGCGGGGCGGGCGCCGCGGTTGCTTCCGCCGGCACCGGAACCAAGCTCGTGCGGTATCGCGGCTATAGCGTGGTCGTCCCCGCCGGTTGGCCGGTTTACGACCTGGCGGCCGACCCGACGGTGTGCGTGCGGTTCAACCGCCACGCTGTCTATCTCGGACGCCCCGGATCCGAGCAGCGCTGCCTGGCGCACTCGGTGGGCCGAACAGAAGCGATCCTGATCGAGCCGCTGACCAGAGGCGGTGGCGTGCAGGCCGGATCCGTGATTCCGGCCCTGACCGAGCCGCAGGCGCAACCCGGACGCCCCTCCGCGGCCCAGCTCACCGTCTCCGCGCACGGAGTCACGGTCGTCGCGACCTGGGGCGAGCACCCGGCGGTCGTTGAACGGGCGCTCGGGACGCGCGCCCTGCCCGCCGTGCCTGCGCCGAAACCGCTGGCGCAAGCCGCCTTCGCGACCACGCAGGCCGCGGGCGCCGCGGCGGCGTTGCGAACGGCCAGGGCCGCGGCAGCCGCCGGCACCGTCTACACGGGTCTTGGGTTCGATCCCTGCGGGGCGCCGAGCGCGTCGCAGATGACCGCATGGCGATCGTCTCCGTATCGCGCCGTGGGGATCTATGTCGGCGGGACGAACCTGGCCTGCTCCCAGCCGAACCTGACCGCCGCGTGGGTAGCCGGCGAGGAGGCGGCCGGCTGGCATCTGATCCCGACGTACGTCGGCCTCCAGGCCCCGGGGAACTCG
>Ga0187766_10000297_pt1 | contig 27390 bp, 21 predicted proteins | sample 0216_QUI02_MP05__4_FD_132971 | JGI IMG/M metagenome (GOLD analysis project Ga0187766, IMG submission 132971) | Tropical peat soil microbial communities from peatlands in Department of Meta, Colombia - 0216_QUI02_MP05_20_MG | ecosystem: Environmental > Terrestrial > Soil > Wetlands > Peat ... | reverse complement strand
CTCTGCGAACTCTTCCAATGCGTGATGAGTCTGAAGCAGGGGCTTCCAATACAAGATGAGCTCGAAGGAGTGTGGCACGCTGACGATGAAGGAGCGGCGTGCCCACCTGCAATAAATTGACCGGCTCTTTCCTGATGGTTGCAGTCAGTTGGCCACGGCAGCGAGATCGGTTTTCAATTGCTCAAGGTTGAAGCCCGCGAAGCCCGGTGCCTCCGGTGACAGGATCGCGTACGCTTCATCAACACATTCATCCCACCAGGCCCAAGTGGCTTGCTGCGTATTACCCCAGGTCAGCACGGTCACACCATTTTTATCATACGCGGCAGCAAAAACCGCGTGGCCATCTGTGGTCAAAGGGCCCGGTGTCCAAGGCTGATGCGCATCAAATTCTTGAATACAGTTTTGTTGCACCTGGAAACCCAAGTAGACACCACCAAGAAGGTGGATGGCCTGCTCAACGTGCGTATGGTTTCTTGGATCCACAGCCACGTAAGTGATGATTTCATCGCCAGAAACCTTGTTCCGGCGCCAGTAGTTTAAGACGTCAAGCTCGTTCAGCCCGCTATCCACGCCACCGGTCAGGTGCATATACAATTTGACGACCTCTTGTTTGGACATGATGGTCTTCTTGCCGAGCAGTCCCCGATAGACGGTTATAGCGTGCGCCAGAGCCGCGATCGTGCAGTCTCCGAGGGAATCGTTTCCGTCCATCGGAAACAATTTGGTCGGGTCTTTTATTTTGAGCTTAGCGTAGACCCGGGTCAGGACGTTGTCCGACGGGGGAGGCGCAGCGATCGAGGAGATCAGGTAGTCTTTGAATCGCAGTGTGCGATAGTCGACTTTTGGTGGATGTTTTCCGAATCGGTAATTCGGCATACGGATGATTCTCCTTTCTACGATGAGAGTTGGAGGCATTCGAGAGAACGGTTGCGCTTGACCGGCCTCCAGGATCTCTCGAGAGCGGGGGATCGGACCCAAAGACGGCATCGCGTGAATCTCCGAGCGGAGTGAGATCAGGTTCATGGGATCGTCCTAGCCTGCTACGACCCGCGGCCAAAACTGGGAGTCGGCAATCGGCAGGCGAGAATCCTATTGTCCCGCCGTCAGCGCCTTCAGGAAGCGGTAATAGAAATCCACTCCTGTATAAAAAGACTCCACCTCCAGGCGCTCATCTTTGCCGTGGGCGCGTACGTCGTCGCGGGCGATAGCCGTGCCGGAGATGCCGTAGGTGGGCAAGCCCGCGGTGTTGGTGTATATGGCGTCCGAGGCCCCGGTCGCCATGGTGGGGATCACGGGCAATCCCGGCCACAGCTGGTTAACGATCTTGTCCAGGGGCTGAAACACGTCGGGGCGCAGCGGCGGGGGCGCGTACGATTGCCGGGAGGAAGCGCGCTCCGTCGCTCCTCCAATCACTCCCACGTACTGCACGCTGATTTGGGGATCAGCGACGATCTCGATCAGCTTTGCGCGGACGTCCTCGGCGGAGTGGCCGGGAGCGATGCGGCAATTCACGTTAGCCTGGGCCGTCTGGGGCAGGGCGTTATTGGCATGCCCGGCATTGAGCCGCGTGGCCACGCACGTGGTACGCAGCTTGGAGTGGTCGATGGGATCCTTCGACAGCCGCTCGATGGCGGCCTGATCAGGCGGATCCTTCAAGATCGCCTTCATGTCTGCCGAACGCTGGCCGGTGGTGATCTCCGCCATGCGGGCATAATAGGCGCGGGTCACGCTGTTCAACTCCATGGGAAACTCGTAGTCTTCCAGTCGCACAAGCCCATTGGCGAGGTGATAGATGGCATTGTCGGGTACGGGCAGGGAGCTGTGCCCGCCGGGATTGGTGACGGTGAGCTGGTAATCGGCGTAAAGCTTCTCCGTGGCGTCCACTTCCATCATCACCGGCTTGCCGTTCTCCGTGGTGATGCCACCGCCATCGGAGTTGAGGACGAACTCAGCCTCCACCAGTTCGCGGTGGTTCTTCACCAGCCAGTCGACGCCGTTCGAGTTGCCTCCCTCCTCGTCGGCAGTGAGGGCGAGGATGATGTCCCGGTCCGGGGTGTATCCCTCTTCCTTCATGCGGATCAGCGTGGCTACCATGATGGCGTCGCCGTCCTTCATGTCCTGCGTGCCCCGGCCATAGTAGTAACCGTCCTTCTCCACGAACTGGAAGGGGTCCGTGGTCCAGTCCTCGCGGCGCGCCTCAACCACGTCTAGGTGCCCGATCAAGAGCACCGGTTGGTTCCTGCCCGAGCCGCGAAGACGCACCACCAGGTTCTTCTTACGCTGATTCGGGCCGAGGATATGGAGATCACTTTCCGGGAATCGAGCATCTCGAAAGCGCTGCGCCATCGCCTCCGACGCCGCGGTGACGCTGCCCACCGAATCGGTGGTATTGATCTCGATCAGCTGCTTGAAGATGTCGTGCGCCAGCTGACGGGTCGGGTCGTCGATCTGGGCTCGGAGGGCGGAAACTGCGAAAAGGGTGATCAAGAAAAGAACAAGCAGGGACCTTACCAACCACGTCTTCCACTGGGCCAAGTTAGGGTTCTCCTCCAGAGGGGAAAGTGCAGAAAACAGTAACAGATGAGTTAGACGCAGGCCAAATTGCCGGGCGCAGAGCCACCCGGAGATCCGGGCCAACCCGTTCCTGGTTGCGGTGCAGGCTCCCCTTGCGAGATGTCGTCATCTCCACAGTTTTCCACAGTTCCCGGGGCTCTAGACACTGCGCAAGCGGGTGTAAACTGACTCTATTCCGCTCACAGATCTCACCGCCTGGCAAGAGGCCGAAATGATTTCGAAGTGTGCGAATCCGGCTTGCTCGGCTCGTTTTCTCTACCTCCACAGTGGCAAGCTCTTTCGCTTCGAACGCGAGGCACAGGAAGACGACGGTCCGTTCCTGGGCTTCGACCCTTCCGTGCGGAAACACTCCCAGGGAGTGGAGTTCTTCTGGCTGTGCGAGGCGTGCGCCGCGGTGATGACCCTGGTGTATTACCCACGCATCGGCGTAACCACCCGGTGGCTACGGCCCGAGCTCAAAGCCTCATAGGGTTGGAGCCGGAGAGGGTGCGCTCGCGTCGTATTTGCCACCCAGCGCGAACCAGCGGATTTTCAGCATCTCCCAGAACATCCGCATACCGTCGCGCAGCGGTTTCAGCCGTGTTCCTTCCCGATGAGCCCAGCGCACTGGGACTTCCTTCACCCGGTAGCCGAATTTGCGTGCGAGATACAGGATTTCGGGGTCGAAGCCCCAGCGTTCGATCTTCTGCAGCGGAAAAATCGTCAGGGCAGCCCGTCGCGTAAATGCTTTAAAGCCGCATTGCGTGTCCTTGTAATCGAGGCCGAGAATCAGGCGCAACAGCAGGTTGAAGATGCGGCCGTACAACTGACGGTGCAGCGGCTGGCGCTGGGTTTGCAACTCGCTGCGCAGCCAGCGCGAACCGATGGCCACCTCTGCGCCCTCGGCCAGCGCCGCGAACAGCGCGGTTGACTCTTCAATAGGGGAGGACAGATCGGCATCGCTGAACAAGATCACCTGGCCCTGGGCGTGCAGAACGCCGTTGCGCACACTGTATCCCTTGCCGTGATTGCCCGGGTTTTCAATGAGCCGCACGACGGGATTCGCTGCGGCGTGCTGCCGCACGATCTGTGCGGTATCGTCGTGGGACCCGTCGTTGACGACCAGGATCTCCGCCTCCCACCCGCTGCGGGCGCTGAAGGCGAGGATCTTCTCGATCGTCCCGCCGATGCGGGCACTTTCGTTGTACGCCGGGATGACGATGCTGTACTGCAACGATTCTTCCCTTCACCCTCGAAGAAAGACCCGATTGATATTAGGGTACGCCTTCGTGGCCTGTCCTGAGGCCTCAACTGGCCGAGAATGCGTGGGCTTCAGCCGCTGGACTCAGCAGTAGATGTGCACTCGACGGCTGGAGTTGGCGAAGTAAGCCCTCTCACGCCGACTCCGGGGAGACAAAGGGCGGATTCTACGCCACTTGCCGCTTCTTCAGCATGGCAAAGAACTCCGCAACCAGGTCTTCGTCCCACAAGCCATTCTGCGCCTCCACCCGCATGGTGAGTGCGGCCTGCTCGTGGCCGAGCGCCGGCTTGTAGGGGCGTGCGGTGCGCAACGCGTCATAGACATCGACGACCTGCAGGATGCGCGGCAACAGCGGGATCTGCCCTCTGCGCAGGCCATCCGGATACCCACTGCCATCGGAGTGCTCGTGATGGTGGCGAATGATGGGCAGCACCAGCCGCAGCGACTTGAGCGGCCTGCAGATGTTCTCCCCGGTAACGGGATGCTGTTTCATGATCTCCCACTCGGGGGGAGTCAGGTTCGAGCCCTTTTTCAGGATCTCGTCCGGCACCGCAATCTTCCCCAGGTCGTGCAGATAGCCACCCCGTCTGAGGGCGATGATGGACGCTTCGTCGAGGCCGAGATGACGCCCCAGGCCCGCGGCGCGGCGCGCCAGTCGTTCGCAGTGGCCTTCCGTATAGGGATCGCGCGATTCAACGCTCAGGCCGAGCGTGCACAGGACAGACTCCGCGTTTTCCAGCTCATCGGTGAACTCTTTCAGCTTCAGCAACGAGCGGACGCGGGCGAACAGCTCTGCCGGGAAAATCGGTTTGTTCAGGAAGTCATCCGCCCCGGCCTCGATCCCCTTCAGCTTATCCTCGCGGTCGCTCAATCCGGTGATCAGGACGAAGGGCACCAGGCGCGTCGCCGGGTCTCCCTTCATCTGATGGCAAAGTTCGTAGCCGGTCCGGCCCGGCATCACCACGTCCGAGATGATGAGGTCGGGGGTGTGCCGGTGAACTTCGGCCTCGGCTTGGGCCGCGTCGTGAACTGCCACCACGTCGTAGCCTCGGCTGGCCAACAACTCCCGCATCAGCTCGACCATTTCCGCATTATCATCCACCACCAGGATGCGGGGTATGCGGCGGTGAATCAGGAGCTCGCCCATAAGCGTACGGTAGTTAGAAGGGCGCCAGCTCTGCCGTGTTGCCCCGGAGTCTGCCGAGTCTGACGGCCTCCCGGATTGTAACGGAATTGGCGGTGGAAAGAAGATCGATTTTTCACGGGGATAATTTCCTGGGTCGGTGCGGGAAATGTAAGCCAGTGTAGCGGCTAAACTTGTTCGACCCGTTCGTTACCTTAGACCATGGATCTCAGCTCTACACTGCTCTCCTGTCTCTGTTTTCCCGCTTCGTTGGCCGTACCCAAGCCGCACGTCATCTTTCTCGACAAGTGGACTTCGTCCGGTGGTACTTCGGCCCGCCGCCGACAGGGCACTGAATCTCGAGAGCCGGCGAGAACGAACTTAGCTGGTCAAGGTTTGGCTCCGCCCGGCTTGTTGCCCTGGGACTGCGCGAGCTTCGCCGCCTTCTGCAACGCCCGGGCTGCTTCCTCGTTCCGTCCTGCCTGCAGGTAGGCCTGCGCCAGCTCTCGTTGGGTTTCTGCGTTTGCGGGATCGAGTTGCGCGGCTTTCTCCAGGGAGGTGATCGCGGCGTCCGTGTGCTGCCGCTTGAGCTGGACCAGACCGAGTTCACGGTACGCTTCGCCGTTCCGCGGGTTCAGCGCGATGGCCCGTTGAAATGCCTGTACCGCCTCCTGCTCACGGCCCAGTCCGTCGAGCGAGCTGCCCAAGAGCACCCAGACGTCGTCATCTTTGGGATTGCGCTCCGCCAGTCGGGCAAACATCTGGCGTGCCTCCTCATAACGGCCGGTCGTTCCGTAGATCAGTCCCAAGTCGTATTGCGCGGTAGCATCTCCCGGGTCGAGCGCGAGCACGCCCTTCAGCGCGGTCTCTGCCGAAGAATAATCTTTCTTCTGCAGATACGCTTCGCCCAGCAAACCAAGCGCTGTCTTGTTCCCGGGGTTCTTGGCTACGGCCTGCTGAAGCCCGCCGATAGCCTGATCCAGTTGTCCCCGGCTCATCGCCTGGCCAGAGCGGCTGATAAAGACGACGTAGCCGTTTCGCCGCTCGACAAAACTGCCGGCTGCAATGAGCAGGATACTGGCAGTGATGAAGATGAAGGTTTCGTAACCCCACCGCCGGTCCGGGTGCGCCATCAGGTACGGTGCGAGGGCGGCCCCCAGCCCCAGTCCCATCACCAAGCCGCCCATGTGGGCCGCATTGTCGATTCCGGGGAAAGCGTGGCCGAGGTAGAGATTCACTGCCACCACGACCAGCAGATTCCTCAGCAATCCCTTGCGCGCCACTTCAGGAAACGGGAGTTTGCCCAGGTAGAGCGCGCTGATCAGAGCGCCCACCAGGCCAAAGATCGCTCCCGACGCGCCCGCTCCCACGACCAGCGGGTTCCGGAACAAGCTCGCCAGGCTTCCGGCAATCCCGCATAGCGTGTAACTCAGGAAGTACGTCCAGCGCCCGAAAATACGCTCCGACAGCCATCCCAATTGCCACAACGCCCACATATTGAAGGCGATGTGCAGGATCCCGACGTGTAGGTAATTCGAGGTCAGGATGCGCCAGGGCTGCCCGTCCAGCGACAGCGGCCCGAAGTTAGCGCCCCATTTCAGCAGCAGCGAGTTAGGCGGCTCGAACGTATGCGCCACCACCGCCATTGCGACGAACACCAGCACGTTGACCGCGAGCAGCGCCGTCGTGACCGGCGGCCTGCGGGAAGCCACGCGGACGACCGGTCCTGCCGCCTGCCCAGCGACCTGAGCTAGGGTTTGCGGGTTTGAGCGTTGCATTGCCTGGCAGTTGGGGCAGAGCTCAGGTAATTCGCCAACCGAAAAAGACGGCAATTCCCGCCCGCAACGCGCACAATTCGCCATGAACAACCCCTGCGATGCACACAATAGTCTATCGGAAAGGCCTGCCAGCCAGCAGTCAGCTCTCAGACCGCATATCCTGTTGCTAACCGCGAAAGAGCCGAGCGTTGGGGTGGAAAGAGTCCGTAGAGTTGCATCTGGCCTGATCCCCAGAGGCGGCGACCTTCAAGTCAATCGCCGGCTGAGAGCTGGCTGCGGCTTCATCCTTCACCCTGCCGTCTCCACCGCGGGCATCTCCTCGGCCACCGTCTTCGTCTTGATCTTGGCGCTGGTGACGAGAATAACCGAGGCCACGATGATCGCCGTGCCGGCAAGGATGTAACGGTCCAACTGTTCGCTGCGCAGCAGCCAGCCCAGGAATACCGCGACCAGCGGGTTCACATAGGCGTAGGTGGAAACCTTGGAGCTTGGCGCGTTACGCAGGAGAAAGATATAAGACGTGTACCCGATCCAGGAGCCGCCCACCACCAGGTAAAGCACCGCGCCCAGGCCGCGCGCCGTCCATGTGACACGGGAGGGATCGCCGGCCAGCAAGGCAAAAAGAAGGTTCGAGATGCCGGCGAAGGTTATCTGCCACGCGGTCGAGCTGAACGGATCTTCTCCCACCAGCCAGATTTTGGATAGCACCGAGCCCAGGGCCCAACTGAAGGAGCAGAGCGGCAAACTGAGCGCGGCCCACAACTCGCGCCGCCCCAGCGTGCCGGTGGCCATCAGCTTCGGCCACAGCAACACGGCCATTCCGATGATTCCCAAGCCCAGTCCGGCAAGGCCACGAGGGGCGATGTGATGTTCCTCGAGCATCCACGTCTCAAGAATCAGAAACCACAACGGTGTGCTCGCGATCAGCAGCGCCGAGAGACCGCTGGGCACGACCTTCTCGGCATAGGACAGCGTGAGGTTGCCGCCCATCAGCAGGAGCGTGCCCACCACCGCCATGTTCCAGAGCTGGCGGACGCTGAACCAAACCTGCCGCCCGCTGAGACCACAGTAGAACAGCATCAGGATCCCGGCGATCAGGAAGCGCGTGGCACACATCAGTGCGGGCGGAATACGCTCGACGGCGATGGCAATCGCCAGGTAGGTCGACCCCCAGAACAGGTACACCAGTCCGAAGGCAAGAATGACCTTCCACCGAGATGGAGCCGCGGTCGTCACGTCGCACGTGGAAGGCTGAGAATATCAAAACCGCGAGGGTAGATTGGGGTTTCCCTCCCGTGGGCAAGCCGACGCGGTACCGGCTCACTGCTGCTGTTTGTTCCAATCCTCCTGTGACAAGACCTTCAGCGGCTCCATCTTCGCCTGGCCCAGCCCCGCGTTGACCGGCGTCAGGTCTTTCGTGGTCAGCGAATCGAACTTCGCCTTCGCTTCCTCCAGCTGTTTCTGCAGCACGTCCTTGCGCTCGAGCTGCGATTGAGTGGGCCGCTCGATCGAGCCGTTCACTCCGCCATAAAGTTCGCCCAGCTTCTCGCGCAACTTGCGCTCGCCCGTGATCATGCCCCCTTCCCGGGTGGCGACCAGCGAAGCGCGGAAGTCCTCGAGCGTTCCCGCGTACTTGTCCAGCTCGGCCTTGAGCTCGGGATCGACTCCCGCGTGTGTCGCGCGCTGGCGGGCCTGGTCGCGCATATCCACCGTAGCATCGACCACATAGGTCAGCTGGCCCAGCATGTCGTCGAGCTGCCGCACCGTCTTCTGCTGCAGGGCGCGGTCGTCGGCGCTGGCCCGGGCCCGCGGGTCAGCGACCATCTTGATCTCTGACACGTAATTGTTCTGGCCCTTGATCATCTTCACCTTGTACGTGCCCTCGGGAACCTGCGGCCCAAAGAACGCGTACGGCTGCTCCACCAAGGATGCGGCGGCCGGCACCTTGGGTGGCTTGATTCGCTCCGCCCACTGCACCCGATTCACGCCCTTGCGCGGATCCCCCTGCAGGGTGGTGACCAGCTGTCCTTTGGAGTCATAGATCTCAAATTGCAGCGCCCCGAAAATGTTCCGCTTCTTCTGGTAATAGACGATGGGAGCCGACTCCGGCAGAGAGCGTCCCGCGAACTCGGAGTTCCCGTCAAAACGCTGCTCGTCTACCGGCAACGCCAGCAGAGCCGCACGCGTCGGGAGAATGGCTGCATCCTGGGCCAGGATCTCCGGCGTCAGAGCGCGCAGGGGCGTCAGGTCGTCGAGAACATAGATCCCGCGGCCGTGCGTGGCAATCACCAGATCGGACTCGCGCGGCTGAATGACGAGATCACGCACCGCCACATTCGGCAAGTGGCCCTTGAACTGCGCCCAGTGCGCCCCCCGGTCGATGCTGAGAAACAGGCCGGACTCGGTGCCCACAAACAGCAGGTTGGGATTGACCAAGTCCTCGCGCACCACGTGAGCGTAGCCCTTCAGATCGGCCGTCGAGAGCGACTTCCAGGTCTTTCCATAGTCGGTGGTCTGGAACACATAGGTCTTCATATCACCGGTGGCGTGGCCGTCGAAGGTCGCGTAAGCCGTCCCGGGCTCGAAGTGACTGGCCTCGATGGTGGAGACCCAGGTTCCTGGCGGCAACCCCCGAATGCTCTTCCCCACGTCAGTCCATTTCTTCCCCTGATCGCGGGTGATCTGAACATTCCCGTCGTCGGTCCCTGCCCAGATCACCTTGTCGTCCTTGGGAGACTCGGCGATGGTGTAGATGGTTTCGTATTTCTCTGCCTCGGAATTGTCGATGGTCAGACCGCCGGATTGTTCCTGGTGCTGTTTCTGGGGATCCTGGGTCGTGAGGTCGGGCGAGATGCGCTCCCACGACTCGCCCCGGTCGCGCGAGCGGAACAGGAACTGGCCGCCGATGTACAACGTCCCGGGATGGTTGGGACTCAGATGGATGGGCGTGTTCCAGTTGAAGCGGAAGTCGGGTTCGTTGGCCCGGGGCAGCGGTTGAATCTCCTTGGACTCTCCCGTAGAACGACGCACGCGCGCGACGTGTCCACCCTGGTATTCGACGTACATCAGGTCGTGATCGGTGGGATCGGCGAACGCCCAGAAACCGTCGCCTTCGCCAATGACCCGCCAGTGGCGGTTGCCGATGCCCCCCGGATATCGCGACGGGCCCATCCAGCTGCCGTTGTCCTGCAGCCCGCCGTACACGTTGTACGGGTCGTCCATGTCCGTGCTGACGTGGTAGAACTGGCCCACGGACAGATTGTTGAGGAAGCGGAAGTGGTTGCCCCGGTCCAGCGACTGGTAGACGCCGCCGTCGTTACCGTCGAGCACTTCTTCCGAGTTTCGGGGATTGATCCACAGCGCGTGATGATCGGGGTGAACCCCCCCGCCAAAATCTTCCAGTGAGAAAACCGCGCTGAAGGACTTGCCGCCGTCTTCGCTGACGGTGAGGCCGAAACCCGGCTTGTAAACTCGGTCGGGTTGGTTGGGATCGACCACAACCCGCGCAAAGTAGAACGGACGTCCGCTCACGTTGAAGGAATTGTTCATCTCCTTCCAGCTGTCGCCGGCGTCATCGGAGCGGTAGAGCGCGGTATAGTTCCGGGCCTCGACCACGGCATAAAGGCGGGTCGGCTCGGATGGAGCAACCGCGATCCCGATGCGGCCTAGATCGCCCGCGGGCAGGCCCTTACGAATTGGCCGCCAGCTGGCTCCGCCATCGGTTGACTTCAACAGCCCGCTGCCCGGCCCGCCCGAAAGGAACGTCCAGGGCTGGCGCCGTACTTGCCACATTGCCGCGTACAGCACATCCGGATTCTGCGGATCCGTGGCCATCTCCGCGCACCCGGTGTTCTCGTCCAGGTAAAGGATCTTGTTCCACGTCTTGCCCCCGTCGGTGGTCTTGAAGACGCCTCGCTCCTGGTTGGCATTCCACAAGTGTCCCAGCGCGCAGGCATAGACGATCTTGCTGTCCTTGGGATGAAGCAGGATGCGGCTCAGATGTTCGGTGTCGCCCAGGCCCATGAACTCCCAGTTCTCCCCGCCATCTTTGGAACGGTAAAGCCCGGTCCCTACCGACACGCTGTTCCGCACCCATGATTCGCCCGTCCCCACCCACACGGTGTCGGGACTGGAGGGATCGATCGCGATGGAGCCGATCGACTGGGTGGGTTGCGTGTCGAAGACCGGCTTGAAGGTCATGCCGCTGTCGTTGGACTTCCAGACGCCGCCTCCGGCCGCCCCCACATAGATGGTTAGACGCTGGCCAACCGAAACCGCCGCAATGTCGGCAATGCGGCCGCCCATGGCGGCGGGTCCAATGCTACGGGCGGAGAAACCGCTCAGGCTGTCGGAATCAAGCACGACCTCCTGGCCGAAGGCGCAGATGGCGGCGGCGAAGAGCACAAAGGCGCCGAGCACAGCACAAAGAGAGCGGAGGGGCATGGAAAACCTCGAAAGGAGTTTGATTTGGTTGTCGTGCCGGATTGCGCACGCGATTCGTTCATGGAAAGCCCGCCACGGGTGGGCGGGCAAAATGAGGCGGCAACCGGTTTCGCGTTTCCCGCGTCAACGAAAACCTCTCGAGCTAGTTCTTGGGATTTTCGGTAGCCTTTTTCTCTTCTGGCGGCGGTGGCGGAGAGGCCGGCGGCATCTTGAAGCTGGCCCCGTCCACGGGAACGTTCAATTCGATCTTATCGATGGTGATCTTCTGGCGTTCCTGCGACCCCTGCATGCCGCTGTCGAGGGCAAAAGGAAACATCAGTCCCCCAACTTCGCGGTAATCCCCGATGGAGGTTTCGAACTGCTGCTCGCTCCCGCGCACGACCCGTTTCCCCTCTTCCTTGATCTCGAGGTAGCTATCGGCGTCGAGATAGATGGTGTCCACGTCTCCATTCTTGCGCGTCAGCTTGAGCTCGTAGGCGTCGGTGCCTTCCACCTTATCTTTGCCGAGCAGTTCCACGGCGTGCCCCTTGGCCTTGTAGTCAACCAGAGGGCCGTCGATATCGGATTCGTCCTGCAATTCCTTGAGTTCGTCGGCCGCGATCGGTTCCGCGTCCTTTTTGCCCATGAAGGGCATGATCGCCCAGCCCGATGTGCCATCGTAGGCGCGAATACCCGTCATCCCCTGCAGCGTAAACTCCATGCGAGCTTGCTCGGGTCGCTTGATGATCATCACGATGGGTGCTTCCATCGGCCCCATTGTCATCTTCCCCGTCATGCGTATGCTGTTGACGGACTTGATCTTGTCCATGCCACCACGGGCGGCGACGTATTTGGCGATGAGCTCGTCAGCCGTCTGGGCATAGAGGACGGGGGAAAGGACGGCAACGACGAAACCGGCAAGCTTCAACTTCCGCGTCATGAACGCTCCTCCGAAAAGACTCACAACGTTTCCCGTCGCGAGGCACACGTAAAGGCTGGATTTGAGCTCTCCAACATAGTCGCCGGGGCAAAGCAGTGTCAAATCAGCGGCGTGGCGTCCCCCTGACACTCGAACTCACGCGACAAACGCTGCCCCTGGCTGGGGCAACGCAACCTAGCGGGAAGAACTGGAGTGGCGTGCGGCGGTGAGGATCGGGAGGCTCCTCGGTCTTGAACCTCTGTGCGGGCATCCTTTCCTTTGCGACACTCTTCTGGCATATTGCATCATTACGAAATGCGGGCGGACTGCGAGGTAGAGCCGAATGCCTTCCCCCGACGACAAGCATTTCCTGGCGACCATCACCAAACGCGTGGACTTCGCGCCGGAATTGTGGATGATACGCGTCGACGCCGGCGCCGAATTCAAGTTTGTTCCGGGCCAGTACGCCACCCTGGGTGTCCAGGGGCAGGAAAAGCGTTCTGAACGGCCGTACTCGATCTGTTCCTCCCCGTATGAACGGGAGATCGAATTCTTCTTCGAACTGGTGCCCGATGGCGAACTCACACCCCAGATCTACCAGCTCAAGACGGGCGACTCGCTGCTGATGCGCAAGGCACCCAAGGGCCGCTTCACCCTCGACACCACCAGCGGCCGCAAACATCATTTCCTGGTGTGTACCGTAACCGGGGTGGCACCTTTCGTCAGCTACATACGCACCCTCTACCAAGACTGGAAACAGAGACACTTCGACGGCGATCACAAGCTCTACCTATTGAACGGCGCCAGCCGCTCCTGGGAATTCGGATACCTGGACGAGCTACAGCAGTTGGCCCGCGAAGTTCCCTGGCTGCAATACCTGCCGACCGTGAGCCGCGCCTGGGAAGACCCGGGCTGGAGTGGCGAGCTGGGCCGCGTCGACGAGTTGATCCGCAAATATGCCGACACCTGGGGCATCACCAGCCAGAACGCGGTGGCCTACCTATGCGGACACCCGGAAATGATCGAGCACGGCAAGGGGATTCTGAAGCGCATCGGCTTCACCAAGGAATTTCTGCGCGAAGAGATTTACTGGATCCCAGCAAAAGAAGGCGTGACGACAACCTAGCTCTTGCCCGCCGAGACCTTGCCTGCGCCGCCGTCTGCCGGGTGGGGCGTCGCCCTCGGTCACGTTTCCGTCCAGGGCCTCGAAACCCGCAGTTCCAGGTTTGAACCTTGCAAGCCCAAACCCGGCAACTTTAGAACCTCCTTCATTTTCTTTCCCGCTGCGCGTTTTCCTTTGCCATGATGTAGCGCTGTGCTGAGAGCTGACGGCCGATGCGGAGGCCCAATGAGAACGACATACTTTGCCCTCGTCACCTTGCTCGCACTGGGAACCTCTTTGGGGTGGGGTCAGACAGCCGGAGCAGCGCCCGCCGCGCCGCCCAAGGTTGCCCTGCTGGTTTACCAGCAGACACAGCCCGGCAAGGCTGGGACGCGGCAAGATCTGGAAGTCTCCATGGCCCAGGCGTTGGACCGGCTGGATGCCCCTTTTTCCTGGATCGACCTGGAGGCCGTGACCGGCCCCCCGGGCGCGCTCTTCTTCGATCCCGGCCAGTCCTACGAAGACATTGAGAAGGCCGGAGCCCAGCTGGGTTCGATCTTCGCCGCCCACCCGGAGCTGTCGCAGATGCAACAGCAGATCGATGAAGTGCTCACCAGTTCCAGCACCGTGGTGGCGTTGCGGCGGGACGATCTCGACTACCACGCCGACAGCATGGACCTGGCGAAGGCCCGTTTCCTGCGCATCGAGTTGGTGAGGGTGCGCCCCGGGCACGAGCGCGATTTTGCCGACGCCCAGACAACCTTGCGCGCCTTACTCGAAAAAAGTAAGTCTGACGCGGCGCGCGTCATCTACCAGGTGAACCACGGCATGACTCAGCCCACTTTCCTTATCGTAGAGGCGCTGCGCTCGCTGAAAGAGTTAGACGACCGGATCGCGGCCCGCAAGACGTTGGACCATGCACTGAGCGATGTGGACCGCGTCCACCTGGAACGCGTTGCGCAGGATGCCTACATCTCCCGCGAGACCAACCTCTACGGCATCCATCCCGAAATGTCCCACGTGTCCAAAGACTTCGCCATGCAGGACCCGCAGTTCTGGAAGGTGCAGCGCCCATAACCGGACGCGCAAAATCAGTTAGGTCGTCGTTTGTCCAAACCGTTCGCGGTAGTGCTTCCAGTAGCCCTCGACTTCCGCCATGATGCGCTGGAAGTCGCCGTCGCCACGGAGTTTGTCCCAGTTCCGGTCGCGCTGAAACCAGGGAAAGTTATGATTGCCCACGCGCACGGCTTGTCTCAGCCAGGCGAGAGCCGGTTCTTTGTCATCCAGCAGCGCGTACACTGCACCGATCCACTCCGCCAAGTCCCCGTCCACGACCTCCTCCGGTTTGTAGCGAAAAACCCGGGGATCAATCTTGTCACGTTGGCCGCGCGAGGCGTACACCATGGCGGAGAAGACCATGGGCTCTTCGTCGGCTTGCGCGCCGGCCAGCTGGGAGGCCCGCTCGAGCACTTGCTCAGCCTCATCCGTTTTTCCCTGGTAGTAAAGGAAATATCCCAGCAAGGCAACCAACTTGAACTGGTCCGGGTAGCGCTCCAGGGCACGCCGCACTTCCTCTTCGGCCTCATGGGCTTTGCCCTGATACAACAGCATCCGGCCATGCATCCAGTAGGCCTGGGCCGGGGTGGGATCAAGGTCGCGGCCGCGGCGAAAGGCAGCCTCGGCAGGGTCAGTCAGGCCAGAGTAATGATAGATGTATCCCAGATACTTCCAGGCCACCGGTGAATTAGGCGCCAGAGTGACAGCTTTGCGCAACAGCTGTATGGACTCTGCGTTCTTACCCTCCTCGGCATACACTCCTCCCAGTGCAAGGGTCGCCTCGAACGACTCCGGGTTCAGGGCCACCGCGTGGCGGGCGGCCTGCTCCGCCCGGGCGAGGTTGTGTGCCCCATTTCTCTGGAAGTTGGTGGCTTCGAGGGTATAGGCCTGCGCCAGCAGCGAATATGCATCCACAAACGCAGGATCTTTCTCGATGGCGCGCTGGGCCATGCGCTCCGCATCCTGCAGAGACTGGTGCTGCGAGTTCATGAAGTAGTCTGCCCAGTAGGCGTGTCCCTGCAGCAACAGGTTGTAGGCTTCCACCGAATGGGTGGACGAAGCCTTCAGCGATTCCTGCTCCGCTCCCGAGAGCTCGACGCGCAATCCATCCACCACCTTCTGCGCGACGTCATCCTCAAAGCGCAGCAGATCGTGGCCCTGAAGATCGTAGCGTCCGGCCCAGCGGGCAGCGCCATGATCAATCAGCTGCACGGAGACGCGCATGACTCCACCCACCCGCTGATAGGTGCCGGCCAGCACCGAGTTCACCTCGAGTTCGCGAGCGGCCTGCGCCAGATCCTGGGCACCGCCTGCGTACTTGCGGACAGAATTGGTGGGGCGCAGACAGATTCTGCAGGGTGGCCAACCTGCTGATGATGGCATCGGCGACTCCGACACCCCACACTTTGTCCTCGCCCTCGCCGGACAGGTCGCTGAAGGGCAACACCGCCAAGGTGCGCACCGAAGATGGAACGGTTGACTCCGGGGTGGCAGTAGCGGTTGAGGGTGGCGCCGAGCGATGGCGCACGAGAAAGCCAACGGCAGCGGCAATCAGCAGTGCAGTCGCAGCGATTGCAACCATGTTCCAGGTCTTCGGCTTCGGCCGAAGGTGCGTAGGCGGGACAACCCCGGATTCCGTCTCACGCTTGAGCCGCTTCAGGTCCGCGCGTACATCGCCGGCGTGTTGATAGCGCAGTTCTCGGTCTTTCTCCAGAGCCTTGTGGATGATCTCTTCCAGCTTGAGCGGCAGATCGGGGTTCACCCGCACCGGTGAAACCGGCCCGCGTTCCAGGATGGCGTTAAGGATGAGGCCGGTTGTATCGCCGCGAAATGGCAACAGCCCTGTCGCCATCTCGTACAACACCACCCCGAAGGAGAACAGGTCGCTGCGCGCGTCCAGTTCCCTTCCCTTTACTTGTTCCGGCGACATATAAGCCACCGTGCCTAACATGCTGCCCGGACTGGTCAGGTGCTCGTCGCTCAGAGCCGTGGGCGCGGCTGCTGCCGCCGAGACCTGGCTGGCGGCGCTGGGCATGACCTTGGCCAGTCCAAAATCGAGAATCTTCGCCTGCCCCCGCTCGCTGACGAAGATGTTGGCCGGCTTGATATCGCGATGCACGATGCCCTTGGCGTGGGCGGCGTCGAGCCCGTCGACAACCTGAATAGCCAAGTCCAGCAAAGTCTCGACGTTCATCGCTCGGCCCATGATGCGATGCTTCAGGGTCGAGCCCTCCAGAAATTCCATGGCGATGAAGGGTTTCCCCTGATGCTGTCCGATCTCGTGAATGGTGCAGATGTTGGGATGGTTCAGTCCGGAAGCGGCCCGCGCCTCGCGGCGAAAGCGTTCCAGCGCCTGAGGGTCCCAGGCGACGTCTTCAGGCATGAATTTCAGCGCCACGAAGCGCCCCAGTTCGGTATCTTCGGCCTTATAAACAACGCCCATGCCCCCGCCGCCCAGCTTCTCGAGAATGCGGTAGTGGGAGATGGTTTCGCCGATCATGGGCTGAAATCTTAGGGCTGGAGTGGGGGCGAGTCAATGAAAGCAGAATCCCTGGGCAATGCCTTCCACGCAACCGCCTTTGCCGGAGAATTTGCCACCAGTGCCCGGGATGGATGTGAGCTTCGCATCCCTTGCCAGGGCACCGTGGACTTCATATCCGGTTCTTGTCCATGGGCTCGCGTGGCCATTGCGCGTCCTTCAGTCCGTGCCCGGTTCCCTTGCGCTTCGCTAGCCCTGTACCTCTCTTCGAGATGGGAGTGCACCTTATCGTCCTCGCGGCTGCTCAGGCTCGGCACAATCGGCATAGGGGGAGTGGTCACCCACTCTCCCCTGCCACACCACCAGGACATGCGGGTCCGCATCCGGCGGTTCCGTACGTTGAGCCTTTGCGGGCCGGAGGTTCGATTCGTCTTTCGCCCCGAGGGCTTCGCCGCTCGGCAGGTTTCCGTTTTCACCGTCTTCTGAACCGGCCAAGCTCAGCCGAGGCTGATGGGCTGGAGCCATGCCACCCGTGAGTCCAAACGTTCGACGGCTCGCGCTTACGGTTTGGGCCTTCCTCACTCGCGTGAGTGTCGGCTGCTTTCGATACGCGACCGCCGGATTTGCCACCAGCGTCCTTGATGGATATGGACTTCGTTGTCCGTGGCCGACTCGTCCGACGCCGTAGGCCTCGGATCCGGTTCTTGTACATCGGCCCGTATCTTTGCTTCACGCTTCCTTCGGACCCCACCTCGCGGTGACGCCCTTGCGCTTCGCTACCCTTCACCTCCATCAGGTTGAGACAGCACTTGCACCCGTTAGCTACCGAACATGCACGGCATACCACAAAAACGCCCGGCTCGGCGCCGGGCGCTTTTACTACTTGTGAACTTTGGTGTACTCGGTCAGCCCACGTGCTTGTCGAGAAGCTTCTGGATCTGCTCCTTAGGAACATAGCCCACGATCTGGTCCTTCACCTGTCCGTCCTTGAAGACCAGCAGGGTGGGAATGCTGCGCACGTTGTAGCGCATCGGCGTGGCCATGTTGCCGTCGACATCCATCTTGCCGACTTTCACCTTGCCCTCATATTCATGGGCCAGTTCATCCACGATCGGCGCGATAGCCCGGCACGGGCCGCACCAGGTGGCCCAAAAGTCCACCAGCACGGGCTTGTCTGACTTCAGTACATCCTGGTCGAAGTTCTGGTCTGTCACTTCGACGATTACGCTTGTTGCCATTGGTTCCTCCGCTGAACATTAGCTCAGTCGCCGACACCTGGTATTCGGCCAGCTTGCTGCGAATCCTTATGAGGGCTTAAGACGAGCTTCCTATCGTAACACTTGCATTGGATGCAGGGGAGGGGGAACAAGCTTCAGAGGTAGGAGGCTTCAGGCTTCAAGTTCTGCCAGGAATCCCAAGTCTGACAAAGGCTTCGCTGGCGCCACGCAGGTGGCACCCACAGGTATAAGGTCTGTCGTTTGCAGTTCCTTACGCCCCAAGGCCGAAAGAAAAAGCGCCCTGAACCTTCTCAAGTTCAGGACGCCTCGGCAGCCCTCCCCCAGAACTGCCAAACCACAACTGGATAGTATGTCTGACCCGGGAGAGTGTAAATGTCACTTTGGTAATTCTGCGCGGGCTTCAAGTCACTCCAGAACGCTCTCCAAAGTAATACAGCGCGTTGGTTGTGTAAGGCTCAGGCGTACTTCTTATTTCGCTGAAAGCAGAAGAGAAAAACCCTGGAAGCGGTATTCGCGGTAGTCCCCGGTTACGCTGGGACGCACCGTCCCCTCCTGAACTTTTTTCACCGCCTCCTCGAGGCGCGTCAGGAACACCGGCTCCGCTACCGGTACGTTGTGCGCGGGCAAAAGCAGCTGGAGTTGAGGCTCAAGCGCCGCCAGTTTTGCCACGGAACGGGCGTACGCGGTGAAGTCGGTCTCCGGCGTAAACAGGTAGATGGGGCCGGGATAAAACGTGTCCCCGGTGAACAGCAGTCCGTTCTTGCGGTCGAGAAGCGAAAGCGAATCGGGCGTGTGTCCGGGGGTAAACAGGATCTCCAGTTCACGGCCGCCCAGATCAATTCGTTCGCCGTCGTGCACGTAGCGGGAGATCTTCCAGGGACGGACCGCAAACGCCTCGGGAAGAACTCCCGCCGGCAACGTCCCGCAAATGCGCTCCGGGGTCAGCCCATCGCGAGAATAGGCATTGGACTGGCCTTTGGCGTTCTCGCGGGTATAGGCGGTGTCTTGGTCCAGGATTTCCGTGCCCTCGACGTTGGTGAACTCGGCGTTGCCGCCGGTGTGGTCGAAGTGGGTATGCGAATTGAGAACGGTGACGGGAAGCCTGGTCAGATGTGCAACCACTCCACGGATACTAGCAATGCCCATGCCCGTGTCGAACAGCAGCGCCAGCCGTTCGCCCAGGATCAAGTACGAGATAACCTCCTCGAACTGGTGAGGCTCGTAGATGGCCAAGACCCCTGGCCGGATGCGGTAGACCTCAAACCAGTCGCTCGGGACGCTGACCCGCTCGAGCTTCTTGTACTCCGGCCGCGGAAGTTCTCGGCACCACTCGGAACGTAGAGGTTCGGCGGCTGTTTGCGCAAAGCCCAACCCAGCGCAAAGCGCGAGCAAGAGAAGCAGGGCGTGGTGCAGGTTCGGATTCACAATTGGTTCTGCTGGCTGCAAAGATCTTAACTCAGCCAACAGGATCACGAGGCAGGATGGGAAGCGCGCCAGGCTTCCCGTGCTTTCGCTGCGAACGCACCGCAGGCGCCGAGCGCAGTCCTTCGCGATCCTGGCGGTCAACGGGTATGTCCCGGTGAGGCTACTGCTTTTGCCAACTCTTGCCGCCGTCGCTGGTGACCCAGGAGTCCCCGGCCGAGCTGGTGAGTTCCCCGTGTTGTGGATCCGTGAAGTCGAGCGCGACAATGTCGGCGGTAAGCGTGACTCCGCCAGCGGTGGGCCTGACCCTGGTCCAGTGCAAACCTGCATCCGTGGAGTGATAGAGCGCTCCGGCCGCGCCACCGACCCACACGTCGTTGCCGTTGGCGCAAAGGGCGTGCAGCTTCGGCTGGCCGCCCTCCGCTGTTGGCTCCTGGCGGTCCTTCTTGTTTTCTGAAACCCTGGCTGGACCATAACGGTCCAAGGCAGCGGTGCTGGTCCGCACGGTCGAGGACAACGTGGAGCTGTCTATCACCGGCACCGCTTCCCAGGTCTTGCCCGAGTCGAATGAACGCCGCAGCTGGCCTTCAGCCGAGATCTCCCAGCGGGGTATGGCCGGGCTAGCGGAGGGCGGACCGTTCGCCTCGCCGGACTGCAACGTGTTCTCTGTCGTCCCCGGTTTCGGCTCCGAGGCCGGCATGGGCGAGGCCTTCGCCTTGCCAAGCTCTCGCCTGGCAAGTGTGGTAGTGGCCGCCTGACTTTGAGCAGTAGCCACCGGAGTGGAACCAGCCTCGACCTGCACTGTCTCGGACTGAACAGGCACGGTCGCAGTCTGGTCGACCATGTCCGAGTGAGCGGTCACGCTGGCGCTCGGGGGGGCTGGACTTCGCGGGACTGACAACTGCAGCGGCGGAACCTGGGTCGCAACTCCCCCAGCCACGCCGGAGGGGGCCGTCTTTTTCAGGTTCAAGTTGGCCGTACCTTCCGATTCCTTGGCCATCAGCTTGTCCTCTTCGACCGCCTCAGGTTGCGCTGTTGGGCCCGTAGCGGACGCCGGCTGGGGAGGCGAGGTCTTTGCGGCCGATGCCCTCTCCGGTTGCTTGGCTGGCACGGATCTCTTCTCTGCGGGCTTCGCAAGCTCCGCCGCAACCGGGACTGATCTCTCGTCGCGGGCGAGGCCGTCTTTCTGGACGGGCACCGCCGGCGCCGTGTGCTTCATGTCTTGCCGGACCAGCACGGCAGCCCCTACAACGACGCAGCACGCCGCGACCGCTCCCCAGCGAACGGCTGGCCAGCGGAACCACGCCGAGGATGATCCCCCGCGTGCCGCAGGTGCAGGCTCAGCGGCAGGCACCGCAGTAGCCACCGCGAGGATCTCGCGGCAATCCTGGCAGAGGGTGACATGTTCCAGCACACGCGCCCGCTCACGCCCCACGAGCGAATGCTCGGCAAAAGCGGTCAGAACATTGGGGTCGGGGTGCTCTCCCACCGCTCCCCCGGCTCGCAGCCGCTGGCGCACGATTTTGGGCAGTTGCTCCATGTTCCGTTGCCAGTTCCCCGTCAGCAGTCCCAGTCATCCGGTTGGCCCGCCAGCGGTCCCGAGGGCGTCCTGTCCTCGGCGCAGCGAGACCGCCACCGGCCCCCCTGAATTCTCATCCCGGGCCGTCGCCGGCCTGGGCCTCAACGTTCTTCTCTGGGAACGTCCGAGTCGAAGAATCTTGCGCCAGGCGATCCCGTACATTCAAGGACAGATCCCGCACGTCCACCGCCAGCGCCTCCTCGGCCTGGCCGCGGCTCATGCCGCGCCGCACCAAGGCAGCCAGAATCTGCTTGCGCAAGTATTTTGCCAGCTTGTCAAGCTTGCGGCTGATGGTCGATTCGTGCACCGAGAGCAGACGCGCGGTCTCGGCCAGAGTGCGGCCATCCAGGTAGTAGGAGGCGAGGATAAACCGATCCTCCGCCGGAAGCGCCCCCAGCGCCGCGTCGGTGGCAGCGACCAGGCGCGGGTCGGCTGGGACTGAAGGCTCCGGCTCTGGGGCGGCGAATTGGGCGCCTCCTTCGCTCTCTTCATCGAGGCTGAGGTTGCGCCGGTTGCGGCGGTAGCGATTCACGTGCTCCTGCGCCATCACCGTGCGCAGCCAGCCTTCCAGAGAACCGCGTCCGGTGTAGGAGCTGAGCTTCGAGACGCGCCGGCCTTCGCGCAGTTCGGTCCCATAAAGATTGGCGTAGAGCGAATCGGCCAGGTCGCGCGCGGCGGAGTCCTCGCGGGCAATCTGCAAGCCGATGTCGTAGAGCTTTTCGCGGTAGCGAGTGAGAAAAATCTCCCAGGCGTGCTCGTTACCTTCGGCGCAGGCCCGCGCCAGCACCAGCTCTTCGACGCGCAAGCAGGCGCAGAACCTGCGGATCTCTGAGGCGTCGGCGTTGCCCGCGTACTTGCGGACCACTTCCGCCAGGATCACGTCCAGTCTGCTCTGGCTCATCCCGAACTGCGCGGCGGACGATTTGGCGTAGAGCTCGGTTACCAAGGTTTCGAACTCGGGGGGAAGGCCGGTCGCGGGTTCCGTGGCACGTTCCATCGCGGTCTATCCTCCGAATGCTAACGCATGTTTTTCGATGCAAGCTAGAGGGTTTTTGCCGTTCTCCGAGCAACAAAGGGCGAAGGGCGCATGCTCGGAAAGAAGAGCCGGGCATAGTCAGGGAGAAGTGTGCTCTCGTCCTGGGAGGGACGCATGAATCCGAAGGCATTTCTGGTCGCAATGGGCCTAGCTGCTCTGGCCGGGCTGGTGGTCGCGCACCGGGAAGAGGCAGCGGCGGGCGAGGTTCCCACCGCGGCGGGCGACTACAAGGTACTAGAGCCGATCCGGCACGGGAACCTGACGGTGTTTCCAGTGGTCGTAGCTCGCTCCTATGACACCAGCGAGTTCCTCACGCTGGATGAAGGTTTGCGCAGCGGCGAGGTCGTGGTCACCGAGTCAGGCAACGTGCAGGGATTGATTCGCCGGCCGCCACACGGGGGCGCAGCCCTCCCCCGCCACCCTGGGCCGCAAGTCAATACGCTGGTCCTGGTGAACAACTCAAAACGCCCCCTGCTCCTGTTGGCCGGGGAGATCGTGACCGGAGGCAAGCAGGACCGGGTCATCGCCAAGGACCGCATCGTTCCGGCCGAGAGCGATCCCATCGACCTGGGGGTGTTCTGCGTGGAGCCGGGACGCTGGGTGGCAAGCAGCGACAACTTTGGCTCGCTGAAAATGGCGATGGCGGCGCCTTCGGTGCGGGGCAGCGCCATGGCCGAGAAGGACCAACAGAAAGTGTGGGAGCAGGTGGGACGAACCAAGGATCAGATGACCGTGGAGGTGGAAGCGGCGGCACCGCCGAGCGCGGCGCCCTCAGCCGGACGGGAACTGCGATCGACGACTTCCTATGCCAAGGTCATGCAGAACGAAGCCGTGCAACAGCAGGTTGACTCGGTAGCCAAGCCGGTCGAAGAAAGGTATGCAAGCACCATCCGGCAACTGCGCGACCGCCACGCCGTGGGGGTGGTGGTGGCGGTAAGCGGGCAGATCGTGTGGGCCGACATCTTCGCCAGTACCAGCCTGCTTGAGAAGTACTGGCCGAAGCTGGTGCGCTCCTACGCCACCGAGGCGGTGGTCACGCGGGCCAAGGGCGCCCAGGTGAGCGAGAAGATGGCCGAGGAGTTCCTGGAGCGGATCGAGGGGCAGCATAAAACCGTGGACAGCGAACCAGGCCTGTACCGGCACACCGAAATCTGGGGCGACGGGTTCAAGGCATTTGAGTTGACCTCGTTGCTTCCCAAAACCGGGTTTGCCGTGCACATTGCCAAGATGGCGGAGTGAGACGGAAGCTGATTTCAGCCGGGCAGAGTTTGCAGAAGCTTGGCTGAGGGCCACCGACGACCGTTCTCAGCGACTGCTTTCATACCAACTCCGCCAGGCGGCGGGGTCGTCAGGAAGGTTCTGGCCGGTGATGTCGCGCAGAGCGTGGAAGGCGAAGGCGTGGGTGGGTGCGTCGAGGGTGGGATCGTCGGTGTAAGTCAGGATTTTGGGAATGGCGCTGCGACGCAGGTCGGCGGTGAACATGCCGGACTGCGCCAGACCGCAGGCGGCGCGCTCGCGCACGAGGGTCAATGGATCGTCATGGAACGTCTGCAGCAGGGGTTCCACGGCCGCTTCGCTGCCAACCAGGGCAAGTCCCTCGACCGTCCACTGGCGCGACACCGGATCCTGGTCGTGGAGGTGGTCGATGAGAGTCTGGGTGATGCGATCCGTTTCAACTCCGCGATTGGCGATGAGGCCCAGGGTCCACAGCGCCCAGATGCGAGTCGCGCGGTCGCTCGACTGGGCTTGTGCGATTAGGCGGTCGGCGCTGGCTGGCGTTTTTGTGACGTTATAGGCCGCGAGATCCACTTCGACGCCAACCGCGCGGACGCCCAGATCATTCGAATTCAGGGCTGCGGTGAGGAGCGCGTTGAGATTGTTAGTCAACCGCAGGCGCCCACGCCAGCGGTCAACCCGGGCCGCGATCTGCTCGGTAACCCCATCGGAGTGATGCACGGCGCGCTCGAGCAGAAGTTCTGCCTGTTTCTGCGCCGGCTGCCGGTCGAGCTTTTCCAGGTCGTGTTCCGATAGAACCGGTGGCCATACCGGTCCGGAACTCTGCTGAACGAAGAACTGCTCGACGCGCTGCCAGGCGGCGCGCACGCCACCCGCGGCCACGAAGGGCAGAGCCAAAACGACTCCCGCCAGAATCGCTGCCAGAACGCGCCCACTCCCTCCCTGCGGCTCTACCGGCTTGTAGGAGACAAGGTCCGAGCCCGGGCCCAGCGTGCCGTAATCCCGGGCAGGCTGAACAGGCGAGTCAGCGCCCGCCGTTGCGGATGCGGTTGGACTCGCGGCTGGGGCGCCGGTCGGCATGGGGGGAAGTCTAGAGTTGCGGCCGCGCCCGGTAAAGTTACGTTAGTCGTTGAAACTCAGTCATTGGTCCTTGGCTAAGCGGACTACAGCCAATGGTTTGCGATCGCCGGTGAGCACATACGTGATTGTTCGCAGACAGTACAAGCGGACTTTACAGGCAGGAGACCAGCTTCAAGCTCTGAGCTTCCTGGCTCCTGTTTCCCGAGAGTATCATTCCATGGCATCCCTCATTGCATTCTCTTTGAGTCTTGGAGGTCGCCATGCGGCGATTGGTGAAACTTCGAGTGGTAGTAGCGTTGGCGGCTTTGCTGGTTGTGGCGTTTGCCGCCTCGGGCGCCGGATACCACGTGGTGAAGAGCTACAAGCTGGGAGGTGAGGGCGGTTGGGACTATCTCAACCTCGACAGCGCGGCGCGGCGGCTCTACATTGCCCGGGCCACGCGGGTGATGGTAGTCGATGCCGACTCGGGCACGCTGGTGGGCGAGATTGCCGACACCCCCGGCGTGCATGGCATCGCCCTGGCTACGGAACTGGGCAAGGGCTTCATCAGCGCTGGCGGGGAGAACATGGTCAGCATCTTCGATCCTAAAACCTTGAAGACCACCAGTAAGGTGAAGGTGGGCGATCGTCCCGATGCGATTTTGTACGATCCTGCCACCAAGCGCGTGTTCACCTTCAACGCCAGCAGCCATGATGCCACGGCGGTGGATGCCCTGAAAGGTGAGGTCGTCGGGAGCATTCAGCTGGGCGGCAAACCCGAGTTTGCGGTCAGCGATGGCAAGGGCACGATTTACGTGAACCTGGAGGACAAGAACCAGCTATTTGCGATCGATCCCGCGAAGCTTTCGGTGAAGTCGCGCTGGCCGTTGGCGGGGTGCGACGAGCCGAGCGGGCTGGCGATGGACCGGCAAAACCGGCGGTTGTTCTCCGGTTGCGGCAACAAGGTCATGGACGTGGTGAACGCGGACACCGGCGACGTGCTCGCGCTGCTGCCGATCGGGGAGGGCGTGGATGCGACTGCCTTCGACGACGAGACGGGGCTGGCGTTCGCTTCCTGCGGCGAGGGTGTGCTGACCGTGGTACGGGAGGAGTCTCCGGATAAGTTCGTGGTCGTGGAGAATGTGGCGACGCAGCGCGGCGCGCGCACGATGGCTCTGGACCAGAAGACGCACAACGTGTTCACGGTCACCGCGCAGTTCGGTCCGCGACCGGAGCCGACGCCCGAGATGCCGCATCCGCGGGCGCCGATTCTGCCGGATAGTTTCGTGGTGCTGGTGGTGGGGAAGAGCCCATAGCAAGTGGCGAATACGCTGGGGCGTGCTCAGCTGGCCTTTGCGGCTGGGAGTGGTCGGAGTCGACGAAGTCGCCGACTCCGAGGCCAAATCCGCACGGTGTGTCCGGCTCGGGGCTACGCGGCGGGTCGAATGTTCTGATTGACCCGGAAGAAGTTCTTAGGGTCGTACTTTTTCTTAATGCTTGCCAGACGCTGATAGTTGTCTCGATAGGTGGCTTGCACACGGTCCTGGCCTTCGTCCATCATGAAGTTCACATAAGCGCCCCCGGCCGAATAGGGATGCAAGGCCTGCCAATACTCTTTGCACCAGGCCGTGATCTTTTCGTTGTTGCCCGGATCAGGGTCCACGCCCACGATGACCTCAGCGAACAAGGCCTCGCGGAAACTGTAAGCGGTATCGTTCTTGCCGACGCGCTGGGGTGCGCCATTCACGGGATACAGGTGCATGGTGGAGAGCATGGTGGGTATCCTGGACCCGTGTTCGACGTGCCGCGCAATGGCTTCCTCGCTCAATTCGGTGAAGTTATCCGCCCGCCAGTACCATTGCAGGCCGGGAACGAACAAGGGATCAAAGATGCTCTGCGCCGCGGGGAATGGCACCAGCCCGACATGGTCAAAGAGCGGGTTGCCCAGCGTTCGCATTGGTTTGAGAGCTGCTTCGGCCTTTTCGGCAGGCGCGGTGCAACACCACACTATGCCGCATACGGTCTTATGGTGCAGATGCTCGGGGAACATCGGGGCGGGCGGGACGACGAGGAAGGCGAAAAACCCGCTGATGTCTTCCGGCGCTCCGATGATGAAGTCGCGATAAGCACGGAGGACGGTAGCGGCCTGGTCGAGGGGCCAGAACGTCGGACCGAAGTAGACCAGGTTGACGGGATGGAGGCGGAATTCAAAGGAAGTGACCACTCCGAAGTTCCCACCGCCGCCACGGACCGCCCAAAACAGATCGGGATTCTCTTCGCGGTTCGCGGTCACGAAGCGCCCATCGGCCAAAACCATGTCCACCGCGAGTAGACTGTCGATCGTCAAGCCGTACCTGCGGGTCAGATAACCGATGCCTCCGCCGAGGGTGAGCCCGGCGACTCCGGTAGTGGAAATGAAACCGCAGGGTGTAGCCATGCCGAAGGCGTGAGTGGCATGATCGACGTCACCCCAAACGCACCCCGCGCCAACCTGGACGGTGTTGGCGGCTGGGTTTACGCGAACGCCCTTCATTCGCGAAAGGTCAATCACCAGGCCGTCGTCACAGGTGGCAAGGCCGGCGCCATTGTGGCCGCCGCCGCGAATTGCGGTTAAAAGGCCATTCTCACCGCCAAATGCAACCGCCGCCATAACGTCGGTAACATCCACGCAATAGGCGATGAGCCGCGGACGTTTATCGATCATTCCGTTGTAGACTTTGCGCGCAGAATCGTAGGCGGCGTCCGTGGGTTGGACGAGAGTTCCGCGAAAGGAAGCCTTCAGCTTATCCAGAGATTGGGAAGGCATAGGATTCTCCAGTTGTGATTTTCTGTTGCAACCGCCACCTCCTGGGTCCCCAAAGAACTGCTATCAACCTATCCTTCTACCCGTCTTTCGATTCAGCTCGGTTGACGTCGGTCGCCAAGTTTAGCAGCAACGTCTCCGAAAGTCGCTCTTTACGAGGGGTGACAGGCAACGTGGTGACAAACTACGCCTCGGATAGGGGAGTGTTTTCCAATCCAAGAATGAGCCTGAAGGGAGAGAAAGGCAGGAAGCCGATGGGACTCCTTTCTGAAGGTCTGTGAAGGTAAGTCTAGCAGGTGCAGGAAGTGAATTGATTTTGCTGAG
>Ga0187766_10000295_pt1 | contig 27417 bp, 28 predicted proteins | sample 0216_QUI02_MP05__4_FD_132971 | JGI IMG/M metagenome (GOLD analysis project Ga0187766, IMG submission 132971) | Tropical peat soil microbial communities from peatlands in Department of Meta, Colombia - 0216_QUI02_MP05_20_MG | ecosystem: Environmental > Terrestrial > Soil > Wetlands > Peat ... | reverse complement strand
GGTGCGCCGAGCCGTCCGGGAGTTCGCCGAGAAGGAGATCCTGCCCCACGTCGAGCGCTACGAGCGTGAGGAGCGCTACCCGCTCGAGCTCATCGCCAAGCTTCCTCCGCTCGGATTCATGGGACCGATGATCCCCGAACGCTACGGCGGGTCCTTTCAAGACGTCGTGAGCTACGGCGTCCTGTGCGAGGAGCTCGCCCGGGTGGACTGGGTCGTGGCGTCCGTGGTCTCGGTGGCCAACTCTCTCGTCGCCGGCTCCATCCTGCGCTTCGGCAGCGAGACCCAGAAGGAGCGGTGGCTGCCGGGAATCGCACGGGGTGAGATCCTGTGCTCGGCGTGCCTCACGGAACCCGGCGGGGGCACCGACCTCGGAAACCTGCGCACCACCGCGACCCCGGACGGGAGCGGCTGGCGCCTTTCGGGTACCAAGGTCTTCATCTCCCACGCCGCCCACGCAGGCCTCTTCTTTGTGGTGGCAACCCTCGATCGCGCGCGCAAACACAAAGGGGTGACGGCATTCCTGGTCGACCCCCGGACGACCCCAGGGATCACGGTGCGCGCGTTCCCCATGCGCACGCTGAAGCGCGACAACCTGGCAGAGGTCCACTTCGAGGAAGCACGGGTTCCCCGGGAGGCGCTTCTCGGCGAAGAAGGCGGCGGGTTCCCGATCTTGGGTTCTGCCCTCGACATGGACGCTACTCGGTGGCGGCGCGCTGCGTGGGCCAGGCCCAGCGTGCCCTCGAGCTGGCCGCGTCGTACGCGATGCAGCGCGAAGCCTTTGGGCAGAAGATCGGCGAGTTCCAGATGATCCAACAGAAGATCGCCGATATGGTGTGCCGCACGGAAGCCGCGCGCGCGATCGTGTACCGACTCGCGCGGATGAAGGATGCCGGAGTCGAACGGGCCTCGATGGAGTCTTCCATGGCGAAGCTCATGGCCAGCGAGGCGGCGACGCACAATGCGCTCGAGGCAATTCAGATCCACGGGGGATATGGGCTCGCGCAGGAGTACGAGGCAGGACGTTTGTTGCTCGAGGCGAAGGCGCTCGAGCTCGGTGAAGGCACGAGCGAACTGCACCGCAAGCTGATCGCAGAGTTCTGCCTCGGCCTAAGGAAATACTGATGGAAGAAGACGCCCGGGCCAAGGTCACGGCCACGTTGGAGCGCCAGCGCGATGAGCTCTTGAAGCTGATTCTTGAAGTCTCCTTCGAGCGCCGCAAAGTGACGCTCTCGAGCGGGAAGGAGAGCACCTTTTATCTCGACCTTCGCAGGACCCTGATGCGCCCGCGCGGGATCGCCCTGGCCGGCCAGCTGGTGCTTGCGAAGCTCATGTCCGGTGCCTGGGTCGACTCGGTGGGAGGGATGGCGGTGGGTGCGGTGCCCCTCGTCTCGGCGGTGCTCGCCGCGGCCGCGGGCGACCCGGCGACGAAGCTCGTGGGATTCTTCGTGCGCAAGCAAGCCAAGCAGCACGGCCTCGGCCAGCGCATCGAGGGCGCCTTCGCACCCGGTCAGACGGTGGCGCTCGTCGAGGACACAACGACCACCGGAGCTTCGACGCTCGAAGCCCTGGACGCGGTCACCACCGCCGGGGGCAAAGTGGCACGGGTGGTCTGCATCGTGGACCGAGGCGAGGGTGCGGTTCAAGCCTTCGCAGGACGCGGGATCGTCCTCGAGCCGCTGTTCACACGGGCGGATCTTCCGGTCTAGCAGCGTTGCGCCGACGTTTCGCGTTCGTGGCGACCCCTACGCCCCACGACGGCGGGACGTCCCGCGTTCGGCCGCGTGCCTCGGACGAGCGCACCCTAGACCCTTCCGCGAACCAGCCGAGGTATCCTTTGCGCGCCGCTTTTGGAGGAGGCCCCATGCATCTCAACCTCGGCACGATCCTCGAGGCCAGCGCCAAAGCACGGCCCCACCACACGGCGCTGCGTCTCAACCAGTTTGCCCTGAGCTACGCACAGCTCGATCGCGCCGCCCGCGGCGTGGCGCACGGGCTTCGCCAGCGCGGGATCGGTCCAGGGGACCACGTCGCGGTGATGATCCCGAACGTCCCAGAGTTCTCGATCGCCTACTTTGGCATCCTGTATGCGGGCTGCACGGTGGTCCCGCTGAACGTTCTGCTCACCGCTCCCGAGGTGGCCTACCACCTTCAGGATTCCGAAGCGCGCCTTCTGATCGCGCATCCCCTGTTCGCGGAACCCGCGAGCAAAGGCGCTTCCGAGGCGGGGATCCCACGGCTTGGGTCCAGCGGCGATCTCGACGGGAACGAGAGTCTCGTGACCATGGCGCAGGGCGACCCACTCGAGGCCATGCACCAGACCGAGGCCACGGCGACTGCGGTCATCCTCTACACCTCGGGCACGACCGGGAAGGCCAAGGGTGCAGAGCTCACGCACTCGAACCTGTTCTTGAACTGTGCGGTGGTCGTGCCGAAGCTCTTGCCGCTCGCGGGCGACCAGGTGGCGCTCGCTGCGCTCCCCCTCTTCCACTCCTTTGGCCAGACGTGCATTCAAAACGCGAGCATCGCGAGCGGAGGTACCTTCACTCTGCTCCCCCGGTTCTCGCCCGAGGAGGCCCTCGCGCTGATCGAGCGCGACCGCGTGACGCTCTTCGCCGGCGTGCCGACCATGTACTTCGCAATGCTGCACCACCAAGGAAAGGCCCGGGACCTCTCGAGTCTGCGCTACTGCATGGCGGGCGGAGCGGCGATGCCTGTCGAGGTGATGCGGGCCTTCGAAGAGAAGCACGGGGTTGCGGTGCTCGAGGGATTCGGCCTTTCGGAGACGTCGCCGGTCGCGAGCTTCAACGTGCTCGACCGCCCACGGCGGCCGGGATCGATCGGCTACCCCGTGTGGGGGACTGAGATGGCGATCTTTGACGACCTCGACCGGCCCTTGCCCGACGGCGAGCGGGGTGAGATCTGCGTGCGCGGACACAACGTCATGAAGGGCTACTGGAAGCGGCCGGACGCCACGAAGGAGGCGTTGCGGAATGGCTGGTTCCACACCGGGGATATCGGCATCCGCGACAGCAATGGCTCCTACACCATCGTGGATCGGAAGAAGGACATGATCATCCGCGGCGGCTTCAACGTGTACCCGCGCGAGATCGAGGAGGTGCTCTATGCGCACCCTGCCGTGCTGGAGGCCGCGGTCGTCGGAGTCGTCCATGAGAGTCACGGCGAGGAGGTGAAAGCGGTCCTGGCACTGAAGCCCGGCCAGAGACTCACCGCCCCCGAGGTGATCGCCTTCTGCAAAGAGCGGCTTGCGGCCTACAAGTATCCCCGCGTGGTCGAGTTCCGAGACGCTCTGCCCAAGGGACCGACGGGAAAGATCCTGAAACGGGAGCTGCGCTAGAGACCCTGGCGCCTGGCCTCCCACACGAGCAGATAGACTCCGGCCAGGACCAGGGCGCCTCCGGCGATGGCCTCGGGGCGGAGTTCCTCGCCGAGCGCGTAGTGACCCAGCAGCACCCCGGCCACGGGCTGTAGAAACACGAAGCCCGCGAGGGTCGAGGCGTCCATGCGCGCCAAGGCATGATTCCACGCCACGGTGCCCAGGGCCGACGCGAAGAGCCCAAGAGCGACCGCCCAGCCGAGAGCGGGAAGGAGGGCGGGTCCGCGCTCGAGGTGGGGAAGTTCCCATGCCGCAACAGGCAGGAGGAGCGGGAACGCAACTGCGAGCGACGCCGCGGTGAGCGCGAGCGGAGGGAAGCGCCCGAGCAGGGACTTCCCCGCAATCGTGTAGATCGACCAGGCGGCACCGTGTGCGATCAGCAAGAGATCCCCCGCGAGCTGGAAAGTGTCCCATCCTCCTCGAAAAGGGATCCCGTTCGAGACAATGGTCGTTGCTCCAGTGAGTCCCGCGGCGAGCGCGCCAAGACGCAGCGCCGAGAGGCGCTCCCCAAGCCAAAGGCTGCCCAACGCGGCCACGCAGATGGGCTCGATCCCGATGAGGAGCGAGGCCCGAGAGGCGTTCGAGAGGGCGACACCGTAGTTTCCGAGCGCCAGCGGGAGCGCGTAGCCGAGTCCTCCCATGGCGAGAATCCGCAGCCAGGTGGGCCTTCCCGCCCGTACGATCCCGCGAAGCGTCGGCACCCCGGCGAGCGGCACGAGAAGAGCAAGGGCCACCGCGGTGCGGACCGCCACGAGGGAGAGCTCCGGGAGGCCGAGGAGCGCCTTCTTGGTGGCGAAGTAGGTCGCACCAAGGAACAGGTTGAGCAGCAGCGCGAGGAGCAGGACGCCGGGCGCGACCGGGGCTATGGCGCGCTCCCGCGACGGCGATGGGCGAATTCTCCCATCGTCGCGAGGTCGACCGACACGAAGAGCCCCTCGGCTTCGGCGGTGAGAAGTTCGCCTGCGTAGAGCTGGCCTTCCGTGAAGATCTTCCGTCCCTCCACGCGCAGCACGCGTGCCTCAAAGCGAAGTTCCCGTTGCAGAGGGGTCGGCTTTCGGTAGTGAATCGTAAGCTTCCCGGTCATCCCTGGCTGTCCGGTCGTGGACTGCGCGAAGCCCAGCACTTCGTCGAAGGCGGCGGCAATGAAACCGCCGTGCACGTGACCCGGCGGTCCTTCGTAGGCGACGCCGAAGGTGACTGTCCCGCGCACCCGGTCGCCCTCGAGATGGAGGGCGATGGGGGGCGCCATAGGGTTCGAGAGTCCGATGAGGGGGCTGTAGTCGAACAGGGCGCTGACGTCGCCGGCGTTGGCCGTCTCGGCGAATCCCGCCGGCAAGACACGTCTCGGGTGGCTCGCCAGCCGTTCGGCGTAACGCTCAAGAGCGTCGGCCGCCGCCGAGAGCTCCGCTTCGGGTGCGTCGCTCGTGACAAGGCGATCGATCACCTCCCGCATCGCCTGTGCCAAGCGACGCCGTTCCGCCCATGCCCCTGTGGCCTCCAGGTGGGCGGAACTCCAGTAGGGCCAGTTCTTGCGCTCTGCCGGGTCCGCCATCGCTCCTCCAGCCGCGCTACACGAGGGCAGGATAGGTGACGACCTGCCCTCTGACGCGCGCCCAGGCGGTGTAGCTGTGCGTTTGCACCGTGCCCGGCTCGAGCAGGTGAACGACGCGCCAACCGCGTGCCAGGAGCGCGTCCGCGATGATGCGCCTGTGGCAACGCCAGAAAAGACGCTCCGCGCAGAGGACGGCGGTGGGTGTCTCCCGCGCCAGATCCTCCAGCTCGGCGAGCCCTGCGCTTCCCTCCGCCGTGCCCAGATAGTCGGCGTAGTTGCGGAAGGCCGGCTCCTGCCACGCAGCATTCGGGGAATCGTCGGGCGCTCGGATCGGCTTGCGCCTGCCTCCGAGACGCTGGCCCAGCCAGGCGTAGCGGATGCCCGCAACAGGAAGCCAGCGTTCGAGCTCCGTGCGCGCGTGCTGGGGATTTCGCCGCGAGCCGGGAAAGCTTCGAACATCAGCCACAAGCCCGATGCGGGCCTCGTGAAGCAAGGCACTGAGCTCCTCGGCGCTCCGCGTTCCATGGCCCGCCGTATGGATCACCCCGGCGCTCACCGCGCCCCGAAGAGATCGAGCATGGCGTCGAGATTCGCGCGCACGCGATCGGGGGAGAGACCGACGGACGGAGCGTACAGGAGCGGCTGGTCGGTCAAGTCCGTCCATTGCGCCAAACGATCCCGCGCCTCGTCGGGCGGGCAGGCAATTGCGATCTCGTCGACCAGCGCATCGGGAATCGCGTCGGCCATCGCGCGCACGTCCCAGCGACGCAGCGCCGCTTTGCACGCCTCGCCGACGGCGCGCAGGCCGTGCAGCTCGAGGACCGAGTGATAGATCTCGGTCGTGAAGTAGAAACCAATCTGCGGCTTGGCGTCCCGGATCGCCTGGGCCCGATCGGGATGGATCGACACCATGACGTAGGGCACGAGCGCGCAGGCCCCGTTCGCCCTGCCCGCGGCGGCCTCGGCGCGCGCGAGCCCGGGGAGCGTCACCTCCCGGTGCCAGCGGCGTGTCGCGATCGGGTGCCCGACGAGTCCGTCCGCCACGGCGCCCGCCGCGGCGATCATGCCGCGATTCACGGCGGCAACCCAGATCGGAATGCCGCTGCGCGCGGCGCCCGGCCGTGCAAAGAGCGGGACATTGAGTTTCCAATAGGTGCCTTCGAAGCGCAGACCCCCTCCCTTTTGCGCGGCGAAGGCGGCGCGCAAGAGCCGGACAAGCTCGCGCATGCGGGCAGCGGGCGCTGAGAACGGTACGCCGTACCAGTCCTCGTTCATGCGGCGCGTGGCCGAACCCAGGCCGAGCACCATGCGTCCGCCGCTCAGCTCGTCGAGATCCATGGCGGCGCTCGCGTGCACGAGAGGCGAGCGGGTAAAGGCGTTGGCGATGGCGGTACCGATCCGAATGCGGGAGGTCGCCAGGGCGATCGCGCCCAAGGGCACGTAGCCGTGGCGGTTGAAGAACTCAATCGTGTAGACCCCATCGAATCCGGCCGCCTCGGCCCGCCGAGCGAGCTCGAGGTCGGCGCGGGCAGAGCCTCCCGTCAGCACGAGTCCCATCCGCATCTCCCCATGCTACCGAGCCGGTGGAAAGGCGGCCGCCCGCGAAGGGACCGCAGCGTGACCGCATCCGACACAGGACGGGGCCAGGATCCTCCCGTGCGCGGCGCCGCATCCCGCGCCCCAAGGAGAGGACCCATGAAGAACCTGCTTCACCGTTGCCCGGTCTGCGCCTTCTGCGAAGTGGTCACCGATCAGGTCGTGGAAGGCGGCTTCCTGTGGCTGGGCACGTGTCCGCGCTGCGACCATCGCTGGACGGGAGCCGCGTCAAGACCCCCGCGGGCCGTGGTTGTGCGCCCCGGGGCCGCGCTGCGGCGCGAGCGAGGCTTCGCAGCCGCCTGACCCGGCGGCGGTGCCTTCCGCCTGCAGCCGCGCCCCTCCGGACGAAGGTGGTACCGTCGCTCCGTGCGACTGGTTCTCTATACGGGCAAGGGCGGTGTCGGAAAGACCACGACGGCTTGCGCCACCGCGCTTTGTGCCGCAGCGCGCGGACGGCGCACGCTCTTGGCTTCGGCGGACGCCGCCCATAGCCTCGGGGACGTTCTCGAGCTCCGGCTCGGGCCTCGCCCAACCCCCGTCGCCCCCTGCCTCGATGCGCTCGAGCTCGACGCACGGGCAGAGATGGCCGAGCACTGGGGTCGAATTCGAGACTATCTCGTCTCCGTGCTGCGCTACCAGGGGCTCGAGGAGGTGGTGGCCGAGGAGCTTGCGCTTTTGCCGGGCGCCGAGGAGCTTTCGACGCTGCTGGGCGTCGAGGAGTTCTGCCGCTCCGGTCGCTACGACTTCGTCGTCCTCGACTGCGCTCCCACCGATTCGACCCTGCGGCTGCTCACGCTCCCGGAGGTCGCGCGCGGAGCGATTCGGTTGCTGCTCCACGTGCAACAGGCACTCTCGACGGTCGTGACGCCGCTGGCACGCAGCATCGTCCCCATTCCACTCCCCGACGCAGCCGTGTTTCGGGACATCGATCGACTGCTCTTTCGCAAGCTCCGCGCGCTGCGCAGGCGCGTCGTCGCGGAAGGCTCCAGCGTTCGGCTCGTCGTCACCCCCGAACGCATGGTGATCGACGAAGCACGGCGCGCCTTTAGCGACCTCGCGCTGTTCGAGATCCCGTGTGACGCGGTCATCATGAACCGGCTCTTGCCGCCGGTCGCGGCCCGGGAGGTCTTCTTCCATGATTGGGGCCGCCTCCAGGAGCGACGGCGGCGCGAAGTGGAAGCGCTGTTTGCCCCGCTCCCGGTGCTCCCGGCGCCGCTGCGGGATGATGAGGTGACCGGGCTCGAAGCCTTGCGGGCGCATGGAGAAGAGCTCTTCGGCGAGCGCCCACCCGACGCGGTGCTCGGCATCTCCGGGCGCGTGCGGTTCGCACGAGACGCGGCCGGGTACCGGGTCGAATTGCCGCTGCCCCACGCCACGCGCGCGGGGCTCGATGTCGCCAAGCTGGAGGATGAACTCGTGGTGCGCTCGGGAGGGCGCCGCCGGACGCTCAAGCTCCCCCGTCGCTTGGCGGGACTCTCGCTCGCGAGCGCGCGCCTCGAGCGCGACGTGCTCGTGGTGCGCTTCGGCGCGGCGCACCGCGCTGCGGATGGGACGCCACCCTAGTGCGCGTCCTTCTCCATACGGGCAAGGGCGGCGTCGGCAAGACGAGCCTCGCGCTCGCCACAGCGCTCGGTGCGGCCTCCCATGGCCACCGCGTCTTTGTGCTCTCCACCGACCTTGCCCACAGCCTCGGAGATGCGCTCGGGCGCCCGATTGGAACGCGGCCGCAGCGCATTTGCGAGCGTGTGACGGCCCAAGAGGTCGGTGTCTTGGACGAACTCGACCGGGCCTGGGCGGACATCCAGGTCTGGCTGCGCGAGCTCCTGCGCGAGGAGACCGACGAGCTTTTGGCGGAAGAGATCCTCGTCTTTCCAGGCCTGGAAGAGCTGATCTCCTTGCGCGCGGTGCGCGAGGTCGAGGCCACCGGCGAGTTCGACGTCTGCGTCGTCGACTGTGCTCCCACGGGCGCCACGCTTCGCATGCTGCGCTTTCCCGACGCGCTTCGAATTTTCATGGAGAACTTCTTCCAGCTCGAGCGGCGCGGTGCACGCCTCCTGCGACCCTTGGTGGACCGCATCCACGCCGGGCGTCTCTTGCCCCGTGAGGAGTTCTTCGAGGCCTTCGAGCGCCTGTATCGGGAGGTCGAGGACGTGCAGCAGATTCTCCTGGACGGCGACCGGACGACCGCTCGCCTCGTGGTGAATCCCGCACGTGTCGTGGTCGAGGAAACCCGACGTTCCTTCACCTATCTGTCGCTGTACGGCGTCGCCACAGACGCCATTGTGGTGAACCGGCAGCTGCCTGCGCGTGCGTCGGAGGGCTACTTCGCGCGTTGGGCCGAGCGCGAGCGCCGCGAACTCCAGGACGTCGAGTCCTCGTTCCCGGTACCGATCTTCCATGCCCCGCTCTTTCCCCACGAACTCGTGGGAGAGGAAAAGCTGCGCGAACTCGCATCCCACGTGTACGGCGGGCGCGATCCCGCGACCGTCTTCACCCGGGCGCGGCCGATCCGATTGCGCAAGCGGGGGGGCCGGACGTGTCTTGAGATCGAGCTTCCGAATGCGAGAAAGGAGGAGATCGAGGTGTCCGTGCACGGCGAGGTCCTGCTGGTGCGCGTGCGCGACGCGCAGCGGCGCATCGCCCTCCCGGCCTCGGTCACGGGGCGCGCGGTCGCCCACGCGCGGCTCGAGGGGGGTGTCCTCGAGGTCGCTTTCGAGGCGTGAGCGCCAGGCCGTGGGGGGAGCCGAGGCGAATCGTCTCGCTCGTGCCGAGCCTGACAGAGGCCCTGTTCGCGCTGGGCCTGGGGGAGCGCGTCGTCGGCGTCACCGATTGGTGTGTTCACCCGGCGGACGCGGTGGCTTCCGTGCCCAAGCTCGGGGGGACAAAGAATCCGAACCTTTCGGCCATCGTCGCCCTTCGGCCCGAGCTCGTGATCGCGAACCAGGAGGAGAACCGGCGCCGAGACGTCGAGCGCCTGCGCGAGGCGGGGATCGCGGTCTGGGTGACCTATCCGCGCACGGTGCGCGAGGCTGCCGTGCTCTTGCGCGAGATCGCCTCGCTGGGGGCGACGGCGGAGGCCCTGCGCAAGGTGGTAGAACCGGTCGAGGCCGCCCTCGACGCCGCCCTGGCGGCGCGGGACGGCCCTGCGCAGCGCGTGTTTTGTCCGATCTGGCGCGATCCGTGGATGAGCGTTGGCCCCGACACCTACGCCCACGACCTCTTAACGCTCTGCGGCGGCGAGAACATCTTCGCCGGACACAAGGGGCGGCGCTACCCACGGGTCCGGCTTTCCGAGGTGGCAGCCGCCGCCCCTGAGGTCGTGCTGCTCCCGGACGAGCCCTACGCCTTCGGTCCGGTCGATGCGGCCGAGATGGCCCGGCTCGACATTCCCGCCGCCCACGAGGGGCGGATCCATTTGATCGACGGCACCTGGGTGTCATGGTACGGTCCGCGCATCCGCGGTGCGCTCGAGGGGCTGCGCGTGCTCCTCGCCCCCCAGCGCCCTACGTAGGTCTGCGTCGGAACGAGCTCAGGGAGAATCTGCGTGTCCGTCGTGCTGTTCGAGCGCCGTGGATCGGTCGCGCTGATCACGCTGAACCGACCCGAGGCACGCAATGCGGTGAATCCTGAGCTGGCCGTGCGCCTCGCCGGGGCCTGGGAAGAGGTGAAGGGAGACCCCGAGATCCGAGCCGCGGTCGTGACCGGGGCGGGGGACAAGTCGTTCTGCGCGGGTGCGGACCTTGCCCGGCTGATTCCGCTTTTCACCGGCGCTCGCGCTCCCGAGGACGAGTGGGACGAGGCGCTGCGCAAGGACCCGTCCATCAGCGAGCGTGCCCTCCTGCGCGAGTTCGATCCCGAGAAGCCCATCATCGCGGCCGTCACGGGATTCTGCATTGCCGGCGGGATGGAGCTGCTCCAGGCGACCGACGTGCGCGTGGCCGCCGAGGATTCGAAGTTTGGTCTGCAGGAGCCGAAGTGGGGCCTCTTCCCAATTTCTGGGTCGACGGTTCGGTTGCCGCGCCAGATTCCCTACGCCGTGGCGATGGAGATCCTGCTCACGGGCGATTTGATCGATGCCGCCCGGGCCTACGACATCGGTCTCGTGAACCGGGTCGTGCCGCGGGGCGAGGTTCTCAAGACGGCGCTTGCGATTGCGCAGAGCGTGGCGGAGAACGGCCCCATCGCGGTTCGCGCGATCCGTCGCTCGGTACGCGCCACTCTCGGCCTCCCCGAGAAGGATGCGCTGGCACTCGAGCGTGAGTTCGGCATGCCGGTATTCCAAACCGACGATGCACGCGAAGGTCCGCGCGCGTTTAAGGAGAAGCGAAAGCCGCGATTCACCGGTACGTAAGCTCCCGGGGCGGTATGTGCCGCACGCGGCGGGAGTCCATGGAAGCGGGGCAGGGCCGTTCTTCGGGGGCACGCACGAAGGACCGCACCCCGGCGGCCGACACGGGGCATCCGGTCGGCCAGGGAACGAACGGGGCGGAGGGGGGCCGTCGATGACGAAAAGCCACGGGGATGCGTGGGGAAGGAGATTCCTCGCAACGCTGCCCTTTGCACTCGCGCTGCTCTTGGGGGCAACACCCGCCCGGGCGGTGCATGTGATCGACGTGCGTGTGGGCCAGCATGCGGAGTTCACACGCATCGTGTTCGACCTCGACGGGCCTGCCAAATACCGCTTGGAGCGGAGCGGGGCGGGCACGCAGGCCGAGCTCCTGGTGCACTTCGACGCCAGCGCACAACCCAAGGTCGTGCGCACGATGTCCAAGGTCGTGGACGGGGTACGCCTCGAGTCTCGCCCTGAAGGGGCTGTGGCGCGGATCGGCCTGCATTCCCAGGACGTCCACACGGTAGAAGAAACCCTGTCGTCGCCGCCGCGGATAGTGATCGATGTCCGTGCGTCGACCCCGGTGGAAGTGGCCGCTGCGAAGCGGTCTGCGGAAGCCCCGCCGCCCACAGTGGCGTCGCCGGCCCCGGCGCCTTCTCCGCCGCGCGCCCCTGCAGCCGCCCCCCCTCCCCTCGCTCGCCCGACTCCGCGTACCACAGCCGAGGTGATCGAGGCGCAAGCGGACGAGGCTGCGGCGCGCCTCCTCGGGGAGGGGAGCAGCCCGAAATCAGGCGAGGCGCCTGCCCCTGCAGCGGTGCCGCCGCCCGCACCTTCAGAAGCTCCGGCGTCCCCCCAAGGCGCAGCTGCGCCGCCCCCCGAGTCGGCTTCGGCGCCGCCCGCCGCTGCGCCTTCCGCAACCGCTCCCGCCGCTCCGCCGGAGCCTCCCCGCGAGGCCGCGAACCCTCAGCCGGGAAGCCTGGGCGCGCCGCCGCCCCCTCCCCCGCCCCTTCTCTCGCCTCGCGGGAGCGAGGCCTGGCGCTTCGTGACCGGCGCAGTGCTCATCGTTCTCGGCCTTTTCGTCTGGTTCATCTTCCTCCGGCGCCAAGAGCCGAAGGAAGACATTCACGCGGGAGCGATCCCGGCGGACGCCTTCCTGGATCGAATGGGTGCGTTTGGGGATGGCGAACCTGTTGCAGAGGGGTCGCCGGAGCAGCCCAGCGAGCCCCTGCCGCTCTTCGGCGCGGCCTCGGCGAGCGAACGCACGCTCAAGATCCCGGAGTCCGAGGAAGGCGGCCCGAGGCGCGAGGAGGATTCGCTCTTCGGGGAGGGCCTTCGCTCCGCGGGCAGCGCCGACAAGAGCGTCCCGGCGTCGGACCTCGAGCGCCCGAGTCTTTCTCTTGCGGAGCGCCCGCCGAGCCCCTTGCCACCGCCACACACGGATGAGTCGACGGGTCGCGTGCTGCGCGACCTGGAGCAGCGCCTCATCCAGATCGAGCAGCGTCTCGCCCGGGACGCAGACACGCGCGAGCGTCTGGAGCGTCAGGTCGTGGCTCAGACCGAGGAGTTGCGCGTTCAACGCGCCGCGATTGCCCGGACGCAGCGGGTGCTGCGCACGCTCTCGCGACCGGAGGACCTTGCCACCGAGCCGGTGATCAAGAGTCCAGGCCCGTCCTCCTCCGGTTCGCCGGACTGAGCGGGCGCGTGCTAGTGGCGCTGGGCCGCGAGAAGCAACGCTCCGAGGGCCCCCGCGAACTCGCCGCCGTGCAGCAGCACGGGCTCGCGACCGAGGGCCTGGGTGACCTGGCACAGGATGTCGCAGAGCACAGGGTTTGCGCGCAGCGTCGAACCCGCGTAGACGATTTTCCGCACCTGGGTGACTGCGGCGAGCCCACCGCACAGGAGGGCGACGTTTTCGCCGATCGCACCCATCAGGGCCTGCGCCAAGTCCTCGTGGCGGGGCTCCGCGTCCTCTTCCAGCCGCGCGAGTTTGCCAAACGCGCTCGCCGTGAGTTCTCCGGCCAGCGGAATCTCCCCTGCCCGGTAGAGGTCGGACACCCGCAGGTCGACTCGGGCGCGGACTCCCCGCGTTGCAAGCTCCACCAGCGCTTCGAAACGACGCTCTCCGGTGAGCCGGGTTCCGAGGCCAATCAGCGTACCTCCCCCGAGAGCGGTCCCCCCGACTCGGGTCACGGCCATTCCGTCCACCAGCATGATCGACGTGCCGGTGCCGAGAGAGACCAGCAGGTACCGCTCCCCGGGAGCCGTGCCGTTGGAGCGCAGAAGCGCCGCAGCCCCGGACCCCCAGGCTGCGAACTCATTCACCCGGGCGGTGTCCCATGGGAGAAGGCGCGCAAGCTCGGCTGCACCGCCGCCGGTGAGGCCGACGCTGCGCGGCTCCAGGCGAACGACCGCCTCCATGACTTTGGCGGGCGCCTGGGAGGGCACCAGGTCGAAGTCTGGAGCCGCGTCGTCGCGGCTGCGTAGGGCGATTTTGGCGAGGGTGGCACCCACGTCGACACCCACCACTCGCCGCGGGTCGGGAGCGGTGGTTTCGGGTCGACCGAGCGGATGATACGCTCGCTGTTTCAACGGGTTGCACCTCTGGGGCGGGCCGCGCGCGCATGTATACCGCGTTCTACGGGCTCCGCGAGAAGCCGTTCGCGCTGAGCCCGAATCCGCGCTTTCTCTTCCTCGCGGACTCGCACCGCGAAGCGCTCGCACATCTGCTTTATGGCATCGAGCAGGGCGAGGGTTTTATCGCCGTCACCGGAGAGGTCGGTACAGGCAAGACGACGCTCAGCCGCACGCTCTTGCAGCGTCTCGGTTCCGAGACCGAGGTCGCCTTCCTGTTCAATCCCAAACTCTCTCCCCTCGAGCTGCTCCAGGCCATCCACATCGAGTTCGGACTGGCCGATGCGTTCGGCCGCGCAGGCCGCTCCTGGCGCGAACTCAGTGACGATCTGAATCGCTTCCTGGTCGATCGCAAGCGCGAGGGCAAACGCGTCTTGCTGATCATCGATGAGGCACAGAACCTCGAACCCGAAACGCTGGAACAGGTCCGGCTCCTTTCGAACCTCGAAACGGAGACCTCCAAGCTGATCCAAATCATCCTGCTCGGGCAGCCCGAGCTGGATGCGAAGCTCGAGACGCGGGCGCTGCGGCAGTTGCGCCAACGCATCAGCGTGCGTTGGCGCCTGGCTCCGCTCAGCGCCGCCGAGACAGAAAAATATGTGAGGCACCGGCTGCGCATCGCTGCGGGCACGGAAAGGCCGCTGTTCAACGCCGCGGCGTTGCGTGCCGTGCACAGAACGTCGGGCGGCGTGCCTCGTCTCATCAACATCGTCTGCGACCGCGCGCTGCTTGCAGGCTACGCAGGCGGAGCGGGTGAGATCAGTCCCCGACTGGTGCGCCGCGCCGTGCGCGAGATGGCGGGAGGCCGTTCTCCCGGTGCAAGGATTCGCAGGCGCTGGCGCGAGATTCTGATCGGGGGTGCTTCGGTTCTCGGAACGGTGGCGCTTGCCGCGGTGGTCGGAATCAACCGCGAGCAAGCGACGACTGCGGGTGGAAACTCGAGCCAGGCGACGGGCGACGTACAAGCCGCACCGGCGGTCGCGTCCGTCGACGCGGGGCCTCTGGCGACGGTCGACACGGCGTCCTTTACCGCTTCTCCCCCCGCGAGTGCTGCCAGCATGCCCGTGGAGGCGACCGCGGCGCCTGCACCGGCGAGTCTCGAGAACGCCCTGCACGCCGCCGTCCCCGAGGTCACGACCGCCGCGGCGCTCGATGCCGCGCTTGCGGCCTGGGGGGAGGCGCCCCGCACTCTGGCCGGGGTGGAGCTTGCCCAGGCGCTTCAGATTCTCCAAGACGCTGGATTCGCAGTGCTCGCCCTTCCCGATGCCACCCTGAATCTGCTCCGGGCGCTCGACTACCCGACCCTGCTGCGCTTTCCCTCCCCCGACGGCCGAGGTCCCGTGGCCCTCCTCGTCGCGGCGGACGATCACCTGGCGACGCTCGAAGGCGTCGTTCCAGGCACGACGCTGGTCGTTCCCCGGGAGGAGCTCGAGGCCCGCTGGGGCGGTGAGGCGTTCGTCGTGTGGCGCGACTTCGAGCCTTTGCCGGAAACGCTCAACCCGGGCGATCGAGGCCCGGCAGTGGAGTGGCTGCAGCGCGCCCTCGCCGAGCTCGGGTTTCTCTCCCGGGCGGAATCCGGACACTATGATCTTTCGACGACCGCAGCGGTGATGGCCTTCCAGCAAAGTCGAGCGCTGAGCGCCGACGGCAGCGTGGGTCCGCGCACCAAGATGGCCCTCTACGCAGCATTACGTCGCTATGTCGTGCCGAGGCTGGCGGCGTCGCACGTGGGAGGGAAGCTCGGTTGAGTACCATTCTGAAGGCGCTGCGCCGACTCGAAGAAGAACGAACCGCGAAGGCGGAGCGTGCCTTGCGCGAACAGGTGGTGAGCGCCACGCCCCGTGCCCCGCGCAACGGGCGGCGCCTCCTGCTGCGCACGCTCGGTGCCTTGGCCGGGCTCGCTCTGCTGGTTTCCGGGGTCCATCACTGGCTCGCGCGGCCGGCTCTTGCGCCTGCATCCCCGCCCTCGGCGGCGGTGCTGCCGCACCCGCAAGGCCTGCCCGCTGGGGGGGCGGCGGCCAATCCCCTGGCACAGGCTCCACGGCCCCTGGGAGGACCTCCCGGGGCTCCGCCGCTTGGATCCCCTCCAAACCCGCTCTCGGGTGGGGAAGCGGGACCCCTCCAAGGCGCCGCACGAGCCACGCCCCCCGACGTGCGCGCAGCGGCTCCGCCAGGGGCTCCGCGGCCCGACCTGCCTGCTGGGGGTCCCCCGCTTGGGACCCCCGCGAGCCCGCTTGGGAGCGGGGAAGCGGGGCCGATCCCGGGAGCCGCACGACCTGCACCGGCGGACGTGCGCGCCGCGGCGGCGGCACTGGCCCCGCGGCCCGACGTGGCGGTGGTGTCGAGGCCGCCCCCTCCCCCGGCTTCGCCGACCCTCCCGGACGAGCCCCCCGGAGCGCAAGCGCGCGCCCCCGAGCCTGCCCCAGGGACGGTTCCGCCCTTCCCTCGGAGCGCCCCGTCCGCGGCTGCGCCTGAGTCCTCCTCCGACGCAGAAGACGCGAGCACCTCCTCGGTCCCAATCCGCCTGCGCGAGGTCGATCCATCGCTCCATTCGCCCTACGGGATTCACGAGGAAGCCGCCCCGAAAAAGACCTCCTCCGCCGCGAAGGCAGGACCCGCGAGTTCCACGTCTCAGGAGGTCGTGGTGACGCGCACGATCTGGCATCCGAGCGCGGATCGACGGGTGGCCCTCGTGCGCGGGGCCGGGGACGCACAGGAGCGGGAGGTTCACGAGGGCGACAGCGTGGGTTCCCTTCAAGTGCTGCGGATCGAACCTTCAGACGTGGTCTTCCTGCGGGATGGGGTGGAGATCCAAAAGCGGGTCGGCGCCGCGCGGTGACCATGCACGACTTCGTGGTGGGGGTCGTCGCCGACACCCACGGCTACCTGGATCCAGAGCTGCTCGCCGGTCTGGCCGACGTGGATGTGATTCTCCACGCGGGAGACATCGGCCACGAACGCGAGCTTGAAGGGCTGCGCGCCGCGGCGCCCGTGATCGCTGTGACGGGAAACGGTGACGAGGCGCTTCGTCACACTTATCCGTGGGACCAGCGCGTGGAGCTCGGTCGGGTGCGGCTTCTCCTGTGTCACTGGTACGACAACTTCGGCATGCTTCACCCCCGCATCGAGCGTGAGTTGCGTGACTGGGAGCCACACGCCCTCATCTTCGGCCACACCCACAATGCGCTCTGTGTGTGGCGAGACGGCGTTCTGCACTTCAATCCCGGCTATGCCGGACCGCCGGGCCAGGGCCGCCGGCGCTCGGTCGGTCGCCTCTGGGTCGACAGCGAACGCATTCATGCGCAAATTCTTCCCCTCTCCTCCACCGCCCCATGAGCCCGCGGCGACGACCGCAAAGCTTCGTTGCGTCAACCGATTGCCCCCCTGCTTCGTTGTTTCCTGTGGGGCGTGGGCAGGGGGATGCGAGCCCGCACGCGGAGGATCCGGATGAAGGGGATGGACGGGCTGGCCGAGCGGGCGCAACGGCTGGCGGCGGAGCTCGACGACGGGGCACCGGACGGCCGAGCGCACACCGATCGGCTGTATCGAGTTTTGTTGCGAGAGGCCCGCGCGCTGCGGGCGCTCGAGGACGAAGTACGCAGCGCCGAGGACGGCCTCGCCGAGACGCTGCTGCGCTGCTCCGATGCGACGGTCAAGGACCTGCAGCCCGAAATTCATCGGCTCCTCGTCCTGCGACAGGAAATTCTCGAGCGCGCCCTCGGAGCGCTCGTGGAAGTGCGAGGCTTGCTCTCGCCATCGCAGCTCGCGCGCGCGCTCGAATTGCGGTCGTGAGCCCATGGCGCCCTCGAGGCGCCTCGCGAGCTGCGCCATGGCCAAGGATGTGGACCGAGACGGCGGCGTGAGGTCGGTGCCGGACACGCGGTCCCGGTTCGAGGAGCTGCACCGCGCGCATGCTGTGCGCATCGGACGGCTGTGTCGCTGGCTCCTGTCCGATTCCGGCGAGGCCGAGGATGTGACGCAGGAGGTATTCTTGAAGCTTCACCGGGCGCTCGAAGAAGGCACCGAGGCGCAGGCCTGGGAGCCCTGGTTGACGACCGTCGCGCTCAACGCCTGTCGTGACCGACGCCGCTCCGCGTGGTGGCGCCGGGTATGGCAACCGGGTGTGGAGCTCGATGAATCGAAGCTTCCTACGCTTCATCGCGACGCGGAAGGGGAGCTGCTCGGCCGAGAAGAGCAGGGTCGCATCTGGGTGGCGTACCGCGCACTTTCGGCGCGACAACAGGAGGTGTTCGCGCTGCGGCACCTCGAAGGCTGGTCAACGGAGGAGGTGGCGCAGGCGCTCGGGATGAGTTCCGGCAGCGTGAAGCGTCACCTGCACCGCGCGATTGGTCACCTACGACGCACCTTGGGAGGTGGCACATGAGGGACTGCCCTGACGAGCGAACGCTGGAGCGGCTGTACGTGGGAGAGGGCCGCGCAGCGCAGCGGCGCCATGTGGCGAGCTGTCCGGAGTGTGCGGGTCGCATGCGCAGGATCGATCGGGACCTCGAGCAGATCCGCGAGGTGCTGTTCGAAGATCCGCCCCTCGAACTGATTCGGCGCCGAGCGTTTCCCCCCGCCCGCTCCCTGCTCGGAGCCCTCGCGCTCGGCGCCGCGGCCGCCGCCTGCGCGGCGGCACTGCTCTGGACGCGCCCTCCAGGAGTGCTGCAGCCGCTGGAGAGCCCGGCCGAGCTGGCGGGATTTGTCCACACGGCGTCCCAGGCTGTGTTCCCCACCTTGGAAGAGGATGCGAGCGCTGTCGCAAACCCGCGCGCGGTACAGCTCGCAGCGCTCGGCGCCGCGCTCACGGGAGGGCGTCCCTGTACAGCCGAAGATCAACTTGACACGAACTCGTGTGATGTCCAGGACGTCACCACCCTGGCACAGGGCTGGTAAGGGCGGAGGAATCCATGGTACGCAAGGTCATACCGGTGCTCATCGCATTTTTCGCCCTCGTCTCCCCTGGCCGGGCCGACGAACCGGGAATGTTCCACCCAAGGGGTGGCATGGGCGGCCCGCCGCCGATGCAGGGCGAGGATCCGATGCGGATGCTGCAGGGCGTGAAGCTTACGCCTGAGCAAGAGACGCAGGTGCACAAAATTCTCGACGCGAACCGTGCGAGCCTGCATGACCTGTTTGGTCAACTGCGGGCTGCACAAGACGCCCTGGCCACGAAATTGCTAAGCCCCGGCAATGTGAGCGCGGCGGACGTGAAGCCGTTGCTCGACCGCACGCTCCAAATCCGCCAGCAGCTCGCAGAGCGCGGGCTCGACGCCATGCTTCAAGTACGGGCGGTGCTGACCCCGGATCAGCTCGCGAAGGCCGCAGCGCGGAGAGCAAAAATGAAGGACCTCGAAGCGCAGATGCGATCCCTGCTCGAGGAATCGAACTAGCCCCTTCGCGGCCCCTTCTCCCCTCCCACCCGCAGACGGATGTGCGGCGAGCGCGCGCGCTCCTCGCGTGCATGCGGCGGCGCCTGCGCGCCGCCTTAGCGCAGGCAGATGGATCCGTTCGAGGTCCGGAGCTTGATGGGAGTGCCGCCGCGTCCCAGGGTGCCGCGCACACGGCCGTTCGACCGCGTGGCGCCCCCCAGATTGCGGTCGTTGCGGATCACGCCATTGTCGACGTGGAGGTCGACGTCCGCGTCCGTCTTTTCGGGGAGCTCGAGCACGATGCGCCCGTTGCTCGTCGCGAGCAAGATGCCGTCTCGTCCCACTTCGTCGACGCGGGCCTGAATGAGTCCATTGGACGTCGAGGCGTCGATCGAGCCCCGGTGCTCCTCGAGCTCGATCTTGCCGTTGCTGGAACGAGCGATGAGGCGGCCGCAGGTGTCGCAGCACTCGACCTTCGCATTGGAGGTATGGACCTCGATGTCCCCGATCACGTGCGCGACGCTCACAGAACCGTTGCTGGAACGGGCGCGCACCGCGCTGCGGATGCCTTCGATCGAGACCTTGCCGTTCGACGCGACGACCTCGACGCGCAGGCTGCGCGGCAGCCGCACCTCGAGGTTCGCGCTGCCGTGGCGGTTCCACTTTCGGGGCGCGTCGACCTCAAGCTCGAGCGCCGCGGTGCTTTCTGTATCCACGATGCGGATCGCATCCAACAGCGCGGCGGCCGCATCGGACGATTCGGCCCGAGCCCGCTTGCAGGACCGGACGAGGATGTCGTCGCGATCCTCACCCACGACGAAGGTCTTGCCGTTCGCGTTGTGCAGGCGGACTGTGCCCCCACGCGGGGCCTTGTAGGAATGGGTGTCGACTCGTTCGGCGCGCTCGCTCCACGGGATGCCGGCCAAGAGGCTGCGGATGAAGGCACCGAGGCCGTGCCCGTGCTCCCCTTCCCCGCTGCACAGATGCTCTCGAGATTCTCCGCGCTTGCGCTTCATCGGGACACCTAGTGCAGCGTCCGGTCGTGGGATTCGCGTGACCGGTCCCGAAGGGTTTCGTCCCGGCGAATCGCGCGCAATTGGCTACGCATGCGATAGCGCCGCCAGCGGTAGCGAAGCTGCTGGAGAGAGGGCAGGCCGAGCGCTCCCCCACCCTGCTCGCGCTGCAGGTAGAGCCAGGCCCCGGCGGCCCCACCCAAGTGTCCCACGTGGCTCACGTTCGCGGGCCCAAACATCACTTCCAACAGGAACAAGACAGGGATGAGCCAGATGGCACGAAAGGCGACCGGCGGGAAGATGAGCATCACCGTTCGATTCGGCCAGGTGAGCGAGTAGCCGAGGATGACCCCGTAGATCGCACCGGACGCGCCCAGGGTCGGGATGTCCGGAGACAGGCTCGCAAAATGGAGCCCGAGCAGTCCCGTCACGTAGGGAAGCGTCGCGATCAGAAATCCGGCGAAGACGCCGCAGAAAAGGTAGAAGCGCAGGAAACGCTTGGGACCCCAGACCAGGGCGAGCGGCGACCCGAACATCCAGAACACGAACATGTTCATCAACAGATGAAGCAGGTTGCCGTGGAGGAACATGTAGGTGAAGGGCTGCCAGAGGTGACCCGACCAGCAATCGGCCGGGGTCAGGGCGAACAGGCTGTCGAATTCGAGTGTCTGCCAGCCTTGCGTGAACAGGGTCTGTACGGCGAAGACCACGAAGTTGGCAATGAGCAGTTGTTTCACGACGGGCGGGGTCACGGCCGGGCCGAAACCCATTGCGCCGCTCGTCTGATATCCGCGACCGTACAATTGCGCCCTTGCCTCCCCTCGCTCGCGCGAGGCGCCCGCGCTGCGCGCGAGCAACCGTTGGCTCGATGTGCCTCATCGTCCGGGGGGCCCCGTACGGCGAGCCTCCTAGGCGTGGAAACCCCACGCCCACGGGGCGGGCGCTACTCCCGTGGGACCAGACAAGCCTACGGACTGAACCCTGTTCGGTCAACGAGCTTAGAATCTTCAGCGGGGGTTCGGGGCAGCCTGCGGCCTAGCGGGGTGCCAGCGCGTCAAGGGCGCGCTGCGCTGCGTCGCGAGAAAGGCCCGAAAGATCGGCCACGGGATGCGCAAGACGCAGCTGCCGCGCCAGCTCGCTGAAACGCTCCCGGCAAGCCGCAGGCGGCCCCGCCACGAGGGCCGCGGGCAAGTCGCTCTCGTTCACCTCCGAGAACCAAGGATTCAGACGCCGGAACTCGGCGTGCACGCGGGGGTCGAAGGGGTCCTCGCCGGGTCGGGTGAACACCCACATGGAGCGTCGAATTTTTTCGGGGTCGCGCCCCCGAGCCTGACACAGCGCGTCGAGCCGACGCGCGGCCTGCGCCACGGCCCCCGGGAGTGGGGGAAGGTTGATGTCCCAGACGTCCGCGTGGTCGGCCACGAGTGCGAGCAGACGAGGGCCCCGCCCCGCCACCTCTATGGCAAGGTTCCGCGGACACGGACGTACCCGCGCCCGATCCAGCCTGACGAAGCGTCCTCGCACGCTTACCTCCTCGCCGCGCCAAAGAGCCCGCACAGCGCCTAGGGTTTCGTCGAGCCACGCAATGCGCGCTTCAGCGGCCGGGAAGGGGAGCCCGAAGCGCGCGTCTTCCGGCTGCCCTCCAATCGACATCAGGAAGCGTAGGCGGCCCGGAGCGACGCGATCGAGCGTCGCCACGGCCTGCGCCAACTTCGCGGCGTTCCAGTGGTGCACGAGGCGGATCGAGCCCAGCTGGATGCGGCGCGTCCGGTTTAGGAGCGCCGTCGTGAGGGTCCACCCGTCGAGCACTTCCGCGTCGCCGCGAGATGGAAGGAGGCCCACGTCGCCGTCCACAAAGACCGACGGGAAGCCCTGCTCCTCGGCGCGTTGGACCAGCGCCACCAGATCCTCGAAAGGAAGCACGTGCCAGGCGAATGCGACGGCGAGCTCCATCGCCTAGCCGAGGATCCCGCGCCGATGGGCGGCGTGAAGCAGGGCGAGCGCACTCTTCGCGTCCGCGATCTCGCCGTCCCAGACCAGCTCAAGCGCGCGCGCAAGCGGCATGCGGACCAACTCGATCACCTCGTCGCTCTCGAGACGCTGGGGCACCGGAGTGAGATCGAACGCGGCGAAGAGGTGGATCTTTTCGTCCGTAAAGCCCGGGGTGGTCCAGATCGCTCCGAGTCGTTCGAGGCGTCCCGCGCGCTGCCCCGCCTCCTCCTCGAGCTCGCGCGCCGCGCACACCGCCGGGTCCTCGCCATCGAGTTTTCCCGCGGGCACCTCGAGGATGGTTCCGCCCGTGGCGTGGCGGTATTGGCGAATCAAGAGCACCTCGGTCGGGGACAAGAAGGGGACGACGGCGGCCGCTCCCGGGTGGCGCAGGACGTCCAGCGCGACCCGTCGGCCGTTGGGCAGCAGGGCCTCTTCGATGTACACCGAGAAGGATCGACCCTGGTGAACCAGGCGGCGGCTCACGGCCGTCGCTTCCGCCGCGCCCCGCTGGCGCCACTGCGGCGCGCCTCCCGGGTGGGCTTTTCCCGGGCCGCCCGCGAATCCGGCCAGGGACAAAGCGCGCGCACAGGGCAGTGCGCACACTGCGGGCGGCGCGCTTCGCAGCACACCCTGCCGTGGTGGATCACGCGATGCGAGTACGCGGTCCACTCCTCCCGCGGGATGAGCGGCATCAAGTCGCGCTCGATCTTCACCGGGTCTTCGTTCCGGGTGAGCCCAAGACGCCGATTGACCCGCGTCATGTGGGTGTCCACTGTGAGGCCGGGGACGCCAAAGGCATCGCCCAGCACGACGTTCGCGGTCTTGCGACCCACGCCCCGCAGTGTGACGAGCTCCTCCAGGGTTCCAGGGACGGTCCCGCCGAAGCGCTCCACGATGTCGCGCGCCGCGGCCTGAATGGATTTCGTCTTCTGGCGGAAGAAGCCGGTGGGTTGAATGATGTGTTCGATCTCGGCCGGAGGCGCATCCGCGAGGGCACGCGCGTTGCGGAAGCGCGCGAACAGTCGTGGCGTCACCTGATTGACCATCTTGTCCGTACACTGCGCCGAGAGGATCGTCGCGACGAGGAGTTCAAAGGGATTGCGGTGCTGAAGGGCACAGGCCGCATCAGGGTACGCCTGTTGGAGCCGCTTCACGATTTCGCTGGCGCGCGTGCGCCGGGCGGCTTGGCTCTCGCGCATGATCGCCGTTCCGCGGCGTTACGCCTGCCGCACCGAAGGACGCGCGCAGCCTAGCAGGGCCGCGGTGCAGGGGCGACGGATCTTTGGGAGACTGGCCAGGTGTCCGGAGCGAACGAGCGCATGGTGACCATCCCTTGCGGGAGCTTGGGCGCAGACGCGGCGCTCGAGGGCCTGTACCTGCGCGCCGCGGGTCCGAGCCAAGGCGGCGCGGTGATTGCTCCGCCCCACCCGCTCTACGGCGGAAGCATGGACAACGCGGTGGTGAGCGAGCTCGCCTTCGTCTGCGCGCAGGTCGGCCTGAGCTCCCTGCGTTTCAACTGGCGCGGCGTCGGCGCGAGCGCAGGCAGCCCGAGCGGCGACCCGCAGGCCGCGGTGCAGGACTACGCCGCCGCCCTGGCACAGTTGTGCGAGACGGCGCCGGGCCTCCTTGTCCTGTGCGGGTACTCGTTCGGCGCGGGAGCGGCCGCAGCGCAGCTCCCACCCTCCGTCGAGCCCGAGGTCCGAGGGCTCCTCCTCGTCGCGCCCCCGCCGCAGCTCCTCGAGCCGGAACGCCTTTCGGCCTTCCGCGGGGAGGTGCTTTTGATTGCGGGCCAGCACGATCAAATCGCGCCGCCCGCTTCTTTGCAGCGCCTTGCGGACACGCTGGCAGCGGCAACGCTCGTGGTCTTGCCCAAGGTCGACCATTTCTTCTCCAGAGGGCTCGCGGAGCTCGGCCACGAGAGCGCCGCATGGCTGCACAACATCGTGGAGGCCAACCGGAAGCGCGTACGCGGCTAGGGCACGATGGCCAGGGTGAAGCGAAACGCAGCGCCCCCGCCGATCCGGTCGGTGACGGCGAGCACCCCTCCCGCCTCTTCCACGATGCGGCGAGAAATGGCGAGCCCGAGGCCGCCTGGGCGGTCGCGCTTGGTGGAGAAAAAGGGCTCGAAGACGCGCTCGCGCAGTGCCAGGGGAACCCCCGGGCCTTCGTCTTCCACCCGCACCTCCACGCCTTCGGCCGTGGGCGCGGCGATCAGACGTACACAGCCGCCCGGTCGCGTCGCATCGATGGCATTGAGCGCCAGGTTCAAGACCACCTGGCGCAAGGCGTCGTCGCTCATCGCCACTCCCGGAAGGTCGGGGGCCGCCTGCGTGCTCAGCGCGACGCCGTGTTCGAGCGCACGATGGGCGAGCAGACGCGCAACCGACTCGAGCACCGGGGCGACGGCCGTGGAGGTGCCCGGCGGGACGGCGGCGCGCGGACGCGCGTGCTCGAGCACCACGTCGAGCAGGCGCTCGATCCGCCGCAGCTCGCTCTCCACCACTTCGGAAAAGCGCGTTCGAAACTCCGGATCGTCCTGACGTTCGGGCAAGAGTTGGACAAAAGTCTTGACCGACACCAGAGGGTTTCGCACCTCGTGCACGATCTCGGCCACCAGGTCGCCGAGTGCGGCCAAGCGGTCGAGGCGCCGCACGCCGTCATCCAGACGGGCAATGCGCGCGAGACCGGCGGCGGCCTCCAAGGGGCCGGCCAGGTTCCGGGCGGCGGCGTCCAAGGCCGCCAACGTGCGCGGGCGCACCTGGCCCGGGAGATCGTCCGCGCCGCCGACGAGGAGCAGCGCCATAGGCTCGCCCTGGCGCGCTCCCACGGGAGCCACGGCCGAGAACCCTTGGCTGAGCGCGAGCGCACGCAAGGCCGGAGGAGCGGAGGAAGCTCCAAGATCGGTCGGGCCGGCAAGCCCGGCACCCTCGGCGAAGGCGGCTACGGTCGGCGGCTGCGGCGCGACCTCCCCGACGCTCGCAGCGGCGACGAACGGCTCGCCGCCGTCGCGACGCATCCAAGCGCAGGCCTGTCCACACCCTGTGGTGTCAACGAGACGACGCAAGCCCGCCGCGATGACGCTTTGCACGTCCCCCGGTGCCGGAGCGTCCGCAGGGCTCACGAGCCGGCCCCGCCGCGCACGCGCAGCGCCCGCCCGGCTCGTCCGCTCCGCCGGCTCGCGGACATTCCCGGGCACGGCGCCACCTCCTCCCGCTTGCTAGCCCGACGGACCTCGCCCTGTCAATTCCGCTGCGCTCCCAGGCCACGGCAAGGCTCGTCGGGCGAGAGGGCGCGCCTCCTTTCGAAGCGTCGGCATGCTCCCGCGGCGCGCGCAGCCGCTAGAAGGAATCGTTTCGCAAAAGGTCGTAGCCGGTCTGCGTGGCCTCGGGGCTGGCCGTGGCGTGGCGCTCGGAAGGCTCTGTGCCCTCGGCGAAGGGCTGAAAGAAGCTCGAGGGGTCGCCCGCGTCGGCCAAGAGGCCTGTCGTCTTGCTGACACGGGCGAACACGATGCCTTGGGGCACCGGGAAATCGCGGACCGGCTTGTCGGCCAGGGCGAACTGCATGAAGTCGATCCAAATCGGAAGGGCCGCCCGGGCGCCGGTTTCCTTGTCCCCGAGCACTTCCTTCTCATCGTGACCGACCCAGACACCGGTCGCGACGTCGGGAGAGAATCCGATGAACCACGCGTCCTTTTGGTCGTCGGTCGTGCCCGTCTTCCCGGCCAGGGGCCGGCCCAGCGCGGCCGCCTTGTGGCCCGTGCCATAGGACTCCTCGATCGTGGCACGCAAGAGGCTCGTGAGCAGGAACGCCTGCTCGGGGGTTATGGCCTGGGTGGGGGTGCTGTCGGCGGGCTGCGCGGCGGGGTGCGCCTCGTCCTCGTCCGAGGAGATGTCTCCGAGCGAGAGGTTCTCGAGCAGGACCTTTCCATCGCGATCCAGCACGCGGGTCACAAAGAGCGGCGGGGTGCGCTGCCCCGCGGCGGCGATCGTGGTGTAGGCCGCCGTAAGCTCAAGCAGCGAAACTTCCGTCGAGCCGAGGGCGAGGGAGGGGTTGTGGCCGAGAGGGGAGCGGATGCCAAGGTCGTGTGCAAACTCGATCACTCGGTTCACGCCGACATCCAGGAACAGATGGATCGTGGCGTTGTTGATCGAACGGGCCAGCGCCTCTCGCGCGGTCAGCGCTCCCAGGAACTTTTTGGTGTAGTTCTCGGGCTTCCACAGCTGACCAGTTCCCGGATCGACCATCACGACGGGAGTGTCCATCAGCATAGAGACCGGTGTGAAGCCGTCGAGCAGCGCGGCTCCGTAGACAAAGGGCTTGAAGGCAGAACCCGGCTGACGCCGTGCCTGCGTCGCGCGGTCGAATTCGCTGCGGGCGAAGTCGTAGCCCCCCACGAGCGCCAGGATCTGGCCGGTCGCGACGTCGCGCGAGACGAGCGCTCCTTCGACGCGGGGCTCCTGGGTCAGGACGAGCCGCAGGGGCTCCGGAGCGGACGTCGGGCGAGGTGCCGATGCGGGTGCCGCCGCGGGGGGCGCGCCCGGTACCCCAGGCGCAGGGGAAGGTGCGTCCGGCGGCTTGGTCGCGAACTTCGCCACGTCCCCCACATGCAGCACGTTTGCGATCGCCTTCGGCTCGCGGACAGCGCCCTCCGGCAGCTTCTTCAGGGCCCACGCGACGTCGTCCACATGCAGGGTCGCCTCGATCCCCGGCGCGAGGGCCACGGTCGCCGTACCGGCATTCGGGTCGACCGCAGTCACGAGGCCGGTGTACGCCTTGATGGGAGAGAGGCCGAATCCCCCCTGGGCGACCACAGCCCGGGCGAAGCCGTTTTCACGCGCGATTTCGTTCAGCGCGCCGGTTTCCATGCCGTGGTGGACCTGGCGCAGGGGGCCGCGGTAGCCGCCGTGACGTCGCTCGAGCGCCTCGAGGCCTGCACGCACGGCCGACACTGCGGAATGTTGTAGATCCAGATCCAACGTGGTCTCGATCGTGAGTCCCCCCCGCAGCACCTGGGTGCTTCCCAGCCGATCAAAGAGAAGCCGTCGCACCTCTTCCGCGAAGTAGCCCGCGGCGGCGTAGTCGTCGCGCTGGGGAGGCGGGCTAAGCCGCGGCGGGCTCGCGATCGCCGTCTCGTACTGCTGCTGGTCGAGATACCCCTGGTGGAGCATCCGCTCGAGGACATAGCGGCGCCGGTTGTCCGCAGCCTCCGGATTGTTGTAGGGCGAGTAGTCGCTCGGCGCCTTCGGGAGCCCGGCGATCAGCGCCGCTTCCGACGGGGTCAGGTCGCTCACGTCCTTCGCGAAGTAGGTGCGGGCCGCCTGCCCGATTCCGTAGGCGCCGTGTCCGAGATAGATCTGGTTCAGGTAGAGATAGAGGATTTCGTCTTTGCTGAAATGCTGCTCGATGCGTCGGGCGAGCACCATGTCCTTGAGGCGCGGCTCCGCCTTGACGGCGGCGAGCGTCACCGGCTGCGGCAGCTTCTCGATCGCCTTCACGTCGACGACCACGAAATGGCCGCTCGCGTCGGTCGGGTCCGG
>Ga0187766_10000294_pt1 | contig 27449 bp, 18 predicted proteins | sample 0216_QUI02_MP05__4_FD_132971 | JGI IMG/M metagenome (GOLD analysis project Ga0187766, IMG submission 132971) | Tropical peat soil microbial communities from peatlands in Department of Meta, Colombia - 0216_QUI02_MP05_20_MG | ecosystem: Environmental > Terrestrial > Soil > Wetlands > Peat ... | reverse complement strand
TTCCTTTAAATCAGAACTAAAATCGGAACGACACCCCAATCACCGGTCCGGCCATCGTCGCGTCATACTTGAACTCGTTGGAAGAGTCCCCAGTCACATAACGCCCGTACAAAGCCCGGTACCCGGCTCCGGCACTGAAGGTATCGGAGAAGCTGTACTGGATGGTGCCGATCACGTTCCAGCTCCACTTTGATTCAACGCCGAAACCGCCCACATCCCCGCGAACTGCGAGAAGGAGGTTCTTCGTCATGGCCCACCGCGCCCGCGCGCCCAGAAACTGGTCAACCCACGCTTGGCTTCCGGCCTGCCCGGAACCGGGAATGCTGACCTCGTTCTGCACATACCAGAATCTGATGCCTGCCAGCACATCCAACGCAAGCCCCGTCCGTTCCGGGACAATGGCCGTGTAGGCGCCGGCGAGCTCGGTGACGGACTCGTTCAGGTGCAGGATGGAGGTGGTGCGGCTGTCGGACAGTTTTACGTACGAGGTATCGAAGAGGATCGCCGCCCTGTCCTTGGTGCTTTCCACGACCAGCATGCCTCCGAAATCGAGAACGTCCGAGACGTCGCTGAGCGATTCGCTGATGTGGACAGGCAGTCCGTTTGTCGTAAAGTCGCCGTGCACGCTGGCCAGCCATGCATACGGCGCGATTTCCGTCTTCCAGCCGTTCCCGTTATCTGCCGCGTACGCTGCCGCTCCGGTGAACAGAAATAGCGCAATAAGGATCGATCGCACGACGGTTGTTGTCTTCATATTATTATTTTGTCTCCGTTCCTTTTAACGATTTTCCAGCTCTTAGTGACGTCCAAGCCTTGTCAATCCTCTCCCCCCATAGTTTAAAAGCATCCTGGACTTCACCCCACTTAGTGAATCTCTCTCCAAATGATGCGCCTAACTCGCCATACGCTGCCGCAATCGGTTTGTTTGTCATGGAATCGAGGAAAGCCACTTCCCCTTTGGTCAGGCCTCCACCGGTCCACTCACCCTCCGCCCCTTTCTCAACGAGGCTGATGGCCATCCCTACCGGGAGCACCGTAGTAACGACGCTCTCGGCAGGCTTGCTCTGTTTAAGGTCGGTTATCGCAAATTTGATCCGGATAACGTCCGGGCCCGGCTCGGCCACGACCTCATACTTTTCCTTGATTGCATTCACGAGTGCAAGGCTCGCGGCATCTGCAAGCTTTTTCATTTCAGCAGCATTGATTCCCTTGTACTCGGAATGGGCATCAAGTCCGAAGATCACATAATCAATCATGGCCTTGTTGTATTTTGAGAAATCGACCCCCGGTTTAATCCAGCGCATCACGTGTTCGTCCGCGCGCTCAAATACGCCCAGGTACTCTTTAGGCACGAATACTCCTTCGTACTTTATCGGCGTAGTTGTGGCGCAATCTGCTAGAACCATTAACCCCACGAGAACTATCAAAAACTTTTTCATTTTTCTTTCCTCCTTTGAGAGCAATTCGAGCATTCTCAGCCCGCTGTATGGAGTCGACTTGCCTCCGGGCATCTTTTTCTTTTTATTAGTACGACCTTTAGAACTTCCAGTTCAGTATAACGTTAAATACCTGCATGTACACGTCGTCGAATTCTCCTGCTATCCGCCCGGAGAGTGGTCCCCCCTTCACATCCATTGGCAGATCACCACTCCAGACGTATTCATACGCCGCGCTCAAGGTCATGGTCGGGCTTATAACATGCTGGGCACCAGTCGCGAAGCGCCACTGCTGGCCGAGCGGGAGGGACGGCGATCGGCTCACGCCGTCACACATCGAGCTGTCATATGCAAAGCCGAATGAGATTTTCCAGGGATCTGACGCCTTGATCTGAGTCCCGACTGCCACATGCCAGGTGTCACTATAATGGGTGGTAGTAGTAAGGCCACCGGGTGGGAAATCGCTTACCTGGATAGTGACCTGGCCGAAGTTCGCCCAGTTCTCCCACCCCAAATCGGCCATGACTGCCACACTGTCCGTCAGGTCATGGTAACCGCTCACAATGACCTGCTGCGGCGCCCGCATCGTCGCGTTAATGTTACGATTGCCGATAAGATCGTTAAGGAGAGGCCTTGTGATATTGGTTTTTGTGGGCGTGGCGGAGAAATCCATTTTGGTCTGAGTCAGATAGGTTACCCCAAACCGTGTCTCCTTCGTCGGCTGGAAAAGCACCCCAAACTTCCCTCCGTATCCCCATTCGTTGTCCTGAATTTCAAGTTGGCCGTCAGGCGCCGTCGGATTAAGAATGGTCCGGTTGTTCACTGCCACCTTGTTGTCCAGCTGCGAGTACATGGCGTTCAGGCCTGCGCCCACGGAGAGCTTGTCGCTTATCTTGAATGCCAACGACGGCATTACGGTGATTCCCTGCAGCAGGGACTCAATGCAATGGTAACGCATCACCGAGTTGTCCGCATACTGCGTTGGACCGCCAAAAAATGCGAACACCCCGAAACCCGCCGCGAACTTGTCTGATAGTTTGAACACAGAGAAAAGGCCTCCCGCCGGGATCAATTGGCTGGCGTTACCGCGTGCGGCGGCCGTGCCGTCCGGCACGGTGAGGTTCGACGCGCTCGTGTTTGCGTTTGGGCTGAACTTCGTGCCTAAATAGAATACAGCGGCTCCAACCGACACTTGCGATTGCTCAAGCCTCGTCATGCCAGCCGGGTTGGTGAAGAGCGTCGAGGCGTCCTGGGCGCGCGACGCATACCCCGCGCTGGCGAGGCCCGTATCGTCTGACCCGACCTCGTACGTGTAGAGTCCTCCCGCCCATGCCGATGAGGTCAGCAGGACGGCCATGGTGACAAAAACCAATAACCGCAGTGTCTTTTTCTTCATAGGGTGTCTCTCCTTTCATAGGTAATCTTAAAATCGGCTTCGTATGTCATCATTGAAATGGATCACCCGGTCGGTACCTTTCGTCGGCGTTACCATGTATCGGCCACCTTTTCGGCTGCCCAGTTGCTCGACGTCTTACTTCAGCCCCACGTCCTTCTGCGCCTGCTTGCACCGGGCGCTGATCTTATCCTTGTTCTTATCCAGGCACTGCATGAGACGCCCCTCGCCTGGTGCGATGTCGGAACAGAAGGTCTTCAGATCGTCCCGGCACTCGCTCGCCGCATAGGCCAAGGCGTTCACTGCCCGCTGGAGCTGCGTAGCGGCTTCATAGAGGGCGTATTCGCAGCGGTTCGAAAGCTTGTCTTCGTGAGCATAAAGACAAGCTACTACGCGGGCTTCGCCCGGCGTCACATCCTTGCAGTACGAGTCAATCTCCGCCTTGCAGCCATCCGCCACCATGTCAGCCAGCCCCTTCTGAGAAGTAGTCGCGCAAGCACCAACGAACGCAACGACACAGCACAAGACCGCAACCCTGATAATTCCTCGCATAAGTACCTCCCTAAAATTTTAGGATAATATCTTTAGGCGGCCGATGGCCCCCCTCGTGACGTAGCCAAAGCCAACCCAGTCTTTTCGGGCTACTGCTCGTTTATTTTGTACAAGTACCGGCTGCGGTCAAATGGCCGTAACCACCATTTGCATTCTTGTTAAAAAATTCTGGTACCGACAACAATCATCATATGATCACGCAGGCGATTTTTAGAAATAGACTGCGCCATAGAGCATACCGCCGTTCCAATTGGTGTTCAGATAAAGTGTTTTGTTGTCGCCCTCGATTTTCACATTCAGGTCGAACCGGCTGTAGGCGGCACCCAGGGAAAAATTGCGGAAGAGCCGATATTCCAGCCCGATCAGGAAATCCTCCAGTCCTCCCCTGACTGTGTTCTGGTAATTGATGTAGAAGGATTCGTAACTGTAGAAAGCGGAGAATCGGGGTGAGAAGTGATATGATGCAAAGAGCCCCCATACAGGAAGAGGCGCTGTTAGTGATTCGCTGTCCGACTGGTTTATGTTCGTCGCACTGATGCTTGCGAATGTGCTCATAATATGAAAACCGAACGATGCTCCAAGTTCGACCTTGTCATTATGGTACACAGAGTACTGGTAGTTGAGCTTATACACATTAAAATTGATCTCGCTGTTCACCGGGGTCGAGAGTGGATATGTTATGCCTCCCCAGACAATATCCTGGCCCAGTACCGTTGATCCTCTGAACCTCAAATCATACCAGGAGAAACCTATTGCATGATTGTTATTGAAACGATACAGCCCGTCAAGCCAGAGGACCGTTGATCTTGTTTCGCCGTTCAGCGTGTTTTGGAAATCGATATAAGTGCCGATGGGCAGATTGCTTGAATCAAGCCGTAAGATGGTATCGGCATTTCGCACTGAGTAACCTCCAAGCCGGAGCATGAACCTGTTAGGAAACTGCTCTTCTTCTGCAGAGACGGGGATCGCACCCGCAAGCAGAAGCACTGCGGCAGCAATATGCGCAATCAGGAGAATTCGCGGATATGTCCGCGGTATCGCTTGAACATTCTTTATTAAAGATGGACTGATCTTCATCTCGTCACCCCCATCGTTTTCAGCGCCTCTGCTGCTGGTCTAATCAACTCTCTCTGCACGATCCTTTTCTCATAGGCAGGTCCTCTCTCATTGGCGATCATTTAACGTACTGGGGCCGTTATCTACAATAGCCTTCAGGCGATCGAGCTTCAGACCAGGCTCATTATTCTCGAAGCATTGTTAGATACGGATTCTATCATCATAGTCATGACAGTGCAGCTTGGCGATAACCTCGGACGGACCTCGCTCAGCTTCATTGGTATACTGCCAAACCTAGATCAAGCCACCGCAGGCAAATCGCACCATCATCACTCTTGGCGCGGTGTCGCTTCATCAGTGCTTATCGCCGGCTACAATGTCACTCCAGTGCTTGGCGATCGCCAGACGCATCAACTAGGAGCATATGCCCGAGCGATAAGCACCGAGGCCAAATAGGTCAGGTGTCGGGCATAATCGTAGCACATTCAACTCAGTTAGCAGGCCATTATTCATTCATTTTTCACGCGAGCGTCAACACAGATTACTGGGGTATCCGCTACGAGCCAGGACAACGCTGTCAACGCCTTCTTGATCTGTGCCAGTAGTCGCTCCTTCCTCACATCCGGAAGATGAAGTCCAGCCTCCAGATGTCGAAATACGGCGAGCCGCCCCCTGAGTTGTTCAAATTGATCCATGCCTTATTGTAGCTCGGCTGCAAAGCAAACTGGCGGGCTATATCAAACCTGACACCAACGCCGGCACTGTAGCTCCAGTCAGACTGGGTCTTGGTCGGATAATAGTTGTTACACACATAGCCGTACCACGGATCCCACCAGCATCCGCCGCCGCTTGAAGGTCCGCTTGGAATGCTCGTGTCAATATACGTCCAGCCTACCCCTGCCTGTATGAAGGGACTGATATCCCCGGACAACAGATAAAAGATCCCGTTCAATGAAAATGTGGAGCTGTACTCGGTGTTGCTGTACTTGGCGGGACCTGTGCCGGGTACGTATGTCGCGGTATAGTTCCGAGCAGCCCAGGAGAAGAGACCGTTCAGCTGGAAGTGATCGGTGAAGTTATAGCCAAAGCCGAATCCGAAGCCCCAGGTCGTGTCCAGATCAACGCTTGACCCTCCTTCGCCATGCCAGGTAAATCCGGGATTATAGGTGAGCGGCATGAAAAAATCCCAAGTCCCGGCCCGCCCTCCCGGCCGGCTAGTCGAGTACACCTGCGCATCGGCATCCGCGGCCAGGACGGCGACGCACGCGATCGCAACGATCAGGCATGTAACACTGATACCAAACATCTTTTTCATAACCATGTCCTCCTTTCGAATTAGAACTAGGTCGTATGTTGAGGAACTGGATATCCAGAAGCTCTCCTGCTGCGCTTCAACCTCGTTGAGAAGCAGGTTCCGGTCCAGGCTTCGTTCGGATCGTAGATATCATCCCGTCTGATGTCAGGCGATCGATCATAAGTCTGATAAAATTCTAAAAAACCTCCTGATTGACCACATCAATCTTCGATGGGGAGACGGCCTTACAAATGCATTTCCCAATCTTCACGTCAAAGAGCGCACTAAGCTATTCCTTCTGTGTGGAAGCCGGTGCTTCTGACGCGACTGACTTCTGGTCAGCGCCGACCCCTATTTTATCTGCTTCCACCACCCATCCGCCGCCCATAGCCTTGTAGAGGTTGACGAGGGCGCGCAGCAGCGTATCCTGCGTCTGGGCGTAGGAGAGCTGGCTGTTGAAGAGGCTTCGTTCAGCGTCAAGCACTTCGATATAGCTCGTGTATCCATTGTCGTAACGGATGCGTGCCAGCCGTGCGTAGGTCTCGAGAGCCTCGACCTGCTTTCCCTGCGCATCGAGCTGAACTCGCGTTTGGTCCTGGTCGATGAGGGCATCTTCAAACTCCATGAACCCGTTCTGGATCGACTGCTCGTACCCGAACAGCGCTTCCTGCTGGACTGCCTCGGCAGCTTTGACGGTCCCTGCGATCTTGCCGGCCGTGAAGATCGGACCCGCGAGCGTACCCGCATAGCTCCAGGCTTTTGCCGGCCCGGTGAAGAGGTCGGAAAGCTGCGTACTTGCCGAGCCGAAAAATCCCGTGAGCGATATGGACGGGAAGTATTGCCCTTTTGCAACTCCGATGCGCGCGTTGGCCGCGATAAGCGCCTGCTCGGCCTGCCTGATGTCGGGACGGCGGGCCAAGAGATCCGAGGGAATGCCGGCCGGCACTGCCGGCAGCGTAATCGCGCCGAGTTCCTTGCCCCGAACTATCGGTCCCGGGTTCTTGCCCAAAAGGATGCTGATCAGGTACTCCTGCTGCTTTACACGCTTTTCCAGGTCCGGGATAGCGGCCAGGGCGACATAATATTCCGACTGGACCTGGCTCAGTTCCATTTCCGAGATGTTGCCACCTTTGAAACGCAGCTCGAAGAGCTTCACCGACTCCTCTCGGCTCTGAGCGGTCTGCCTGGAGATCTCGAGCTGCCGGTCCAGGGACCGAAGGTCGATGTACGCCGTCGCAACCGAAGTGACGATCGACAAGATAACGCCACTCCGGTTTTCTTCGGCCGCCATGAGGTCGGCTCTTGCCGCCTCGGTAGCACGGCGGATCTTGCCCCAGAGGTCGATCTCCCAGCTTGCGTTGAACTCAGCCTGGTACGCACTATATTTCGAGTTTGTCCCCGCCGGTATGGGGATGGGACCCTTCGTCGTCGCCTGCACCCTGGCGGCGCTCCCATCGTAGCCGATTTGCGGAAAGAGGTCCGCCCGCGTTGCGCCGTACAGACCATAGAACTCCTCGACCCGAGCAGTGGCGACACGCAGGTCATAGTTCTGCCTGAGCGCTGTGGCAATTAAGTCATTCAAGACCGGATCGTTGAACTGTTCCCACCAGACAGTGTTCGCCGTTTCCTTTGCTTCCTTCTCCTCCAACAGCCAGGCCGGGGGGGCGTCAATGGAGGGGCGGTGATAGTTTGGTCCGACCATGCAGCCGGTGACGGCGAGCGTCAAAAGAAAGGAGAAGATGATATTACGCATGGCTACCTCCCTCCTTTTTCTGCTGTGTGCTTTTAGCGGGTTCTTCTTTCTCGCCGAGGTGAGAAATCCTCTCCACAACATAAAATGTGACAGGTATGAGGAATATCGCGATTGCGGATGCCGCACCCATGCCGCCGATGACCGCCGTTCCTATGACCTGTCGCGAGATCGCACCGGCGCCCTTGGCTACGGCCAGCGGTACACAGCCAAGCAGGAACGCGAATGAGGTCATAAGAATCGGCCGCAGGCGTAGCTTGGCTCCGTTGAGCGTCGCCTCCATGAGCGGTTCTCCTTTTTCGTATTCCATTTTGGCGAATTCGACGATGAGAATGGCGTTCTTGGCTGCCAGGCCAATCAGCATGACCAAACCTATCTGGGCGTAAACGTTGTTCTCGAAAGAACGCGTCATCAAACCGAGGAAAGCCCCGGCAACGGCGATGGGAGTGCCGAGGAGGACCGAGAAGGGAAGCGACCAGCTTTCGTACTGTGCCGCGAGGATCAAGAAGACACAAAGGAACGAGAATGCGAAGATCGCTACGGGCGACACACCTTGCTGGGCCTTCTTCTCCTGGAAAGACATGCCACTGTAGTCATATCCCATTTCCCGGGGCATGGTCCGGTCGAAGACTTCCTCAAGGGCTTTCATAACTTGGGCCGAGCTGTAGCCGGGAGCGGCCATGGCGTTGATTTGGGTAGACCGGTATAGATTATAGCGCATGGTGAACTCCGGCCCGACGATATTGCGGATTGAGGTGAGTGCCGAAAGGGGTACCGGTTTCCCTTCGATGTTGCGGACGTAGAACTGGCCGACGTTATTTATGTTAGTCCGGAAATCGCCTTCAGCCTGGATGAACACCATCCATTGGCGCCCGAATTTGTTGAAGTAATTGATGAAGCCACTTCCCATAAAACTTTGAAGAACCTTGTAAACATCAGAAATATTCACGCCCTGCTTTAATACCTTGTCCCGGTCTACATCGACGAAAAGCTGCGGCACGTTGGGTATGAAGGTGGTGAAAATCCGTCCTATTTCCGGGCGTTTTCTGGCCTCTTCGATAAACTTCATCGTGTTGGCCGCTAGAAACGGAATATCTTTGCCGGCCCTATCCTCTAGGATGAAGGTGACGCCGCCCGAGGTGCCGACCCCCATGATGGCTGGCGGTGGGAAAGCAAAACCAATTGCCCCGGGAATGCCCGCCATCTTTTTCGAGATCGACGCCTTGATCGCCTCGTACTTCTCTTCTGGCTTCGTTCGTTTTGACCACTCCTCAAGCGAGATGAAGAAGAAGGCGCTGTAGGTGTTCTGCGACTGGCTCAGCATGCTGTATCCGATGATCGAGGAACAATACTTGACGCCCGGTGTGTTTACGACGATGTCTTCGACCTGCCCAGCTACCTCCCGTGACCGTTGGAGAGAGGCTGCGTCGGGCAGCTGCACCCCGGCAAAGATGAATCCCTGGTCCTCGTCAGGGAGGAAACTCGTTGGAAGCGCCTTGCCTGATAAGCCAGCCACAACCGCTACACCTGCGAGCAAGATGAGGCTGACCGAGCTCTTTCTGATGGCCGTACCGCAGAGAGAAACGTACTTATCGGTAGTCCGGCCGAAGATCCGGTTGAACCAGTCGAAGAACTTTTGGAGCAGACCTGTCCCCTTCTTTTTGGGCTTCAGCAAAAGAGCGCTAAGAGCCGGGGAGAGGGAGAGGGCATTGAATGCGGAAATGATGACAGATACGGCAATGGTGACCGCAAACTGCTGGTAAAGCTGACCGGTGATCCCCGGTATGAAGGCCGTCGGGATGAAGACCGCCGACAGGATGACCGCAATAGCAATAACCGGGCCCGAGACCTCCTCCATAGCCTTTAAGGCCGCATCCTTAGGGGAGAGACCTTGCTCGATGTGGTGTTCTACCGCTTCGACAACGACTATGGCATCGTCCACGACGAGTCCAATAGCAAGCACTAGGCCGAAGAGTGAGAGGGTATTGATGGAGAAGCCCAGTAGCGGAAAGACCGCGAAGGTCCCTACCAGCGACACTGGAACCGCCAGGAGCGGGATGAGGGTGGCCCGCCACCCTTGGAGGAAGATGAAGACGACGAGGACCACCAATGCAAGTGCCTCGATGAATGTCTTCTTGATCTCCTGCATCCCCTCTGTTACCGCCAGAGTTGTATCGAGCGCCACGGTGTAGTCCAAGTCTGGCGGGAATCTTTTCTTCAACTCTACCATTAGCTTCTTCGTGCCATTAGCGGCATCCAGGGCATTGCTCCCCGGCATCTGGTAGAGGGCGATAAGGGCGCACGGCTTGCCGTTCAGCCGCCCTTCCAGATTATAAGTTTGAGCCCCCAGCTCGATGCGAGCAACGTCCTTGACGCGGACGATGGAACCGTCCGGGTTGGCGCGAAGCACAATACTGCCGAACTGCTCCTCGGTCTGGAGACGACCCTGCGATCGGACGGAGTAGGTGAACTCCTGCCCGTTTGGCACCGGCTCCGCTCCAACTTGGCCCGATGGGTTCACGGTATTCTGGGAGTTGACAGCATTCATGATCTCGGGAATGGTGATGTTCATCTTGGCGAGCATATCCGGCCTGACCCAGATTCGCATGGAGTACTGGCCTGCGCCGAAGACCGTGACGCTAGCGATCCCGGGAATCCGGGTCATCTGGTCGTTGATGTTGATGTAGGAGTAGTTAGCGAGGAAGATGTTATCGTAGGTGCCATTGGGTGAGTAGAGTGCAAACATGATCAGTGGCGAGGAGGTGGATTTCTGCACCGTTACCCCATAATTCGTGACATCCCTCGGGAGCTGCGACTGTGCTTGGTTCACCCGCATTTGCGAGAGGATTTGGTCGGTGTTGGCTTCGGTATTCAGGGCGAAGTAGTTGTAGAGAGTCATCGCACCGTTGTTGGCGTTGATGGAGTACATATAGTCCAGGTTGTCAACGCCGGACATCTGCTGCTCGATAGGGGTGGCAACCGACTGCTCCAGGGTGAGGGCATCGGCGCCTGTGTAGGTGGCGTTGACCTGAATCGCCGGCGGGACGATATTAGGGAACTGGGCGATGGGAAGCCTGGAAGCGGCGACGAGGCCGATAATGACCATCAGGATGGAGATTACCATGGCCACTATGGGCCTGTTAATAAAGAATTTCGACATCGTAGCTCACCTCGCTTCCGCCGGAGACTGTGCAGGTTTCGCTTTGGTCGTGCCGGAATCCTCAGAAGCTGCGGTCGGTTTCTCAGTTTCATAAGGCTTTGGATTGACTATCATCCCCTGCCTCACCTTCTGGATTCCCTCAATCACTACCTTATCGCCGGGCTTCAGCCCTTGTGAAATTATCCAGTCCGAACCAACTTGCTCATCAACCTGCACAAGTCTAATGTTGACTTTATTGTCCGGCTCCACCACCGCTACGAGGTCCTTCCCCTGCATGTCCGCTACTGCCCGCTGCGGTACGAGCAAGGCGCCTTTCCTTACCCCCGTCACCACACGGACCTTGGCGAATTGGCCTGGCCGGAGTATGTTCCCCGGATTTGGGAAGAGAATCACCACCTTCAGCGTCCCGGTCGTGGGGTCCACCTCACGGTTGGAGAAAGCGTACTTGCCCTCGTAGTGATACAGACTGCCGTCGGAAAGGATGAGATCGATCTTTGGCGACGACTTGCCCGTTACCAATTTCCTTTCCTCGAGACGGAGGAACTCCTGTTCACTGATGGGGACCAGCACCTTGATGGGATTGACGGTCGAAACCGTGGTAAGTTCCTCCACCTGTCCCGGCCCGACGAGATTTCCTATCTGGGCCTTGGCAAATCCCGCGATGCCGCTGATCGGAGAGGCGATCCGAGTGAATCCGAGATTGAGTTGCGCCTGTTCCACGGCAGCCTGAGCTGCAAGTACTGCGGCATGGGCAGACTGCTCGTTCCCGATGGCGTCATCTCGGTCCTTCAGGCTGACCGCGTTCTGTTCAGCCAGCGGCAAGACGCGTGCCAGGTTCGCTTTGGTCACGTCCCACCGCGCTTTTTTTTGTGCGAGGTCGGCCTTTGCCTGATCAAGAGCTGCCTGAAAAGTCCTTGGGTCGATCTCGAACATCAACTGCCCCTTTGTGACAAACTGCCCTTCGGTGTAGTCCTGCTTTATGAGATAGCCTTGGACCTGCGCGCGGATAGAGGCGTTGACAAATCCGTCCGTCGTTGCGACCCACTCTTTTTTCACCTGTACGTCCTGATTGACAACCTCAATAACCTCAACATCCGGCGGATGTACCACGACCTTGGCTTCCTTTTTGCAGCCAACAGCCATCGAGGCGGCGATGGTCAGCACAATAAGAACAAGAGTTATCCGCGAGGATATCTCTCCGAGAAACCGACTGATCAATTTCTGTTTTTTACTGCGCATCGAACACCTCCCGAAAAAAAATTGACAAAAACGGAGCGCCATCCGTACTGGTCATGTAAAGTTTAATCTTTTAAACTACAAAGAGCAATACATTGTGATGTCTAGGATTTTGAGTGAACGAATTTCAACCGTATTGTACCGGTAACAAGCTCATTCGCTAGCCATTTTCATGAACGTATTAAAAATTGATGCATGTATCCCTCAACCCTTTCCATCTCTCGACGGGCCAAAGATCGGCTTCTTGTTGCGCTAAAAAAGTACTGTGTATCGAGTGCTAATTGGCCGCCGGCCGGTTGGTACTTCCCGAAATAATTTTATTTAGGAATTATTTGCAGAAGAATTGTTCATTAATCAATGAGAACAATCATTTTCATTAAGTATATCAGAAATTTATTGTTATCGTGTGCAACGGAAATATTCCCAAATGAACGCCTTCTGCAATCACCGCATTGACTTGTACATGGCCGATCCTCCACCTCGACCGTAATTAAAATTGGTCTTGCATAATCACACCTTCTCGTCAGCAGATCTCATGATGCACCGGACAGGCCCATTGACACTGTGTCCGGTACAGCACAACGATGAAACCCTTCCATTATTCCGTTATGCCGAAACGTTCATTATACGACATCCCGCCGCAGCCATGCCCAAGCAGGGACTCCAGCCGCAGGTTCAGAAATTAAACTTGGCCGAGAACTGGACACGGGTGTCATGCCCCGTTAGACCGTTGAACTGCTCGAGCTTGCCCCAGAGAAGTTCACCGCCAACCATAATGTTTTTCGCCGGATAATGCAGAAGGTTCACCGAAGCATACTGGCCCTGATGGAATGCGGTTGGCTCCTGCCCCCCTGAATTGTGCTGCTGCGTCTCACTCCAGCCTATCGAGCTGCTCCATTTGTCGCTCCAGTACTTGTCATAATAGATGAGCAATCCGAGAATAGGCAACGCCTCGGCACCGCCTGCGCTGCTCTGGGGCCCTAGGTCAGCGCCTCCGTCGTTGAAGTAGTTCGCAATGCCTTTTCCATACGCAATCTGAGCTAACACTTTGTCCTTCCCGACAGTATTGAACGTCCCGCTCAGGTTCGCTCCGTAGCCCGGCTTGTGACCAGACACGCTTCCATCGGGATTACTGTATCCGAGCCAGCGCAATATACCGGCTGCCTGGAAGTGCCCCCAGGGCCCATCCATGCGGTAATGCCCGGTCAGGTCAGGAAATTTGTTCCAGCTTGAAACGCCACCAATATCCACAGTGTTCACTTGTCCCGCATCAATGGCGGCGCCAGGCGCCTCCAGTGCGACCGCAGCCTTTTCACCACCCTTATTAAAAAATGTCCACCGCGCCTGGATGTTGCGGAAAAAGATCATACCATTCGGTCCCCAGTAGTCGATGACGTTGGGGTACACGTCTATATCCATGAAGGTGCTGTTGGTCTGCCCCACAAGGAATGGTCCTATTTCCCCATAAGCATGGCGTAGCCTGATTGTGGTCTGCCCCGCATTGACGCCAACACCGAACAAGTCGAACTCGAACTTCGTCTTTAGCTCGCCCAGCTCTGTGGGGATGAAGCCATTGACGCCAAAACGGGTCTGTTTGACGCTGAAGATGGTCTCGCCGTCATGGCCGAACTGGTTTGTACCCACGGCGATCGTGGACGGACGCAGCGTGGCGTTCCAGTTTGGGTTGACGCGGTCGAAGTCGTAGATGGCGTCCATCTGAACAAAACCGTAGATTTCAACGCGCAGCGTGTCCGGCTCTGCGGCGCGCGCTTCCCCTACTGCGACTATGATCCCCAGAAGGGCGATGATGCCCACGAGATATATTGCCTTTTTCGGTTTCATATTCTTCGTCGCTCCTTTCTTCGCATGATGTCAGCTTCGGATCAGGCGGCTTCAAAAAGGGTCAAGCGAAGCCTTTCGCCATTGCAGGTCACTGAAAAAGTATTTTAACGTGTCATCCTGAACGAAGTGAAGGATCTCGAGTATCTGGAAAGACCAGCAACCTGCTGGTTCACTTGCCCGACCCGAACAGGTTCAGTCCGAGCTCGTTCACGATGTAGTTGATCGCCCTGCCGGCACGCACGCTGTTGCCAGCGTCGTTCACGCGAGGCGAGAAGCCGACGATGGCCATCTGACCTGGCACGATCGCAACGATGCCGCCGCCCACGCCGGTCTTCGCAGGCAGGCCCGTGGCGTAAGCCCAGGCGCCCGATTCATTATAGAACCCCGCCATCATCATGATCGCGAGCACCTTGGGTACGTACTTCGCTTCGATCACCTTTGCCTTGGTGACCGGATTTACCCCTTTGTTGGCAAGCGTCGCACCCATGATGCCAAGTTGCTTGGCCGTCACACCGATCGAACACTGCTTGGTGTAGACGTCCACAGCTTCCATAGGGTCGGAATAGATCCGTTCGGAGGCGGCAAGGATGTAGCCGTGCGCGCGGTTTCGCTGGTTCGTGGCGGCCTCGGACTTGTACACGCTGTCGATCACCGAAAGCTTAGCGCCCGACAAGGCATTGAAGAAATCAAGGATCTTGTTGAAGCGCTCGTCAGCGCTCTTTGCCTGTACCATGCTCACTGATGCAATAGCGCCGGAATTGACCAGCGGGTTCACGGATACCTCAGGAATGATCTGCGTTGCGAGAATGGAGTTAAACTTGAGTCCGGTCGGTTCGACACCGATCTTGTCCTTGATTGCCTGGTCGCCCTGTTCCTCCATAACGAGTGCGGCCGTGAACGGCTTGGACACCGATTGGATGGAGAACGCGTAGTCAACGTCTCCGGCCGCGTACACCTCGCCAGCAGCCGTTACGATGACCACGCCGAACAGTTCCGACGGAACCTTTGCAAGCTCCGGGATATAATCGGCGTTCTTTCCTTCCTTGACGTCCTTGAACTTCTCATAGGCATCCTTCACCATCTTCTGCAACTCGGCGGCCGTGGGGGCCGATCCTGTTGTCACGAACGCTTGGGCTGTCCCTGTCGTCAGGAACAGGATCATCATGACGCTGAGCACAATGCTGGACATATGCTTGGTCCTTCTCATAGACACCTCCTTCAGTTGAAATGACTGCATTCTATTTCCCACTCATTTCCTCTTGCCGACCCGCACAGGATGTGAATCTTTCATGGTTGAAGAGGGCCTGTTTAGGATGAGCATGTCGTCGCCCTCCTGCTCATCCTCCCCTCAAATGAAGAAGTTGCTTTTCCCTCATGCCATCATGGCCACAATGACCGGCCCCCATGCCGTCAACAGGATATTCCCGATGGCATAGGGTACCGTATAGCCCAGGGCCGGAAGCTTGCTGTTCGCCTCATCCTGGATGGCACGGAGCGCAGCGGTTATCGTCCCTGCTCCGGAGCATGCGCCCAGAAGGATCAAAGGATTCATCTTCAGCACATATCGACCGAAAAGGATCGCCGCGATATGCGGCAGTACCGCTACCAGAAGACCTGCCCAGATCAAGGTAGGCCCTGATTTCTCGAGCCCCGCGATGAAACTGGGGCCTGCCCCAAGACCGACAACGGCAATAAAGGCGGTGAGCCCGACCGTATCGAAGACCCACATGGCGGGCTCAGGGATGCGTCCGAACGTAGGACGGACAGACCTGAGCCAGCCGAATATCAGGCCCATGATCAATGCGCCGCCGCTCGCAGTGAGGGAAATCGGCAATTTCCCGAGCGTTATCGAAAGCAGCCCGACCAGCCCCCCGAGAACGATGCCTGTCCCCACAAAGACCATATCGGTGGCGGTCGTGGGCCGGTCTGCGTATCCCACTTCCTTCGCTGCCCGCGCAACATCGAGCCTAGCGCCGACAATCCTCATCACATCGCCTCTATCGACGCTAGTTTCGGGAGTAAACGGTATCGGCTCCCCTCCGCGCAGCAGCTTCTGCAGGAAAACGCCCCGGGCAATCTCCAAAGAAGCTAGTTCCTTAAGGGTCTTTCCGGCCACGGCCTTGTGCGTGATCACAACGTCCAGCTGTTCTTGAGGAAAGTCAAGGAGCTCCTTGTCATCCACTTCGGGGCCGATCACGGTTCCGCTGGCCATGAGGGCCTCGGTACGGGTCATCACAGCGACCACGTCACCCTCACGAATTACCATTGTAGGCTCGGGCTCAACGATTCTTCCTTCATGACGGACACGCGAGATGAAGACGCGAAAGTCCTTGGGCATTGCCTCTAGCTCTGCTATGGTCTTGTTTACCAGTTTATCATTGATCACGCGGTACGCCCTGACCCCGAAACTTTGAAATGCAGATTGCACGCCAGGCTCCTGCTCCTCCTCGCCCGAGATTTGAGCCTGAAGCTTCCGGCTCTCTTCCTTCAGATTGACCCGCAATAACCGAGGCGCGAGATTCGACAAGAACCATACAATGAAAGCAGTGCCGACTAGGTAACTGACCGCATAAGCGACCGGAATATTGTTCATCAGCCGGGTCTTCTCCTCATCCGGGATGCTGAGATGACTGATGGCATCATTGGCCGTGCCGATGACCGTGGATTCGGTAAATGCGCCGGCCAGCAGGCCTGCCGCTGTCCCTATGTCATACCTGAGGAGCTTCGAGAACGTGAAAGCAGTAAACAGGCAGGTGACGCACAGGACGACGGTGAGCGCCATCTGGGACAGGGCGTCCTTTTTCAGCCCCCGGAAGAACTGGGGTCCGACCTTGTACCCAGTGGTAAAGAGGAACAGGTCGAAGAAGATATTTTTCACGACTGCCGGAACTTTGATATCGAGCTGTCCAATGACGACGCCGGCCAAGAGCGTGCCCACGACGGTACCCAGACTGAACGATCCGATCTTGAGCCGGCCTATGAAAAATCCCAGAGCCAACGCAAGAAAGATGGCGAGTTCCGGATGCATCTGAAGTGCCTTCACAAAATAATCCATGCTGAATATCTCCCGTAGTGTTGGCTCACAAGAATGATGTTTATCATGTTCCGTTTCAGGTTTCTCGCCCCTGCGTCATGGCTCCCTTGTACACCGAGATGATGCTTAAGACGCACAAGGCCGTTTATTCTCTCAGTACTTCATGAAAAGCTCCTGCAGCTGCTTAGTATCGTTAGTCTTCATGAGGCCGAGCATCAGCAGAATGCGGGCCTTTTGGGGATTGAGTTCCATTGCAGCGATGAACCCCAGCTTGTCATCGTCCACTTCCACGTTGCGCACCACGAGACCGCTGCCCGTGCGCGAAGAGCGTACGATCGCGACACCCTTTTTGGAGGCATCCGCAAGCGCGGCGATCGCTGTATCGGTGCTGTTCCCGTCGCCAACACCTGCGAGCACGATGCCTTTTACGCCCTTCCCGACGAGAAAGTCGATGGTGTCGCGACCGAAGTTGGCGTATGAATAGACGACTTCCACGCGCGGCAGATCATTCACGCCCTTGCCGTCCACGGAAAACTCGCTCTTCGTCGTATTGGTCGTGGTGTTTGTGTTGAAGAAGTATGCCTTGCCCGTGTTCATTACGCCGGCCCGGCCGCGATTCGGCGACTTGAACGTGTCAAGCGCTGTAGTGTTCGTCTTCTGTGCCTCATGGGCGTAGTGGATCTCATCATTAAGGACGATAAGCGGACCTCGGCCCTTGGCTTCCGGATTGGCAGCCAGCGCGACAGCGTTATAGAGGTTGGCCGGTCCGTCGGCGCCGATGGCAGTAGCGGGCCTCATGGACCCTACCAGCACGACCGGCTTGTCGCTCTTTACGACGAGCCCGAGGAAGTAGGCCGTTTCCTCCATGGTGTCCGTGCCGTGAGTGATGACCACCCCGTCGGTATCGCCCTTCAGCACCTCATTGACCCGCTTCGCAAGTTTCAGCCACACTTCGTGGTTCATTGTCTGACTGCCAATATTGGCGACCTGCTCTCCGGAGATGTCGGCAATGTCCTTGAGCTGTGGCACGGCCTTGATGAGGTCATCAACGGAAAAGCTGCCGGCTTTGTATCCGGCTTCAGTAGTACTGGCCTGAGCTCCGGCGATGGTGCCGCCAGTAGCGAGGATCATGATCTTTGGTTTGGCCTGCGCCGCAGAAGCGCTCATTACCAGCACGACAACTGCCGTCAAAATGCCCCGAACGAACTTCGATGTCATTCTGTTCATGGATATTTCCTCCTTGTCTGCCCGGCCAGATGGTCCATTTATTTTTTCTTCGATTTATCCGATGCCGCAGCCGCTTTCCATGCCTCGACATAGCCCTCAGCCGCCTCCTTGAGGAATTGACCGATCTTCGGATAGGTATCTTCAGGCAAGTTTGCGAGCGACACCCTGACCGACCAGTCCGGCCCTCCGAATCCGCCGCCGTGCATCAGAACGACACCTGATTTTTCCGCGAGGCGGAACAGGATGTCCGTGCACTCGTAGTTCTTCCTGAGGAATTTCACGAAGTCGGGGCCATACACCTTTTCGGCCCAGACCATGATGTCGAGCTCTGAGTAATAGAAGGCCCGGTCCTCATCGGGCAGCGGCTGAATCCCCAGACCCTCCCAGAGCGCCTGGTGTCTCCGGCGCACGATGAGCTGGCAGAGCGTCTTGTAGCTGTTCGCCGTGTCGAGCAGTGCGAACAGGGAGAACAGGGCCATCTGGACCTGCTGGGGCAATGACAGACCTGCAGTGTGGTTCAGTGCGACCTGGCGGCTATCAGCCACCATGCGGTCGATGAATTTGAGCCTCTGCGGCGTTAGGGTGATGCTGCTGTAGCGGCGATTGAGGACCGTTCGGTCCCTGGGGGGCAATTTCGCCAGCATCTTGTCATAAATATTGTTCTGGTGAACTGCTACCACCCCGAGCCTCCAGCCGGTGCACCCGAAGTGCTTCGAGTAGGAATATACGCCGATGGTGTTCTGCGGAAGCTCGGCCATCAGCGACCGAAACCCCGGAACAAAGGTGCCGTAGACGTCGTCCGTGATGATGATCAGGTCGGGCCTTTTGGTCTTCACGAGCCTGACGAGCCGCTTCATGGAGCGTTCGCGCATCGCATAGGACGGCGGGTTGCTTGGATTGACAAGAAAGAAAGCCTTGATGCGCCTGTTTGCAAGCTTGTCGATCTCCCGGTCCGCGTACTGCCACGTGTGAGATCCATCTGGCCGCGATTCCACGCCTGCGTCGATGTTCACGACCTTGAACGCATAACGGTCGAAATGCGGGATCTCGATGTACGGCGTGAACGTCGGCACCCCCAGCGCGATGGTGTCGCCCTGGTGCAGCAGGTGATTGAGCATAAGGGAATCGAAGATGTAGCACATCGCCGCCGTACCACCTTCGACTGCGAAGAGGTCGAATTGGCCAGCGGGAGGTTTCCCTGCGCACATTTCCTGCATGAGGTATTCGTGCACGATCCGCTCGCTGCAACGAAGCATCCGATCCGGCACGGGATACATGCAGCCGATGATGCCCTCGGCGAGCTCGTGTGCGAAGACATCCGGATCGAAACCCAGCGTCTTCACGCCGTAGTCGAATGAGTCGCGGAGCAGCTTTGCGCCCGGAGCTGCCTTGTTGGCGTCGAGGAATTCTTCAAAACGCTTCGAGATGCCTTTCTTCTCCGGCATGCGGCCGCCATCTGGAATGCTGATGCCGCGCTTCGACTCTTCGATGCCGAACCGTAGCAGCGTGCCGAAGGCCTCGCGTGGCGTGGTGCAGATCCAGTTCGGATTGCCGCGGCCGGCGTTCAGCATCTGCGCGTCGCTCTCTCTCTCGCTCTCGGCGGCTAGCGAAATGAGCTTGTCCTTGAGCTCGAAGGGACTCAGCTTGAGCAGCGCCTTTTGTTCGGCGCGGGACGTCGAGGACTTTTTGGTTTTTCTTTTCATGCTATCCTCCTTTTCTCGTGCAAGAAAATCATGACATGAGGAGAACGATCACCAGACCCCATATGGTCAGCAGAGTGTTGCCAACTGCATAAGTTACGGTATAGCCGAGGGCAGGCACCTTGCTCTTTGCAACATCCTCTATCATGCCCAGCGCTGCCGTCGTCGTCCGTGCTCCGGCGCAGGCGCCGAGATTGATGCCGGGGTGGAACTTGAAAATATACTTTCCTATCAGAACACCGATGATAAGCGGGACCGATGTCACCACGATGCCGGCTAAGAACAGGCTCACTCCCGCCTGTTTCAGTCCTGCCACGAAGCTGGGGCCGGCGCCGATACCGACCACGGCGATAAACGTGGTGAGACCTACGTTGTTCAGGATCCACAAAGCCGGCGCCGGAATACGGCCGAAGGTGCGATACGCGGACCGCAGCCAACCGAATACAAGCCCGGCAATGAGCGCTCCGCCGCTCGTGCTGAGGCTCAAGGGGATCCCGCCAAGCTTGATCGTTATGGCGCCGACAAGGCCTCCAAGCACAATACCCACGCCGACGAAGATCATATCGGTCATGTTCGTCGGGCGGTCTGCGTATCCAAGCTCCTTTGCCGCCCGGTCAACGTCGCGTTTGGTCCCCACCAGGGTCAGCACGTCGCCTCGGTCAATGGTGGTGCCGGGTGTAAATGGCATCTCCTGCCCTGCCCGCACGATATTTCGCAGGAATACTCCCCGTGCTGACTCGTGTCCTGCAAGCTCCGCCAGGGTCTTTCCGGAAAATGACTTGTTCGTCATCACCACGTCGAGTGCCTGAGCCGGAAAATCGAGCAGTTCCTTGTCGTCGACCTCGGGTCCGATCATGGTCCCGCGTTCCACGAGCAGCTCCTGCCTGGTAGCCACAGCGACCAAGTCGTCCTGCACGATGACCGTCTTGGGCTCGGGGTCGATGACCGTACCGCCGCGTCGGACGCGGACGATGAAGACACGCGCTTCCTTGGGCAGCGCCTCGAGTTCCGCGACGGTCCTGTTCACCAGGCTCTGATTGACCACGCGGTAAGCGCGCACATCGAATCGCCGGGCCATGGTCATGACTCCCGGTTCAGCCTCCGTTCCGCCCATCTTCGATTCAAGCTTCTTGCACTCCGCCGGGAGATCCACCCGAAGCAATTTCGGCCCAATGGATGCCAAAAGCCACGCAGAGCCAGCGGTACCGAAGATGTAGGTCACCGCGTATGCCACCGGCATGTGATTGATGAGCTCGGTTTTCTGTTCCGGGGAGATGCCGAGCTGGTTGATGGCGTCCGTGGCGACACCGAGCACCGCGGAGATCGTCTGGGATCCGGACAATAGCCCTGCTGCCGCGCCGATGTCGTAGCCAAGGAATTTGGCGACTACATATGCCGTGAACAGGGAGGCAAGGCACTGGAGAACGGAGAAGATGACTTGCGGCACGCCATCGCTCTTCAAACCCCGGAAGAACTGCGGCCCGACACCATAGCCCACGGCAAAAAGGAACAGCAGGAAGAAGACCGATTTGACATTGGGCGAAATGGTAATGTGCATCTGACCGATGAGAACACCGGCCAGCAATACGCCTGTCACTGCCCCGAGGCTGAACTTGCCTACCTTCAGATTTCCGATCCAGTAACCGAGCGCCAGCGTCAGAAAGATCGCCAGCTCCGGGTATTGCTGAAACGTCTTGACGATCCAGTCCATCTCAGTGCTCCTTTCCCTCTCCCGTCCTCTCTGTTACCGGTCCGAAGCCGAGGCCTTCCGGCCGGCGAGAGCCGCCGGTTTGAGCAGCTTGAGGCCATGCGCCGCGTGATAGCCGTGGATCTCCTTCACGTCCAGCTTTCGCATGAAGGCGATTGTCTCAGAAGTGATGACCTGGCCGGGGACCATGATCGGAAAGCCCGGCGGGTACGGTATCACGAAATTGGCAGAAACAAGCTCGGGACCTTTCTTCAGCCTCTCGTCGATCTCCCTGCTCGCCAGCTTCACGAACTCACAGTTGCTGTCGTCGTAGGCCATGAAGAAGGCCGGCCGCATGTGTCCTTCATTGCTCGCAGCCTTCGGATTGTCACGGAACGCGTCATGGAACCTGCTGAAATTCGGCAGGTCCGGAACATCCGTCATCAGCGACTTGACCCTGGCTGCGAAGATCTCTTGCTCCTCCTTGCCTCCCTTGTCGAGACGCGAATCGATCTCGCGGGAAAGATCGGCCAGCACTTTGATCAAGAGCGCCGCATCGCTGCGCGTGTTGTTGATGTTGGTCTGTACAAGGATGCTGTTGCGCGAGGTCTTGTTGATCTGGACGTCGAAGCGTTCCGCAAGGAGGTTCTTGAACTCCGTGCCGTCGAATCCCGCCGTGCCGCAGATGAGCGTGAGACGGGTCGGGTCGAGGGCGAACTCATCATTGTCAAGCGCATCGATCGCGTCCCTCCAGTTGGAATTTGGCGGACCGTAATCTTTCAGCCCCGAACCGCGGAACTCAGCCGGGATCATGTCCTCCGGGGTGGCAATGCGGAAATATTTGGAGATGAGCGGGTGGCCGTTGACCTCGCGGCGCAGCTTGAGGGAGAGCTCGGTCATCTTCATGGTCAGTTCATAGCCCTCCAGCTCCATCTGCCGCCGCGCCACGTCAAGCGAGGCGATGATCTGCTGGTTAGGCGAGGTCGAGGTGTGCGTGAAGAACGCCTCCTCGAAGGGCCCCTCCACCTTATAGAAGTCCTCATCCCACACCAGGATCATCGAGCCCTGGCGCAGGGCAGACATGGATTTGTGGGTCGAGTTGGTCTGGTAGACGCGTATGCGCACCTTGTCCGGGTCAGGCAGCAGGTGCATCTCGAGCAGCTTCGCGTCCGTGGGATCGAGCTTGCCGGCCTTTGCCGCGAACGCCTTGTACTCATCGCGATATGCAGGGTCCCGATAGCGGGTCGTCAACGCCGCGGCGGCACCCATGGCTGTGCGGCGGCGATGGAGAGCGTTGAAGCGGGCGAACCCGAACCACGCCTCGTCCCAAAGGAAGATCAGGTCCGGCTTGATGGCGAGGCACTCCTCCATGAGGCGCTTCGGGTTGTACATGTGGCCGTCAAAGGTGCAGTTGGTCATGTCCACGACCTTCACGCGGTCGAGCGTTCCCTCGGCCTTGCAATTGAGCAGCACTTTTTTTATCGTGCGCAGCGGGACGGCACCGTACATCGAGTACTGCGTCAACGGGTAGGCCTCAACGTAGTAGGGCTGCGCCCCGGCAAGCACGAATCCGTAGTGGTGCGACTTGTGGCAATTGCGGTCGACTATCACGATGTCGCCCGGCTTGCATACCGCCTGCACGACGATCTTATTCGATGTTGAAGTGCCGTTCGTGGCGAAATAGGCCCGCTTTGACCCGAAGGCCCTGGCAGCCATCTCCTGCGCCTTTTTGATGTTGCCCGTCGGCTCAAGCAGGCTGTCCAGCCCTCCCGTGGTCGCCGATGACTCGGCGAGAAACAGGTTCGTTCCGTAGAACTGGCCCATGTCCCGGATCCAGTTGGAGCGGAAAACCGACTTCCCCCGGGCGATCGGCAGGGCATGGAATGTACCAACGGGACGCTGCGCGTATTTTTTGAGGTTCGAGAAGAAAGGCGTGTCGTACCGCTCGCTCACGCCATCGAGTATTGCAAGGTGGACCTCCATTACCTCCTCGATATTATGAAAGATCCTGCGGATGGGCGCGGCTTCGTCGCTGCCGGCGAGTTTTTCGACCGCACGGTCGGTGAGGAGGTAGACATCCAGCTCGGGCCGGAAGTTCCTGACCGTACGAGCGAGCGTGGTGGCAAGCGCCCCGGGGGCGATACTGACTGGATCCACGCGCAGGTGGCGCAGAAGGAACTCACGCATCACCGGCAGATCGTGCCGGGAGCGGAACGGGAAGCCGTCATAGATAACTATGGCCTGCACGTTGTGGTTGAAGATCGTGCCGAGGGCCCCGTCCTCGAAACTGCCGACCTGAACGATCTCATAATTGAACATGTCTTCCGGACGGCGCAGACGCTTCAGTTCGTTACGAGCACGTTCCCATGTCTTGGGGTCATTGGGTGTCACCAGGAGCACCTCGAAATAAGGCTTGTGGGTTTCACCCGGCTTGACGTCCGGTGGCAGAACGTCTGGAGCACCCCCCTCGCCTTCCAACAGCGGATCCCATGCAGCACTTTCATAGCGGTATGAGCCGGTGAGAAGTGCATTCGATATCTTCTGAACGAGCCGGACGAACACGCCCGCGTTGTGCTGCTCGAGGGCCTCGCCGATCGTAGTCATCAACCTTGGCCCGGGGTAGGCCCAATAATCCTCCAGCGGCCGTATCTCCGCGAAAAGCTGCGCTGCCTCGGTGCGCAATTTTTCATCAGGCTTTCCCTGCTCGATCGAGGCTTCCCAGGCGCGGCTGGAAGCGTTCAGTTGGCGCCAGCGGTCGGTTCTCGCCTCTGCGGCAGAGAAGAAATCAACGAGATCCATGACAATTCTCCTTATCATTGATGCTTATTTTTAATATCATGACCGAACCTCTGTCACGAGCAAATATCACCTGGATCGTGTTCGTCAATGATCACCGGTCACGCCGCCCGCACGGCCTTGATCTTCTCCATGCCGGCCGTGTCCGTTACGGCATTGATTCGAACATCCGGCCGCTCGTTCAGGAGTGTCAATGCCCCAAGCAGCGCGCTGAAAGCGGCAGCGCGGACATGGCGGTCAAAGTCCTCCTGGGTATGCCATTCTTCCATCAGGAGAAACGCGTCAGTATTTTCAGTGTCAATATAGAAATCACAGGAATGGCAGCCACGCTCCTTTCGCACCGTTCCGGCGAGCATGCTTACTGTCTGCAGCAGTTCCTGACGTTTTTCATGAGGCACCAACATTCTTATCGTAGTGATGATCATGACACGCTCCTTGTTCTCCGGGCAATTGGACTCCAGGATCTCGGTTCCTATTTTATGCTCGGGGCTGGTTTCAGCAGTTCCCATTGGGCGGCTCTCGGGCAGCTGCTTGTTGAACTGAGTCAGCCTTCTCCGCCGGCTGGTTCGCAATTGGTGCAGGCCTTGCTCACGAATCCTTGTTCCGGATTCGCCGTGTCTATCGTGGATTACACATAAAAATATTAAATGAGAAAAATAATGGAGGGTTCGTTGAAAACATATCAAACATCATGCCTGGAGTGTTAACTGGGAACAAGTTCTATAAGACCTTGAAATAAGTTTAATTTCTGTCCAGAAAGGCTGTGAGTAATTGAATTGTGGGCGGCGTAGTAGCCGCGATATTTCGTGGCGGCCACGAAGATTGATTATAAGAGAGAAAGAAAAGCATCAGTTAACGGAAGAGTTCTGGTCAGGACGGGCTATCCCCAATTTTTGCATACGTGAACGCAAAGTGCTTGGGTTTAGTTCCAGAAGAGATGCTGCACCCTTGTTTCCTTCGATGCGCCAGTCGGTTTTTTTCAGGATCTTCAGGATATGGTCCCTTTCCACATCAGTGATGCTGAGCAAACCGTCTGTTCTATCTGGGGTTTTGCTAATATCGAATTTCTCCGCCAGTCGCAATGCAGAGCCCTGAGTAGTTATTATGGCCCGTTCGATGACATGCTCAAGTTCCCTGACATTTCCAGGCCACATATAATCCTCGAGGGCCTTCATCACGTCCCTCGGTATGGTCTTGATCTCCTTTCCCATCTTTCGGCTGAATTTCTTCACGAAGTGATCAACGAGCAGGGGGACGTCATCTGGTCGCTGACGGAGCGGAGGAATAGTGATGGGGAAAACATTCAGACGGTAATAGAGGTCCTCCCGAAATCGGCCCTTGTTGATTTCCTCTCTTAAATTCCGGCTGGTGGAGACAATGATCCGGACATCGACTTTCATCGTATGAGGGCTCCCCAGCCTCTCAAATTCCCCGTCCTGGATCACCCGCAACAGCTTTGACTGCAATTCGAGAGGCATTTCCCCAATTTCGTCCAGCAAAATCGTTCCTCTGTCGGCTACTTCGAACCGACCCATCTGACGGGCGTGAGACCCAGTGAAGGCCCCTTTCTCCCTGCCGAAGAGCTCGCTCTCGATCAGATTGGCCGGAAGGGCGGCACAATTCACCGTGATAAGAGGCCGGTCCTTGCGCTGACTCCGGCCATGAATGGCATGAGCAATCACTCCTTTTCCCGTCCCGGTTTCACCCTGAATAAGGACAGTCGCATCGGTAACTGCCACTTGTTCTACACGGAACATGACATACCGCAAGGCGTCGCTCTGACCTATGATCTCGTCAAAGTTGAGCTCCATTTTGATATCTTCACGGAGATAGACGTTCTCAGCCTCAAGCTGTTCTTTCAATCGCTCTATCTCGGAAAATGCATGATGGAGTTCTTCCTTTGCCTTTTTTCGTGCGAGCGCGTTGGCAAACACCTGCGCGACGAGATTAAGCCGTTTCACTAATGGCTCTGACCAGTTCCTTTCCTGTCTCATCGTGGCAAAGGATATAGCACCAAATACATTTCCTCCTCCAACTAACAGGGGAACCAGAACCGTGGACTTCGTTCCATACCGATAGAAAGACTCGACGTCACGAGTTGCTTCCGGTGGAAAGTCCGATAACTTTGAAATGATGATCGACTCACCAGACGAAATCTTCTCCGCCGACCAAGGGAAATACTCCTTTGGTCGTATGCGATCTGAAACAGGTGTGCTTCCCGGTATTTGATGCATGTGGGTCAGCAGAAACGCGCCCGGATCTTCGCTGGAAAGCTGCCAGAGCGTAGAGCGATCCAGGTCGAGACATTCGCAGACGTGTCGCTGGGCGACCTTGATTGCCTGATCCACCTTGTCAGCCGGCATATTGATGAATCCCGATGAGATTTCCGCCAGCATCGCTTCGAAGCATGTCTGGGCTTCAAGTTCTTTTCTCAATTCTGATTCCGCTTCTGTCATTGACTCATCCCTTCATCGTAACCACCGAGTAGTACTGATACGCAGCAGACAGACACAAGAACATCATCGCAAGTGTTACAGGCAGCGTGCTCTACTTAACCCAGCAGATGATAGACTGTAATGATTAATTCGAGATCATCTTGATGATTGCTGCTCGGGTTTACATATATTGCGGTTATTGCAAAGAAAAGGAAATCGTATACTGCATGATGAGACATCAATAATCCTGATTTTCGTCTCATAATTTGTATCCATTCTAATATAGCAGAATTAGAATAATTTTTTTGAATAAAAATGAATGATTGTGATAATAATTAATACTTTTATACTCTTCTTAATGCACATAAAATTACATTATATTGCTATAATAACATCAATGGCCACGCAAAGTCGTGGTTCTGATTGTCTTGAACAATTAATCCTAGTATAACGGCTTAAGGCACAACAACAGGTAGGAACGCTGGACGTCCCGCGAAGCATTCGGTCGTTAGTCCATTGCCTGATCTGAAGATTGGCTGGTATGGCAGTATCCTTTTGTATTCATAATATAAGACGTTATTTTTTCAGCTGATCGGCGACGGCCTGCGCCGCCTTCCGGGCTGCCTCAGGGTCGCCGAGATAATAGTTACGGATCGGTTTCAGGTCGTCCTCCAATTCGTAGACCAGCGGTATGCCCGTCGGGATGTTCAGGCCGACGATTTCAGAATCCGTGACGTTGTCGAGATACTTGACCAGGGCGCGGATGCTGTTTCCATGAGCGGCTATGATCACGCGTTTCCCTTCCCGCACAATGGGCGCGATGGTCTCATGCCAGTACGGCAGGAAGCGTT
>Ga0187766_10000293_pt1 | contig 27546 bp, 15 predicted proteins | sample 0216_QUI02_MP05__4_FD_132971 | JGI IMG/M metagenome (GOLD analysis project Ga0187766, IMG submission 132971) | Tropical peat soil microbial communities from peatlands in Department of Meta, Colombia - 0216_QUI02_MP05_20_MG | ecosystem: Environmental > Terrestrial > Soil > Wetlands > Peat ... | reverse complement strand
GGGGGGGGGGGGGGGCGGCGGGGGGGGGGGCGGGGGGGGGGCGGTGGGGGGGGGCGCTGGCGGGTGTCGCTGGCGGGTGTCGCTGGGGGCTGTGCTCGCGGCGGTCGTGTGAAGGCGATGCCGGCGGGCTTTTTCGGCGAGCGGGGTAAGTTGCCGCGGGAGGTGCTCGGGTCCGCGCCCGGTCCGGCCCTCGCGCGCTCAGGCCGCGCGGGCGCTCGGGACGAGCCGCACCTGCTCGGGCAGGAACGGGATCACGGCTCGCTTGACGTACTCAGCGCCGACGGTCACCAGCGCCTTGCGCACCGGGACGGGTGGCAGCGGTGAGAACCCGTACTGGCTGCGGATCGGATCGGGCAACAGCGCGATCGTGACGAAGTTGACCGCCTCGAGCAGCGGGCGGGCGCGCCACGGCAGCGGGGGCGAGAAGACGATCTGCCGCGCGCGCGCACGCGCCCAGTCGGTGACGAACAGCTCGTCGCCGTCGAGCATCCGCCGCCGGTAGGCATCGAGGTCGTCGAGCGTGTCCGGTAGATCGGAATCGTTCAGACCGAACAGGTGGCCGATGACCTTGAAGTCCTCCCAATAGGAACGCTCGTCCGCACGCGACAGCGAGCCGACGTACGCGCGGTAGAACACGAGCGCCGAATCGACGAGCGTGAACAACACCCACAACAGCAGTTCGGGATCGTCGGCGCGGTACGGCGTGCCACGCTCGTAGCGTCCGAGCCGGGTGGGGAGGCGACCGCTCACGCGCCGGTGCATCGCGCGCACCCGACGGGTGACCGCTTCCGCGTCCGCGCGCGAGCCGAACACGATCGTGCTCATCATCCGCGCGGTGCGCGCCAGGCGGTCGTAGGGCTGTTCAAGCGCGCTCGAATGCGACAACAGACCGGTTACGGCGAGCGGGTGCGCCGCCTGCATCAGCAGCGCGCGCGGACCGGACAGCGCGACCGCCCGCTCGCGATGGAGGCGGCGGACGATCGAGGCGTCGTCGAAGTAGCCCTGCATGTCGCCCACAAGCATGAACCATTGGACACGCCCCGGAGCCACCGGGGGCGAATGTGATGCACTGGTGTGAATGACCGCGCTGCGATCGAAGCCGGCCGCGTCCGGTGCGCCCCAGCTCCCCGAAGGGGTGGCGCAACGATTGCACCCCGCAGTGCGGAGGTGGTTCGAGCGGCGGTTCCCCGACGGCCCGACCGAGGCCCAGGCCCGGGGCTGGCCGGCGATCGTCGCGGGCCGGCACACGTTGATCTGTGCCCCGACCGGCTCGGGCAAGACGCTCGCTGGATTCCTTGCCGCGATCGACGCTCTGTACCACGCGCACCAGGCGGGCGAGTCGATCGCCGACGCCACGCGGGTGGTGTACCTGAGTCCGCTGAAGTCGCTGGCCGTCGATGTCCACACCAACCTCGAGCAGCCGCTGGCCGAGATCGCCGAGGTCGCGCGGGAGCTCGGGCATCAACCGGCGCCGATCACCGTCGCGGTGCGAACCGGCGACTCGAGCTCATCCGAGCGGCAGACGATGATCCGCCGGCCACCGAACCTGCTCGTCACGACGCCAGAATCGCTGTACCTGTATCTGACCGCGGAGCGCTCGCGGGCGACGCTCGCGACCGTCGAGACGGTGATCGTCGACGAGATCCACGCCCTCGCCCGCGACAAGCGCGGCTCGCATCTGGCGCTGTCGCTCGAGCGGCTGGCGGCGGCGACCGAGCGCCCGCCGCTCCGGATCGGTTTATCAGCGACGGTCAAACCGATCGAGACCGCCGCGCGCCTGCTGGTCGGAGCCGCCGAGCCCCTGCCGGCGATCGTCGACAGCGGGCACCGGCGAGAGCTCGAGCTCTCGCTGGAGCTGCCGGACGGCGAGCTCGAGGCCGCGATCTCCGGCGAGCAGTTCGACGAGATCCTCGACCGAATCGCCTCCCACGTCGCCGCGCACCGAACCACGCTGGTGTTCGTCAACACGAGAAAGCTGTCCGAGCGCGTGGCCCATCAGCTCGGCGAGCGGATCGGCGAGGACAAGGTGGCCGCTCACCACGGGTCGCTGTCGCGCGAGCGGCGTCAGCGGGTCGAGCACCGCCTGCGGGCCGGCGAGCTGCGGGCGCTCGTGGCCACCGCCTCGCTGGAGCTGGGGATCGACGTCGGCCCGGTCGAGCTCGCGTGTCAGATCGGCTCGCCGCACGGCATCGCCACGTTCCTGCAGCGCGTCGGCCGCGCAAACCATCACCGCGCCGGCGTCCCCCGCGGGATCATGTACCCGACCACCCGCGATGACCTCGTGGAGTGCACCGCGCTGCTGGCGGCGGTCAAGCGAGGACGCCTGGACGCCGTGCACCCGCCCGAGCAGCCGCTCGACATCCTCGCGCAGCAGATCGTCGCGGAGACGGCCGCGAGGGGCGAGGACGGCGCGGCCGAGGACGAGCTGTTCGCGCTCGTGACGCGGGCGTGGCCGTACAGACAGCTCGGGCGCGGGGAGTTCGACGAGATTGTCGGTCTGATCTCGGACGGAATCGACACCGGGCGCGGCCGGCGGATGGCGTACCTGCATCGCGACCAGGTGAACGGACGGTTGCGTGCCCGCCGCGGCGCGCGGCTCGCGAGCCTCACCTCGGGCGGCGCGATCCCCGAGACGGGCGACTACCGGGTGCTGATGGAGCCCGGCGACCTGCTCGTCGGCACGGTCAACGAGGACTTCGCGATCGAGTCCTTCCAGGGCGATGTGTTCCTGCTCGGCACCCATCCATGGCAGGTCGTGCAGGTGACGAACGGCGTGATGCGGGTGCGCGACGCGACCGGCAAGCACCCAACGCTTCCGTTCTGGCTGGGCGAGGCGCCGAGTCGCACCGACGAGCTGTCCGAGGAGGTGTCGCGGCTGCGCAGCGCGATCGCGGAGCGGCTCGACGCCGACGGGCGGGAGGGCGCGATCGCGCTCGTGCAACGGGTGGCCGGCGTCGAGCTGATCGCGGCCGCGCTCGTGGTCGACTATCTGCGGGTCGGGCGGGCCGGGCTCGGCGGGGTGCTGCCGACTCACGACGAGATCGTGTTCGAGCGGTTCTTCGACGAGACGGGCGGGATGCAGCTGATCATCCACGCTCCGTTGGGCGCGAGGATCAACCGGGCGCTCGGCCTCGGGCTGCGCAAGAAGTTCTGCCTGACGTTCGACTTCGAGCTTCAGGCGGCGGCGAGCAACGACGCCGTGCTGCTGTCGCTCGGCCCCCAGCACTCATTCCCGCTCGAGGACGTGCCCGCGTTCCTGCGCTCGCACAACGTGCAGGACGCCGTGTCGCAGGCCGTGCTGCGCAGCCCGATGTTCACCGCTCGCTGGCGCTGGAACCTGAACCGCTCGCTCGCCGTGCTGCGCCGGAAGGGTGGGCGGCTGAACCCGTTCAACGTCCAGCGGATGGAGGCGGCCGACGTGATGGCCGCGGCGTTCCCGTCGCTGGCCGGGTGCCAGGACAACGCCCCGGCGGGCCCGATCGAGATCCCGGATCACCCGCTTGTGCGGGAGACGCTCGGTGACTGCCTCACCGAGGCGATGGACATCGACGGCCTGAAGGCGCTGGTGGCGCGGTTCGAGCAAGGGAGCGTGCGGCTGCACTTCGTCGACACGGTCGAGCCGAGCGTGCTGGCGCACGAGATCCTCGGCGGCCCGCCGTTCACGTACCTCGACGAGGACACGGAGATCGGCGAGCGCCGGTCGCGAGCGGTGCCGCTGCGGCGTGGTCTGCCGGTCGAGCCGCGGGAGCTGGGCCGGCTCGATCCGGACGCGATCGATCGAGTCCGAACCGAGGCGACCCCGGACGTGCGCGACCCGGACGAGCTCCACGACGTGCTCGTGTCGCTCGTCGCGAGCCGGCCGCGAAGCGAGTGGGCCGAGCAGTTCCAGGCGCTGGCATCCGCCGGGCGGTGCTTCGAGGTCTCGAGCGCTGGCCTGACCGGTGTTCTGTGGGCGGCCACCGAGCGCCGCGCCGAGGTCGAGGCGCTGTTCCCGGGCGCCGCGTTCGCGCCCGATCACCCACTGCCCCCGAGCCTGGCCGGCGCGCTCGACGCGACCGACGCCGACGACGCGGCAGTGGCGCTGATCCGCGGCCATCTGGACGTGTCCGGTCCCGTGACCGTCGACGAGCTCGCGGCCGCAACCGGCCTGTCGCCCGGCTCGGTGGGGATCGCGCTCGAGGCCCTGCGCGCGGGCGGATTCGCGGTCGGCGGGCGGTTCGAGCCCGAGCGGGGCGACCAGTGGGCGGCCCGACGGCTGCTCGCCCGCATCCATCACTACACCCGGGAGCGCCGGCGCGCCCAGGTTCGCCCGGTCGGTCAGGAAGACTGGCAGGCGTTCCTCCAGGCGTGGTGGCACGCGGCGCCCGGGACACGCCGTCACGGCCGCGCCGGGCTGGCCGAGGTGATCGAGCAGCTCCAGGGGTTCGAGTGGCCGGCCGGGGAGTGGGAGCGGATCCTCGCGGAGCGGGTCGAGTCCTATCGCCCCGAATGGCTCGACGACCTGTGCCTGTCAGGCGAAGTCGTGTGGGGCCGGCTGTCCGTGCTCGAGCGCGAGTCCGACCGGTCGGTCCCGTCAGGGGGCGACCGCGCGCCCGAACAGTCGCTGCGCCCGGGCAAGACCCCGTCTCGGCGCACCCCGATCACGTTCGCGCTGCGGGAGGATCTGCCATGGCTGCTCCAGGCCCACCGCGGGGCCGCGACGCCCGCCGAACCCGGCGCCGGCTCGGGCCGCGAGGTGCTCGACGCCCTGCGCCGGCACGGCGCCCTGTTTCACTCCGACCTCCAGGCGATCACCGAGCTACCCCCGGCAGAGGTCGAGGAAGGGCTGTGGGACGGGGTCGCGAGGGGGCTCGTCACCGCCGACGGATGGGGCGCGGTGCGCTCCCTCCTGCACGCCCGCACCCGGATCGCCCGCCGCCGCCGGGAATACCCCAGGCCAGGTTCGCGAGCGCGACGAGGCACGTGGCGCCAGGGCGTCGAGGGCCGCTGGACGCTGCTGCCCAGCGTGCAGCCGAGCGACGAGCTCGAGCAGCTCGCCGAAAGCGTCGCCTGGCAGCTACTGCTGCGGTGGGGCGTGGTGTTCCGCGACGTCTACCTGCGCGAACGGCTGGCGGTTCCGTGGCGCGAGATCCTGTGGGCCCTGCGCCGGCTCGAGGCCCGGGGCCTGATCCGCGGCGGGCATTTCGTCACCGGCGTGACCGGCGAGCAGTTCGCGGGCGAGGACACCTTGCCGTTACTGCGCCCGCGCCGCGTCGGCACGGTTCGTCAGCCGGGTAGCGCCGCCGCCGGCTGAGCGCGACCGGCGGGCCGGAGACGGGTTCGTTCGATCCGGTCGCAACCTCGACCGGCCGGGACGGGGCCGAACGGTTGATTCAGGGGCTGCCGGTGCTCACACCGTGCAGCCGGTCGCGAAGGCGCAACACGTCCGGCCGCCGGCCGGTGAACAGCTCGCACCGGTGGCGCAGATCGAGGCGAGCCCGACGCACCACGTCCGCCATGAACGCATCGCAGGTCACGAGATCGCATCGCGTCAGCGCGAGCGCGAGCGCGTCGAGATCGGCCGCGTCGCTCGCATGCGCGCGACGCTCGGGCAGCTCGCGTTCGATCGTGAACGCCATCCGGCGCCGTGCCTCGCGCGCAGCGCGGTCAGGCTTGTCCGGGAGCTGCCGGCCACCGGAGAGCGCACGCAGCAGCTCCAGCAAGCCGAGGTCCGGACGTGGCCGCGATTCCCGCTCGTGGACGACCGACTCGAGGACGATCACCGCCCCGCGGTCGACGGCCTGTCGCAACACCGGCTCGAGCTCGCGGAACGCGGGCTTGCGCTTCGCGATCCCGCTCAGGTAGTTCTGATCGAGGTACAGCCGCAGCGCCGAGGCCACCGGCGTCGATCGCGAGCACGGCGCTCGAAGCGCCGTCGAGCAGCCGCCGGAGCTCACGGCGAGCGCGTCGCGCCTGCGTCATCCGTGAGCGCGCGCCACACACGCTCAGGGGTGATCGGGAGGCGTCGCACCCGCACCCCTCGCGTGGCCGCCGCGATCGCGTTCGCCACAGCTGCCGCGACGCCGACGACGGGTGCCTCGCCGACTCCCTTCGCGCCATACGGCCCCTCGGGCGCCGGGACCTCGACGATCTCGGTGTCGATCGGTGGAACGACGATCGCGGTCGGCAACGCGTAGTCGACGAACGTCGAAGTTGTCAGCTGGCCGTGGCCGTCGTGCACCAGCTCCTCCAGCAGCGCCCAGCCGAAACCCTGGGCGGTGCCGCCGCGCATCTGTCCCTCCACGAGCGCCGGGTTGAGCGCCCGCCCGACGTCCTGGGCGATGAGATGTCGCTGCAATGTGACAGCGCCGGTGTCGCGGTCGACACGAACGTGTGACACATGTGCCGCGGATTGTGGTGCCGGTGGCTGGGCAACGCGCCCGTGACCCTCAACCGGTGCATGCATGCTGCCGAACCGCAGGATCCGCGCCGCGAGCCGGTCGATCGGCAGTGCCTTTGCCGGCACGCCCCTCGGTTGCACAGTTCCGTCGACGATCTCGAGGTCCTCGGGTGCGATCTCGAGCTCTTCGGCGGCGACCGCCAGCAGCCGCTCCCGCGCGTCGATCGCCGCCCGCTCGACCGCGCGGCCGACCGTGTAGGTGATCTTGCTGCCGCCGCTGGCGCCGCTGAACGGCGCGCTCGCGGTGTCGGCGTTCACGACTCGCACCCGAGCGGGATCGACCCCGAACGCCTCGGCCGCGATCGCCGCGAAGCCGGTCTCGACGCCGGTCATGTCCGCCGCCCCGGTGATCACCGTCAGGCGGCCGTCGGCATCGAGGCGGCACACCGCGGCGGCCGGCTCGTAACCACCCGGCCACCATCCGAGCGCGACACCGATGCCCTCGCCGTCGGGCAATCGCCCTCGCCGCGCCCACAGCGGATGATCTCGCACGCGCTCGAGGCACTGACGAGCACCGAACACGGCGGATGGCCGGCCCGACGGCGTCAGGTCGCCCTCGACCGCGACGTTGCGCAGTCGGAGCTCGAGCGGATCGAGCTGCAGACGGCCGGCGAGCTCGTCGATCAGCGATTCGACCGCGAACGCCGCGGGCGCCGCGGTCGGCGCGCGGTAGGCGCCGACCGTGACTCGGTTGGTCGCGACGCCGAGCGCGGTCAGCTCGTGGGCGCGCCACCGGTACGGGCCCGCGGCGAGCAGCGCAGCAATCGACTCGATCGCGAAGTCGTCCGCGCTGCCGCGGTCGACGAGCACGCGCGCGCGAATGCCGGTGAGCCCACCATCCGCGTCGGCGCCGAGCTCCAGGTGCAGCAGCTCGGCGCCCGCCGGATTCGCCGCCGCGAAGTCCTCGCTGCGGGTCATCGCGAGGCGCACCGGGCGGCGCACGACGAGCGCGGCCGAGGCGACCAGCGGCTCGACGATCATCATCTTGCCGCCGAAAGCGCCGCCGAGGGCGGCGGCGCGGACCCGGACACGCTCGACCGGGAGACCGAACAACTTCGCCAACGAGTCGCGCGTCGCGAACGGCGCCTGAGTCGAGCTCCAGACGATCATCTCGCCGTCCGGCTCGAGCCACGCGGTCGCGGTCTGGGGCTCGAGGTACCCCTGGTAGATCCACGGCGTCTCGAACGTCGCGCTCACGACGACGTGACTCGCGGCAAGCGCGGCAGCGACATCGCCGTGCTCGAGCCTCGCGGTATCGAACACGTTCTCCGACAGCCGCTCGCGTTCGCCGATCTCGCCGGCCGACACCGACGCGTGGGCCTCGCCGAGATCGGATCCGGTTCCCTCGGCTCGCGCCTTCACGCGGGCGCGCGGCGCGCCGGGGCGTATCGCGGCGTCCAGGTCAAGCACCGGCTCGAGCGGCTCCAGCTCGACCTCGACCAGCTCGACGCCGTCCTCGGCGAGCGCCTCGCTGTCGGCGACCACGAGTGCCACCGGCTGCCCGGCGTAGACTACCTCCTCGCGGGCGAGCGGCTCGTACAGCCGTCCCGGCCCGCTGCCGACGATCGGCAGGTCGTCGGCGGTCAGGACCGCGACCACCCCCGGAAGCGCGCTCGCCGCGTCCGTCCGAATCGCACAGATCATCGCGTGCGCCTCGTGCGCCAGCACCAGCCTCGCGTGCAACAACCCCGGAACTCGAGCGTCCGCGGCGAACCGCGCCGTCCCGCGCACCTTCGGCTCCGAGTCAAGCCGGGGGGTTGGGACGCCGATTGCCGCCACGCCTGCAACCTAGCATCGATGCGCGCGGCCGAAGCGTGCACGCGTACACTCGATCGGACGGACGGGCCGAATCAGGTCGGTCACAGTGTCAGGGTCGCGGACGTGCACCAGAGCCTGGTCGTCGGCAACCACCAAGGAGGCACCTTGCCCGAAGACGACGTTACGCGCGAACGCATCGAGCGCGCCGTGAGGCGCAGCCGGGTCTGGCTTGCCAACGGATCGAAAGAAGTCGGGGCGGCGCTGGTGCGAGGGATGCGCGAGGCCGCCGAGCGCGTGCGCGCGCGGTCCGACGACGACACCGGCGACGGCGCAGCGCGACGGGCAACGGTGGATCAGGCCGCAGCCGATCCCGCGGCCTTCTTCAGTCAGGAGCGCCAGCGCGAGGCGCAGAAGCTGGGGCACGCGAACATCCTCGTCACCGGGCAGACCGGGGTCGGCAAGAGCACACTGATCAACGCCATCTTCCGCGCACCGCTGGCCGACGCGTCGATCGGCCGACCGGTGACGGACCACGTCCAGCGCCACGAGATCCCCGGGATTCCCGTGACGCTGTTCGACACGCCGGGGATCGAGCTGGGGCACTCCAAGGACGTCGTGATTCGCGACTTCCGCCGTACGATCACGGAGTCACGCAGGCGCCGGCCGGGCGATCTGATTCACGTCGCGTGGTACTGCATCGACGCGGGACAGACGCGGATTCAGGGCTACGACACGGAGATCGTCCGCGCGCTCGCCGACGAGGTTCCGGTGATCCTCGTGTTCACTCAGTGCATCGATGAGGAGCGCGTCGATGCACTGGATCGCGCCGTAAGAGCAGAGAATCTGCCCATCAATGGAACCCCCGTGAGAACGCTCGCGCAGCCGCGCAAGCTGGGTGCAGAGGTGCTGGCGCCGAGGGGACTGGAGGAGCTGGTGAGGCGGACCCACGACATCCTCCCTGAGGCGGTGAGGCGGGCGTTCACAAACGCCCAAGGGGTAGTCGTCCGCCTGAAAGCGTTCCACGCTCACAAGATCGTCGCCGCGGCAAGCGTCACCGCCGCGGGCGTCGGAGCGGCGCCGATCCCGATCTCCGACGCGGTCGTGCTGATGCCCGTCCAACTCGGGATGCTCGCCGGCATAACCGCCGTGTTCGGGGTCGACATCAGCTCGGACAGCGGCGCGAATCTGATTCGCGGGCTAGTCGGTCAGGGTGGAGTCGCCGCGGCCGGAAGACAGATGGCAACCGGACTGCTGAAGGTGATTCCCGGTGTGACTTTCATCAACGCCGCCGTTGCCGGAGCGCTGACAGCCGCGCTGGGCGAGGCATACATCCAGCTGTGCAGCGAGATGTTGCGACGCAAAGCGGAAGGTAAGTCGATGCCAGATTCGGACATGCTGGCGTTTCTCCTCAACGCATATCAGAAGACGTTCAAGATGCCCGGCTCGCGCCGTTGGGGAATGCGCTCGCGCGCGCCGCGTCCGGGTAAGCCGGCGCACGAATAGGATCGATCGACTCCCGCTCACTGATCACCGAGCGGATATCGACGACGAGCCGGCTCCCTCGCCGCACGGTATCGGCGGTAGCATCGTTGGACGAATGGGTACTCTCAGCCGTGCTAACCGATCGACAAGGGGTCCCATGGAATACAGTCAAGCTCTGGTGGAGCGGATCGACATCCGCCTCACCGAACTGAAGGCCGAGATCGACGAGGCGCAGCGCGCGCTGCGAGCCCTCAAAGACCTGAATGCTCGCAACAGTGGGAAGGCGTCAGCGGCGCGCAATCGCCAGCCCCCGGCTGAGGCCGATGGTCGGCGGGCGCCCCGGCGTCCCCGGCGCCGTCGTGTCGCATCCGCCGAGGCCGTGTTCGACGCGCTGGGCGACGGCAACGATCAGGCGGCGATGATCGCGAAGCAGTTCGGCGTCTCGACCGCGATGGTCCGCAGCCGGCTTCAGGAGCTCGAGGAGGCTGGACGGGTGAGTCGCACGGGTGAGCGCCGCGGTACCCGCTGGCGCAGCCATTCCGCATAAGCGGCTCAGAGCCGCTGTAGCACCCGCGCGCGGCGGCTAAAGCCGTGCCAGGGGTCGCCGTCGTCAAGGCGCGGGCCGATATTTGCGACCGTCCAACGGTCCGGCGTCAGCGTCGGGTCCGACAGCTCCTCCCAATGCAACGGCACCGCCACCGGCGCGTTCACGCGGGGTCTGACGGCGTACGGCGCGACCGCGTGCTGGGCGTACGCGATCCGGTTCACGTCGAGGTAGATGCGCTTGGCGCGATCGGCCTTGTGCCATTCGAGTGTCAGGTGCTGGGGGTCGTCGGCGACCATCTCCTCGGCGAGCGCGCGCGCGAACCCGTGCACGTCAGCGAAGCTCGGCCCGCGTCGCAGGGGACACACGACATGGACGCCGCGCGAGCCGGTCGTCATCGCGAACGGGACGAGCCCGCGGTCGCGCAGCCGCTCGCCCGCGCCGCGCGCCGCGGCCCGGACCTCGGCGAAGCCGCCACCGGACGGATCGAAGTCGATCGTGACGCGGTCGGGGTGGTGCGGCTCGTCGGCGCGCGAGAGCCATGCGTGCAGGGTGACCACGTTCTGACCGACGAGATACACGAGCGTCGCGGCGTTCTGGGCGAGGACGTGCGTGATCGTGCCGCCTTTCTTGGGCACCGTCGCGCGCGCGATCCAGTCCGGGAAGTAGCCCGGCACGGCCTTCAAGAAGTAACCGTCGCCGTCGATCCCGTCGGGAAACGCCTGCAGCGCGAGCGGGCGGTCGCGCACGTAGGGCAGCATCAGCGGCGCGACGCGCTCGTAGTGGCGCGCGAGGTCGAGCTTCGTCAGCCCGATCGCGGGAAACAACACGCGGTCGGGATGCGTGATCCTGACGTCGCGGCGGCCGACCTGGAGCTGATCGCTCACTCCTCGGGCACCACCTCGGAGGCGGCCGTGTCCTCGCGCACCACCTCGGCGGCGGCCGTGTCCTCGCGCACGACCTCGGTGGGCGCCTTGTCGTCACGCAGGCCGAGGAAGCGGGGGTGGCGCAGCCGCCCGTAGGAGGTCCACTCGCTGAAGCCGATCTCGGCGACCAGCTGCGGCTCGACCCAGGTGACCTCGCGCTCGCGGATCTCGCCCGCGTCGGCGAACGGCGGGTCCTCGCGCCGCAGCTCACGCAGCCGGGCGCCGAGTGAGTGCAGCGTGTCGGTGTCGAACCCGGTCCCGACCTTGCCGGCGTACTCCAAGCGGCGATCGCGGTAGTAGCCGAGCAGCAGCGCGCCGAACTCGGCCCGCGACCCGTGAGGCGCGGTGTAGCCGCCGATCACGAGCTCCTGCCCCTGCTCGCACTTGAACTTGAGCCAGTCGTGCGAGCGCGTGCTCACGTACGGGCTGTCGGCGCGCTTGGCGATCAGCCCCTCCCACCCCTTGCGGCACGCCTCCGCGAACAGCGCCTCCCCGTCGCGGTTGCGGTGCTGCGTCCAGCGGACCGGCCCGTGGAACTGCAGCGCGCCGCGGAGCAGGCGCTTGCGCGTTCGCAGCGGCAGCCGGCGGACGTCATGGCCCTCGAGCCACAGCACGTCGAACACGTACAGGAACACCGGCACGTAGTGCCGGCCGCGCTGCGTGAGGCGCGCGAAGCTCGTCTGCGCCCCGTCAAACGCGACCACTTCGCCGTCGACGGCGAACTCCTCGCACGCCTCCGCGCCGAGCGCGCCGACGAGCTCGGGATAGCGCTCGTTCATCGACAGGTCGTTGCGTGAGAGCAACCGAAGCTCGCCGCCGGAGCGGATCGCGACGCACCGGATCCCGTCGAACTTGCGCTCGAAGATCCAGCCCGGGTCCGAGAAGCGCGCGTTCGTCAGCACCGCCTTCATCACGCTCGCCGTTCGCGGCGGCGGCGCGGCCGGAGCGAGCTTGCACTCGTCCGCGGACAGCACCGCGAGCGCGCTCACTCCGTCACCCCGCGGGAGCGCAGGACGGGCTCTGTCCCGGCGATCGACTCCCGCTCGCCGAACATACGGCAGCCTGTGCGGTCCGAAACGGGCACCTCCCGGCACCGTACTACCCCGCGCGGGAACGTGGTCGCGGATCGCGGCGGGCACGCCTGCGTACGCTTACACGATCGCCGATGTCGATCTCCGACCACACCCGGGCTGGGCGGCCGTTCACCGGGATGGGCCTCGACCGGGCGATGAGCGAACGTGCGGACCCCGCTTGGATCAAACGGAGGCTCGAGGAACCGGCCACGCGTGCGGTCGCGGCCGGTGCCGACGGGGTGCTGATGACGAACGGCACCACGCCGTCGCTCGTTCGCCTGCGGCTCGGGTCGGAGATCGAACAGGAACCGATCCTGCTGGGGCTCGAACGCGGTGCGGCGCTGTTCGCGCTGGACCTCGACGCGCTCCCGGCGGACACGTGCGCCCGGTTGACGAACGACGGCAAGCTCGCCTCGCTGCGGGATGCCGGCGGGGTGCTCGCGCGCGCGGAGGGCGGGCTGGCCGCGTACGTCGCGGCGCTGCTCAACTGGCACCGCAGACACCGCTTCTGTGCCAACTGCGGTGCGAGCACGGACGTCGCCGAGGCGGGTTACTCGCGCCGCTGCCCGCGCTGCGGCGCTGTGCATTTCCCTCGCACCGACCCGGTGGTGATCATGACCGTCGAGCATCAGGGGCGGTTGCTGCTCGGGCGTCGCACCGGCTGGCCGACCGGTCGCTACTCGGTCCTCGCTGGATTCGTCGCGCCGGGCGAATCGGCGGAGGAGGCCGTGATCCGCGAGGTGCGCGAGGAGTCGGGGATCGTCGCGCATCACCCGACGTTCGTCACCTCGCAGCCGTGGCCGTTTCCTTCGTCGCTGATGCTCGGCTTCGACGCGCACTCGGACGGAGGCGTGCCTCGAGCTCGCGACGGCGAACTGGAGGACGTGGGGTGGTTCGAGGGTGACGCGATCCGCGGGGCGCTAGCGGACGGGAGCTCCGGACTTCGGCTGCCCCCGCCGGTGTCGATCGCCCGGTTCCTGATCGAGCGCTGGGTCGCCCGGCACTAGCCCCCGATCCCGCGACGCGTGCGCTGAGCAGCCCGGGGTCCGGCGATACACAGCGCGGGCGGCGCGGCCTGCGGGGCAGAGCCCATTCTCCGCGCGGCGATCGCTCCAGGGTCGTGGCTAGAACACGTGCACGAGGAACGCGAGTGCGACCAGGCACGCGAGCACGACGACGATCGTGATCACCCATCGGAGCGGAGAAGCATTGCGTCGCGCCGCGGGACCGGCTTGCACCGAGTTGCGCATCACGAGCGCTGCGCCGCGCGCGGAGATCGCCTCGGCGCGATCGGACTTGAGTTTCTCGATCGAACCGGCGAGCGCGTCGCGCTCGGCGATCGCCTGATCGCGGGCGGTGAGCGCCTGGTCGCGCGCGCCGAGCGCCTGGCCGATCGTGCGCTCGTGCGCGCGGCGCTCCTGGTCGAGCTCGGTGATCGTCCGATCGCGCTCGTCGATCGCCGCGTCGCGCTGCGCGCTCGCCTGATCGCGGGCCTCGACCGCGGCCCCGAGCTCGGCCGTCGCCTCCTCGCGCGCATTCAGTGCCTGATCGCGCGCGCGCAGCGCTTCGTCGCGCGCGCGCAGCGCGGCGTCGCGCTCGGCGATCGCCTGCTCGCGGGCACGGTTCGCGTGGTCGCGTTCGGCGGTCGCCTGCTCGCCGGCGCGCAGCGCGTCGTCGCGCTCCGCCGCGGCATGCTCGCGCGCCTGGAGCGCCTGATCGCGCTCGGCGCCCGCCGCCGTGAGGCTGCCGAGCGCCTCGTCGAGCCGCGCCGCCGAGCTCGCTCGCTCGGATTCGGAGCGCTCCAGCTCGCGCTGCAGTCGCTCCTTCTCGGCGCGGTCGCGTTGCAGCTCGCGCGTCACGAGCGCGAGCTGGCGGCGCACCGCGGTTTCCGCCGAGGTCCGCAGCGTGCGCTCCTGAACCTTGGCGCGCTCGTCGGGATCGGGCGCACCGGTCTTGGCGGGCTCGCGATGCTCACTGTCCTCGGTGCGCCGTGCGCGGCCGCCGGGAACGCCCGCCGGGGCCGGGAGCGCGATCGTGATGTCGGGCGCGACGGTGAACTCAGCCTCGTCGAGCCCGTGAACGACGTCGGCGTCGCACGGAAACGTGGCCTGCCACATGTCCCCGTCCTGGGCCGGCCACGGCTTGTCCGCGAGGTCGGCCAGGGACCGGTGGCGCTCGCCGCCGGCGAGCAGCGTCAGCGTCGGGCGGACGAAGCGCCGGCCGCGCACGCCGAACCAGCGGCCGCTCAGCTCGAGCCGATCGTCGCCGGTGAACTCGAACCGATCGAGCTTGAAGACGACCCCGGGCGTCCCACCGGATCCCGGCTCGCGCGCTTCCGCCATAGGGCACACGTTAACCAGGCTGCGAACGGTCGGTTGGCTGCGCAAGGTGCGTTGCAGCGCGCGAATGCGCGAGGTCGCTTGCACCGTGCGGCTCGAGCTCGATGCTCAACTTCCCCACAGGCGCCAGCGCAGGCCGGAGGCGCGGGCGACCGGTCTGGCAACCGCGGCGCGGATCGCCTGGGCGGTCCCCGCCACGATCAGCTGCCGGCGCGCGCGCGTCGCGGCGGTGTACAGCAGCTCGCGCGTGAGGACGCGCGAGGACGGAGCGGGCAGCAGCACGGCGGCGATGTCGAACTGTGACCCCTGGCTCTTGTGGATCGTCATCGCGTACGCCGTTTCGACGGCGCCCAACCGCGTCGGCGCATATTCAATTAACCCTCCGCGTTCGAACGCAGCGCTGACCCGGTCGGCGCCGCGCTGGACGATCACGCCGCTGTCGCCGTTGTAGAGCCGCAGCTCGTAGTCGTTCTCGGTCACCAGCAGGGGACGCCCGACATACCAGCGGTCGTCGGTGGCGAAGCCGCCGAGCTCGGCTTCCAGCCAGGCCTCGATCCTCGCGGTCCAGGTGCTCACCCCCTCGGGGCCACGCCGGTGGGCGCACAGGACCCGGAACGCGCCGAGGGCGCCGATCGCCTCCAGGGCAGCGCCGGCTTGCGCCGCCTCGGTGACCGCCCGCGCGGCCCCGACCGCCCGCTCACGGATCGGCCTCAGCGCCTCGTCCGCCGCGGGGTTGGCGACGTCGATCGGGATCCACGTGACGCCGTCGGGCGGGTCGGCCAGGAGCTCGAGCGTCGCGTCGGCGTCGCCGCGGCGGATCGCGGCGGCGAGGTTCGCGATCCCGCCGCCGAAGCGGTGCACCCTGTCAAGCACGACGATGCCGTCGCCGATGGTGACGCCCGGCGGTGGCTCGTCGGCGTCGAACCGGACGCCGGTCGCCCGCTCGAGCTGGGCGCGGATGCTCGCGCCCGCCACGAGCCGATCACGCGCCGGCCCGACGATGTCCCCGAGCACCGCGCCGGCCTCGATCGAGACGAGCTGCCCCGGGTCGCCGACGAGGATCAGCCTGGCATCGTCGCGGATCGCCTCGACCAGCCGCGCCATCAGCGACAGCGACACCATCGAGGTCTCGTCGACGACCACGGTCTCGTGCGGGAGCCGGTTGAGGCGATCGTGACGGAACCGGCTGTAGCTGCCGGGGCGCCAGCCGAGCAAGCGGTGCAGCGTCGAGGCCCGCAGCCGCAGCAGCTCGGTGCGGATCGAATCGTCGACCGCGAGCGCCGCAGCCTCCTGGTGGACGGCCTCCTCCAGCCTCGCGGCGGCCTTGCCGGTCGGCGACGCGAGCGCAACGAGCGGCGCGGTCGATCCCGCCCGAGCTGCCTGTTCGGTCAGGAGCGCGACGATCCGCGCGACGGTCGTCGTCTTCCCCGTGCCCGGCCCGCCGGCGACGACGGCGAACCGGCGCACAACGGCCGCGGCTGCCGCCAGGCATTGACGGCCGTCGGTGTTGCCGGCGAACAGCCGCGCGAGCCCGGCGGCGAGGACGTCGAGCTGCACCGCTGCCGCGGGCCGCTCGCTCATCACGCGCAGGTCATCGGCGAGCCGGCGCTCCTCGGTCCAGTAGCGGTCCAAGTACAGCCACGTGCCGAGCAGCCGCAACGGGCGCGGAGATCCCCCGGGCTCGTCTCCGAGCGCGACCAGCCCGCTCGCCGACACGGCGCCGAGCCACTGTTCGGTGTCGGGCCATGGCAGCGCGACCAGGTCGACGGGCTCCTCGCCGTCGACCGCGGCCGTGTCGCGGATCCGCGCCAGGTCAACGTGGACATGCCCGAGCCGGGGCGCGCGGACGGCGAGCGCCGCGGCGAGCCGGACCGCGTCGTCGTCCTCGCCGGCGAGCGCGGTCAGGCGCGTCGCGACGTGCACGTCGGCGGCGCTGAGCACGCCCGCCTGATTGAACGCCTGCAGCAGTCCGCCGGCGCCGCGGACGTGACGGACGTCGAACGCGTCGACTTCGCGGAGCGCCTCGATCATGGGGGCGCCACCCCGCCGGGCGCGTCGTGGAGCGCCTCGATCATCGCGCCGTCGTTCCGTCGAGCGCATCGCTGAGCGCCTGCACGAGCGCCGTCGACGGTCGCCATTCGAACACCCCGCACGGCGCGCCGCCGACCGTCGGCGTGCCGGCGCCGATCATCCCGCGCACGAACAGGTAGAGCACGCCGGCGAAGTTACGGTCCGGGTCGTAGCCGGGCACCCGCCAGCGCAGGTACCGGTGCAGCGCGACCGCGTACAGGATCGCCTGGAGCCCGTAATGGCGGCGCCGCATCTCCGCCGCGAGCGCCTCCGCGCGATGGTGCCACACGGTCAGCGCCTCGTCCGGGCCGCCGAGCCAGTTCGTCTTGTAGTCGACGACCGCGAACCGCGAGCCGTCGTCGCGCGCGATCCGGACCACCAGATCGAGGCTGCCGGTCAAATACCCACGCACGCGCTGACGGAGCGCTGGGTCCTCGAGCCGGTCGGCGTAGCCGGCCAGGGGGTCGTCAGGGGGGAGGTGTTCGCGCAGGATCTCGGCGATTCTCGCGAGCGTGAGCCACCCGCTCGGCTCGTCGCCGCCGACGAGCGGAAGCTCGAACTCGAGCTCGTCGAGGCGGTCGGACTGGGGGACATCGCGCAAGCGGGTCCCGTTCAGGAGCGCACCGAGCGGGGTCTCGATCGCGGCACGCAGGCCGGCCGCGACCGCGGCCGGGTCGCCGAGCTCGATTGCGCGCCGCGCGCGTGCCGCCGCGAGCGCGCGCTCGAGCTCCACGTCGAGGTCGGCCGCTGCGAAGTCGGTCGCCTGGAGCACGCGATGCACGAGCGTGCCCACGTGCACGCCGACCGGCATGCTCCCCAGGAGTGACGGCGTTGCCATGTCCGGGCCGGGCGCGTGCGCCGCAACCCCGACGCCCGCGGCCTCGGCGGCGGGCTCATCGCCGATCACCCCTTCCTCCGGCTCGCTGTCGACGCGCGCGGAGTCGGACGTGGCCGTGATGTCGCTATACGACGTCCGCCGCCAGCGCCGGTCGAGGCCACGGTCGAACACCGCGGCGCCCAGCTCGGCGGGTTCGGGTAGCGGCGGGCTCCAGAATCCGGGGATTCCGAGCGTCGAGCGCTCGATGCTGATCCGGCCGGGCGCCTGCGCCGCGAGCGCTTCAAAGCGCGCGACGGCGGCTGCGTCGTCGGGGGTGAAGGCTCCCGACGCAGCGACGTTACCGTCCGCGTCGCGGGCGAACAGCAGCCGCGTGAGGGGCGAGTTGCGGCTGTCCCAGGACCCCGCCCACCACAGCACCGCCTGGTTGCGCGCCCGAGTGAGCGCGACGTACGCGAGGCGAAGATCCTCGCCCCGCTGCTCGAGGATGTACCGCTCGCCGTGGCGCTCGAACTCGGGGCCTGCGAGCGCGACATCGATCGTCCGTTGCTCGCCCGCGTCGGGGTCGTGGAAGAACACGGGCTGGGGTTCCCGCGGGACGTAGCTCGACTCCCACAGGAACGGGAGGTAGACGATCGGGAACTCGAGTCCCTTGCTGCGATGGATCGTCAGCACCTGGACCGCTTCGGCGTCCGTCTCCAGACGGCGACTGCGCTCCTCGTCGCCCGTATCGTCGCCGGCCTCGGTGATCCGCCGCCGCAGCCATGCCGCGAGCGCCGTCGTTCCCAGCTGGTCGCTAGCCGCGGCCGCGTGCAACAGCTCGCCGACGTGGCGCAGGTCCGTGAGCCGGCGCTCGCCGTCGACGCCGGCCAGCACTCGCGCCGGGAGGCGCTCGAGCACGCTGATCGTCCCGATCAGCGAGGCGACGTCCCTGACGCGCAGCACCCGCGCCCAGTCGTGCAGCCGCTGGTGGACCGCCGCCCACGCGTCTTCATCGGCGGCGGCGATCCGCTCCGGTGACCATCCGAGGAACACGGTCAGCGCGGCCGAGTGTGCTCGCGTGGTCGATGCGGGGCGCTCGAGCGCCTCCAGCAGACGGAGCCAGTCGCGCGCCGCCTCGGTGCCGAAGACGCTGCCGGCGCCGTTGATCACGGCCGGGATCCCCGCCTCCCGAAGCGTCTCGCGGACCAGCGCGGCGGCGCGATTCGTCTGCACGAGAACCGCGAGGTGTGCCGGGCGGACGGGCTCTCGGCGCGCGTCGCCGTCCGTGTTCGAACGCTTCTGGACCTCGGCGCCCGAGGACAGCAGCGACACGAGCTCGCCTGCGAGGTCCTTGACGATGTGCTCGCGAGCCGAGCCGACGTTCGCGAACCCGTACGGGGTGCGCAGCACCGAGTCGCGGTGGACGATCCGGACGCGCAGCGGCTCGCTGCGCGGCGCGCCGTGCAGCCGCGGCGACTGATTCGCGGCCGCAGCTCGAACGTGGCGGTAGACGATTCCCTCGTGCCCGAGCTTGGCGCCCGCGAACAGCGCGTCGTAGGCGTCGATCAGCCCCTGGTCGCTGCGCCAGTTGACCTCGAGCGTCGCACGCGTGCCTGCGGCCCGCTCCGCCCGCAGGTAGGCGTACACATCGGCGCCGCGGAACGCGTAGATCGCCTGCTTGGGATCGGCGACGAGCACGAGCGCTCGAACGCCCTCGCCGAACGCGCGGCGCATCACGTCCCACTGCACCGGGTCGGTGTCCTGAAACTCATCGACCAGGACGACGTCGAAGCGGGCGCGCAGGCGCGCCGCGGTGGCGAGCCCGTCGACGCCGGCGAGCGCCACGTCGAGCCGCGTGAGCAGATCGTCGTAGGTCATCAGCGCCATCCTGTGCTTGCGACGATCGAGCTCGTCGCGGACGGCGAGGGCGAGCCGACGGCGCATCTCCGGAACACCTCCGACGGCGGGCGCGATCGGTATGGACGGGTTCTGGGTCGCCACGCGCGCGATCTCGGCGGCCTGCGCCCGGGTGAACGCGGGCGCCTCGCCGCGGTGGAAGCGCCGGACGTACAGGTCGTCGACGACCTCGCCGACGAGGTCGCTCAGGTCCTCGACGAACGTGAACTCCGGCTCGAGATCGGCGGCGATCCCGAGCCCGCCGAGCACCTCTTGGCAAAACCCGTGCGTGGTCGCGATCGTGGCCGCGTCGAAGTCGGCCAGCGCGCGCGCGAGCCGGTCCCGACGGAGCTGAATCTCGTCGCGCGACCCGCGCGTGAGCAGCTCCACGAGCGGATCGCCGATTGTGCGCGGGGACCCGGCCAGCGCCAACTGCAGCCCGCGTTCGACGCTGACCAACCGCTCGCGGACGCGTTCGCGAAGCTCGCCGGTCGCGATCCGCGTGAACGTCACCAGCAGCACGCGCTCGAGCGGGACCCCCTCGGCTACGTATCGCGCCGCCAGCGCCGCGATCGCGTACGTCTTGCCGGTCCCGGCGCTCGCCTCGAGCACCATCACCCCGGCGGGCAGTGGGTCTCGCACATCGAACGGTCGAGGCGGCTCGACCGGTCTGAGCTCGGTGTCGAGCGTCATCGCGCGCTCAGCTCCTCGCGTGCGAGCAGCCCGTCCCACATCCGGCGGGCGCAGCGGCCGAGACGGCTCGGCTCGAGCATGTTCCATCCCGGTCCGGCCTCGTCCGCTCGGGGTGCCTCGACGAGCAGCTGCTCGAACGCGCTCACGCCGCCGAGCACGAGCCGATGCTCGGCCTCTTGGTCCTCGCGCGGGATGTTCCAGGTCGACGTCCAGGCCGCGCGGCCGGCCGCAACAGGATCGCGGCCTGCGGCGGCCGCCTGCGCGTACGCCGCCGCGGTCAGGCAGTACAGCGGCAGCGGCTCGCGCATCCCGCGCGCGAACAGGTCCACGAGCACGGCCAGCTGATCGAGCGCGGCCCGGCGGCGCCCGTCGGGGTCGGCGGCGAGTGGCTCGATGCGGGCGATCGTCACGGTCCCGGCGCCACCGGCGGCCCGCCCGATCGACACGGCCGAGAACGCCCGCTGCGGATCGGCCGCGGTCGCGGCCAGCAACCCGACCCACGAAGCAAGGCGGTGCTTGGCCGACAGCCGTGAGTATGTGGTCGACAGCAGCACGTCCCCGTTCGGAGCGGGGACCGTTCCGCTCAGGAGGCGATCGTCCGGGAGCGGCAGGTGAACGTCGACCGGGCTCCGCGGCGCGCCCCGTGCGGCGGCTGCCGCGGCCTCGTTCACGATCTCCTCGACGGTCGGGTACACCTGCTCGATCACCGGCTGGCCGAGAATCCCGGGCGGGAGCGTGCCGCGGGCGATCTCAGCCAGGATCGCCGCGTGCCCGTCGACGCCGGCCATGCGCGCGTCCAGCAGCCGCCGGCCCACGGACCACCGCTGGAGGGCGTCGAGCTCGACCCGCAGCGCGTCCTCGAGCTCGTCGGAGGCGTCGGTCAGGCTGATCCTGAGCCGCTGGCGCAGGAACGCCCGTACCGGGTGCTGCACGAAACGCACGAGCTCCTCGAGCTCGACCACGTGCAACTCGGGGGCGGGAAGCGGATCGCGCAGAAACGGCCCCGGCGCGGAGCGGGGACCGGTCAACGCCCGCGCGCCCTCGAGCGTGACCGAGTCAAAGCTCCACCTCGCGCCCCGGATCAGCGCGCCCGGGCTGAAGTTCCGCGGGTCGAACGGCTGGAGCGGGTGGTGGACGACGACGTGTTCTCGCGCCGGACCGTGATCGGCGCGGACGGTCGCATCGACGGCCTCGAGCAGCTCCCCGACCGGCACCGCGGGCGGGAAGGGAACGTTCGTGCGCTCGTCGTTGCCCGTGTACGTGATGATCAGCCGGTCGGTCGCCGCGAGCACCGCGTCCAGCAGCAGCTGGCGATCCTCGCTGCGCGGATCGCGCTCGCCGAGCTGCGGCTCGGCGAGCATCAAATCATCGCCGTCGCGGGGGGCGTTGCGCGGGAAGGCGCCCTCGTCCAGCCCGAGCAGGCACACCATCCGATGGGGCACCGATCGCATCGGCACGAGCGTGCAGATCGTCAGCTGGCCGGTACGGAAGTTCGCGCGCGTCGGACGGCCATGCAGCCGCTCGGCGAGCAGCGCGCGGACCTCCGCCGGCGCGAGCTCGGTCGCGGCCGCCGATCCGTTGGCCGTCGCCTCGCCGACGATCCCGTCGAGCAGCCGTTGCAACTCGGCGCGCTGCCATGCGTCGCGCTCGGACGCGGCCGTCAGCGAGTCCGCCGCGGCGGAGATCGCGGCAACCCACGACTCGATCGGCTGCGTGCGCCCGAGCGCGTCGACCGCGCCGTGCAGGCGCGCGATCAGCTCGGCGAAGCGCCCCGCCAGGTCGATCGATCCGCTGTCGACGTCGTCGAGCGGGAGCACGCTCGCAAACAGCCGCTGCTCGTCCTCGGTCATCGTCACGCCGAGCAGCACCCGATCGAGGCCGGCTCGCCACGTGCCGCTCGGCACGCCGGCGAGCCTGAACGGCTCGCGGTGCGCCGCGTCGAGGCCCCAGCGAACCCCCGCGTCGCGCGCCCAGCTCTGTAGACGGGGGAAATCGTCGTCGTCGAGGCGAAAGCGCCGGCGCACCGGCTCGCGGTCGCCGAAGTCGAGCACCTGCGAGGCGGTCAGCCGCTGGCCCGCGAGCTCGAGCAGCTCGGCGACCGCGCCGAGCAGCGGGTTCGTGTGGCTGGGCGAGCGGTCGGCGAGGCGCACGCGCAGATCGACTCCCTGGCGCTGATCGGACGGCGCCTCGCTTCGCTCCGGGTCCGCCCCCTCTCCGGCGCCGAACGTCGCCTGGATCAGCGGCGCGAACGACTCGATGTCCGGGCACATCACGATCACGTCGCGTGGCTCGAGCCCGGGGTCCTCGGCGAGCATGTGCAGGATCGCGTCGCGTACGACCTCGACCTGCCGCGCCCGGCCGTGGCACGCGTGGATCTGCAGGCTCCGGTCGGCGGGATCCAGGAGGGGACGGGCGTCGGTGTGGCCGGGCAGCGGCGCGCCCGGCGGCGGGCGATCGGCGCGCACGCCGGCCTGGATCCGCGCGAGCAACGTGGCCGAGCCGAATGCCAGTGTGCGGTGATGGTCGACTAGCGGTTCGGGGCCGGCGAGGACGAGCTGCAGCTCGCGCGCGTCGCGGCCCCACGACGCCAGCAGGCGGTTCGCCGGCAGCTCGGCGGTTCGGTCCTGACGACGTCGCACGATCCGCGGTCCCGCGGCGGCTGCCTGCGCGACCGCGTCCCACAGCGCGGGCGAAGGGTGCAGCAGGAACATGTGGACATCGCGGTCGCCGGCGAGCGCCCGCAGAACGCGCAGATGGCCCGCCGGGAGCCTGGTCAGGCCGAACAACGACACGCGTCGCGGGTGGTCCACGACCGAGGGGTGCTCGCGCAGTCGCGCACACGCTCGCGCGAGCCGCTCCGCCGGACCCGGCAACGCGAGCCGTGTCCGCAGCGCCCGCCACAGCTCCGGCTGCCACGCGGCGCCCGCCGGCAACGGACCACCGTCGGCGTCGCAGTCGCGGCCGCGCGCCCAGGCGAGGACCATCTCGGGCCGGTGCAGCGCATAGCGATCGAACAGCTCGGCCAGGTGGCGGACGACGCTGAACCGCCGCGCGCGCCGGACCGGGTCGGGCGGCTGGGTGGCGGAGCCGAGATGAACGGCGAGCGTGCGCAGCCACGCCTCGCCGAGGCAGGCGTCCACGACTTCGAGCAGCGGCCAGACAGCGCGCTCCGGCAGCCACGGATCGGCTTCGGGCGCGACCCCGGAGGCCGTCGCGACGGCGTCCGTGACGAGGCGAGTCGGCGACGGAAACAGCACGTTCGCGCAGACTCCGTCGCGGCGACCGGCCGACGTCCCCAGCCGGGCGGAGAACCGCTGCGTCAGCCAGCGCTCCATCCCACGCGTGTGGACCGCGACGATCTCCGGCGTGAACGGATCCTCGAGCGGCTCCGCGAGGATCTCGGCCAGGGCGTCAGCAAGGCCGTCGGCACGTTCCGCTCGGTGAATGTGGAGCATGCCTGGTGCCAGGGTATCCCGTCGGCGCCGTGCCGCTGACTTCGGGCGGCCGATCGGCGATCATGTGCAGCCTGTTCTGATGCCGTATGCACCTGATCTAGCCGGCTGCGCTCTGGACGGGCGCTACGAGCTCCACGCGGTGGTCGGCGAGGGGGCGTTCGGCCGCGTCTACCGCGGACGAGACCGTCGGCTGGCGCGGACGGTGGCGGTGAAGGTGATCAAGCCGTGGTGGACGGACGACCCGGATTGGGCGGTGAGCTTCGAGCGCGAGGCTCAGCTGCTCGCGCGGGTCAGCGATCCCGGGATCGTGCAGATCTTCGATGTCGGCCAGGCCGACGAGGGGCTGTACTACGTCGCGGAGTTCGTGGACGGCGAGAGCCTCGCGAGCCGGCTGCGCCGCGGTCCGCTGGCGCCGCTCGAGGCTTGCGAGATCGCCGAGCAGCTGTGCCGCGCGCTCGGGCAGGCGCACGCGCAGCGGATCGTGCACCGCGACGTCAAGCCGGCCAACGTACTGATCTCGATCGACGGTCGGGTCAAGGTCGGCGATTTCGGGGTCGCGCGCCTGGCCGAGGGGAGCAGCGAGGGCCCCGGCGCGACGATCGTCGGCACGCCGAAGTACATGGCCCCCGAGCAGGCCCGCGGTTGGCCGACGACACCGGCGACCGACACCTACAGCGTCGGCGTCGTGCTGTACGAGATGCTGGCCGGCCACGTCCCGTTCCGCGCGGACTCCGCCGTCGAGCTCGCGCTGCGCCATCTGCACGATTCGCCGGCTGAGCTGCCCGCTGGTACGCCGCGGGCGCTGGCCGAGGTCGTCGAGCGGGCGCTCGCGAAGGAGCCCGAGCGGCGCTACCAGAGCGGTGCCGAGATGGCGGAGGCGCTGGCGCACGCCCGGGTGGCGGGGCCTGCGGCGGGCTCGCCAGTGGGCTCCGACGCGCGGCCGTCGGAGGACCGCGACTTCGACGGGCGGTTGTCGGCGGGCGCGGGCGCGGAGTCGTCTGCGGGCGAGGGCGGGCGCTCGCGTGCTGACGGGCTCGACCCCACGCGCGTAGCGCCGAAGCTGACGCCGCGGCGGAATGTGAACCCCTCCGCACGAAGGCGGAGCATCGCTCTGATCGGTGCCGTGTTCGGCCTGGTGGTCGCGATGTTCGTCTCCGCGAAGCTGCTCGCCCCGCCCCCGCGCGTGCGCGTACCGGACTTCCGCGGCCTGGGCCGGCCGGCGATCACGGCGAAGGCGCGTCGCGTGCATATGCATCCCCAGTTCACAGCGCAGTTCGATGCCGTGAGAAAGGGAATCGCGATCGCGCAGACCCCCGCCGCCGGGGCGCTGGTGAACAAAGGGTCCAGGGTGCGGATCGTGCTGAGCGCGGGCCCGCCACCGGTGAAGGTGCCGGACGTCCTTGGGGAGGCCTCGGGCAAGGCGACGTCGGTGCTCGACTCGCTCGGCTTGCGGGTGAGCGTCGCGTCGGTGCCGGCTCCGGGCGTCGGCCCGGGGACGATCACGGCCCAGGCCCCGGTGAGCGGGAGGTATGTGTCGCCAGGCGCGACCGTCGCGCTGTCGGCCGCCGAGGTGCCGCGCTGGCGAGCACTGACCTCGTTTGCGGGCAGCGGGCACGGGAGCTCGGTCCCATTCAGCATCCGCGGGCGGCAATGGCGCGTCGTCTACCGCATGTCATACGTCGGCACGTGCACGCTGATCTTCATCTGCTTCGGCCCGAGCGCGCAGGTCGTCGATCTGGGCGGTGGCGCTCACGGCGCAGTGTTCAATCTGAACAACGGTGACAGTGAGCTCCGGGCGTTCCAGTCCGGTCCGGGCGTGTACCAGATCAAGGTCACGCCGGGATCGGACACGGCACAGTGGTCGATGGAGGTCGAGGACTACTACTGAGCTACCGAGCGCTGCGGGGACGGGACCGCAGTCGGCTCGGGACCCGAAACCTCGTGCACCTGAACGGCTCGAGCTCGGCGGGTCGCTCGCCGCTGATCACGAAGCCCGCCAGGCTCTCGCCCGCCGGCGCAGCCAGCGTCATACCGAGCATCGAGTAGGCGCCGGCGAAGAACAGGTTCTGGACGCGCGGATCGCGATCGATGATCGGCAAACCGTCGGGCGCGATCGGGCGAAGCCCAGACCAGACGCTGTCCTCGTCGGGCGGGCCCGCGTCTTCGATCATCACGCTCACGCCGCCCAGGATCGACTCGATCCGTCTCCAATTCAGGCGCGTGTTGACGCCACTGAACTCCATCGTGCCCGCGATCCGAAGGCGATCTCCCAGCGGTGAGCAGCCGACGTGCGGTTCGAGCAGCAGCAACGGGTGGCGAGGCATCGAACGGGGGCGAAGCTCGAAGCTGTAGCCCTTTCCTGCCTGCACCGGCAAACGCTCGGCGAACAGGTGCGAGAGCGACGCGAGCCACGCGCCGGGAGCGAGCACGGCGGCGTCGCATCGGCGAATGCCCGTCGAGGTGTGCACCGCGCGCAAACGCGACCCGTGCATGTCTGCGTCTCGCATCTCGGTGCCCTCGGCGATCTCGACCTCGAGCATTCGCAGCCGGTCGCGCAGCGCCGCGATCAGTGCCGGTGGGTCGACATACCAGTGCTGCTCGATCACGAAGCCGACCGTGGCGACGTCTGTGAGCGCCGGTTCAAGCACGCTGATCTCCGCTCCCGAGAGCAGCGATGAAGGAACCGCGAAGCCGAGCGTGGCGAGCGGTCGCATCCGTGCGAGGAAGCTCTCTGCGTGCTCTGCAGACCGTCCTGCGACAAGCAGTTTTGCTCGGTGCAACTCGACGTCGACGCCGTCCGCCACCATCCGCTCGAGCAGCTCGAAGCAGCGCACCCCGAGCCGCCCCAGTGCGATCCGGCCGCGGGCGTGGTCGAACTCGTTGCAGCGGGCCGCGAACTGGAGTAACCACGGCGTCATGCGGACGAGCTGGCGCGGTTCGAAATACAGCGCCGAGCGGGGATCGACGAGCGAACGCAAGCCGTAACCGACCAGGCCCGGCTCCGGCAGCGGTCCCGCCTGCGCCGGTGTGATCCAACCCGTATTGCCCCACGACGCCCCGGTGCCAACCCGGCGGGTCTCGAGCACGGTGACGTCCGCACCCGCCTGGCGCAGGTAGTAGGCGGTGCTCAGGCCCGCGATCCCCCCGCCGACGACGATCACATGCGGGTGCGTCAAGCGCTCACTCCGGTGTCCGGTTCACCGCGCGTCGTGGAAGGTGATTCCGAGCGCGGTCCGGGACCCGCGCGTTACGGTGCTCACGCCGTGCCGCAGGCCGACTCTGTGGTAACCGGCCTGCCCTGCGTTCGGCCGATACTGGGTCGGGAAGATGACAAACGCTCCCTGCGGCGGGCTGATCACGTGCGCGCGGCTCTGGGCGCGCGGGCGCTGCTCGAGCAGCACGAACTCGCCTCCGTCGAAGTCCGTGCCGGGTGCGGACAGGACCGTCACGACCTGGAACGGAAAGAACACTTCGCCGTACAGGTCTCGATGCAGTGCGTTCCAATCTCCCTCCTGGTAGCGGAGGATCAGTGGCGTGGGGCGCCGCTGGCCGGCGGCCTCGCAATGCTCGAGCAGTTGCTCGTGCTCGGCCGGAAACGACTCCGTGCTGCCCCGCAGCAGTTGCGACCAGTCGTTCGCGATCGGCGCCAGGTGCCGATAGAACGAGCTCCTGAGGGCTGCGATCGGAGCGGGCAACGGGTGGTCGAAATAGCGGTAGCGCCCGTCGCCGAAGCGATGCCGGGCCATCTCGATCGTCGAACGGAAGCGGCCGCTGTCGAACAGCTCCTTCAACTCGTGGCATTCATCGGGATCCAGCAGCGGTTCGGTGACCGCGAACCCCCGGCGGTCAAGCGCGCCGCGCAGCCGATCCCAGGGGAGCGCGTCAACGCGGTCGCGGATATCGGCACTTCGGTCGGTGAGCGTGGTGGTCGGAATGATGCCTCCCTCCGGGTGCGTTCGAGATGGAGCGCCCGCGCGGCTCAAAGTGTGAGATCCGTGGTGGAGGCCGGGTCGCGGGTGGCGGGTGGCGGGACTCGGGTCGCGGGTGGCGGGAG
>Ga0187766_10000292_pt1 | contig 27676 bp, 18 predicted proteins | sample 0216_QUI02_MP05__4_FD_132971 | JGI IMG/M metagenome (GOLD analysis project Ga0187766, IMG submission 132971) | Tropical peat soil microbial communities from peatlands in Department of Meta, Colombia - 0216_QUI02_MP05_20_MG | ecosystem: Environmental > Terrestrial > Soil > Wetlands > Peat ... | reverse complement strand
CCCATCTCCTGCGTCATCAGCTCGCGCGCCTTCCGCAGGGCGTCGTTGGCCGCGGCCACGATCAGGTCCTGGAGCATCTCCCGTTCCTCGGCGGCGGCCTCGGGGTCGATCCGCACCGAGACGATCTCGCCGCGGCCGTTGGCCACCACCGTCACCAGCCCGCCGCCGGCGCTGCCTTCGACCTGCCGCGCGCCCACCTCCGCCTGCAGGCGCTCCATCTCCGCCTGCATCTGCTGCGCCTGCTTCATCAGGTCGCCCAGGCCCTTGAGGTTCATACGGCCGCCCCCGGGCTCTCCCGCGTGGGGGCGATCCGGCCCTCGAAGAGTTCCAGGGCCTCGCGCACCCGCGCGTGGTCCGCCGCGGCCGCGCCGGCGCCGTAGGAGGCGGCGGGCCGCGCCGCGCGGAACCGGAAGACCACCCGGAGCCGCTCGCCGAAGCTCTCTCCCACCGCCTCGCCCACCGCGCGCCGGGCTTCCGGCTCCTCCAGCATCTGCTTCACGAAGCCCGACGTGCTGTTCACCGTGACCTCCAGCAGGTCGCCCTGGAGGACGGCCTCGGAATCGGCCAGGAGGGCGGCCAGCTTCTTGCGCGACCCCAGCAGGTGGCGGGCCCGCTGCCAGCCGGCGCCGGCCTCCGCCGTGGTTGGGGAGGCGGCGGGCGATCCCTCCAGGGGGGGCGCGGCGGGGGCCGCGCTCTCCGCCTGTGCCACGGGCTCGGGCCGCAGCGGGGGCGCCGCCGCGCGCGCGGCGGGCGGGGGCGCGGCGGGGGCGCCGCCGAAGAGGGGCAGCTCCGCCGTGGCCGGAGGCGGCGGGGCCGCGGGCGGGGAGCCGAAGCCCATCTGCTGCTCCAGCTCGCGGAGGCGCCGGATCAGGTCCGGCACCGGCTCCAGGCCGCGGATCTCGCCGAGGCGGATCAGCGCCATCTCCAGGGCCAGCCGGGGCGCGGGGGCGCGGCGCATCTCCTGCTCGGCCTGCAGCAATGCTCTCTGCATCAACTCGATCTCGGCGATGGTCAGCCGGGTCGCCTGCTTCCGGAGCATCTCCTCCGGCACCCGGGATTCCTCCAGGAGCGCCCCGGGGCGCTGGCAGACCTTCACCACCGCCAGGTCGCGGAACGTGGCCACCAGTTCCTGGCAGAACAGCCGCAGGTCGTGCCCCTCCCGGTGCAGGGAATCCACCAGGGCCAGGGCCCTGTCCGTGGCGCGGGCCGCGATGGCCTCGGCGGCCTCGGCCAGCCGGTCCGCCCGCACGAGGCCCAGGCTGGCCTCCACGTCCGCCGGGGTGGGCCCGGGGCCGGCGTAGGCGAGGATCTGCTCCAGGAGGCTCTGCGCGTCGCGCAGGCTGCCCTGGGCGGCCCGGGCGATGGCCCGGAGGGCCTCCTCCGGCACCGCCAGGCCCTCCCCGCGCAGCCGCTTGGCGAGGCCGTCCACGATCTCGCCGGCCGTCAGCCGCCGGAAATCGTGACGCTGGCAGCGCGAGTGGATGGTGGCGGGCACCTTGTGGGGCTCGGTGGTGGCCAGGACGAAGACCACGTTGGGCGGGGGTTCCTCGATGGTCTTGAGGAGGGCGTTGAAGGCGGCCGTGGAGAGCATGTGCACCTCGTCCACGATGACCACGCGCCACCTGCCCGGGCCGGGCGCATACTGGACGGTCTCGATGAGGTCCCTCGCCTCCTCCACGCGGTTATGCGAGGCGCCGTCGATCTCCAGGACGTTCAGCAACCGCCCATCCTTCACCGCCACGCACGAATCGCACTCGCCGCACGGGTCCGCGGTGGGGCCCCGGACGCAGTTCAGGGCCTTGGCCAGCAGGCGCGCCGTGGTGGTCTTGCCCACGCCGCGCGGCCCGGCGAACAAGAGGGCATGGGCGAGGCGGCCCTGGGCCACGGCGTTGCGCAGCGTGCGCACCACGGCCTGCTGCCCCTCGACCTCCTCGAAGGTCTGCGGGCGCCAGCGCCGGGCCATCACCTCGTACGCCTTGCCCATCCCCTGTCCCTACCCCGATGCCGTTCCCGCACGTCGCGGCCGCGCCGAGGGCCGCAGATGGGCCCCTACCAGCAGCCTGCCGCAGCAGGCTGACCAGGAACCCGTGTCCCGCAGGCTGCTCAAAAGGGTCCAGATGCAAGACGGCGGGCGATGCGCCGAGTGAGGCGTACTCCGGGTACGCCGCAGCGAGCGCGCGAGCCCGCCAACGCCGCAGGTGGACCCTTTTCAGCAGCCTGCCACAACAGGTCCCCGCCGCGGGACATGGGCCGGGCGACCTGCGGCACAGAAGGGGGGCCGCTTACCGCTGCTTCCTTCCGGACCTGACGGGGTTCACGGCACCTTCTTGCGCAGGGCCCGACCCATGTCGCGCCGCGGGGACAGCGTGATCCGGCGCGCGCCGCGCGCCGGGACATCTTACCGTTCAACACCAGGCGGCCGTCCGCCCCCCGCGGGGCCGCGCCGGCAACGCTGGCCTGCCGGAGGCGGGCTGGCGGAGAGGCCGGGATTCGAACCCGGGATGGGGGTTAACCCATACACGCTCTCCAGGCGTGCTCCTTCAACCACTCGGACACCTCTCCGAACCATCACCGCCCTCAAGAGAGCTGGCGGAGGGGGTGGGATTCGAACCCACGTGAGAGCTCATCGCCCCCAACCCGATTTCGAGTCGGGCCCGTTATGACCACTTCGGTACCCCTCCGAGCCCTTCCCGCCCGACAACCAAGACAGGGCGGTTTGCGGCCTCCCCCGGGGGTGCAGCCCGAACCGCCGGACGGCCCCCATTCCCGGGTGGCCGCGAAGGACTTTGCGCCCTTTGGGCGCGCGCAGTTACCCGCAACCCCCCAGGGCAGCGCATAAACTAGCACGCGCACAGCGCAATTGCAACAAATGCATCGGGGCCGCGCCCCCGCTCGGCGGGATGCTGAAAGACTCTCTCTTGCCCGGGCTGCTCAAAAAGGTCCAAGCGCAAGGCGGCGCGCGCTCCCTATTCCGCAATCCGCAATCCGCATTCCGCAATGGGGAGGGTGGGCCTTTTTCAGCAGCCTGTCAGATCTTCCCGGCGCCCTGACCCTCCTTCGGGATCCCCTCGACGAGGGTGACCCGGACCTCGGGGTGTTCAAATGCCTGCATCTCCGGAAACCGCGCGAAAAGCCATCCGGCGAAGAGCTCTTTCTTCCCTTCGCGGATGGTCACCTGCGCGGCCGGATTCTTCGTCTCGTTGGATGTGGAGGTGATCACATCGCCCTGGATCTGCAAGGCCGGCAGGAAGACCAAGACCCGCACGGTGAGCTTGGTTCCCGGGACGGCCGCCTCGCCCCCGAGGGGGACGACGAACGCCTTCGCCTCGCCACCGGCCGGTCGGGGGGCAACCTGGAGGCGCACCGCCTGCCATTGGCCCTCCACCTCGGGTGGGATGACGACGCGGCGGACCGCCCCCGAACCGGCGCGCGGGTGGGATGGGGCCTCGGACCCATCTGCCTTCTGCCCTGCGGGGGGATGTTCGGCGGGCGGGGCGGCCTGAGGCGCCGCCTCGTCTCCGCTGCCCAAGGGAGGGTGCCCTGGGGGGAGCTCAGCCCGGGCAGGGGGAGGAGGGGGCGGCGGGGCCTTGGCTTCCTGGAAGAAAAGCACGAAGGCCCCCAACACGACGACGAGGGCCGCCGCGATCCCGCCCCAGAGCCAGAGGCTGCGCGGTGTGGGTCTCCGGGGTTCTGCTTGCTCGTCGCCCATGGATCTCCGGCGCGGATGGTGGGGGTGCACGGGCGAGCTTGCCGACTGGGCAGAAGGTATGGCGGAGAGGGAGGGATTCGAACCCTCGGATGAGTTTTACCCCATCAACCGCTTAGCAGGCGGTTGCCTTCGGCCACTCGGCCACCTCTCCGATGCCTGCACGCAGGGCCCGATCCCCCCGTCTTCGCGGGCCCGTGGTCCTCTTTGCGCCGTGTATTCTAGCGGGTTTCACCGTCGGGCGCCATCCCCAACGCGCCACGCGGCAGACGTAGGACAGGCGCGGCGCGGTGCGCCGCGCCCCGTGTTACGCATTCCCCATCCGGGGATGGCGGAGGGGGCAGGATTCGAACCTGCGACCCTTGCGGGTTGCGGTTTTCAAGACCGCCGCCTTCAACCGCTCGGCCACCCCTCCTTTTCCATTGTCGATTGACGATTGTCGATTTTGGATTTGAGAGCCGCGTCCCGTGCCGCGCGTCACGCCAGGCCGGGCGTGATGCGCTCGAGGCCGCCCATGTATGGGCGCAGGGGCGCGGGGATCGTGACGCTGCCGTCCGCCTCCTGGCAGTTCTCCACGATGGCGGCCCAGGCGCGGCCCACGGCCACGCCCGACCCGTTCAGCGTGTGGACGAACTCCGTCTTCCCCTTGGGGCCCCGGCGGAACCGGATGCCGGCGCGGCGCGCCTGGAACGCCTCGAAGTTGCTGCAGGACGAGATCTCGCGATAGACGTCCTGGCTGGGGAACCACACCTCCAGGTCGTAGGTCTTGGCGGCGGAGAACCCCAGATCGCCGGTGCACAACACCACCGCCCGGTACGGGAGCCCCAGCCGCTGGAGCACCGCCTCGGCGTCGGCCGTCAGCGACTCCAGCTCCTCGTAGGACCGCTCGGGCTCCACGAATTTCACCAGCTCCACCTTGTTGAACTGGTGCTGCCGGATGAGCCCCCGCGTGTCCTTCCCGTGGGCCCCGGCCTCGCGGCGGAAGCAGGGGGTGAAGGCGGTGTAGCGCCGGGGCAGGGTGGCGCCGTCCAGAATTTCGCCCCGGTGGATGTTGGTCACCGGCACCTCGGCCGTGGGGATCAGGAAGAGATCGTCCTCGGCGGCGCGGAACTGGTCCCCCTCGAACTTGGGGAGCTGGCCCGTGCCCACCATGCTCTCCCGGTTCACCAGGAGGGGAGGGAACCACTCCAGGTACCCGTGGGTGCGGGTGTGCAGGTCCAGCATGAAGTTGATGAGGGCGCGTTCCAGGAGGGCGCCGGCCCCGCGGAGGAGGGGGAAGCGGCTCCCGGCCACCTTGGCGGCCCGCTCCAGGTCCAGGATGCCCAGCGCCTCGCCCACCTCCCAGTGGGGCCGAGGCGGGAAGGCGAACTGTCGCGGGGCCCCCCAGCGGCGCACCTCAGGGTTGTCGGCGCTGTCCCGGCCCGCCGGCACGGACTCGTGGGGCAGGTTGGGGAAGGCCAGGAGCAGCTCCTCGATCTGCGCCTCGGCCTTCTTGAGCTGCGCCTCCAATTCCTGGATGGCGGGGCCCAGGGCCGCGGCCCGGCGCTTCAGGTCCGCCGCATCCTCGCCCCGGCGCATGGCCTCGCCCACCTGCCTCGAGAGGCCGTTCAGCTCCTGCCGGCGCGCCTCGGTCTCGCCCACGATGCGCCGGCGCTCGGCGTCCGCGGCGGCGAAGGCGCCCAGGTCCGGGGCGGCGCCGCGCGCGGCCAGGCGATCCCGCACCACGGTGAGGTTGTCACGGACGAAGCGGGCATCCAGCACGGCGCGTTCCCCGATGGGGCGCCGCCCTCCGGCCCGACCGGGCGGGGCGGCGGCGTGGCCAGCGTCTGGTGATGGGTGCGGCGGGAACCGGCCCCCGCCGGATGCGCGGGGGCGAAGGGAAGAGGCGTCAGCCCTCGTCGCCCGCGGTGGCGGACCCGGAGCCCGGGGCCTCCGCGGCGCCGCCGTTCGGCTCCTCGTCCTCGGCCAGGCGGGTCACGGCGGCCACGCGGTCGCTTTCCTCGAGCTGCTGCAGGCGCACCCCCTGGGTGTTGCGCCCGATGATCCTCACCTCGCCCACGCGGAGCCGCGTCACCTGGCCCGTCTGCGAGATCATCATCAGGCTGTCCTCGTCCCGCACCTGCATCACGCCCACCACGGGGCCGTTTCTTTCGGTGACGTTGACGTTGATGATCCCCTTGCCGCCGCGGCCCTGGAGGCGGTACTCCTCCAGCTCCGTCCGCTTGCCGTAGCCCCGCTCGGTGACGGTGAGCACGGTGGACCCGGAGGCCACCACCTCCGCGGCGACCACCTCGTCGCCCTCCGCCAGCTCGATGCCGGCCACGCCGCGCGCCTGCCGGCCGACGGCCCGCACGTCCTCCTCGGAGAACCGGATGGCGTTCCCCTGGCGCGTGGCCAGGAACAGCTCGTCGTCGCCGCGCGTCAGGCGGACGGCGATGAGCTCGTCCCCCTCGTCCAGGTTGACGGCGATGATCCCGCCGGAGCGCGGATTCGAGTAGGCCATCAGCTCCGTCTTCTTCACCACGCCCTGCTTGGTGGCCATCACCAGGTATCGCCCCACCTCGAACTGGCGCACCGGAAGGAACGCCGTGATCTTCTCGGCGCCCTCCAGGGTGAGGAAGTTGGCGATGGCCTTGCCCTTCGCCGCGCGGCCGAGCTGCGGGACCTCGTGGACCTTGAGCCAATACACCTTGCCCTGGTTGCTGAAGAGCAGGATATAGGAGTGGGTGGTGGCGACGAAGAGGTGTTCCACGTAGTCCTCCTCCTTCGTCTCCATCCCCCGCATGCCCTTGCCGCCTCGCCGCTGGCTCCGGTAGATGGCCAGGGGGCTCCGCTTGATGTAGCCGCCGTGGGAGATGGTGATCACCATCTCCTCGTCGGCCACCATGTCCTCGAAGCTGATCTCGGCCGTCGCCTCCAGGATCTCGGTGCGCCGCGGGTCGGCGTAGGCCTCCTTCAGGGCCAGCAGCTCCTCCCGGATCACCTGGCGCAGGAGCGCCTCGCTGGCCAGGATGGCCCGCAGGCGCTCGATGGTCTGCAGCACCTCCTGGTACTCCTCCTGGATCTTCTGACGCTCCAGCCCCGTGAGGCGCTGCAGCCGCAGCTCCAGGATGGCCTGCGCCTGGACGACCGATAGTCCGAAGCGCGCCACCAGGCCGGCGCGGGCGTCGTCCACCGTGCGGGCGGCCCGGATGAGGGCGATGACCGCGTCCAGGTGGTCCAGGGCGCGGATGTACCCCTCCAGGATGTGGGCCCGTTCCTCGGCCTTGCGCAGATCGTACCGGGTGCGGCGCAGCACGCAGGTGCGCCGGTGCCCGATGAAGTGCCTGAGCACGTCCGGCAGCGAGAGGACCTTCGGCTGGTTGCCCACCAGGGCCAACATGATGACGCCGAAGGTGGACTGCATCGGCGTCATCTTGTAGAGCGAGTTCAGGATGGGGAGGGCCGGCTCGTCCTTCTTCAGTTCCAGGACGATGCGGACGGCGTGCTCCCGGTCCGACTCGTCCCGCGGCACATCGGACAGGCCCTCGAGCTTCTTCTCGGCCGCCAGCTCGGCGATGTGCTCGATGAGCTTGGCCTTGTTCACCTGATAGGGCAGCTCGGTGATGACGATCTGCTCGCGCCCGCCCCGCACCTTCTCCACCGCCGCCCGGGCCCGCATCTGGATGAGCCCCCGGCCGGTGCGATAGGCGTCCAGGATCCCCTGGCGCCCGTGGATGAAGCCCCCCGTGGGAAAGTCGGGGCCGGGGAGGACGGCCATGATCTCCTCCAGGGTGGCCTCCGGGTTCTCCAGGAGGAGGAGGGTGGCGTTCACCACCTCGCCCAGGTTGTGGGGCGGGATGTTGGTGGCCATGCCCACGGCGATGCCGGCCGACCCGTTCACCAGGAGGTTGGGGAGGACCGTGGGGAGGGAGACCGGCTCCACGGTGCTGTCGTCGTAGTTGGGGACGAAGTCCACCGTGTCCTTGTCGATGTCGCGCAGGATCTCGCCGGCGATGCGGGCCAGGCGCACCTCGGTGTACCGCATGGCCGCCGGCGGGTCCCCATCCACCGAGCCGAAGTTCCCCTGCCCGTCCACCAGGGGGTAGCGCATGGAGAAGTCCTGCGCCAGGCGCACGATGGTATCGTACACCGCGGCGTCGCCGTGGGGGTGGTACTTCCCCATGACGTCGCCCACCACCCGGGCCGCCTTCTTGTGGGGCCGGTTGAACAGCAGCCCCATCTCGTGCATGGCGTAGAGGACGCGCCGGTGCACCGGCTTGAGCCCGTCGCGCACGTCGGGCAGGGCCCGGCCGATGATGACGGACATGGCGTAGTCCAGATAGGACCGCCGCATCTCCTCGTGGATGTCCGTCGGGTGCACATCCCCGATGCGTTGCTGCGCGATTTGGTCGTTCCCCTCGGGCACGATGCCTCTCCGGAGTGCGGCCGCTGCCGCGGCGCGCGAACGTGGTGTCTAACGACTCGGTCCGCGCGGGCCGCTCAAAGGGGTCCAGATGCAAGGCGGCGCGGGTGGCGAGGAGCGAGGCGTACGTGGTGGGTACGCCGCAGCGACGAGCGCCCGCGCCAACGCCCCACCCGCTGCCGCCGGGGCAGCGGGGAGAGATGTTGGGCCCTTTTCAGCGGCCCGCTAGATGTCCAGGTTCGCCGCCTCCAGTGCATGCGTCTCGATGAAGGACCGGCGGGGCTCCACCTGGTCCCCCATCAGGGTGGTGAAGATCTGCTCCGCGGCCAGGGCGTCCTCCACCTGCACCCGGAGCAGCGTGCGGGTCTCGGGGTTCATGGTGGTCTCCCAGAGCTGCTCGGGGTTCATCTCACCCAGGCCCTTGTAGCGCTGGATGGTCATGCCCTTCTTGGCCGCGTCCAGGCTCTTGCCCAGCAGGTCCGACCAGGATGCGGCCTCCAGGCGCTCGTCGCCCGCCACCACGACGTAGGGGGGGCGGCCCAGGGGCTCCAGGGCCTCGGCGGCGGCCACCAGTTCCCGATATTCCGCCGAGGCGACCAGGGCCTGATCGATGGCGCCGGTCGCCTTCTGGCCCTCGCGCCCCACGGTGATGTGGAGGCGGTAGCTCTCCTCGTCCTCGTCCCATTCGGCGTGGCCTTCGGCCGGCCCCAGTTGATCGGCCTGGCGGGCCAGCGCGGCCAGCGCCTTCTCCAGCAGGCGGCGGGCCTTCGCCTCGTCCTTGAGGGCCCCGCGCGGGGCGCCGCCCGCCTGGATCAGGGCGGCCACCACCTCGGCGTTGCGACCCCGCTTCTCCGCGGCCCGCAGGCAGCGGCCCCAGGCGGCCGCCTTGCGCAGCACCCCCCCCAGCCGGGCGCCGGCCCACGCCTGGTCGCCTTTCTTGGCCGCCTGCACCTCCACGCCCTCCGTGGCCGCCTCCAGCAGGTACTCCTCCAGGGCCCGCTCGTCCTTCAGGTAGCGCTCGGCCTTGCCCCGCTTCACCTTGAAGAGCGGCGGCTGGGCGATGAAGAGGTGCCCGCCGTCCACGATCTCGCGGAGGTGCCGGAAGAAGAACGTGAGCAGCAGCGTGCGGATGTGCTCGCCGTCCACGTCGGCGTCGGTCATGACGATGACCCGGTGGTAGCGGAGCTTCGCCAGGTCGAACTCGGGGTCGATGCCGGCGCCCACGGCCGCCACCAGGGTGCGGACCGCCTCGGAGGAGAGCATCTTGTCCGCGCGGGCCCGCTCGGTGTTCAGGATCTTCCCCCGCAGGGGCAGGATGGCCTGGAAGCGCCGGTCCCGCCCCTGCTTGGCCGAGCCGCCGGCCGAGTCCCCCTCGACGATGAACAGCTCCGAGAGGGCGGGGTCCCGCTCGCTGCAGTCGGCCAGCTTCCCCGGCAGCTCGGTGTCCAGGGGGCCCTTGCGGCGGGCCAGCTCCTTGGCCTTGCGGGCCGCCTCGCGGGCCCGGGCCGCCTCGGCCGCCTTGTCCACGATCTTGCGGCCCACGGCCGGGTGCTCCTCCAGGAACTCCCCGAGCTTCTCGTTGACGATCTGTTCGACGATGCCCTTGATGTCCGGGTTGTTGAGGCGGCCCTTGGTCTGTCCCTCAAACTGGGGGTTGGGCAGCTTCACGCTGATGACGGCGGTGAGCCCCTCGCGCACGTCGTCCCCGGTGACGCTGGCCTTGAGGTCCTTCACCAGGTCCCGGCCGGCGGCGTAGCTGTTGATGGTGCGGGTGAGGGCGGAGCGGAATCCGATGAGGTGCGTGCCGCCGTCCGCGGTGTTGATGTTGTTGGCGAAGGAGAAGACGCTCTCGGCATAGCCGTCGTTGTACTGGATGGCCACCTCGACGATCACATCGCCCCGGGTCTGCTCGATGTAGATGGGCTTGGGGTGGAGGACCGCCTTGTTCTCGTTGAGCAGTTCCACGAAGGACTTGATGCCGCCCGTGTAGCAGAACTCGCGCTGGACGGGGGCGGCGGCGCGCTCGTCGGTGAGGGCGATGCGTAGCCCCTTGTTGAGGAAGGCCAGCTCGCGCAGCCGGTTGCTGAGGACGTCCAGGCTGAAGGCGGTGTCCTCGAAGACCTCCGGGTCCGGCTTGAAGGTGACCCGCGTCCCCGTGCGGCGCGCCCGGCCGATCTCCTCGATGTCCTCCGCGGGCTTCCCCCGCTGGTAGCGCTGGCGGTGCTTGCGCCCATCCCGCCAGGTCTCCACCTCCAGCCACTCGGAGAGGGCGTTGACCACCGAGACGCCCACGCCGTGCAGGCCGCCGGCGACCTTGTAGGCCCGGTTGTCGAACTTCGCCCCCGCGTGCAGCTTGGTCATGACCAGCTCGAGCACCGGGAGCCCGGTCTGCGGGTGCGTCTCCACCGGGATGCCGCGCCCGTCGTCCGCCACGGTGACGCTGCCATCCGAGTGCACGGTGACGTCGATGCGCGTGCAGGCGCCCGCCAGGGCCTCGTCCACGCTGTTGTCCACCACCTCCCAGACGAGGTGGTGGAGGCCCTCGGGCCCGGTGCCCCCGATGTACATGGCGGGGCGCTTGCGGACCGGCTCCAGCCCCTCCAGGAGCTGGAACTTGTCCGCCCCGTATTCCGCGGCGCCGTTGGTTGCGACGCCCGCCTCGGGCCCTTCGTCGGGCCGTTCTACGTCCTTGGCCATACGCCCCCTTGTCGGCCTTGGCGCCCCTCGGTGGCGCCCGCGGCCTGCCTCACGTTCGTCGCGCGCCCGCCGCGTCGCGGCGGCAGGCGCCCGCATAAACAAAACCCCCCAGCGCCCACCCGGCCCGGCGCCGCCGCGCGACGGGCCCGAAGGGGATGGAGGGCCCCCACTCCTGCGTCCGCCTTCCCGCGATCGGTCGTCCCCTGTGCGGTCGTCCTCTCATGGGCGGTCAGGCGTGTCGCCGCGCGCGCCGGGCCCGTCCCGATTAGATGCGCATCGGCATGATCACGCAGCCGTAGCTCTCGTCCCCCGCCGGGCGGAACAGCGTCGGGCTCAGCGCGTCGCCCAGGCCGGCGGCCACGCGCTCCGACTCGATCACCCCCAGGAAGTCGAGGACGTACCGCGCGTTCAGCCCGATGGTCATGTCCGCCCCGTCGTACGTGGCATCCAGTTCCTCGCGCGCCTCGCCCAGATCCAGGTTGACGCACGACACGGTGACCTTGCCGTCCTTGAGGTCGAACACCGTGGGCGCCGCGCGGTCGCCCATGATCGCCGAGGTGCGGCGCAGGGCGCCCGCCAGCTCCTCGCGCCTCACCTCAAGCGTCGCGCCCGTGGTCGCCGGCATCACCTGTTCATAGTTGGGGAACTGTCCCTCGATCAACCGCGTCGTGAGGGTGTGGTTCGCGTCCTCCATGACGAGTTGATTGTCGCCCAGCTTGAGGGTGAGTTCGCCCTCGTCGTCGCGCAGGATCTTCAGCGCCTCGCCCACGGCCTTCTTGGGGATCAGCGCCTCCGCGCCGATGGCCTCGGCGTTCCCCTGCCGCGGCACGCGGGCCATCGCCAGCCGATGTCCGTCGGTGGCCACCGCGCGGATGTCCTCAGCGCGGACCTGCAGCAGCACGCCGTTCAGGGTGTACCGCGTCTGGTCCGTGGAGACGGCGATCACGGTCCGCCTCGCCATGTCGCGGAACGTCCGCTTCTCCAGCGTCAGGCGGCGCGTCTCCTTGACCTCCGGCGCCGCCGGGAACTCGTCCTTGGAGATGCCCTTGATGCGGAACCGGCTTCGCTCGGCCCGGATGGACACCATGAAATCGCCGTTGCTCTCGATCTCCACGTCGCCGTCGGGTAATTCGCGGGCGATGTCGTAGAGCTTGCGCGCGGAAACGGCCACGGCGCCGGGCTCGCCCACATCGGCGCCCAGCCGGCTGGTGATGCCAACGTCCAGGTCCGTGCCGAAGAGGGAGATGCGCCCCGGGTCCGCCTCGATGATGACATGCGACAGGACCGGCAGCGTTTTCCTGCTCTCCACCACACCCTGGACCGGCGCGAGACCGCGCAGGAATGTTTCCTTGCCGATGCGGAAGCGCATGGATCCCCCGTTCCGGTTACTATGACTCCCTAGGTTCTGAAGGGAAAGAGGGGAGGAGCCTTAGTACTAGGGTCGCTGAATTGTGCAAACATCAAGATTTTCCTCTAGCTGTACCCCGCTGGAGAACACAGAATATTGTGGGTGCCGCCGCTGGACGCTGGATATGTTGGGCCCATGAAGCAAGGAAGCTCTTTTGTTGACCGCCTCTCCACAGGGGATCAAACCTTTAAAGTTTAACAGCAAAAAGACCTAGTTGTCAATCGAACCGAGGGGAATAGGTCCTTCATAGACCAGGGCTTGTGCGGCGGCCTCGGCAGCGGAAGAAGGGAGTGGCCCGGCAACGTGGCAGACCAGAGAAGATGGTTACACACACCCTTATCCACACCTGTGGAAAATACTAAAAGCGCATTAGAAACAAGCGCTTATACTACAAGTTGACGAGCGAACACCTATGAGGACGATGGCTCGTCAACACGGCTTGACATCCCAGGAGGCTCGCGGTACTATCCATCCCTTCTAAACGGGAGAATCCGAGTGAAGCGAACGTATCAACCGAACAGGAGCAAGCGCAAGGGCTCTCATGGCTTCCGCAAACGCATGAGCACCGCAGATGGGCGGAAGGTGCTCAGCCGCCGCCGGGCGAAGGGGAGACATCGTCTCGCGGTCTGAACGGGGTCCCTCGGCCGGTGGAGGACGGCGGGCCCCGCGGGAGGGGGTCCGGATTCGGCAACATCCCCTGGTGGGGCGGCTCAGGCCAAGGGCGGCGCGCCAGCCCGCGCTGACGCTGTCCATCGGGCGACGCAGCGGCGGTGCGGCCGTGCGATCGCGCGTCAAACGGGTCATCCGGGATGCCTTCCTGCGCGCCGACCTCCAACTGCCGCACGGCCTACGCGTCGAGATCGGGGCCGATGGCGACTTGAGTCGGACCCCCCGCCGGGCGGTCAGGGCGGCCACTGAAACTCTCTTGCGGCTGCTGGTAGAGCAATGGAAGGCCGGCCTGCCATCTCGAGGGCTGCCCGTCGAGGCGCCATCGCACTGATCAGACTGTACCAAGTGGTCCTCTCGCCGCTTCTCCCGCCCGCGTGTCGCTTCCGGCCCACCTGTTCGGCGTATGCCGAGGAAGCCATCGCCCGCCATGGAGCCATCCGAGGGGCGTGCCTCGCGGCGTCCCGCCTCGCCCGCTGCCATCCATGGCACCCAGGCGGTTATGACCCCGTCCCCTGAGGGCCGAACCGGGCACCGCATACTCCACCCCTCGACCTGAAAGGCAACAATGTCCCAGGAACAGCGGACCCTTCTGGCCATCTCCATGATGCTCGGCCTGATCATCGTGTATCAGGCCTTCTTTGCGCCGAAGCGTCCGCCCGAGAAACCCCCGGCCCTTCCGGCGGCGGGCCAGCCTGCCGCCCCCGCCGTCGGCCCTCCCGCCCCCGCCCCAAGCAAACCGGCGGCGGCGCAGGCGGAGCGAGAGATCCCCGTGGAGACCAGGACCTTGGCCGTCACCCTGACGACGCGCGGGGGCGGCGTAAAGAGCTGGCGGCTCAAGGACTACGTCGTGGCCGGCGAGGGCCCGGTGAACATTGTGGCACCCGCCGTGCCGGGCGAGGCCCCACCGCTGGCGGCCTGGGGGTACATGGGTGTGCCAGGGCCCGAGCCGGAGGAGGCCGACCGGACGGGCTTGCGGCTCACAGAGGCGGAAGGGGAAGGCGCGATCGTCTTCTCGCGCAGAGATCCCAACGGCCTGCGGACCGAGAAGCGCCTCCTCTTCCACAGCGAAGGGTACCTGGTCGACGTCGAGTTGCGACTCCGCAACGAGGGCCAGGAGGACATCCCGGTAGAGCCGAAGGCGGTCTGGGGGCCCGGGTTCCTGGAGGGCATCGACAGGAAGAAGGCGGCCCAGTGGGCGCCCACGACCTGGGTGGACGGCGGACGCGTTGAAGACCCCGCGAAGGACATCAAGCCCGGCGCGCCGAGGCTCCATAGAGGCGCCGTGGCCTGGACGGCATTGCAGGACACGTACTTCGCCGCCGCCCTCATCCCCGAGGCGAAGGGCGACGCGGCCTTCACGGCCGTGGCCGACGACGGCCAGCCCTGGGTGGGCCTGCAGGCGCCTTCGGCTCGGCTGCGCCCCGGCCAGGAGGCGGTCTTCCGCTTCAAAGCCTATGGAGGCCCGAAGGACATCGGGCGCCTGGCGGCCGCGGCCCCGCAGCTCGACCGCCTGGTGAACCTGGGCAGGTTTTTCTTCGGGAGCTGGTCCCTCATCGATTATGGCCTGGCCCGCCCGGCCCTCCACCTGATCCGGCTTCTCCACAGCATCACGGGCAACTACGGCCTCGCCATCATCCTGCTCACGGTGCTCGTGAAGGCCATCATGTTCCCGCTCACGCAGAAGTCCCTGAAGTCGATGCAGGCCATGCAGGCCCTGCAGCCGAAGATCCAGGCCATCAAGGAGAAGTACAAGAACAACCCGCAGAAGCGGAACCAGGAGATGGCCGACCTGATGCGGCGGCACAACGTGAGCGGCGCGGCCGGCTGTCTGCCCATGCTGGCCCAGATGCCGGTGTTCATCGGGCTCTATAACGCCCTCTCGAACTCCATCGACCTGTGGCAGGCCCGGTTCCTATGGGTGAAAGACCTCTCGGCCCCCGAGCACGGCCTGTTCGCCTTCGCGGGGATCGACTTCCGCCCCCTCCCGCTCCTCATGGGCGCGACCCAACTCCTCCAGATGAAGATGAGCCCGAGCGCCGCCGACCCCGCGCAGGCAGCGGTGATGACGTACTTCATGCCCATCTTCATGACGTTCATCTTCTACAGCTTCCCATCCGGGCTCGTTCTCTACTGGCTCTGCTTCAACGCGCTCCAGATCGGCCAGCAGTACCTCCTGAACAAGGCTCGGGAACAGAAGGCCGCGGCGCCGGCGGGGTAGGCCGGCGGACGACAGCGCCCCCCCATGCCGCGTCCGGCGCCGCCCGCGGGTGACTGGCAGCAGGGGCTCCGGGAAGGCGCCCTCCGGCTGGGCGTCCCGCTTTCCCCAGAATCGCTGGGGCTCTTCGAGCGGTACATGGCGGAGCTCCTGCGCTGGCAGGCCCGCGCAAACCTCACGGGCTTTCGGACGCCCCGGGCCATCGCCCAGGGCGGCTTCCTCGATTCGCTCGCCTGCTTGCGCGCCCTGCCGCAGGGCCCCCTGCGCATCGTGGACATCGGATCCGGCGCCGGCTTCCCCGGGCTCCCCATCAGGATCGTCCGCCCGGGGGCGGCCCTCACGCTGGTGGAGGCGAACCGGCGCCGGCACTCGTTCCTGGCCCACGCGTGCAGGACCCTCGGTCTGGCGGACGTGCAGTGCCTGCATGGCCGGGCGGAGACGGTGGCCGCCGGCCCGGGCCTGCGGGCCAGCTTCGATGTGGCCTTCGCCCGGGCGGTTCGCCAGCTCCAGGCCGCCGCGGAGCTGGCGGCGGGGTTCCTCCGGCCCGGAGGGATCTTCGTGAGCCAGCAGCCGGCGGAGGCGGCCGAGCGGCCGCCGCGGCTCGAGGGCTACGGCGCCTGCGCGACGATTGCCATTCCGTCGGGAGAAACCTCGTCACGGGCACTCCTGGTCTACCCGCGGACGCCGTGACGGCGTTTCACGTGAAACGGGGGGCGCTGGCCGGGCCGGGCCGGGTATGATATCGTCCCGCGGGGAAAAGGGGAGGCGGCCTTGGGTCGCGCCATCGCCATCGCGAACCAGAAAGGGGGGGTCGGAAAGACCACCACCGCCGTGAACCTGGCCGCGTGCCTCGCCGCGGCGGAACGGCAGACCCTGCTCGTGGACCTGGATCCCCAGGGGAACGCCACCAGCGGTCTGGGGGTAGAACGGCTGAGCCTCGCGCGCCACGTCGGGGATATTCTCTTCGACGGGGCAAAGGCGACCGAGGTGATGGTGCCCACGGCCATCCCCTTCCTGCAGCTCGTTCCGTCCAAGAAGGAACTGGTGGGCGCCGAGCTAGACCTGGCGGACCTGCCGGGCCGGGAACGGCGCCTCCAGGAGGGCCTGGGCGACTGCCGGGACGCCTTCGACTTCGTGCTCATCGACTGCCCTCCCTCCTTGGGGCTGCTCACGGTGAACGCCCTGGTGGCGGCAGAAACCGTCCTGGTCCCGCTGCAATGCGAGTACTTCGCCCTGGAGGGGCTCGCCCAGATCCTGGAAGCACTCCAACTGTGCCGCCAGCGGCTCAACCCGAGCCTCCTGCTGGAGGGCGTGCTGCTGACCATGTTCGACGGGCGGGTGAAGCTTTCGGAGCAGGTGGCCAGGGACGTCCGCGAGCACCTGCCCGGGCGCGTCTTCCAGACGATGGTGCCACGCAACGTCCGGCTCAGCGAGGCCCCCAGCTTCGGGAAGCCGGTGATCCTGTACGACATTCGCTGCCCCGGGGCAGAGGCCTATCTTCGCCTGGCGCGGGAGGTCATCGATGGCGGAACGAAGGGCGCTTGGTAGGGGGCTGGGCACGCTCCTGGCGGGGCCGGAGATCCCCGGGGTGCGCGAGGTCCCCGTCGACGCCATCGCCGCGAACCCGCGGCAGCCCCGCAAGCGCTTCGACCAGGAAGGCATCGACTCCCTGACGGCCTCCATCCGCGAACAAGGGGTGATCTCCCCGCTGATCCTCCGCCGCGGGCGGGATGGGTACGAGCTCGTGGCGGGGGAGCGACGGCTGCGCGCCGCCCGGCTGGCGGGACTCAAGACGGTCCCCGCCATCGTGCGGGAGGTGGCGGACGCCCAGGCGCTGGAACTGGCCCTGGTGGAGAACCTCCAGCGCGAGGACCTGAACGCCGTGGAGGCGGCCGAGGCATACCGCCGCCTCGTCGAAGACTTCGGCCAGAGCCAGGACGGGGTGGCGCGGCGCGTGGGGAAGGATCGCTCCACGGTGAGCAACGCCCTCCGCCTCCTCCGCCTCCCGCGGAAGATTCTGGACGACATCGTGGCCGGGGCGCTGGCCGAAGGACACGCCAGGGCGCTCCTCGCGCTCGATCGCGAGGCCGATCAGATCCGGGCCCGCGACCTGATCGTAAAAGGTGGGCTCTCGGTCCGCGGGGCCGAAGCCCTGGTGCGGCGCCTGAAAGGGCCAGGGGCCGCGGCGAGGCGGCGCCCGCGTCGGGACCACAACCTGGCGGCCCTCGAGGATCGCCTGCGGGGAGCGCTCGGGACCAAGGTGCGAATCGCGCGCCGCGGGAAGGGCGGGACGGTGGAGATCGAGTTCTATTCGGAGGAGGACCTGGACCGCCTCCTCGAACTGTTGGGGGCCGGACGGTAGGGAAGGGGGGCACCTCGACCGTGTGGGTTCGAGTGCAGGCGGCCCTCTGGCTCCCATTCAACGGGCCGCGATGGGTCCGCAAGTGCGCCATCGGGGCGGCCACCAGCCTCGCGTTTGAGGCACTCTTTGCCGCCCTCGGCTACCTCCTGGGCGGGGAAGTGGGGATGGGGATCTCCCCGCTGGCGGTGGCCGTGAACTTTCCCCTGCTCGGGTTTGCCCTGGGGGTCTTCCGGGGGGGCCTGACCGGTGCACCCCCCGAGTTGCCGGAGTGGGAGCGCTGGCCGGACCTTGTCAAGACGGGCGTCTTTTTGGGGCTCGTTCTCCTGGGGTATGGCTTGGTGCCCCTGCTGATGCTCCTGCTCGGCCTCAACCTCCTCGTCAGGGGGGGACTGCTGCTCTCCATGGCCCTGGCCCTCATCATCCTCGGCCTCGCGCTAGCGCTCTCCATCCTCTTTTTCTTCCCCATGGGCGTGGCCCGGTACCTCACCGAGGCGAGGATCGAGGCCGCGTTCCGCCCCGCCTCGCTCTGGGCCGGGATCGACCGTATCCTGGGGGAATACGTGGGGGTCTATGCGCTGGCCGTCGCCTCGCACGTCGTCGCCGGCGTGGTGGCGTCCATCCCGTTCGCCGGGCCACTGGCCACGCCGTTCCTGGCCTTCTACCTCATCGTGGTACAGGCCCGCCTCTTCGGGGAGACCTGCGGCCGGGCCCTCCGCACGCCGGCCCAGAGCCAGGACGCGCCCGCTCCGCCCGGCCAGCCCGCCTGAAGCCTAGCAGCGCCGCCTAGCGAAGCCGCTAAACGCATATAAAGCTTTAGAATTAATAACTTACTAGACAACTCCGGAGGTTCGTGGCACGGACTTTCGGGTGTGGGGCTTTGCCCGGAAGGCTGGAACGGCCGAGAGGCGGTGCGGAGCGGCCGGCCGTCCTCTTTGGGGAGACCGCCGGCCCGCGCATTGTGGGCCGTGCGGCAGGGGGCCGGTGTTTGTCAGGCCGCGGGGCCGGCGGCCCGCACGTCCGCCGAGACGTCGCTGAACTGGGCGAAGTTCTTGGCGAAGAGGGCCGCGAGCTCCTTCGCCCGCGCGTCGAACGCGGCGGGGTCCTTCCAGCTCTTTCGAGGCGTCAGGAGGGCGCCAGAGACGCCCGGGCAGGACGCGGGGACCTGGAACCCGAAGACAGGGTCCTTTTGCATCGGCACGCCGGCCAGTTGCCCGGAGAGGGCCGCACGGATGATGGCGCGCGTCACGGGCAGATCGATCCGCCGGCCCACGCCGTAGGAGCCGCCGGTCCATCCCGTGTTCACGAGCCAGCACGCGGAGCCATGCTTGGCGATCTTCTCGGCCAACAGCGTGGCGTAGGACGTGGGGTGGAGGACCAGGAAGGGGGCGCCGAAACAGGTGCTGAAGGTGGCCTGCGGGTCGGCCCCCAGGCCCCGCTCGGTGCCGGCCACCTTGGAGGTGTAGCCCGACAGGAAGTGGTACTGCGTCTGCGCCGGCTCCAGGCGGGCGATGGGCGGCAGGACGCCGAACACGTCGCAGGTGAGGAAGACCACGTTCGCGGCGTGCCCCCCCACGCCGGGGACCACGGCGTTCTCGATGAAGGTCACCGGATAGGCGGCCCGGGTGTTCTCCGTGAGCGAGCCGTCATCGTAGTCCAGGCGGCGGGTCTCCGGGTCCACCACCACGTTCTCCAGCATGGCCCCGAACCGGATGGCGTTCCAGATGTGCGGCTCGTACTCCTGGCGCAGGTTGATGCACTTGGCGTAACACCCGCCCTCGAAGTTGAAGATGCCGTCGTCGTCCCAGCCGTGCTCGTCGTCCCCGATCAGGCCGCGCGCCGGGTCCGCCGACAGGGTGGTCTTCCCCGTGCCCGAGAGGCCGAAGAAGAGGGCCACATCTTCTCCGGACCCCACGTTGGCCGAGCAGTGCATGGGCATCACGCGGGCCAGGGGCAGGAGGAAGTTGAGCACGCTGAAGACGGACTTCTTCATCTCGCCGGCGTAGCTGGTGCCGCCGATGAGGACCAGGCGCTTGGCCAGGTGCACGATGACGAAGGTCTCGGAGCGGGTCCCATCCACCTCCGGGTCCGCGTGGAAGCTGGGCAGGTCGATGATGGTGAGCTGCGGGGGGTCGGCGTGGGGCCGGTTGTCCTCCGGCCGGATGAAGAGCTGGCGGCAGAACAGATTGTGCCAGGCCAACTCCGTGACGATCCGCACCGGGAAGCGGTGCTTGGGGGACGCCCCGGCGAAGCAGTCCAGCACGTAGACCTCGCTGCTCTGCATGTAGGCCCGCATGCGGGCGTAGAGGGCGTCGAAGCGGGCGGGATCGATGGGCTGGTTCACCGGCCCCCACCACACCTTGTCCTGGCTGGAGGGTTCGCGGACGATGAACTTGTCCTTGGGGGACCGGCCCGTGAATTGGCCCGTCTTGGCGGTGAGGGCCCCGTTGTCGGCCAGGAAGCCTTCCCCGCGGCGCACGGCGTGTTCGATGAGGACCGCGGCCGTCAGGTTCCAGTGGAGCGCCGCGGCGCTGATCCCCTGGAGTTCGGGGCCGGACTTGGCGGTGGTCGCGCGCGAGGTCGTCATGGGATTGTCTCCGGCGCAGGGCGCGGCAGCGGTGGATCCGACGTTTGGGTGACGCGGCGGCGGGACAACGCAAACGAACGAAAAAAAGGATATCAGCAGGGTCCCACCCAAGTCAAGAGCGGGCGACATTCCGCGTTGACAGCCCCAGGCCCGTTTGCTAGCGTAGGCCCACCGCTGAACCGCGAAGCGATGCGGGAGGGCCCTTGCTGAAACGGGAGAGGGATCGGCCCAACACGGATTTTGGGGACGTGAAGGCCTTCCTCGGGGAAGGCACGGAGTTCAAAGGGATCCTCAGCTTCGAGGGCACCGTCCGCATCGACGGGGCGCTCGAGGGGGAGATCCTCGGTGAGGACCTCCTCATCGTCGGAGAGCCGGCGGTGGTGAAGGCCGAAATCGACGTGGGGACCGCCGTGGTGAGCGGGCACGTCACCGGGAACATCCGGGCGCGCCACCGCGTGGAGTTGCTGGCGCCCAGCAGCGTGACGGGCACCATCCGCACCCCCTCGCTGGTGGTGGCCGCCGGGGCCACGTTCAACGGGAACTGCGAGATGGCCCCGCGCGAGGACGCGAAGGTCGTCCGGCTCGAGAAGAAGAAGGAAGGGGAGCCCCAGGCCGCCGAGAGCGCCTGAGAGCGCCCCACCCCCCACGATCCGCCCTCCCCGCCCGCCCGCTCCTCCGCGGGTTGCCGAATAACCCGCCCGTGCGCAGCCTGCTCAAGCAAGGTCCAATGTAAGGCGGCGCGCGCTGCGCGGGCACCCACCGAAGGTGGGCCCGAGGCGTACATGAATCTCGCGGGGTCCCATCCCATCGCGTCCCTCGCCTCCGTTCGGGGCGCGCCGGGTCCCTCCCCTGCGGGCCGCACCTCGCACCCCACCCGCTGCCGCCGGGGCGGCGGGGAGGGACGTGCGGGCGCCCCAACGCCTCACCCGCTGCCGTTCCCTCGGCAGCCTGCCGGATCGCCGGGCATGTCTGATGCGCGCATACCTCGATTATAGCGCCACCACCCCCCTGGCCCCGGAGGCCCTGGCCGCCATGCGGCCCTACCTGGAGGGCCGCTTCGGCAACGCCTCCAGCCTCCATGCCTGGGGGCGCGAGGCCCGCGCCGGCCTGGAGGGAGCACGGGCCGACCTGGCCCGCGCCGTGGGCGCGCGGGACCCACAGGGCCTGGTCTTCCTCAGCGGCGGCACCGAGGCGGACAACCTGGCCGTGAAGGGCGCCGCCCGCCATGGGACGGCGCGGGGCCGGCACGTGGTGGTCTCGGCCATCGAGCACCACGCCGTCCTCGAAGCCGCCGCCGTCCTGGAGGCCGAGGGCTTCAGCGTCACCCGGGTCCCGCCGGGCGGCGACGGCCGCATGGATCCGGACGCGGTCGAGGCCGCTCTGCGCCCCGACACCATCCTCGCGGCCGTGATGCTGGTGAACAACGAGACCGGGGCCATCCAGCCGCTGGCGGAGATCGCCGCCCGCTGCCGGGCCCGCGGGGTGCTCGTGCACGCCGACTGCGTCCAGGCCCTGGGCAAGATCCCCGTGGACGTGGAGGCCCTGGGGGTGGACCTGGCGGCCTTCTCCGCCCACAAGGTTTACGGCCCCAAGGGGATCGGCGCGCTCTACGCGCGCCCGGGCACGCCGATGACGGCCCTGGTGCACGGGGGCTTCCAGGAGCGTTCGCGGCGCGCCGGGACGGAGGACGTGGCGGGGGCCGTGGGCTTCGCGCGAGCCGCCCGGCTGGCGGTGGACGCCCTGCCCCAGGACGGCCCCCGCCTGGCCGGCCTGCGGGATCGGCTGGAGGCCGGCCTCCTGGCGGCCGCGCCCGGCGTGCGCGTGAACGCCGCCGGCGCCCCCCGCGCGCCCCACATCGCCAACCTGGCCTTCGACGGCGCGGCGGCCGAATCACTCCTGATCGCGCTGGACCTGGAGGGGGTCGCCGCCTCGGCCGGGGCGGCCTGCAGCTCGGGGTCGCTGGAGCCGTCCCACGTCCTGCTGGCCATGGGCCTCGCGCCGGAACGGTGCGCCTCCTCGCTACGATTCTCCCTGGGCCGGGGGACGACGGCGGACGAGATCGAGTACACCATCGGTGTCGTCGCCCGCGCGCTGGAACGCCTGCGGGGTGCGGTGCCGGCCGGGGTGGGATGACGTAGGCCCCGCGCCGCCCGCCGCCACGTCGCGCGGCCGGCGGCGCGCGCGGGAGCTGGAGGCGGCACGGGCATGGGCGAGCGAATCGTCGTCGCCATGAGCGGCGGGGTGGACAGCGCGGTGGCCGCGGCCCTCCTCTGCCGGGCCGGGTACGACGTCGTGGGCGTGTTGCTCCGCATCTGGCCCAGCCGGCGCCCCGCCGCCGCCGAACGCTTCGACGCGTGCTGCTCGCCCCGGGCCGTGGAGGACGCGCGGGCCGTGGCCGCCGCTCTCGGCATCCCGTTCTACACGCTGAACTACGAGGCCGAGTTCGACCGCGAGGTGATCCGGCCCTTCTGCGACGACTACGCGGTCGGGCGCACCCCCATCCCCTGCCTGGCGTGCAACGCGCGCCTCAAGTTCGGATCGCTGCTGGATCGCGCCCGGGGGTGGGGGGCGGAGCTGGTGGCCACCGGCCACTACGCCCGCGTGGAACGGGCCCCCGGCGCGGGGCGTTCGCTGCTGCGCCGGGGCGTGGATCCCCGCAAGGACCAGAGCTACTTCCTCTACGCCCTCACCCAGGACCAGCTGGCGCGCGCCCGCTTCCCCGTGGGGGCGCACACCAAGGCGGAGACGCGCCGGATGGCGGCCGCCCTCGGCCTCCCCGTGGCCGAGAAGCCCGAGAGCCAGGAGATCTGCTTCGTGCCGGGGGACTACCGGGAGGTCGTGCGGGAGCGGGTCGGGGCCGCCCTGCGGCCGGGGCCCATCCGCCACCTGGACGGCCGCGTGATGGGGACGCACACCGGCCTGGCCGACTTCACCGTCGGCCAGCGCAGGGGCCTCGGGATCGGGGCCGGCCGGCCCCTCTACGTGGTGGGGCTGGACGCGGCCAGCAACACGGTGGTGGTGGGCTGGGACCAGGACCTGTGGGCCGCCGAGGCGACCGTCGAGCGGTTCAACTACATCCCGTTCGACGAGCCCGCCGGCCCGATCCGCGTGCGGGCCAAGGTCCGCTACGGGCAGGCGGAGGCGCATGCCACCCTGATCCCCCGCGGCGCAGGCCGGGCGACGCTGCGCTTCGATGCCCCCCAGCGAGCCATCGCGCCGGGGCAGGCGGCGGTGTGCTACGATGTGGGCGAGCCGGACCTGGTGATCGGCGGCGGCACCATCGCGGCCGCCGCCGGGGCCGCCTCGTCGGCGCAGGCCGGGCGCGGGAAAGAAGAGGGATGACACCGTGGACGAGCGCGCGACGATCCTCTCGCTGATCCGGCGGCTGGCCAGGCGCGCCCGGTGGGCGCGGGCGGTCTCCCGCGCCTCCGCCGCCCTCCCCTGGGGGCTGGGCGCCGCCGCCCTCCTCCTCCTGGTCCGGGACATCTTGCCGCCCGCCGCACCCTGGGCGGCGGCGGCGGTTGCCGCCGGCCCGTCCCTGGCGGCGTTCGTCGTTGGCCTCGCGGCCCGGTTGCCCCAGCGGGCCGCCGCCCTCCTGGCCGACAACCGCCTGGGCCTCCGCGAGCGGCTGACCACGGCGCTGGACCTGGCCGGCGACGACGCGGACCTGGCCCAGGCCCAGCGGCGCGACGCGGCGCGGGCCGCGGCGGAGGTGCAGCCGGCGGCCGCCGTGCCCCTGGCGCTGCCGCCCCGGGCGCGCTGGGCCATGCCCCTGGGCGCCCTCGCCCTCGCCTTGGCCCTGCTGCCGGCCGTCCCCATCCCCCGTGGCACGCGCCTGCAGCAAGACCCCGCCCGGGGGAAGCAAGACGAGAAGGCCGAGGAGGAGAAGCGGCCCCTCTTGGCCAAGGACCAGCCGGCCCGACCCACCGAGGCCGCCCCGTTCCCCAGGGCGCAAGAGAAGCGCGAGCCCCGCCGCGCGCTGGGGGCCCGGGATCCCAAGGGGGATCTGAGCGCCGTGTTCCGGGACACGCAGGTCGCCTCGCGCCGGCCCGACTTCCACAGCTTCCTGAAGGAGGGCGACGAGCGCCTCAAGCTCCTGGGGAACCCGCAGGCCCTGCCGGACCTGAGCAGCGACTTCACCCAGAGCCGGTACCAGGTGATGATGCGGCAGCTGCAGCAGCAGCTCAAGGGGGCGCAGCTCCGCGGCCTCTCGTGGGAGGACATCCAGCGGCTGCTCCAGGAGCTGGGCGACATGGGGCGCCGCCCCGGCGACCCCAACCTGGCCGACGAGATGAGCGAGGACATGGCCGGCTCCGAGGGGACCCCGGCCGACCGGGCCATGAGCGCGCTGGCCCGGGCCCTGGGCCGCCTGCGGGACCGGCAGGAGCGCGGGCAGGGCGGCAAGGACCTCCGCCCGGCCTCGCCCGGCCGCGGGGGACTGCCGGGGGACGCCGGCGAGGAGGGCCAGGGCGAGGAGATGCCCGGCGAGGGCGGCGAGGACGGCTCCCGGCAGGGCACCCTGCCGGGCAAGGGCCGCTCGCCCCAGACGCGCGGCGCCATGACGCCGCGGCTGCCGGGCGCCAAGCTCGATTCGATGCTGCCGGGCCAGTTGCGGGAGGGCCGGAAGGAGGGCTACGACACCAACCTTTCCGGCCCCGGCGCCCGCAACGCGTCCCAGCTCCCCTACCTGGACGTCTTCTCGCAGTACCGCAAGCAGATGGAGGAGGCCCTGAACAAGGAGCCCATCCCCTTCGACTACCGGGAGCAGGTCCGGGAGTACTTCCAGGCGCTGGAGCGCGGCTGGGGCGCCCCGGGCCCCGCCCCGGGCGGCGACGAGTCCCAGGCGTATCCCTGAGGCACCGATGGCGCGGACGGCCCACCGGCTCTTCGACGAGACGTTCCTGCGGCGGCTGGAGCGGTTGAGCATCGTCTCCCGCCGCGTGGCTTTCGGCCTCGGGAAGGGGGAGCGGCGGAGCCCCCGCAAGGGGAGCGGCGTGGAGTTCCGGGACTACCGCCCCTATGTCGCGGGGGACGACCTCCGCTACGTGGACTGGAACATCTACAGCCGCCTGGACCGCCTGGTGCTCAAGCTCTTCATCGAAGAGGAGGACCTCTGCGTCCACCTGCTGGTGGATACCAGCGCCTCCATGGCCTTCGGGCGTCCCTCCAAGCTGGAGTACGCGCTGAAGACGGCCGGGGCGCTCAGCTACATCGGGCTGGCGAACCTGGAGCGGGTGGGCGTGGGCCTCTTCGGCAGCGGCGTGGCCACCAGCCTGCGCCCCCGGCGCGGCCGTGGCCAGATCCTGCCCCTGCTGGACTTCCTGGCCGCCATCCGGCCCGCCGGCCCGACGGACCTGAGGGCCTCCCTGGAGGAGTATGCCATCAAGGCCACGGCGACCGGGGTGGCCGTGGTGATCAGCGACCTGCTGGACCCCGACGGCTACCAGGCCGGCCTCACCGCCCTGCGCCGCCGCCGGTTCGAGGTCTTCCTGCTGCACCTGGTGGCCGAGGAGGAGCTGCGGCCCGACCTCTCCGGGGACCTCCGGCTGCTGGACGCCGAGGGCGGCCCCGCCCGCGACATGACCGTGGACGGCCCCGCCCTGGCGGCCTACCGCGACCGTCTGCAGGCCTTCTTTGCCGACGTGGAGCGCTTCTGCCTGCAGCAGCGCATCGACTACGTGCGCTGCAGCACCGCCGTGCCCTTCGAGGACCTGATCCTCCGCCACCTGCGGCGGGGCGGTTTCGTGCGATGAGCTTCCTCAACCCGGCCGCGTTCCTGTTCCTGCTGAGCCTGCCGCTCATCCTCCTCTTCCACCTGCTTCGGATCCGCCGGCAGGAGGTGGCCGTCTCCAGCACCCGCTTCTGGTCCGAGGCCCAACGGGACCAGCGGGCCAGCGCCCCCTTCCGCCGCTTCCGCATGAACCTCTTGTTCCTGCTCCAGGTGCTGGCCGTGCTGGCCCTCACGGCGGCGCTGGCCCGCCCGTACCGGACCGTGGAGCTGCACGGCGATGAACGGACGGTCTTGGTGCTGGACACGTCCGCCAGCATGAAGGCCGAGGATGTGCCGGGCGGGCGCTTCGCGGCCGCCCGCGCGGAGGCGCTGCGGCTGCTGGCGGACCTCGGCCCGGGGCAGAGCGCCGCGGTCATCGCCGCGGGGCGCGAGGCGCGGGTCGCGGCCCCCTTCACGGAGGACCGCGGGGCCCTGCGGCGGGCGCTGGAGGGGCTCGAGGCCCAGGACGTGAGCGGGAACCTGCCCGCGGCCCTGCGCCTGGCCCGGGTCCAGGCGGCCGCCGCCGGCCCCGCCGCCGTCCACGTCTTCACCGACGGCGCCTTCGACCTGGGCGGGCCCCCGGACGTGGGACGGGCCCGCCTCACGTGGCACCCGGTGGGCCGGCTGGGGCGCAACGTGGGCGTGACGGCCCTGGAGGTCCGCAAGAGCCACTTCGGCGCCTTCGACTACCAGCTCTTCATGGCCGTGACGAACTTCGCCCCCGACCCCATGGAGTTCACGCTCCGCATCGCCATCGACCAGCAGCAGGTGTGGGCCGAGCGGGTGGCCCTGGGGGCCGGCGTGCGGCGCTCCTTCGTCGTGCCGTTCACCCACCCCGGGGCCGGCGTGCTGCGGGCCCAGGTGGATGTGGCCGACGACCTGGCGACGGACAACGTGGCCTATGCGGTCATCCCCGAGCCGCGCCGCCTCCGGGTCCTGCTGGCCGGGCCGGGCAACGCCTTCCTGGAGAAGGCGCTGGAGGCCGATTCCAGCGTGGAGCTGGTGCGCAAGGGGGTCGAGGCCGTGGGCCAGGAGCCGGCCGACGTGGTGGTGCTGGACGGGCAGGCGCCGCCCCAGCTCCCGCCCGGCCGCTATCTCCTGGTGAACGCGGTTCCCTCCGGCGTGCCCCTGCAGGTGGTGGGGCGGGCGGTGGAGCCCCCCGTGGTGGACTGGGACCGGAGCCACCCCGTGATGCGCCACCTGGATCTGTCGCGGGTGGCCATCCAGGAGGCCCTGCGCGTGCGGCCGGTGGGGCAGGGCCGGGCCCTGGCGGAATCCCCCCTCACGCCCCTCATCTACGCCTTCGAGGAAGCGGGGGTGCGGGGCATCTACGTGGGCTTCGACCTCTTCAAGACGGACTTCCCCCTGCGGGTGGCCTTCCCCCTCTTCGTTTCCAACGCGCTCCGTTGGCTGGCGCCCAGCCGGCTGGAGGACGCCGGGCTGCAGCTGACGCCGGGGCAGGCGATCACGCTGGCGCTCCCGGGCGGGGCCCGCGAGGCGACGGTGCGCGCGCCCGACGGGCGGGCGCGGCGCGTGGCGGCGGACCGGGACGGGCGCATCCACTACGTGGACACCACCCAGGTGGGCGTCTACACGGTGCGGGTGGGGGACTGGGAGGGCCGCTACGCCGTGAACCTGCTGGACGCCGGCGAGTCGTCCACGGCGCCGCGCCCGCTGCCCGCGCAGGCCGGCGGGCCGGCGGAGGCGGCCGCCCCGCGGGCCTTCCCCCGGCAGCAGGAACTGTGGCGCCTCTTCGGCCTGCTGGCCCTGCTCCTGCTCGCCGCCGAGGCCCTCGTGTACCACCGGCAGGCCGCCGGGCGCTGGCCGCTGCCGGCGGCCGCCCTGCGGGCCGCCGTGGTG
>Ga0187766_10000290_pt1 | contig 27743 bp, 27 predicted proteins | sample 0216_QUI02_MP05__4_FD_132971 | JGI IMG/M metagenome (GOLD analysis project Ga0187766, IMG submission 132971) | Tropical peat soil microbial communities from peatlands in Department of Meta, Colombia - 0216_QUI02_MP05_20_MG | ecosystem: Environmental > Terrestrial > Soil > Wetlands > Peat ... | reverse complement strand
CGTAGACTCCACGAGGCACAGGAGAGTTGTCTACGCTTGCTCGAAGCAAGTTTCCCATCTCCTTGTATCTATGTTTGGTGCCGGCGCGCCTGAGAAAAGGATCCCAAAGGAAATCGTGTTCCTCCCGAGAGAGATGCTCTGCCATTTCGTGAGAGGGATGTGGCGCGGTGATGGAAATGTTGCGCGTGGTGGCCCGAAGTCAGCGCGATACGACACTACATCCAGGACTCTCGCGAAACAGTTGTTTGCAATCTTAGTGAAAATAGGCATCATGCCTAGCATTAAGGTACAGCGAAGGAGCGGGAAGAAGTCTGGCGGGGAACTCGACATCACGCACAGACACGACATATACACCGTTTCGATCTCAGGAAAGCAGTATCACGAGTTCACCAAGAATATTCTCCTCAGGCCCAAAAGAAGAGTCAACGTCAACCGCGAATTCAACAGGGGTCACATTGATCTTGACTACTACTATATGCCCATCAGAAGAATCGAATCGGAGCAGTTCACCGGCCAAGTTCATAATCTTGAGGTGGACGGTCATTCAAGTTACGTAGGCTCATTCGTTATCCACAACTCCGCAGGCGTTAACCTTCCGGCGAGGAGGGTCGTGATAGCGGACATGACACGATACGACGCGGAGCATGGAGGGAACTCCGAGATCTCTGTTCTCGAGTACAGACAGATGGCTGGGAGGGCAGGGCGCCCACAGTACGATGACCACGGAGAGACGGTGATGATCCCTCCCCAGTCCGCGCCTTCGGAAGATTTCCTGGAGCACTACGCGAAGGAGCCCCCCGAACCCATTCAGTCTCGTCTTTCCGACGAGTCAGCAATGCGGTCTCACACCCTCGCCACGGTAGCTACAGGAGGTGGAATATCGAAGGCAGACTTGGACAGTCTGTTCGGGAAGACGCTTCTAGCCATGCAGATAGGGGTTAGGGAAACAGGGAGGCTCACGGAGAAGGCGCTCGGGTTCTTGCTGGGAGAGAGGCTGCTCGAATCCCATGGAAGCCTGTTCTACGCTACTGAATTCGGGAGGAGGGTGTCCATGCTCTACATCGATCCGGTGACGGGGGTCATGTTTAGGGACAGCGTAAGGCACGCTGAGCCAGGGAGAAACTACACCGCTGGAATGCTGCATCTGGTAGCAGCGTCCCCAGACTTCGAACCCAAGTTTCCGCTCAGGAGCAAGGACTATGACCAGGCGATGGCCTTCCTGGAAGAGCATTCGTCTGAAATGCTCGAAAGACACACATCGAGGACGTTCGCGGATTACGATCGAGTCCTCCAGGACATGAGGAGCGTCATGGCGCTCCATGGCTGGATCGACGAGTGGAGGGAGGAGCAGCTTCTTTCGAGGCTCGGCGTTGAGCCAGGGGACATGCACCGGGCCGTTGACAACGCCGAGTGGCTGTTGCACTCATTGGTCGAACTTGCGAAATTGTTCAAGATGCCAGAGATGGTTAGGCAGGCGGAGACGCTGAGGATGAGAGTGGCGAGCGGCGTAAGCGAAGAACTCGTCGAGCTTACCACGCTACAGGGCGTGGGGCGGGTTAGGGCGAGAGCCCTGTACTCGGCTGGCTTCAGGACCATAGAGGACATCGAGGAGGCCCCGGCAGACAGGCTCGCGCTTGTCGACAAGGTGGGCCCAGCCGTCGCGAGGAAGATCAAGGAACAGGTGTCGAAGCACTGAGCCCCTGCGGAGGGGACTTCGAGGCGGCTGCAACAGAGGCCGCACGGCTCCTTGACCGCTCCGTCGCGAGAGCGGTGGAAGGGGAGAAGAGAATCGCTGTCGCTTTTTCGGGGGGTCTCGACAGTTCAATCATCGCGAAAACCGCGATGAATCACACGGACGTGGTCGCATGCACGGCATGCACCGCGCATTCCGGGGACGCAGCAAGATCCCGGGAGGCGGCCGAGGCCATGGGGATCCCCCTAGTCACACATGAGTTGACTAGGGACGACCTAGGGGCGGCCCTCTCGGCTCTGGAGCTCCCATTCTCGCCTTCACTGATGGACAGGAGCCTCTGGTGTCTCTATGCGACAGTCTCTAGAATGGCGCAGAAATCTGGTGCAAGGGTGTTGCTACTTGGACAACTGGCGGACGAGCTCTTCGGCGGCTATGCGAAGTATGTCGAGGCCTTCGAACTCCAGGGAAGAGAAGCGGCGGAATCCATGATGAGCACCGACGCCAGAGAGTATGCGTCTAGGGGGAGGGTGCGGGATGTGGCGGCCTGCGGAGCCATTGTGGAGCCCAGGTTCCCCTTCGAGGCAAAGGAGATTGGCGAATTCGCTAGCTCTATCCCGCTCACATTCAAGATCCGCGATGGAGAAAGGAAGGCGGTTCTGAGGAGGGCCGCCATAATCCTAGGAGTGCCCGAAAGGGTGGCCACCGCCCCCAAGAAGGCCGCTCAGTACAGCTCCGGCGTCCAGAAGCTCGTGGTCAGGTCAGGCTTTTAACGCCCCTGGCAGACGGCTGACCATGATTCCTTCGCCCCAGCCAAAGGGGAAGCTCGTGGGTTTCAAGCCACTCCAGGAGAGGTTCAGCTACTACGCCTTGGACGACGGAACCGTCCTCGGCATCAAGCCAGCCGTTGTGAAGGTGTACAGGCTGCAGAATCCTGACAACAGCCCGGCGTTCTCGCCAGACGGGACGCCAGCCTACTTCTATCAGACCCAGAACATAACCCAGGTGCTCACACCAGACGAGTACAAGTCCTTTAAGGACGTCGGCATTTCCGAATGACCGGAGAGGCCTACATCTCTTCTGAGGACTCAGCACTCCTGAGAAGTGCGCTTCAGGGACTATCGGGGGAAAGCTGCCTCGAGATAGGCGCGGGAAATGGCGGCAACCTCGTTGAGCTGAGAAGGGGGTTTGGGCTTGTGGTAGGGACAGACCTGGTCAGACCCACCACTTCAGACTGGAGGGGGGAAGGGATAGACTTTGTTCTCACTGACGCGGCGGGCTGCCTCAGGACCGAGGCGTTCGACCTGGTGGCGTTCAACCCCCCCTATCTTGTGTTGGAAGTCGCGGGCGACCCAGCAGTTGAGGGTGGAAAGGAGCTTGAGGTCCCGAAGAAATTCCTTCGTGAGGCGCTTCGAACCGTGAGAAGAACGGGCAGGATTGTGTTTCTCCTCAATGACGAAGCAAGAATGGTTGAGTTCGAAGAGCTGTGCGCCGAGAAGTCGTTCGTGCTGAAGCGATTGGGTGCCCTGAGGGTGTTTTTCGAGGAGCTCGTGGTCTATTCCGCGGCAGCCTCAGGGTAGCGTCTCCCCTGTCCGACTTGGCGAAGCCCGACGGGCGTGCTAGGGCCCTTCTACGGCGTCGCCAGCGTAGTTGGTCTCCCGGCTCACCTTCACGGGCTTCCGCGGCGTGCGCTCCGGGTGCGTAGTCTGTTATTGCCTGTAATGCGCCCCAGAAGGTCTCGCTTCTGCCCACAGCTTCCGTCGACTTCGAGGCCCGGTCAGAATTGAAGGGCGGCAGTTGGTTGAGCGTCCCCCTAAGACGTTAGGGGGGCCCGGAGCCTGAACGCGATTTCCAAGTCTGAGAATCGTCTTCCCGCGTTATATACACGACACTTACCCTAACCTGTTCAGAGATGCTCCGACAGATCGCGCTTCAAGTGAGGACCGAGAACAGGCTGCAGGACACGGCTAGGCTGCATGGGGCCAAGCTGAACATAGTTGACTGCAAGTCGTTCAACAAGACTGGGATGTCCCTGTTGATGGAGCTAAGGGGGACCGAGCAGGACGTCCGCGCCGCCACCACTGCAATCAGACACCTAGACGGAGTGAGGCAGGTCATCGAGGGGGAAGGACCGGGGGACGCCATGCCACTCCTTGTCGTACTCGACAGACCCGCCATTTGTCGTGCATCCAATGATGTAGCCATTGTCTGCCTCGACTGCCCGCTCAATTCCGAGGTTCAGCCGGCGTCATGGAGGTTTATCGCGCGGAAGACCAGCGATTTTAGGCAGGTCTTGACCAGGCTATCGAAGGAGGGCATCGAGACTCGGATCGAGGACGTCGCACCGCTCGAACGCAAAGCGACTCTGACCGGGAGGCAAAAGGAGATAATGGCCACGGCCGTAGCTCAGGGGTACTTCGAGTTCCCCAGGAAGATCAGCCTCACCGGGCTGAGCGAGCTCGTCGGAGTCAAGCCATCGACACTTAGCGAGATACTTCGCAGTGCCGAGCGCAGGATAATGGCAAACGCACTCGGTGTTCCTTTCCAGGAAGAGTAGGCTGTCCTGTTTAGTTGGACCCGAGGGGTCCAACCAATCTACTGTTCACATCTAGCCCGGAATCGCGTTCGTGTTCGATTCAGGCGGAGATTTTCAGAGAATAGGCAATCTGGCAAGGCAGTCATGCGCGATTCCCTTTCAATTCCGAGTAAATGTGTCCCACATTCGACGGGTGGCACCAAAGGAGGGAACTGAAACCCTCGGTTAGAGACTTCGCTCTCTCCTTCGAAAAACATTCTTCGAGCTTAATCCCTTCGGACGCCTGCTCGGCTGTCTTCCCGGAACCGACGTATTCCGCTGTCCTTTTTCTCACACATTCGATGTACCCGATATCCTCGCTCAGTTTCTCAACTCCGCAAATTCCCCCGTGGCCTTGGATTATTTTCTCACTTTTCCCGGCGATGGATTGCACCAACTTCAGGGAATCGATCAGCGACCCACTGTGACCGTACCCGACGAAAGGGAGCTCCATCACAGTGTCGCCAGCGATGATTACTCGTTCGCCCTCCATCCAACCGATTATGGAATCGGGCGTGTGGCCTGGGGTGTGAAGGAACTCGAGCTCGGAAGCCCCAAGATACAGCTTTGACCTGTCGACAACAATTTCGTTAGGATAAGTTGGCGTTATCCTGTCTTTCTCTTCCAGCCTCAACGTCTCGTTCGCCCAGCCGGGCTGACTCGATGTGTGCATCAAGTCGCTACACAGGCTGTGCGAGATGATACGGTTGGTATCATGAAAGAGCTGATTGCCAGCGGTGTGGTCGATATGCCAGTGAGTGTTCACAAGGCCCTTTATTGTCAGGTTCAAGCTTTTCAAGCGACGGAGCAGGGTTCGCGTGTCATCCGGGTAGAGGAGAGAGTCGAAGACGAAGGCTTCTCTCCCCGAGTGGAAGACTGCCGAAGTCACGTTCCCTCCTCCGGGGTACCTTCCGTCGAAGGCGAGGATCGAGTCGGATACCTTCGTCAGCCCCTGGCTCAACTGCTCCCTCCTCTAATGGCTTCGCTCTCGATAAATTCGTTGTGGGAGTCTAGAGTGCGCTTTGGGATAGACCGACTCAATCGTAGTGCCTCACCTCTGGCCAGAGTGCTGCGATAGACGTGAAGTTCGGGTTGGTGCAGAGATACACCGGCAGTTTTTGTTCGTAGCTGATGCAGTATTGGCAACCTAACATCATCAGCGTGGTCACATTCCTGTAAGCCTGCTGGACCGTGGAGAGCGATACCCCTATTGTGATCAAGACCTGGCCCGTGCAAGAGTCCGGACCCCAGACGTAGTAGTTGTTGTGACCGCTGATCGCCCTCGGCAGCCCTAGGCCACTCCCGAAGAAGTTCACAGCACTTGCTTCTCCGTAGTTCGAGGTGAATATGCAAGCTTGGCTCTTGATGTTGGCCGGGAGGATGTCGTAAGCGCTCGAAAGGTTCGATACCATCCCGCTCCAGCCGTATCTATCAGGCATTGGACTTGCCTGATAGTCGCCGGAACCGTAATGGCTTATGACCGCTGGAGGAGAAAGTATTGGCATTGCGATCGGTGCGAGCAACAAGGCGACGACCACCAAGCCGGCAAGATATGGCCTGGAGCCGAACCACCTGAACACCCCTTTCTTCGAGATGGAGCTCCTTTCGATAAGTATGGCACCGCCTGCGTACAGCACCGGATAGGCCGGAGCAAGATAGTACGTCTTCATGTTGAGCACGGTCATGAATGCATAGAGAATGATGTAGGTGAGCCCGAAGGCTCTGAACTGGTTGCCTTCGTTTGACCGGAGGTAGAAGTAGAGCCCCATCAGGAATATGGGGACGTTGAGAAAAGTCACCAGCGCCAACTGGGTGTAAAGGAAGTTCACGGGCCCGCCCCCACTGAAATCTCCCGTGAACTCCTGGTAGAAATGGATCATAGGCCATCCGTTGATGGAGTTCCAGTAGATCATGGGTAAGACGAAGGCGATTGGTATCAGAAAGGCTAGGACAATCCACTTTGATCTCAGGTATTGTCTTGCCGAGGGAATGGCGAGGAATGAAATCAGAAGAGCGCCCACGAAGAAGAAAATTGTGAGCTTTGTCAGCAGCCCCATCCCTATTACGATTCCGACAGGGACCCAGAGCTTCTGCTCACGGCGTTTCACAATCCTAATCACTAGGTAGGCGAGCAGAGACCACCAGAGGGAGTCGAAGGAGTCGGGGGTAAACAAAGAACCGAAAGCAAGGAAGGCAAACGTCAGCAGTGTCGAGAAAGCCGCCAGAAATTGTGCCCTTCTCCCACCGCCCAGCTCTCTCCCAATCATCCCTGCCAAGATTACGAGCAAGGATTCGTTCAATGCGGAAACCACGTGAATCGAGAAAAGGGAGTCACCGGAAATCGTGTTGAGCAGTGCAGCGACGTAGGCGATGAAGGGCGGAAAATCGACGTACCCCAGTGAGAGGTGCTGCGTCCCGCTAACGATGTAGTAAAGCTCGTCTCTGAAGTAGCCGTAGTTCCCGGCTACAGCCATGTGTGCGACGAAGCCGATTGCCGCCAGGTACACGACGAGAGCTGGGCCACTGAGCCAGAATTGTCTTGACGGTTCGTCGGTCTCTAGGTAGGCGTTCGGAAAAGCTCGGCCTCTTGCGCCCACGCCTATGAGGCCCCCTTGCCACGATTTGAACTCAATTCGGCTTCAGGGCCAAGGATGCGCAAGGATTGAAACAACATAAATCAGTCTCCGTCAGACAATCAGAGTTCATTCTGAGCTATTCCGAGGCGGGCCCGGAGGGATGCGCTTAATTTTCTAAGCGAATCCTTCTTCCCTCGCAGATGAACGTCGCTCGGAAGCGAGAGGGTTCGAGCCGGAGGTGTTCTATCTACAAGTCCCCTTCGTTGCACTCAGGTTTAGGTTCTCTCTGGTCTGAGGGCGAATCTCGACCGGGGGGCTGGCGCCTGATGGTTGGGGAGGGGTCATGAGTGGCGTTATCGGGTGTACTGGTGACGACGGGACCCCAGGTGTATCGGACGGAGGCTTCGGCTGTTCGCTGAATCCACCTTGCCACCATGGGCCAGAGTGATTGGTGCCGGAGTGTCAGTCAGATATGCACTTGAGATACCTCGCACGCGCTTCTCGCTCCTTTTTGTATGCATCAGCGGTTGGCTGGCCCGCTTTCTCGAGTCTTTGCAGCTCGTCCGAGGCGTCATCCCAAGCCTTCATCGCGTCGGCGCACGGACCCGGTGCGGCCGGATTCGGAGGCGAGGGTCCGAGGGGCGGAGCAGTCGTAGGAGCGGCCGCCGGAGGAGAGACAGGGACGGATGGAGCTAGGGTTGGAGGAACGGGCAGCTCTTCTGGAGGCGCTGTCGACGCTATCGCTTTTTCCAAATCCTCCATGAATGTGTCTTCTACTGGGAAGTCTGCTGCTTTAGCCACCCATGGTGGCTCGTACTCTTTCTCATCCTGCTCAGGATGAGGGATGGTGTCCTCATCCCCTCCGAAGAAATACCAATAAGCTATGACTGCGGCGGCGCTTCCACCTATCACTCCAAACAGGATGAGCCAATCGAGATCGCCGTTAGTGGTATTGCCGCTGCTTGCGGTTGAAGTGCTCGTGTTCGTGGCCTCGCCGACCGCGATGGTGACGACGGAAGATGCGACCGTCATGGGCTGACTGGCGTTGTCTGTCACCTTGAACTCGAATTGCCACGTCCCTGCAGCGGATAGATTGCCAGTTGAAACCGTCGGCGAGGAGGTAGGGGCACAGGCGAAGGCGTTCCCATCGATGATGAAACGGCCGAGTTCCGGATTCCATTCAAGCCACTGGCAGGCGTAGGGTGGTGTCCCTCCGCTGAACGGCGTCGTGATGGTGAGGGTGGCGGTCTGTCCAACGTTGACCGTAGTCGGAGATACGGATATCACCGGAGCCACCAGGGCGGGGTTGACTGTTGCCGTGGCGTTGGCCAGGGCGGTACCCAGAGAGCCCGCATCCAAGTAGGCACAGAACCTGACGATAGATGGGGTCTGAGATGGTGTCAGCGGTGGGGTCGTGAAGTTGTCCGACGACGAGGACTGGAGCGGTGGTGTGCCACAAGCTGGCGTCCCGGGGCCGGCGGACCATTCAATCGTATAATTGAATCCTGATGGTACATTCCCTACAACGGCTGTGAAATGGGCAGACCACCCATAGTCGACTCTTGCTGGAGGGACCGTGAGGCTCACGCTCGACGGCGAAGAACCTGTGGAACTACTGCTCGAAGAACTGGAGGTACTGGTCGAAGAACTGGAGGTACTGCTCGAGGTTGATGAGCTCACGAACAGGGTGAAAGTCCCGGTGCTCGCGGTGTTGTTGGCGTTGCCCTGGTAATTCCCGTAGATTACTACGCTGTTACACGCAGGGGGACAGGATGGCACCGTGTAGGTGACTGAGCAGGCCCCCCCGGAGAGAGCGCACGTGGTGGATGAAAAGCCCGCATTTTCGGCGGCTCCTAGGCCTGTCACCCAGACGACGTTTCCTGTGGGTCCCGGTGTGGACTGTCCCGTCACGGTGGCGGTGCATCTGGACTGTGAGCCTTCTGTCAGGGGGTCGGTCTGTGTACCAGCCGGCGAGCAGACCACCGTCACGCTCGTTGATTGGGCGTACGCTATTCGGGCGCCAGCTACGGCGAGCACCAGAAAGGAACTGCTGAGAAGCAATACAACTACAAAAACCAATGGCCTGGCCTTCGTTTGCCTTGCTTCCACCCTGCCACAGCGATGTTCGGCTGATTTAGGCGTTGACCTAACACAACGATCGGGATGAGGCACTTCACCACGTGGCTCGAGCTCCCTCATAGGTTAGGGCATCTACGACTCAGGGATCAAGCCCGGCCAGGGCGCCGCTTCAACGGGGGATGGATTTGAACGGTAAACCGTGCGGGTCAGGGGCCCGCTCAAGTATCTAAGCGAGTCCAAATGGACTCGAACGCCTTCTAGCGAATCCTAAGGCGGGCCCGGAGGGATTCGAACCCACGGTTCCTGAGGCACTCCTCTTCAGCTCCGAAGGCTGACGCCTTAATCCGTGCTAGGCTACGGGCCCGATACGGCTGCGACAGGGCTGGCTAATTAAGCGATGAGACGACCTATGTTCTCACTGAAGGGGGGCCTGACCAACCCCCGGTCGGTTATCATAGCGGTCACGAGCTCAGGAGGTGTCATGTCGAAGGCGGGGTTCGCGACCGGGGTTCCCCTCGGCGCAATTCTCCTCCCCCTGATCTCCACAACCTCTTCCGCCCCCCTCTCCTCGATGGTCACACCGTCGTGGGTCCGGGCGAGGTCGAAAGTGGACCGAGGCGCTGCCGGATAGAAGGGTAGACCGTGCCTCTTTGCTAGGACTGCCTCTTGGTACGTCCCTATCTTGTTGAAGACGTAGCCGTCCCTCGTAATCCTGTCCGCCCCTACTATCACGCTATCGACCCGCCCTAGGCTCATCATGTGGCCGACTGCAGTATCAGAAATCAGGGTACATGCAATCCTGTCGTGGACGAGCTCGAAGGCGGTCAGCCTCGCCCCCTGCAGGGCAGGCCGGGTCTCGGGCACGAGCACCTTGACAAGCTTCCCCTGTTCGACCGCCGCCCTAACCACTCCCAGGGCAGTGCCGTATCCTACGGTCGCGAGGGCTCCCGCGTTACACTGAGTGAGGACGGTGTCACCACTCTTGATAAGGTCCGCCCCGTTCCTCCCGAGCCTTCTGTTCACCTCGACGTCCTCCTCCTCCATGGCCTTCACCTCTGAGGAAACTGCGTCCTTTGCCCCCCGGACGGTCGTTGCAGAGGCAGCCACTTTCATCACCCTATCAATCCCCCAAAACAAGTTCACGGCGGTAGGCCTCGTCCCGCGGAGGAGGGCGCCGGCAGCCTCCATTTCCTTCATGAAGTCCGGGCGCGTTGTCGCCCTAGATCGGGCCGCTGCGAGCGCCAAGCCCATGGCTGCGGCGACTCCGATAGCTGGAGCACCTCGGACCACCATGGACCTGATGGCGTCGGCCACCTGCTCAGGGCGCGTGTATCGTACGTAGGTCAGCTTCGCGGGGAGGGCAGTCTGGTCTATCATCCTGACGGCTCCGCCTTCCCACGTGACTGTCCGGATGGAGAAGAAGTTGTCCAAGGGATAGAGAGAGCGTGGAAGCTCTCTAAATGATTTGCGCAAGCTATGGCTTGCCTTAACTTCAAATAGACTCGGGAGGCGTGGCGAAAAGAGACAGATGCAAGAACCCCCGGGAGCGCAGGAGCAGATACAGCCTTTCAGGGCTGTGCTCGAGGATGGGGCGGCAAGGGTCGCGGACCGGGACCGTTTCGGGGAGCTGGAAGAGTCGGGATACGGAACCCTGGAAGGTCAGCACCTCATCCTTAGAGACTATGAGGCTCTGTACCTCGTCTACTGCAAGAAGATGCGGCTAGAGGACGAGCACGGAAACGAGGTGGATTTCGAAAGATTGGCAGAGCTGGCCCAGAAGAAGGCCGGGGATTCGTGGACCAAGTTCGTGATCTACAGAGACCTCAGGAGCAGGGGGTACATAGTAAGGGAGGGATTTGGTTTCGGCACAGACCTCCGAGTCTATGAGCGGGGGGATTACCCGAAGAAGCCTGCCAAGTATGTCGTCTTCGCGCTGGACGAGGGGATCGAGAAGGGGATGGCTGACCTGCAGAAGTCGGTGAAGGAGATGGCCAAGATGGGAAAGGAGGCCATAATAGCGGTTATCGAGAGGAGAGGGGAAGTAATCTACTACAAGGTCAGCAGGGCAAGGTTCTGACCGGCCTTGAACCCAAGGGGGCTCCTCGACCTCATCAGGCCCGTGAACTGTGTCATGATCGGGTTCGCAGTAATAGTGGGCGCTTTCGTTTCGAAGCCCTCGTCAGAGCCCTGGCTGCAGCTGGCCCTGGGGTTCTTCACAGGCTTCTTCACCTGCGCATACTCAATGTCTGTGAATGACATCTATGATTTGGAGGTGGATAGGGTCAACAGGCCAGACAGGCCAATACCTAGCGGTAGGATCTCGGTGAGCCACGCATCGAAGGTCTCGCTTGCAATGCTGGCGGCTGGCCTCGCCTGCGCTTTCCTGTCTTTCATTCCCCTCGCTGTGGTTATCGCACTCGCCTATGCATTTCTGTCCTGGCTGTACAATGCAAGAGCGAAGAGAACGGGCCTCCCTGGGAACCTCATAGTGGCGTCTTCCTTGGCCATTCCCTTCATCTACGGTGGGGCGGTGTCGGGAGGGTCGATTGGGGGATCGCTTCTTCTCATGATGGCTCTGACGGCTTTCTTTTCAGGGGTGGGGAGGGAGGTGGTGAAATCAATGGCAGACGTGGAAGGGGACGCGAAGAGGGAGGTCAACTCCATAGCGAGGACGCGCGGGCTCGGATTCGCCTCCCGCATCGGGGCTCTATTCTTCCTGCTCGCTGTGCTGACAAGCTGGGTTCCCCTGATCACGGGTCTTGCGAACCAGGTGTACACCTACGGTGTGATCATCCCAGATGTCATTTTCGCCTACCTGGCTGTGACTATAGTCTTGCACTACGACTCTAAGAGCGCCTACAGGGTGAAACGGGTCGCGCTTGCAGGGATGACGGTGGGGCTCCTGGTCTTCATAGGGGGGGCATTCTAGTTGTGGACCGAGAAGTACAGGCCAGCGAGCCTCGAGGAGATGGTGGGGAACAGGGAGGGGAGGGCGAAGTTCCAGCTCTGGCTCAGAAGGTGGAAGCCCGGTTCGAAGGCAGCACTTCTCGTGGGACCCCCCGGGACCGGCAAGACGACGACGGTCCACCTGGTGGCCAGAGAGATGGGACTACAGCTCGTCGAGCTCAATGCGAGCGATTCGCGGACGAAGGATAAGCTCTCCAAAAAGGTGGGGGAGGCGTTAGCGAGCACAAGCCTGTTTGGGGGGACGAGCCTAATCTTCCTCGACGAGGTGGACGGCCTAGCGGGGAGGGCAGACTACGGGGCGGTGGATTTCATCAAGGACGCCGTGAAGAGGAGTGAGAGCCCCGTAGTGATGGCAGCGAACGACCCCGAGTCTGAAGAGGTCAGAAAACTGGGAAGCGTTACGAGCAAGATAGTGTTCCAAAGACCAGAGCCTTCCGACGTGGTAGTTAGACTGGAGAAGATCTCACAGAAGGAGAGGCTATCGGTGAGCAAGGACCAGATGGCGAAGATAGCCGAGGCAGCTAACGGGGATCTCAGGGCGGCCATAAACTTCCTCCAGGCCGGAATAACTGCGAGGAAGGACGAAGAGATGACGGTGTCCGAGTCTGTTAACGCGTTCTTTGACGCGGCTGACGAGGCCGCCGCACTCCGCGCTCTTAGAGCCTACCCGGGGCAGCCCCGAGACAAGATTAGGGACCTCTTCAATGCAGTGGTGAGGTCAAGGGTCCACGAAGAGCGGAAGGCTGGCGCCCTGGACGCACTCTCGAGGGCTGACATCGTGATGGGGAGGATAATGAAAGGCAAGGAGTGGAGGCTCCTCAGGTACCTTGACCCGCTGCTCGCCAACGAGCTGTGGATGTCCCTCGGAGATGGCGGGCCTAGGTTCACGCTGGACGCTGTTCCCTGGCCCCTTCAGCTGAGAATCTGGAACGACTCTAGGAAGCTGAAGGACATCGCTGGGTTGGCAGGGAGACGCGTCGGAATCAGCCAGAGGAGTTTCCTGGTGGAGGACATGCCCTACCTTCTTCTGCTCTGCTCTGACGGTGTGTTCAGAGAGGAACTTGTGAAGAGCCTCGGCCTGGAGGAGAACTATGCCATCTTCCTAGCGAAGGAAAGCGGAAGGGCCTCCAAGCGCTAGTTGTAGTCCCGCCCGTAGCAGTCTTCTACCTCTTTCCAGTCAGTATAGAATTTCATGAGCGCCTCTGCCAGGGGGCTGGCCTGGTCAATTCTGAAAATCCTTATCCTGTTGAACCTCTTCTCGGTCAGTATTCCCGACCTGGTGAGAAACTCTAGGTGACGGGCGGCGGCGCTGTGGGAGAGGCCTGACCTGCGCGTAATTTCCGATATGTTGAGTTCCCCCGTTTCGAGCATGATGGTGAGCACCTTTGTCCTCCCATAGGAGGACATCAGCCTCTCAAGCTCTAACGTCGGCCACCATCCCTCTCTCGAGCTCGCCCATCAGCTCCTTTGCGGAGACGAGGGACAGCCCAATCATGGTGGTCCTCCCCCTCACCCCCTTGCCTGAGAGCTGGGTCTCTATGATCCCCTTTCTGGAGAGCTCGTTGACGTCACTCCACACCTGGGTGTGCTTGTAGGCGGCGACGTTCATGCTCTCGCAGAGGGCCGTGTAGCTCTCCTCCACTTCGCCTATGGTGACGTAGGTCGAATCCCCCTTCTTCAGGAGCTTGGAGATGGCCATGAGCAGCAGTTTCTGGTGCATCGTCAGATACGCCAGCTCCTCCTTCCTCAGCTGAGGAGGGAGCGAAGCCTTGGCGGCCCTGATGTGCTCGGGGAGCACCCTTGGGGACTCGGCGTCGTCTGCCAGCTTCCCCGCCCTGTAGACGAGGTCCAGGGCGTAGCGCGCGTCCCCGAACTGCCCGGCTACGTCGGCGGCGAACTGTATGGCGTCGTCGTCAAGGCACCCGTCGTTGAACGCCTCGCTCCTCGAGGTGATGATGTCCGCCAGTTGCTCGGGAGGGTAGTAGTCGAGGGTGATTTCGTTCCACTGTAGGGAACTCAGAGTGCTCAGATCCACCTTCTTCAGATAGTCTGTGGTCTTCGAGATTAGGATGGAGGAGAGGACCTGGCTCCCGGGCGCCATCTCCCTCAGCCGCGTTATGGTATAGAGCGCCGACGGGTCCGAAAGTATCAGTGAATCGACCTCGTCGAAGGCTATGACCAGGTGCGTCCTATTGCTCCTCAGTTCCTCGACCAGGGCAGTCAGGAGCTCTTCGAAGCTATAGCCTCGCGTGGGGTAGTTCTGCCCCAGGGACTTCAGGGCCTTGACCATTATTGCCTGCAATGTCCTGTCTATCCTGCAGTTGACATGAAGTGCTTTGACGAGATTCCCGTAGAGCGCCGCCTTCCTTGGCAGCGACTCGAGCAGCAGCTTTTTCGCAATCATGGTTTTCCCGGAGTTGTGTGTCACGGTAAAATCGTCTAAGAGATATCGTTGATCTGAATCGACTCTGAAGCCGAAGTACTCTTCCTCCCCCAGAGGCTTTAGCGTGAAACCAGTCCTCAGGACACTCTTCTTCTGTCTTCTAGGGAGGGCTTGCTTCCTTTTAATTCTCGTAGGAATATTGGATACATCTCCTGAGATTCCAACTCTGTAATACAACCCCTCATGACCAAATTGGTCATGAGCGTATTTCTCTCTGACATACGCGTAGAATCCGAGACTTCTGGCTACAAACGCCACATCATCGGCGAGTTGTTTCGACTTCGTAATGAAGTCGAAATATCCTTTCCCTAAGTGACCATCCGTGTCGAGCAGTCCGGCTAAAATCTCTAGGCGCGTCATTCTCGAGCCAAACTTGTACTGGAATGGAATAAACTTCGACTCTGATCTGACCTTGTAGAGTCCCAATGCCATCAGGTCCTTGGCCAGCCCGTTTAGCAGCGTCTGCCCGCCTCTTCTCCCCACGGTTAGCATGTATTGCTGAGCTTGACCTGCGGGGTACTGGCGTACCTTCAACGCGTATTTTTCAGATTGCTCTTTTACGATTGCAGCTATTTCCGGATCCGCTGAAGTGATGCCGATGTTGCTGTGGGTACTGCCCCCATCTCCTAGATAGACGCCGAGGAAGTGAGGGTCAATCGGTCCCTCGGGCACCTGGGGGAAGTCGACCCCAGTTCGGATTAACTTGTAGAGCGCCTTAGGACCGACAAGCCATTTTGGAAGCTTGAGCAACTCGCTTACCCGTATGTCTTTGATGATTCCCTCGGTATCTTCAGACGGCTTTCGCGGGTGCCTCTTTAGGCGGGTTTGTATGAGTGTCAGAATGTGATCTTCGGAGACCACGAAGGACTTCCCCTTGGTCGGTTGGACCTCGACCATCTTTCCAAAACCATGCACGGTCTCGAAAACCCTTCTCGGAGTACTATCCGGGCCCATCAGCAAGTCTCCCTGAATCACGTCTTCGACTCGCTTCATTGACCCATCGAACATCAGAACGAGTTGCCCCCTTCTATGGCAGCCTACAGGGCCTGTTATCATCACGACCTGACTCGCCCTTGAGGCGCTCTGGGCCACGCTCTGGAAGTACAGCTCGAGCTTCTTCAGCTGGGCTTCCCTGTGGGGTATCTGGTGCGGCAGATACTCCTGAAGCAGAATCGTTTCATCACGGAAGACAGACCGGAAAACCGAGCGTGCCATGAGAGAGCTTAGCAATTACGTCCTGTTCGTCTTATAACCTTGATTATGCGTTTGATAGAACGATGGATGGAGGGTTATCCGAAAGTATTCTTACAAGCTAAAAAGAGGACACGGGAGTCCACGGGACGATGAAGGCAGTCAGATTCCACAGGCATGGAGGTCCCGAGGTGCTTCAGTATGAGGATGTGGCCGATCCGGAGCCAAGCTCGGACGAGGCCATGGTGCGGGTAAAAGCATGCGCTCTGAACCACCTCGACATCTGGGCGAGGAACGGGCTGCCGAACGTCGCCATCCATATGCCGCACATTTCCGGGAGCGACATCGCGGGGGTCGTAGAGTGGGTCCCTCCCGAAGAGACGTTGTTCAGGAGTGGAGACGAAGTAATCGTCAACCCTGGGATCGGATGCGGGCGATGCGAAGCGTGCCTCACGGGCCGGGACGACCAGTGCCGGGAATACACCATAATCGGATACGGGCCGGACGGAGGGTATGCAGAGCTCGTCAGGGTGCGAAGGACACAACTGATCGGGAAGCCTAATGGGATGAGTTTCGAAGAGGCGGCGTCCTTCCCACTTGTGTTTGAGACCGCCTACCACATGCTCGTTACCAAGGCGAGGGTAGGCCCCGGTGACACGGTTCTTGTCCTGGCCGCAAACTCGGGGGTAGGAATTGCCGCCGTGCAGATAGCGAAGCTTCTTGGAGCCGAAGTGATAGCGACGGCGGGAGATGAAGCGAAGGCGGAGGGGGCTAGGCGCCTCGGGGCAGACCACACCATCGACCACTACAAGCAGAACGTCCTGTCGGAGGTGAAGAAACTTACTGGAGAAAGGGGGGTGGACGTCGTGGTCGAGCACGTGGGGAAGGCAACGTGGGAAGGGAGCCTAAAGGCGCTCGCGAAGGGAGGGAGGCTAGTGACTTGCGGGGCCACGACCGGTGCCGATGCTTTGACTGATCTTAGGTACGTCTACAGCAGAGAGCTGACCATCTATGGGAGCTACATGGCGGGGATGGGAGAGCTCCTCGAAGTGGTGAATCTGTTTGGCGGGGGGAGACTGAAGACTGTCATCGATTCAGTATATCCGCTGCAGAAGGCCGGCGAGGCACAGACGCGAATGGAGAGCAGCAGGCACTTTGGGAAGATTGTACTTAGGGTCTAGGGAACGATTTCGTAGGAGTATGTTATCTTCGCGGTGGGCTTGAGGGTCGCCCCAACGCTGCAGAACTTATCAGTGCTGTCTTTGATTGCTTCCTCCACGAATTTGTTCTCTAACCTGTCTCCTGACAGAACGTACTTGACATGTATGGACGTCCATGGCTTCGGGAGGCCATGTTCCGGTCGCTCGCCGGAGAGGAGGATCTGGAGAGATTTCAGTTTCTGCCGTCGCTTGTTCAGAATCGAGACGATGTCCATTCCGGTGCAAGCCCCCAGGGATGTGAGGAGTGCACGCATGGGGCCAATCCCCTTCTGGACCGCCTCTGAAGAGTCGTAGACCACCGTGTGCCCGGAAGAGTCCGAACCGAGGAAGACGTATCCCCCGCTCCAGTTGACCTCTGCGAGCCAGTCGTCTTTACTCAATCTGAACCACCAGGGGCCTCGACCTTGAAGAGATTTCGCCCTTCTCTATGAAGCTTCTTCTCCCCCACTTTGCTTTCACGTCTACGAGAAGCTTGTGGCTCCCAGCACCGAGTATGGAGGCAGGAACCTGGAACTCCCTCTCGACGTCCAGCATCTTCGACTTCGCGTCCTCGACGCTCCTGGGTATCTGTGGCGGGCCTCCGTCCTCTGGGATGATCATTGCCCAAATGCGGTAGGGAAGGTCTGGGTCGCGGCTCCAATAGAAGCTCGCCCTGCGTACCTGCTTCTTGCTCCCTCCGAGCCGCTGTGATCTTACGATTCCCTGGCTCTTCAAGACCGTCCACAGTGTCAGACGAAGTATTTTGTCGAAGTCCTCCCAGGCGACGGTCCAAACGTCGGGGTGGAATGACTCTCTCAGTCCACCAATGATTCTGAAACTGGCACTGATGCGAATCGTTTCCGAAATCGAGTATGACTTCTTATCGGCGACCAACTGGACTTGACTCAGCTTCGTCCCTGGCCAGGAGTAGTCTCCTCTCCTGTCCTTCAGTGGCAACTTGGTCGCCGGCCCTCACCTGTCTGTTAAAAGCGTGATTGCACCTCTCCGCCCATCTCCTCTGAGATACTCGGAGCACAAGACTCGCAAGGCGGCATGTTCCGTTCACCCTTGGCGCCAGTGAAGGTCGGAACGCCCTCACCCAGCAATCCCAATGGGAGTATGCATAGAAAATGGCAAAAATGCTTATTACGAAATCCGAAAGTGCGTATTCCGAGTAGGGCATGGGAAGTCGCACTGATTTCCGCACAACTGGACTCCGCTCTCTTGAATCATGGATTCGGAATCAGCATGGCTTAAATGCGGAAGTCGAAGCCATGATATCACGGCCGGGGGTGCTAACGGATTGACCGTAGTAGAGCATGAGCCAGAAGGCAGTGTAAATGCAAGGACAGTCGCGCTAGTGAAGCTCCTCACCGAACTTGGCCCTGAGATACCCGAAATCGCCCGGAGACTGGGGCAGTTCAAAGAGTCCGTCCGATATAGGTACAAAGAGAAGATACTCAGTAAGGGTTACGCGGTGCAGGGTGCAGTAGATCACGAGAGGCTCGGCTTCGGGCGACTAATGATCATCGCCGACTTCTCCGAGACTTACCATAACTTTGCCCCCGCGATACTAACCGCCATGAGTGAAGTCTGCTACGTGGTAGGATTCTCGAAATCTCTCATAGGCGGAGAGTATATCGTCAACCTCAGTGTTCCGATTGAGCAAACCGGAGAAGTCCGAGCGTTCTTTCAGGCACTGGAGGAGAAGGGCATGTTCTCGAAGCTGGAGATACTGGACTTCGATTGGTATCGGAACGTCCCCATGAAACCCAACTACTACGATTTCGACACCGGCCGATGGGACTTCCAGTGGCAGAACCCCAGCGCCCAGGACTACGAAGGAGCGGCGTACATACCGTCGAAGAGGGGGAAATTCGACTATGTGGACCTCTTGATCATAAAAGAACTCCAGATGGATGCGAACAAGTCACTGAAGGAGATGTCCGAGAAGTTGAACATCAATTACAAGAAGCTAGCTTGGCATCATGCTGCCCATGTCCTCGGTCAGAAACTGCTGCATGGGTATACGGTGAATTGGATAGGGACACGGGTGGACTACACCCTAGAGAAGGCCCTCCACAGAAAACACAGGTACTTCGTCCTCGACCTTTTCGTGAGGAACGTCAACGCGTACGAATCCATGAACCTGAGACACCAGATGAACGTCCTCCCGTTTCTCTGGAGCGAGGCAGGTGGGGGGAACTACCACGCTGAGCTAGCGTTGCCGGTCGATAACGTCGTCGAAGGGCTGCAGTACATTGGCAATGCGACAAGTGCCGTCAAGGACAGGCTCAGCATCTACCCAGGCGACCAGACGGAGGCCGCAAGCTTCACGATCCTGTATCAGCTCTATGATCAGACCGCGAAGTCATGGACATTCAACAAGGACGACCTGCTCCAAAGATTCGACAAGCTTATGCTTGAAATAAAATCGGGACCCACCAGAGAAGTCTAGTGGGATCCCCAACCGCCGATGAGTTCGAGCGGTCCTAGGTTGAGCCCCAGCGTCGCAAAAACGATGCTTGCGCCGCCGATGGCCAACATTCCGAAACGGATTTTTTCGTCTAGGGTCATACCGGCAGTAGGTAGCATCAAGGGACTTTTAAGGAATGAGCCTAAGCATAGTTAAGTTGGGTTTTGGCTACGCAAATTCTAAGGAATGCCCCTATTCGAGCCAGAAATCCCCTGCCGAGGTTTCCTGGTGCCATTTTCGACCTGAAGTCCCAAATATGGACTCGTAATATGGATTAGAGATTCCAATGGGCGAAGTAGACGGAGAGAAGCACCCACACATTCCCGCCAGGAACGTTCTGGACAGGATAATCCTCGGCGGGAGCGACGGAGCCATTGAAGGCCTTGCAACGACATCTGCGCTGAATGGCGCGGGCGTAGGTCCGGGGACGATCGCTCTTGCGGGATTCGCCTTCGCCCTCGCTGGAGCCATTGCCATGTTTTTCAGCAGCTATCTCTCCAGGCGGTCAGAGCTCAGATCATTACAGATAGACATCGACAGAGAGAAGTTGGAAATCGAAACAGAGCCTGAAGAAGAGCAGGGTGAGATGCGCGAGCTCCTGAGTAAAGACGGGTACACCCCCCAAGAGGTGGAATCAATCCTTCAGAGGCTAATGAAGAACAAGGATCTGTTCCTCAAGGAGATGCTACGACGGGAGCTTGGCGTTAACATCGAAGACAGGGGATCGGACCCCTTCGTCCGGCCCTTTTTCGCGGGCGTAACGTTCCTTCTGCTAGCCCTCCTGGCGGTATCCCCCTATGCATTCTCCCTCCCTCGCACCGACGCTCTCCTGGCATCGGTGGCTCTGTCCTTGGCTGCGCTTTTCGTCCTGGGCTCCAGGGCTTTCGTCCCGAAGAACTTTAACACGAAGGCAGGCGTCGAGTCAGCCCTAGTTGGCGGGGGGGCTGCGAGCCTTCTATATTTGATCGGCATCGCAGTCTCAAGATTCTAGAACGGAGCACGTTCATTAACCTCAAGGGAAGTAGCTGACATCGTGGATAAGGGGGCCCGATTCACCCATCTGACGTTCGACTGCTATGGCACCCTGATTGATTGGAGGACCGGAATAGAACGCGCGCTCACAAAGACAGTGGGTGGACTACAACTCAGCGGGCCGCAGCTCCTAGCTGCCTACGTCGAAGCTGAGAAATCGCGGGAGGTCACCTACATGAAGTACAGAGAGGTTCTCAGCGAGTCAGTCGTCTCCATGTCAGGTGTCCTTGGAGTCACAGTCACAAATGCGGCAGCACAGGAGTTTGCTGCCTCAGTGCCGGAGTGGCCGGCGTTCCCGGACACGGCGAAGTTCCTGCGGGAGGTCGGTTCGAAGGGGTTCAAGAGGTACATTCTGTCAAACGTTGACAACGATCTCCTCGAGGAGACGATCAGCAAGCACGGGCTTGAGGTGGACGGGTTCGTGACCGCTGAGGAGGTGGGGAGCTACAAGCCAAATCCTGCTCACTGGATAAGGTTCATGGAGACGACCGGAACGGAGAGAGGGAGAGTGCTTCACTGTGCCCAGAGCGTCTACCATGACATAATTCCGACGCAATCGATGGGGATCTCTTCGGCTTGGGTGAACAGATACAATGAGAAACTCGGGACTGGAGTCGAACCTTCTTTCATCTGCGACAATCTCGACAATCTCGCCAGGGCCTTGGGCTAGACAGGAGCCAACCTTCCCCGCCTCCTGCTCTGGCTCGGCAGCCCAAGTCTGTCCATCATCTTCAGGAGGTCAATGCCCTTCTTCGTCAGGTCGTAGACAACCCGCTCTCTTCCCCTCACGACGATGAATCCCTTCCTTCTGACGAGAAGAAGCCCCTCGAGCTCGGATAGATGCTGGTATACGCTCGCGGTGGAAATCCTCCTGCTCGATCGGAGAACCTGCCAAAGCTCGTAGCCATACCCCGGACCTCGCCTGAGGATGCGTAAAATGTCCAGTTTTGTCTCCCCGATTGTGGGTGAGCGCATGGCCAGGCCTTCCCTCAGGGCAACCTTTCTCGTCTGCCGGGCAAGGCGGGTAACAGCCTTGGTGTCCTTGAGCCCGGCGCCCGTGATGACGCAGACCACTCTTTCCCCCTTCCCTATGAGACCCCTCCCTATGGCTTCACCAAGGCAAGCAACGACGGAAGCAGACGACGGCTCCGCGAAGATTCCTTCCGTTCTCGCCAAGAGGCCCGTTGCTACGAGGGCCTGGCTCCCTGTCGTGGTGATCTCAGCACCTCCCGACTCGATCATCGACCTCTCGGCCTCAGCCAGGAAGAAGTGTTCTGACTCGAGCTCGACGAGTTGTGAGGTCCGGAAGGGCGAACCTCCGCCTCCTCTGGGGAGGTTCGTCCTCGAAGTCGACTCCTCGAGTCGCACACCCAGGAGTCTGCATGATGATTGGTCCAGGAGACCGGCCGCGCGCATCTGGACGAGCGAACGCCAAATCATGCTCAGATGACCTCCGGTGCCCACTGGGACAACCACCACGTCCGGACTCTTCCACCCGAGTTCATGGACCATTTCGAACCCCGTTGTTTTCTCACCTTCCAGGAGGTAAGGGTTCGCGGCCGACACAGCAAGGAAGCGAGGATCTTTTTCGCTCTCAAAGGAGCTGCTCGAAGACGCCTCTACCTTCGCGCCGTATGCAAGCATCTGGAATAGCTTGCCCTGGTCCGTACTAGGGTTCACACGGACCCGCGCACCGATATCGGCTTTGGCACAGTAGGCGGCCAGTGACGCGCCTAGGTTCCCGGTCGTGACGCACCCACACTCCCTCACGCCGCTCCTGGCCGCAAGGCTGACGAGCACAGTCGAGCCCCTGTCCATGAACGAGCCAGTGGGGTTGCGGCTTTCGTCCTTGAGGAGCAAGTGGGCGAGGCCGAGTTCCTCGCCTAGCCTCTCGGCCTGAAGGAGCGGCGTCGCTCCCTCACCCAACGTGACGATGTCTTCAAAGGCAATCTCCGGAAGGAACTCCCGGTACCTCCAAACCCCTGGGGGGAGCCCATCCAGGTCCGACCTGGAAACCGAGACGTCTTGTCGGGGGAGCATAATGACCGGCGAGCCGCACCTATTGCATGAAGCATCGAAGACCGTCGTCTCCATGGTGTGAGAACACCTGACGCACCTCACTTTGGAGATGGCTTGAGGCAACCTGACGCCGATATATAGGTTGGAACTTATATGTTCTTGGTATTGTCTGGACGTAAACGCTTGAGAACCAAAGAGGTCGCGGCTGCCGCCATCTTCACCGCCTTCGTCTTCGCCGTTACCTTCTCCTTCTCGGCCACCACGTCAACCGGAGGCTACTTCGACGTAGGAGAGATTATGGTCTACATTACAGCACTGGTCATGGGCCCTTACGTTGGGGCCTTCGCAGGGGGCGTGGGCTCAATGCTTTCCGACGCGCTGCTTGCGCCTCAGTTCGCCCCGGGCACCCTCGTCATCAAGGGGGCTGAGGGATTCATCGTGGGCTACCTTGCCCGGAGCGGCTTCCGCGGTTTCCCTGATGCGGTTCAGAAGAGGCTGGGGCTGCTACTCGCCTGTGCAGTGGGTGCCATAGTCATTGTGGTCGGTTTGACGTCCTTCCCCGACATTTCACTCTCCCTCGGGCAATTGGGACTGACACCAACCGCGTCTACACCAGACTACCCTCTATCGATTACGTTCTGGGCGGCTGTCGCCTGTCTGGCCTTTGCGTTAACTTTCATCGTGAGCTCGAGAATCGGGCCGAAATTCACTTGGGTCGCAATAGCCATTTGCGCAGGGGGTGCGGAGATGGTCGCTGGGTACTTCCTCTACGAGACCCAAATCCTGCAGCTTGGACTTGTGGCGCCCACTGCTGAGATCCCAGTCAACGTTCTTCAGGCAATTGCGGGGCTCGTTGTCGCCCCTCCTGTTGCGGCTCGCATCTCAGGGATTTTCAGTGCCGGGGGAAGACTAACAGGTGGACCGTTGGGGAAGGATGCCGCCTAGTGCATGCCAAGAATCACCCTCAGGAAGCTCTCGATGGGCAAGATTCCGATTGACGTTCTGAACACCACTGTCCTCAAGCTGACCGGTGCCCAATCGGACAGGATAGCCACACCCGCAAGGGCTGGCATCGATTTCGCTGCGGTCAGGGCGGGCAGCGGTTACATCGTGATCTCGGCCGACCCCGTAACAGGCGTCTCAAAGGAGATAGGAAGATACGCTATGAGAGTGAGCGCCAACGACGTCGCCACTTGCGGGCACAGGCCCCAGTTTGCAGAGTCTGTCATCCTCTTGCCCGAGGGCTCGACTTCGCGGCACGTTGCGGAGATCGCACAGCAGGTTCATGAGTCGGCAAAGAGGCTGGGAATCGCCATCGTTGGAGGGCACACGGAGGTGACGCCCAGGTTGAGCCACCCCATCGTAGTAATCACGGCTTTCTGTTACGTGGATGACTACGTTACGTCTGGAGACGCGATGCCTGGCGATGCCATCATGATGACCAAGACGGCGGGCTTAGAGGGGACGGCGGTCCTGGGGGGCTCGAAGCGTTTCCTCGACAGACTGAGTGTGGTCGATGAGGCTGTTACCGCCTACAGGACAGGCTTCGTACATGCTATGCACGATTGCACCGAGGGGGGCGTCCTCGGGGCGGTATTCGAGATGTCATTTGCTTCAGGCCTGGGCTTCGTGCTTGAGGAGGGCAGAGTCCCCGTCGCCCCCGAAACGGCGAAGCTCTGTCGCAGATACAGCATTGACCCACTGAGGTTGATAGGCTCAGGGTCACTCCTGCTTTCGGTGGAGAAGGGGAGGGAGCGGGAGGTGGTGAACGCGCTCTCCCCCATCAGGGCAACGAGGGTCGGGACCTTCAAGAAATCCGGGAGGAACCTGGTTAGAAAGGACGGGGGCATGACAACGCTGCGCGAAGCGCCTGAAGACGAACTATGGCGGGCTCTCGCTCGGGCGTCTGGCCGCCGGCATGGGCTTTAGCTCCGCCCTGTCTCCATCTCCTTGTTTCCGGGAAGGCTGGAGCGCCCACGAGAACTTCCTCTGCAGAGACTTGCTGTAGACCTTGGCCCAGTCGAGGCCAACGTAATCGCACCACGCCTTGTAGACCCGGGGGTCAATGTAGTTCTTCAGCGAAGTGTTCAGGTTGTAGTTCTTCGCCCTGACGTAGAAGTCGAGCTCACTCTCGAGCTTCTTCAGCCTCTTGTCATCCTTCTTGCCCTTCGCCCTCACTTCATCCAGCTTCTGCTTTTTCTTCTCGTATGACTGCTGCCAGGTCTTGGGCAGGGTTCTCTGGTGGTTGCAGAAGATGGCGGCCTGGAGGTTCGCCTCCCTGGCATGGTAGAGCTTGTCTATGTCGTCCATTTCCTCGGTGCTCTTCGATTCCAGGCTGCGCTTCGCGGTGTCTGTGGCGTGCCATGTCCTGAAGACCTTCGCTGTCAGACCAGGGATGATGGAGGAAAGGAATTGGTTGACCATGCTCGAAGTGACCTCATGGAACACCTCTGTCTCCTGTGACTTCCCCTTCTTGAACTCCTCCAGGTTCTTCAGCACCTGGGGAAGGGGCCTGTCAGTCTTCCTCCACGGAACGCTGTCTTTGCCGAGGAAGTCAAATTCGACTGCGCCGTCATGCACTTTGATGTGCTCGACTCGGAGCGTGCTGGCGCCAACGGTGTCCGCCTCGTCCTCGTCCTTTTCGTCTCCAACCCTCATCCCAAGCCGGTGGATAAGGTAGCAGACCGTAGCGACCTGTCTAATCTTTGGGTCCTTGGACGCCAACTCCTTCTCAATCCGAGCCTCGATCCTCTTCATGTTGGAGCCAACTCTTGTGGCGTTGTCATACTTCGCCCGGCTCCTGGACTGTTGGATGGGCGTGCTCTCGTGGAGCCATACGTATTTCTCCTTGCCAGTGAGCTTGTCAATCCACTTCGCCATCCACATCGAGTTGTGGTCGTGGACCAGCTCTTTCCAGAGGCCCGGGGGCGCGGGCGCAACTTCCCCGAGGTTCAGTATGACGTCTGAAGTTTGGACCCTAGGCTTCCACTTCCCCCTCAGCGGATGCTTGCCCCGCCCCATGAAGAGTCCGGGGGGTTCGACCATGTAGTTGGCAAAGTCGACCTCCTTCCCGTCGAGAATCGCCTTTCCGTACCTAGCCTTGAGCGCCTCGCGTCTCACCTTCCTTTCTGCCGCGAGTGCCTTCTTCTGGTCCTTCGTCATGCCATCCTTAGCTGCCTTCTCTGCGTCCACCTTCCTGTACAGCTCGGCGAAGTCCACGTCTTTGTACTCGGCCCCTCTACACCACGGAGGGAGTTGCCTGGCGAAGTCCTTCATGAAATTGGCCGTGAACACCGGGTCCTGAACGTAGGGCGTGTCTTTCTTCTTGGCGAAGTTGTACGCCATCTCCTCTGCCAGCGGGGAGAGCCCGACCTGGGTTCCCTTCACCGAGATGTGAAGGCCCTCAGCCTGGTAAGGGTCGGGGAAGTTCACCCCATTGTGAGAAAGGGTCTTCCAGTATGCTTTCATGAATCGGTAAACAAGATTTCGAGTCTCCGTGTATTTAAGATGAACTTGTAGAAACCTGGTTTTCCGCGACGAGGGTTAAATATGCGCTGGGACCTTTCATCAACGTTCTAGGATGTGGATTGATTTCGACAAAGGGAGGATCCCCGCGCTCAAGAACCCTGCGATGATCGTCGCTGTCTCTACATCACTGCCGCAGTACAAGGCGCTCTATTCCCAGGCCAGAGAGCTAGGGGATTATCTTCTGGGGAAGATAGACTTCAAGAAAATAGGGACAGTCAGGGCTTCGGCCTTCCCCCCTGAGGTCCTCGTGAGGAACGACAGAATGTCGACACTTCCTGAATGCAGCTTCTACCTCAACAGGGGGGAGAGGGACCTACTCCTGTTCGCGGGGGACAGCAGCCCTGCGGACGAGCAGTACGAGTTCGCCCAGTTCATCCTGAACGTGGCCAAAGAAATGGAGGTGGAGGAGCTTTACTCCGTGGGCGCCAGATGGGCGGAGACCCCGGTCCCTGCAGAAGCGGAACCAAAGATTACTGGATTCGCCACCGATACTACAGGAGTTGAGAATCTGAGGAAGCACGGAGTTTCAATCCTAGGAGAGGAGCCTGCGCCATTCTTCGCCTCCATCGTGGTCGCGATGGCGAAGGACGTGGGGATAAGGGGATACAAGCTATCCGTGGACCACGGGGAACCCAGCCCTCACGTCCGTTCTGTCACGAAGCTCCTCGAGATACTGAGCGAAATGGGTGTCTTCGAGGTGGACCTTGAGGAGCTCAGGGCCAGGGCCGCACCGGCCTCTCCGGGAAAACAAACGGGGACCAACACGATATACCACTAGTTGGATTGGACCGTTACGGCTTCCTGATCGAGGGCGTCAAGTTCTGGTCCGAAGCCCCACTCCCTCGCTAGGGCGTCTGCCTCTCGTTCCCTTTCCCTCGACTCTTCGGGTCGGACGTGTTCGTTGAGCCATGCGTGCGCGAGCTCGTGTGCTATCACCGCCGTCGCGGCGGGGTCAGAGAGGGCGTCGAGCAACGACGTGTAGAAGGTGATAGTCTGACGGGGTCTGGTGAGGAGTACGAAATACCTCACGCGCGAGTATCGGGTCAGGCCGACGGTGGTCTTCGTAGGCCTTCCTGAAAGTGTAATGGAGCGGACCGTAGTGATTCGGGGCACCTCACTAGGTGGTCTCCTGTTCGCGTCCCTGAAGAGCTTTCTGAACCTCAGGTCGCGTGAAAGCGTGTATCTGCCTGTGACGATGCCCGAGTCAATGGCGGCCAGGCTTGTTGCACGCTTCCTTGCCCTAGGCGCCCTTGGCCAGCCATCGGCCAGATATGGCCATTGCGAGCCCCACCCAATAGGGGACATATGCGAGAATGGGACTGATGCCTCCCAGTCTGTAGGCGGTGTACCCCAGCGAGACTAGCAGTCCCAGGAAACCCGCGCCGCCGCCAAGATAGATGAGGGTCCTCCCCATGGTAGTGTGATTAGTGAGGATGACCAGCCCTCCGACTGTCACAGCAATACCTCCAAGGGCGATTACAAGTTCGAGAATCGTGACAACTAGGACTGCAACGTTGGCTGCAATTCCGCGGAGGAACTCAGTGATGTGCGGCTCCGCAAGGTTGAGGGCGGTGTAGAGAAATCCCCTGGACGTGTAGCCGCTCGCCAGCATGAGAAGGCCCCCGACCAACGCGAGCGCACCGGCAGCATAGAGCCTGGCACCCATCTACGTTCTTCCCCCCTTCCAGCTACAATAGCCTTGCGCTGAGAGATTCGTCCTGACCGAGATGTTTATCCATACCTCAAGATAGGTGACCGAAGTTCGATGCGGGCCGCCAGCACAGACAGATCTCTCCAGAACACGCTCAATTGGGCGATGGAGAGGATGAAACAGAAAGGATTCGAAGTGAAGTCGAAGGTCTCTCTTAACGTTGAGCCCGGACTGACGATAATGGGCTACGCAAGAAAGGAGGGGGACGTCCACAGGATAATGATCTCAGAATGGGCCCTCGATTCCGAGATGCTCGG